>WBZY01001118.1_pt1 | contig 15252 bp, 1 predicted proteins | sample 5204191 | NCBI WGS metagenome assembly WBZY01 (sample SAMN12344363, study PRJNA552823) | activated sludge metagenome | biome: Activated sludge suspended growth; feature: Anammox Sidestream; material: Wastewater; isolation source: activated sludge from anammox sidestream of wastewater treatment...
AGCTGCCGGCGTCCGCGCCGCCTGCGCCGCAAGCTGCACCGGCACCGCCGCATCCGGATAGACCCGCCCCGTCCGGTTCCACACCCCCACCACCTGCTGCCGCTCTGCCCCGGTCAAGAGCGGAAGGGCGCTCACGGGGGTTCGGACATCTCGGACCAGCGCATCCAGAATGGATTCATAACGAGCCAACAGCCCCTCGACCGTGACGGAGTCGAACAGATCCGTATTGTACTCGATGGCCACCACGAGTCCTCCCTCCGTCTGCTGCACCGTCATCGAGAGGTCGAATTTCGCGGTGGTGCTGTCGATCTCGATCGGCTCGAACTCCAACCCACTCACCTCCAACTCGGACGCAGGCGCGTTCTGGAGGTCGAACATGACCTGAAAAATCGGCGAGCGGCTGACATCGCGTGTCGGGTGCAGTACGTCCACGAGCTTTTCGAACGGTGTCTCTTGATGGGCATAGGCCTCCAGACAGGCCTCCCGCACCGCGGCGATTACCTCGGCGGAGGAGGCATCCCGGGAAATCTGGGTGCGGATCGCCAGGGTATTGACGAAGAACCCGATGAGGCCTTCGGTCTCTTTCCTGGTCCGGTTGGCAATGGGGGTTCCGACGATCAGGTCGCTCTGCCCCGTCATCCTGGCCAACAACATGAAGAAGGCGCTCAACAGCATCATGTACAGGGTGGCGCCCATCCGCCGCCCCAAGGCGGACAGTTCGGCGGCACGCGCAGGGTCAAGGGTCGAGCTGACCATCGCCCCCCGTGACGTTTGCACGGCCGGTCTCGGTCGATCCGTCGGCAAGTCCATCACGGGCAATTCGCCGCCCAGCACCGTCTTCCAAAATGCCAAGTCTCGTTCGAGCAGGGGTCCTGCCATCCAGGCGCGTTGCCATTGCGACAGATCGGCGTACTGCAAGGGCAACTCCGGCAAGGGCGAAGGCCGGCCTTCCACGTGGGATGCATAGAGGGCCGTCATCTCCCGGACCAGCACATGGGCGGACCAGGCGTCCGACACGATGTGGTGCAACGTGAGCAGCAACAGGTGTTCGGTCGGTCGGAGCCGGATGAGACTGACCCGCAGCAGCGGGCCGTAGCGCAGGTCGAACGGACGTTCGGCCTCGACCGCAGCCAACCGAATCGCCGCTCGATCTCGTTCCTCTTCGGGAAGATGCTGGAGATCGATCAGAGGGAGCGTGAAGGCCGGCTCCGCAGCGATCACCTGCATCGGGACCCCGTTGAGGCTGTGAAAGGTGGTCCGCAGCGCTTCGTGGCGCCGCATCACCGCTCGGAAGCTCCGTTCCAACGCCTCGACATCGAGCGGACCCCTGACACGCAACGCGATCGGAATGATGTAGGCCGTGCTGTCCGGCTCCAACTGTGCCAATACCCAGAGCCGTTGTTGGGCGAACGACAGGGGCACCGGGCCGGAGCGCGGGATCGGCTGCGGCGCGGGGAGCGGTTCCGCCAGGTCCGTTCCTCTGGCCGCTTCGGCCACCTGGACCAGTCGGGCGACCGTGGGCGCCTCGAAGAGGGTGCGTAACGGGAGATCGACCCGCAGGGCTTGGCGCACCCGTGACATGACCTGCGTGGCAAGGAGCGAATGACCGCCCAAATCGAAAAAGTTGTCCTGGACACCGACGGCGTCCCGTTTCAACACATCACACCAAATCCCGGCCACAATCTCTTCCGTGGCCGTGGCCGGAGCCATGAACCGTCGACTGTCCGGCCCCTCACGATCCGGTTCCGGCAGAGCGCCGCGATCCACCTTGCCATTGGCCGTCAGGGGCAGGGCCGGCAGAACGGTCGCAGCCGCAGGCACCATGTAATCGGGCAACTGCGAACGGAGAAAGTCCTGGATCACCCGGCTCTCCCCCTCCGTTCCCGGCCCGACCAGATAGGCCGCGAGGAAGGGATCGCCTTGGTGGTTCTCGCGTACCGCCACGACGGCATCCTGCACGGCTGGATGCTGCCGCAGAACCGATTCGATCTCCCCCAGTTCGATCCGGAACCCTCGAATCTTCACTTGATGGTCCACCCGACCTAGGAATTCGATCGAACCGTCAGGCAGCCGCCTGGTGCGGTCGCCTGTGCGATAGAGGCGGGCGCCTGGTTGCGACGCATGGGGGTTGGGCACGAACCGTTCGGCGGTACGGTCCGGTTGATTCCAATATCCGCGCGCGAGGCCTTGGCCGCCCAGATACAGTTCCCCCGCCACGCCGATCGGCACCGGTTCCTGGCGGTCGTCGAGGATGTAGGCTTCGAGGTTGTCGAGGGGACGGCCGATGGGGACCGTGCGGGCGAGACGCATCACCGCATCATCGGTCACGACAGCGGTCAGGGCGCCGACGGTCGTTTCCGTGGGGCCATAATGGTTGATGACGGTGCAGGTCGCCTGCCGCCGCACCTGATCGGCTAAACCCCACGACAGCGCCTCGCCGCCGAACAGGAGAAACTTTCGCGGCCAGAGCGCCCGGCCATCTCCGGTGGCCAGCAGGGCCTTGAAATGGGAGGGGACGATCTTCAGCACGTCGATGGGATGCTCAGCGAGATAGGCACCGAACAACCGACCGTCCGTCGCAGTCTCGTAGCCGATGACATGAAGACAGCCGCCGGAGGTCAAGGCGGGAAAAATCGCGCTATATCCCAAGTCTGCGCTCAAGGTCGAGACGGTCGCAAACTGCAGCGGTTCCTGTGGGTCCAACTGCTTCGAGATCGCCAGGGTGTAGTTCACGAGGTTGCGATGGGAGACGGCCACACCCTTGGGCTGACCGGTCGAGCCGGAGGTAAAGATCACATAGGCCAGGGCGTCCGGTGACAGCACCAGATCGAGGTTGCCGTCCGGTTCGTCAGCCACCAGCTCGCTGAGGTCCAGGGTCATGCCGTGGAAGATCGGCCGAACCTGGTCGGATGGAGCCTGCGCTACGAGGATCCCAGCGCCGCTCTGCGCCATCTGCGGCGCGAGTCGCACGGACGCATGCGCCGGATCGACCGGCACATAGGCCGCGCCGGCCTTCAGCACCCCCAACATGGCCACGATCATCTCGGTGGAGCGATCGAAACAGAGGCCGACCCGATCGCCTGGTTGCACGCCGCGCCGCCTCAACCCACGGGCCACCCGGTTCGCCTGTCGATTAAGCTCGTCGTAGGACAACCGCCGCTCGCCGGCCACGACGGCGGAAGAGGCCGGTCGGCACACCGCCTGTGCCTCAATCAGTCGATGAATCGGAAGCATAGGGTCCAGCGGACTGGTCGTTTGATTGAACTCTCGCGTGAGCCTGATCCGTTCCCGAGTCCCCACCAGGTCGACTTCATCGATCGACAGCGTGAGGCATTCGGGAAGGCGACGCGACAGTTCCAGAAATCGATCGGCCAAGGCCTGGACCATGACCGCCGGGATACGGTCCGCGTCAAAATGCCAGGTCAGTGCCAGCCCCGCCTCGTCTTCAAGAGCAGCGAGCCTGAGTTTGAGGGGCTCGGCGCAAAAGCTGCTCTCCGCGAGGGTGACGGCACCGGAGGCCGTCCGGTTGGGCTTGGCGCGACGACCATATTCGAAGCCGATCCCCGCGCGCACAGCCTCCGCCTCTTCTTCCCCCTGCTCCACCGCATAGTAGTGCTGCCAGTCTTCCGCTTGCCCCTGCTCGCGTGCAATCAAGGCCACTAGGTCTTGCAGCGCCGGATTCCCCTCCATCCGAAGGTGGAGCGGCAACCAGCATTCGAATAATCCGATCCCTCCTTGCAACTCCTCGAACGAACGCCCCTCGGTACGCCACCAACAGATCAGATCAGTTCGGCCGGTCGTCCGATAGAGGGGGACCATCCAACAGGCAAACAGCACAAGCGGGAGAGACACCTGTGCAGCGGCGGCGGCATCTCGCAGTCGTTCCAAGTCTGCAGCGGAAAGCAGACGTTGGACTGCTTGGGAGGCGGCATCCAACCCATCGAGACGGTCCGTCCGCTCGAAGGGCAAAAGCACGACCTGGTTGCTGGTAAGTTTCCGTCCGGCCCACCAGGCCCGCCCTTGCTCCGCCTCTTCGCCCTCCAGCAACTCATGGTGCCATTCAGAAAATTGACCATATTGGACAGGCGCCTCGTCCACCGTCCCGTCGTTGCCCAGATCCAAGAGCAGGCTGAGTTCGGCGGCCACATTCGCCAGCGACCAGTGATCGGCGCAGAGCCCCGGCATCTCCAGGATCAGCCGCCCGGAGACATCCGTCAGGCGGCAGAACGTGCCCCGTATCAGCGGCCTCGTTTCCCAATCGGGATCTACTATTCGACGTACTGCGTCCCCGGCAGCCTGTTCGCGTGTGCGCTCGTCGGGGAGGTGCCGCAGGTCGACGACCTGCCAGAACAGATCGGCCTCCTCGTTGATCACTTGGAACGGAACCTTCATACCGGGCTCCCGGTAGAAGCTCGTGCGAAGACTGTCATGGCGGGCGATCACCCGGCGCAGGGCTCGATGCACCGCCTCCTCGTCGAACGCACCCTCCAGCTGGACCACCGCCCTGGCCTGTCCGCGATGGCCGCGTTGTTGCCACAACCAGAGTCGCTTCTGGTGGGGTGACAGCCGCAGCCCCTGAACCTCGATCTCCTGTTGCATGCCTCCCCCCTATGACGTCATGGAGTGAACAGCCGACTGGGCGATCATGTCACCCATCGCGACGACGATCTTGCGGGGTCCGACAAAGGGGTCGCGCGCATGGGCCACGAGCATGTTGTCGAGCATAATGAGGTCTCCCTCCTGCCATGGAAACCGCACCGCGGTCCGCTCGTACAGGGCGCCGATTTCCTCGACAACCTCATCCTCGATGGTGGTGCCGTCACCGTAGTAGACGTTTCTCGGGAGCGAATCGATACCGAGCATCGACAGGAGAGACTCCCGCACCGCCGGCTCCAAGCAGGAGACGTGGTGAAGCTGGATCTGGTTGAAGAACACCGATTCCCCGGTCTCGGGATGTTCGATGATGGCCGGACAGAGCTGTTTGGTGCGCAGGCCGTCCTTCTCCATCCATTGCCAGGTCATGCCGTTACGGACGCACAGGGCCTCCACGGCGGCCTTGTCGGTCGTCCGAAAGAAATCCTGCCAACTCACGTCGACGCCCGGCACGAAGTTACGGACGTACATGAGCTGCTTGCTGCGCAGTCGCTCGCGCAGGTCCGGCCTCAGCCCCTGGAACATCAGCCGGCCGTCCACGATCGGCGTCTGTCCTCCCTCCCGTGCCGCCTGCAGGCAGAAGAAGAACTGCTTCTGCGGCCAGCGATGCATGTGAGAACTCTCGTTGTGGAAAAGGATGGGTTTCTCCGATGGATAGGGCGTCGAGCCGTAGACATGACGACCGCTCTTCTCGCGTGGCAAATCGCCATAGTCTCCGAACAGCTCGCTGCAGAAGGCTTGCGCGACGGATTCGAAGTCCTGCACCGTCTTGAGCGCGAACCCGCGGAACAGCAGGGCGCCAGACTGCAACAGTTCACGCTGCAAGCGCGGGCGTTGATCCCTGACCCATCCGGCCAGATCGACATCCTCCACCGCCGGGGTGTAGAGCCAAGGCATCGCATGACCTTCCACGAGCGGCCGGCCGGTCACCAGCGTGCGCTGCGCCAACGCGACCGGCTTCGGCTTGATCGCCTTGAATCGCTGGAGCCGCTGATCGTTCCGTTGCTGCTGTTCCATCTTCTGCGCCTCCTTTGCCTCCCCATCGTCCGTCTCCAACGTATCGATCCCGCGCTCCGGCGCAAGTCCGATCTCCTGCAACAGCCGTAGAAACCGTTGCGTCCATCCGGCGATCGTCTCGAATTCGAACAGATCGCGGCTGAACTTCCACAAGCCGGCGCAGCCGTCCTCCGTTTCTTCCATGAACAGGCCCACGTCGAACCGCGACACCTCGTGCTCGAACTCCAAGGACTCGACGCTCACGCCGGCCAGTTGCAGCGAGGGCGGCGGCACGTTCTGCAACACGAACAGGACCTGTACCAGCGGGTTCCGACCGAGATCCCTTGTCAGCTTCAGCGCATCCACGATCTTCTCAAACGGCACATCCTGGTGGGCATAGGCCCCCAAGGCCGTCTCCCGCACCCGCCCCAAGAGCTGCACGAAGGACGGATTGCCGCTCAGATCCGTACGCAGGGGCAGGAGGTTGACGAAGAACCCCACAAGCTGTTCGGTCTCAGCGCGGTTCCGGTTGGCCACGTCTGTGCCGACCAGGATGTCGGTCTGTTTCGCCAATTGGGACAACAGCACCTTGAAGGCCGCGAGCAGCGTCATGAACAGGGTCACGCCCTGACGCCGACTCAATCGCCGGAGCGGCTCGAGCGTCTCTCCGGGCACGTGGAACGTGAGCCGTCCGCCTCGATAACTCTGGCGTTCAGGCCGCGGATGGTCGGTCTGCAGCCTCAATTGCGGGGGCGTGGACCCGAGCCGTCGCTTCCAGTAGACGATCTCTCGTTCGAGCAAGGCTCCCTGGAGCCATTGCCGCTGCCACAGCGCGAAGTCGCGATACTGGATCGGCAAGGCGGGCAGCAGCTGCTCCACCTCATCGCCGGCCGCCCCGCTCGATCCCTCCGCCTGGTTCGCCAGCGCGTTGTACATCGTCGCCACCTCCTGCGTCACGACCGCCAGCGACCAGGCATCGGCCGCGATGTGGTGGACCGTCACGAGCAGGATATGGGCCTCGGCGCTCACCTTCAGCAGGAGGGCACGGATCGGCAGGTCTCGATCCAGGTGAAACGGTCGTTGCGCTTGGGCTTCGGCATGGTGATGAATGGCCGCCGTCCGCTCCGACTCCGACAGGAGTGTGAGGTCCTCGACCGGAATTGAAAAGTGATCGAGTTGGATCACCACCTGCCTCGGTTCCCCGTCCACGGCCGAGAAGGTGGTGCGCAGGGTTTCGTGGCGGCGCAGGAGCGCGAGAAAACTCCGTTCCAGGATTCCGTGATGAAGCGTTCCGCCGAGACGGAGGGCAAACGGCAAATTGTAGGCCCCGCTTTCCGGGTCCATTTGCGCGAGGAACCACAGACGTTGCTGCGCGAAGGAAAGCGGCAGGTGCTCGGCCTGCGGTGCCGGCAGGAGCGGGGGAATCTGTCCGCCGTCCCCTGCGAGCAGGGCTTGATCCACGGCCAACGCAAAGGCCTCGACCGTCGCATGGTCGAACAGCGTACGGAGGGGGAGGTCGATGCGAAACGCCGCCCGCACGCGGGACATGACCTGCGTAGCGAGCAGGGAATGGCCGCCGAGTTCGAAAAACTGATCCCGTCGCCCGATGCGCTCCAGCCCCAAGATCTCGGCCCAGATCCCCGCCACCAGCTCTTGCGTCTGCGTCACGGAGGGTTCGAAATCATCGCCCCGGCGGTCCGCATCCGGTGTGGGCAACGCCTTCCGGTCGATTTTTCCATTCGGCGTGAGCGGCAGGGACGGGAGGAAGACGAAGGTGGCCGGTACCATGTAGTCGGGCAGCGTCCGCCGCAGAAACAGTCGGAGACGATCGGCGTTCAAGGTCGCCGTCGTCGCCACATAGGCCACCAATTGCCGATGCCCCTGCTGCAACTCGCTCGCCACCACGACACAACGCTCGACATCGGGATGCTGCGCCAACCTGGCTTCGATTTCGCCCAGTTCGATCCGGAATCCCCGAATCTTGACTTGATGATCGCGCCGCCCCACGAATTCGAGCGCCCCGCCAGGCCGGTGGCGGACCAGATCTCCGGTTCGATAGAGCCGACTCCCCGGCAAGGAGGAAAAGGGATCCGGGACGAAGACCGCCGCCGTCCTCGCCGGATCACCGAGGTATCCGCGACCCACGGCCACTCCCCCAACACACAACTCTCCGGCCACGCCAGGCGGCATGAGGTCCATCCGGCGATCCAGGACATACAGCCGCACACCATGGATCGGCTGCCCGATCGGCATTCTGAGTTCCTCCTCGGGCGGCTGCTCACGAATGCAGGCGAGCGCGACATCGTCGGAACATTCCGCCGGGCCGTAGGCGTTCACGAGCGGCACGGTCGGATAGCGGTCCAACCACCGGCGGCACAGGTCCGGCAACAAGGCCTCACCAGTGGGCAGCAACCAGCGCAGCCGGGGAAGAGACAAGGAGGGCCCCGCGAGGAGGCTGCTCAACAACGAGGGCACCACCTCCAGCACCGAGACCTGCCGAGCCGCAACCTCGGCCAACAGCCGTTGAGGATCGCGTACCACGTCGTCGGGAATAATCTGCACCGTGGCCCCGCAGAGCAGCGGGGTCAGGAACTGCCAGACGGAGATATCGAAGCATTGCGAAGCAGTCTGGGCGACCACATCACCGGGACCAAGTTCGAGCGTCGGAATCTTCGTCATGAGATGGTTCATCATTCCCCGGCTCTCGACCATCGCGCCCTTGGGCACCCCGGTCGACCCGGAGGTAAAGATGACATAGGCGAGGCGTTGCGGCGCCGCCAGCGGGGGAGGATTGTCGCCTTCCCGCGCCTCTCCTGAGAAATCCTCCATCAACACAAGATCCGGCCCCGCCCCCGCCGGCAGCATCCTTGCGACCACCGCCGCCAAGGCTGCATGGCGGCCCCCTGTGATCAGGACCTTCACCCGGGCGGTGGAGAGGATCTGCACCAACCGCTCGGCGGGGTGATGGGGATCCAGCGGCAGATAGGCGCCACCGGCCTTCAACACCCCCACGATCATCGATAACAGCGCCGGCCCACGATCGTCCAAGAGTGCCACGATGCTGTCGGCCCCCACGCCGCGCTTGCGCAGGCCATGGGCGATCTGATTGGCCGCGCGATTCAGTTCCTCGTAGCTCAGGCGCGCGTCACCCTGTTGCACCGCGACGGCCCCCGGCATCCGCTCGACTTGGGCTTCGAACAGCGTGGCAAAGTCCTCAGGGACAGGCGCATCGCGATCGCACCAGTTCCAGTCCACCAGCAGGCGATGGCGCTCCCTCTCGTCGAGCATCGGAAGGTCACGGATCGCCGCCTCGGGGGACGCGACCATGGCCTCAAGTAATCGCTTGAGGTGGTCGAGCATGCGCGCCACGTCGGCCTGTTCGAAGAGCCGCCGGTCGTAGCTCAGGCGCACCCCCATCGACTCCCCGGGATACCCGACCACGGTCATGGGATAGTTCGTGTGGACACGGTCTTGGTCGTAGGACAGAGCGCGATCGTCCCGTTCTTCGCCGAGCCTCGCGTCCTTCGGCGCGTTCTCGAACACGAGCAGACTGCGGAAGAGCGCCTGTCCCGACGGCACGTCGCTCCATTGTTGGATACGCACCAACGGCGCATATTCGTATTGGCGGATCCGATAGTTTTCCGCCAGCAGATGTCGGAGCCACGTCGTCACGGGCATCTCAGGCGACAGGGTGACGCGAAGCGGCAGCGTGTTGATGAAGAGGCCGACGATCTCCTCCACGCCGGGCAGGTCGGTCGGCCTTCCCGCGACGGTCACGCCGAACAAGACCTGCGACTCCCCGCTATAGCGCGAGAGCAGGATGGCCCAGGCTCCCTGCAGGAAAGTATTCAGAGTCACATGGTGGCGTTGGGCCAAGACCCGCAGTTGTTCGGACACCTCCGGCGACAACTCCATGAACACGTCGCCCACCTCGACTCCGGTTGCGGAGCTATCGGGGTCCACCCGCTCGATCCCCAGTGGGGTCGGCGTGGTGAAGCCGGCCAATTCCTGTTTCCAGAATTGTTCGGCCGCAGCCTGGTCCTGCCGTTGCAGCCAGGCGATGTAATCGCGATAGGGCGCCGGCTTGGGCAGCGCCAACGGCTTTCCTTGGAGGTAGGCATCGTAGTGGGTGAGGAAGTCCATCATGAGGAGGGAGAAACACCAGTCGTCGGTGAGGATATGGTGAAAACTCCGCACGATAGCGTACCGATCCAGGCCGCGCCGTACGAGACGGATGCGCATGAGCGGCGCACGCACGAAATCCAACCCCTCTTTCAATTCCTGCTCCAGCATGTCCCGCATGCGGACCTGTTGTTGCTCGTCACTCAGGCCCGCCCAATCCAAGTCCTGAATCACAGTCTCCGCCGCGACCCGTCGATGGACGAGCTGGAGCGGGGCGGGCAAGTCCTTCCACATGAAGGAGGTTCGGAGCATCGGGTAGCGGTCGATGACGCGCTGCCAGGCCCGGCCGAAGACCTCCCGATCCAGACGCCCCTCCCACGCGTAATACTGCTGCATGAGATAGATGCCGGAACCGGGGTTCATCAGGGTGTGAAACAACATGCCTTCCTGCATCGGCGACAGGGGGTAACAGTCTTCGATCTCCGCCCAGTCCTCTCGCCGCCCCACCAGTTCCTCCGAGGCCAACCCTGTCAGCGGGAAGACCGGCAGGGCCGGTGCCGCGTTCTCCTCGACTGCCCTCACCTGGATCTGACCGGCATCGGCCGGCGCGGCCTGTTTCACCTGTGCCACCGCCGCCGCGGCAGCCACGGTTTGATGTTCGAACAGTTGCTTGGGTGTCAGCTTGACCCCGTCACGGTTTGCGCGCGCAATGACCTGCAACGTGCGGATCGAATCGCCCCCCAAGGCGAAAAAGTTGTCGTGCACGCCGACGCGTTCGACTTGCAAGACGGTTTGCCAAATTCCCGCCAGGATCTCCTCAGTCGTGTTGCGCGGTTCCACGTATGAGGGCAGCGCGGTTGCGTCCTGCCGTCCGGGGTCAGGCAGGGCGGTTCGGTCGAGCTTGCCATTGGGCGTGAGGGGCAAGGCATCAAGCCGCACGAGGGCCTGCGGGACCATATAGTCCGGAAGACGCAGCGCGAGCCTGGCTCGGATACCGGCCGTATCCAACGTCGAGGGTCCGACCAGGTAGGCCACGAGCTGCTGCGTGCCGTCGGCAGTTTCGCGAACCACCGTGACCGCGTCGGCCACGTCCGGCTCGCGCCGCAGTTGCGCTTCGATGTCCCCGAGCTCGATGCGGAACCCGCGCACCTTGACCTGATGGTCGATGCGGCCCAGAAATTCGACCCTGCCGTCGGCACGCCGTGTCGCCCGATCGCCCGTCCGGTACAGCCTGGCTCCCGGCCGACCACTGAAGGGATCGGGAACGAATCGCTCCGCCGTCGCCTCGGGTCGTCCGAGATAGCCCCGCGTAACCTGCTGCCCTCCGATATAGAGTTCTCCCGGCACGCCGATCGGGACCGGCTGCCCATCGCCGTCCAGTACATGGGCCTGGACGGAGGAGAAGGGACGGCCGATCGGCACATCCCGCTCGGTGTGGCCGGCTGAGTCCTCGAGCACGTGAGCCAATACGCCGATCGTCGTTTCGGTCGGACCATAGTGGTTGACGATAGAGCAGGCCGGGACCAAGCGACGAACTTCTTGCACGAGATCGTGGCGCAGCGCTTCGCCCCCGAGAATGAGACAACGGGTGGGCAACACGTGCTCGGGACGGGCCGCGTGGAGGAGTCCACGCAGATGACTCGGCACGATCTTGAGGACCTCGATCCCTCGCTCCTGCATGGCGGAGGCCATCGCATCGGGATCGAAGCCGTCCTCCGTCGAAAACAGGTGGAGGGTACGCCCTGAGCAGAGTGCGCCGAAGAGGGCCGTATTGCCGAGGTCTGCCGCGACCGTCGAGAGGGCTGCCAGACTCGCACCGGCTGCCACGGACTCCAGTTGCAGGAGCGCGCGAACGTAGGCCGCCACCTGCCGATGTTCCACGGCCACTCCCTTGGGGCGGCCGGTGGAGCCGGAGGTGTAGATCACGTAGGCGAGACTCTTCGGCGAGACAGGCACGGCAAGAGGCCCGTCGCCGCAGTTTGCAATCTCATCCGCTTGACGGTCCAGCAGGACCAGGCGGTCGGCAAAGTCCGCAAGACCTTGGGCTTGGTCGCTCCGAGTGATGATCCAGCGCGCCTGGCTGTCGGCCATCATCGTGGCCAGACGCTCGCGAGGATAGGTTGGATCGAGCGGCACATAGGCACAGCCGGCCTTGAGTACCGCGAGGATGCCGATCACCAGATCCAACGAACGATCCAGGCAGAGACCGATCCGGTCATCCGGCCCCACACGCTGCCCTCGAAGGTAGCGCGCCAAGAGAGTCGCGCGTCGATCAAGCTCCTGATAGGTGAGCCGTTCCGTCTTGGTCACGACTGCCATAGCATCAGGCCTGGCCTCGACCTGGGCGGCGATCAGGTCATGGATGCAACTCTCCGCCGCATCATCCGACCGGATCGATCCATTCCACGCGAGCAGTTGTGTCCGTTCCTCTTCCGTCAGCAACGAAAGGTCCGCCACCCTCGCCTCCGGCGTCGCCGCCATGGCCGCGAGCAACCGATCGAGATGACCGAACAGACGGGTGATCGTTTCATGCGCGAACCGCCGGTGGGCGTAACAAACGATGAGCTGCAGGTCGCGGCCCGGTTCTACCATCAACGAGAGCGGATAGTTGTTGCGGCCCGGCGTGAGCCTGTAGCCGCCGCCAAATCCCGGAGTCACGGGCTCGATACTCAGCGACGAGGGTTCGCCGCCCTGCGGCGCTTCGGGATAACTTTCGAACACGAGCAGACTCTCGAACAGAGGCCTGCCATTGGGTACGTCGCTCCACCGTTGGATATGGCTGAGCGGGGTCCATTCATACTGACGCAACGCCGCGTTCCGGTCCTGGAGGTCGCGCAGCCATTCGGCCAGGGTCTGGTCCGGTCGAACCGAGACTCGAATCGGCAGGCTGTTGATGAACAGCCCCACCATCGCCTCCACGCCGGCCAGTTCCGCGGGCCGCCCGGATACCGTCGCTCCGAACAGAATGTCCTTTTCTCCGCTGTAGCGATGGAGCAGGAGAGCCCAGGCCCCCTGGAAGAGCGTATTCAGGGTAACCTTTATCCGCTTGGCCAAGGCCTGGAGCGCCTCCATCCTGTCGGCCGGCAGCCGCAGGGATTGCTCGGCGAACGGAAGGCTCTCGGCTGAAGCCTCGGGAAAGGGTGCTTCGATCGCGATCGGCGTGGGGTGGTGAAATCCCGCCAACGTCGCGCGCCAAAACGTTTCGGCCTGCGCCAGATCCTGACGATGGACCCACGAGATGTACTCGCGGTAGGGCCGAGGCGATTCGATCGACGGAGAGGCACCACCCGCCAGCGTTTCGTAGGCCGCCAACACATCGCGCAGCACGAGCGCCATGCTCCATCCGTCCAAAAGGATGTGGTGATGGCTGTTGATCAAGACCCATTCACGGTCCCCCTTGCGGATCAGATGCAGGCGCATGAGGGGCGGCAGCAACAGATCGAGGCCCGCGGCCCGATCACGTTCGAGCAGCGACGAGAACTGCAACCGCTGCTCTTCGTCCGGCAGGCCGCGCCAGTCGTGCCGCTCAATGGGCAGGGTCGCCTGCCGACGCACGACCTGCAGCGGTTTCTCGACACCCTCCCACACGAACGCCGTACGGAGCACCGCATGGCGCTCAACCACCAACTGCCAGGCTCGCTCAAAGGCGTCGAGCCGCAGGTCGCCCGACAGCCGGTAGACATACTGGTAGAAATAGGGGTCCGCCGCCGCGTCGGCGAGGCGGTGATAGAGCAGTCCCTGTTGCAGCGGGGACAGATAGTACATGGCTTCGATCTGTGGTTTATCGCGCATGGCTCCGTTCCATGGTCTCAAGAATGTTGTCGAGGGCGTCCTGATCGATCTGCACGTCCGGAAAATCCGACGGCGTGTATCCCCCGGCGTCCGGCGCACAACAGTGAACAATCAGGTCGCACAACCGCTGCCGATAGGAAGCCCCGAGCCTCTCGATCGTCGCTCGCTTGAACCGCGCACCGCTGTAGGTCCAGGTCATGCTCAACCGTCCATCCGTCACGTCCGCAGTGATGGTGAGTTCATAGGGCATCCGATTCGAGGCACCGTGCTCCCGCCCGGTCGGTTCCGGCGCTAGTCCGAACAGGGCCTGCTCGGCCCCGCCTCGGTCGAGTTGGCCCAGATAGTTGAAGCAGACCTGCGCCGTGGTCTGACCTCGAAGGCGCTCGGTTTCGGGTGACCGGCCCAGGTACCGCAAGAGGCCGTACCCCACCCCGCCGGACGGGACGGCGCGCAGTTGCTCCTTGATGCCTTTGACGATGTCGCCGGTCGATCCCTTCGGCAGCCGGAGGAGCAGCGGAAAGATGCTGGTGAACCAGCCGACCGTCCGTGACAGATCGGTTCCTGGAACGATCGACTCGCGGCCATGGCCTTCGAGGTCCAGCAGCAAACGATCCTCGCCCGTCCACCAATGGAACGTGTGGACCAAGGCGGCCAACAAGAGATCGTTCACCTGGGTCTTGTAGGCGGCCGGCGCCTGCCGCAACAGGGCTTCCGTTTCCTCCTGGCTGAACGAGAGGTGGCAAGTCTCCGCCGAAGCCTCACTCCGTTCTCCCCGCGGATCATCAAGCGGCAACGAGAGGTCCCTCGGCTGGTCCTGTTCGCTCCAGAATGCCGCCTCACTGGACAGGGCCCCGGACTCCGCCAGGGTCTGTGCCGCTTCGGTCCACTGTTTGATCGACGTGGTTTTGGGCGTAAAGATCGGTTGGCTTCCCTCCTCGGCCAGATAGGCCCGCTCAAGGTCCTCTAGGAGAATGCGCCAAGACACCCCGTCGACGACGAGATGGTGCGCCATCAACAGGAACCTGCTTGGCCGCGTCGGCCCTAGATCGAACAACAGCGCGCGGAACAGCGGCCCCTGTTCCAGATGCAGGCTCTGCTGGTACCGTTCGGACTCGTCGGCGATAGCGTTTGCTGCTGCTTCGTCGGAGACTTCGCTCAGGTCGACGGAAGTCAGGAGATCTTCGGATGAAACCATGGCCTCGATCCGCGCCGTCGGGCCGTTCGAGAGGTCGAAGCGCATGCGCAGGGCATCGTGCCGCTCCAGCAGCAGGCCAAGCGCCCGCGCCAACCTGGCCCGATCCGGCTGTTCAGAAATCGTCACCATGAGCGATTGGTTCCAATGATGGGGCTCGGACAATCGCTGCTCGAACCACCAGCGTTGAGCCGGCGTCATCGGCAAGGGTCCCGAGACGAGCCCCTGCTCGGCCTGGATCACCGGCGCCGTAGCCGACTCCCGATTGGCCACCGCCGCGAGCGCCTCGATCGTTTGTTGCTGAAACAGCTGCCGAGGCGTCAACGACAGGCCGATCTCCTTGGCCTGGGCAATCACCTGGAGGCCGAGAATCGAATCCCCGCCGAGTTCGAAGAAGTTGTCGTGGCGGCCGACCTGGGCAAGCCCGAGCACCTGGCTCCAGATGGCGGCCAGCTGCTGTTCGGTCACCGTGGCCGGCGCCTCATAGGCGGTCGGGC
>WBZY01001119.1_pt1 | contig 15245 bp, 12 predicted proteins | sample 5204191 | NCBI WGS metagenome assembly WBZY01 (sample SAMN12344363, study PRJNA552823) | activated sludge metagenome | biome: Activated sludge suspended growth; feature: Anammox Sidestream; material: Wastewater; isolation source: activated sludge from anammox sidestream of wastewater treatment...
GCAGGCTCGCGGCCGAGGGCCGAGCGGCCGGCAAGCACCAGGACGAGGCCTGCCCCGAGGAGGGGGGCGGCGCGGAGGCGGATCCGGCGAGCGCGAGCGGTTGCGGCGATGGGCAGCGCCTCCCGAGCGACTCCGGGCCACCGGGCGCGGGGTCCATCCTAGGGCCTACGGAGTCGGATGGTCCCCGGATCGCTGCCCGCGCGCCATCGTCCGGCCGCCATCCGGCGGGAACCGGATCGGCTCGAGAGGTGACAGAGAGGCACGGCAGCGGAGCGGTCGACGCAGCAGGGCGGCGGCAGCGGCGCGAGAGACTTCCGGGCAGCGTCGAGCCCGGCTCTCCCGCCCCTCGGCGGGCCAGCACCCGCCCGCCGAGGCCTGCCGTCAGGACGGCTCCGGCTCGGCGGCGGGCCCGGTCGTGTCGGCAGCGGGCGGTCCCGCAGCGCCGTCGAGCCCGGCGCGCACCCGATCCGCGAGGTCGTCGGGCCCGAAGGGCTTTGCCAGCAGCTGCGTCCGCTCGGGCCAGCCGCCGTCCGGGACCGCGTCGACCCGGCCCGTCATGACGACGGCGGGCAGCCCCGGCGCGGCCGCACGCATCGCGCGCAGCGCCTCGAGCCCGCTGCGCCGTGGCATCGAGACGTCGAGCAGGGCCAGCGCGATCTCGGCGCGATGCGCCTCGAAGAGCGCAACGGCTGCCTCGCCGTCCTCGGCCTCGAGCACGCGAAAGCCGCGCCGCTCGAGGGTGAGGCGCGCCAGCCGCCGGATCGCGGGCTCGTCTTCGGCGAGGAGCACGGTCTCGCCGCCGCCTCGCTCGGCCGGCGCCGGCGCCCCCGCGCCCGCGGATGCCCCTGCGGCCGCCGGCCAGACGAGCCGGAACGCGGCCCCCTGGCCAGGCGCGCTCTCGACCTCCACCGTGGCGCCGTGGGCCTCGGCGAGCGCGTAGACGATCGCGAGCCCGAGCCCGGTGCCACGACCCGCGGGCTTGGTCGTGAAGAACGGGTCGAAGATCTGCTCGAGCGTGCGTGCGTCCATCCCGGGGCCGCTGTCGCGCACCTCGATCACGACGCGCGGAGGCGCACCGGGTGCAGCCTCGAGGTTGCGCGCGGCGAGTACGATCGTCCCACGCGCGCCGACCGCGTCGCGTGCGTTCCCGGCCAGGTTCATGAGGACGCGGCGTAGCTGCACGGGATCGGCCCGCACCGGCCAGGGCCCGGGCGCGATCGCGAGCTCGACGCGCACCTCGGGCACCAGCGTGGCGCGCAGGGCGCTCTCGACCTCGCGTAGCGCCTTCTCGAGGTCGACGGCACGCGGCTCGGGCCGGGTGGGGCGCGCGAAGTCGAGCAGGCCGCTCGTGAGCTCGGCGCAGTGCTCCGCGGCGCGCTCGACCTCGAGCAATGCAGGCGGCGGCTCCGGCCCCGCGTCCTCGAGCAGGGCGCGGGCATGGGCCAGGATCACGGCGAGCTGGCCGTTGAAATCGTGGGCGACGCCGCCGGCCAGGGTCCCGAGCAGCTCCATGCGCTGGGCGCGCTGGAGGCGCTCGGCGAGGCGTCGCTCGGCGGTGACGTCGCGGCTCACCCAGAGCTGGCCGAGCCGCTCGCCCTCCTCCGCGCGCACCTCCCGCAAGGTGAGCTCGAGCACGCGCTCCTCGGGGGTCACGAAGTGCAGCTCGAAGCTCTCGACGTCGCCGGGATCCCAGGCGAAGCGGGCCAGCAGCCGGCGCGCCTCGCCCGGCGCGAGCCGGGAGGCGTAGTGCTCGAAGGAGGCGCGCACCGTGCGTCCGATCCAGACCTCCGGATCGAGGCCGAACTGCTCGGCGCCGATCCGGGAGAGCGTGGTGATCCGGCTGTCGCGGTCGACGAGGCAGATGCCCGCTGGCACCGCTTCGATCAGTGCGCGCAGGGTCCGGCGCTCGGCGTCGAGCGCCGCCCGCTCGCGGGCGCGCGCGGCGAGTACGCGCGCGTGCACGAGCACCCGCGTGATCTCCTGCGCGAGCCTCGCGAGCAGCCGCCGGTCGGACGCGTCGAAGTGCCGGCGCGGGCCGACCGCGGCGAAGATCGTGCCGAGGACGCTGCCGTCCCCGGTGCGCAGCGGCACCACCGCCGCCTCCCCGATCCGCAGCCGCTCGGCCCGGCGGCGCAGGGTCTCGCCCTCGCGGCGCATGTCGAGGATCGTGACCGGGTCCTCACCGGCGAGGGCGCGGGCGAGGACCGGGTCGTCGATCGGGACCGGCCGCTGGTAGCTCGGGGCGTCCACCCGGCGCAGCCGTGCCGCCACCTCGAAGTGGCGGCCCTCGTCGTCGAGGAGCCAGACGCCGAAGCCGTCGAGGCTCGCGAGCAGGGCCACCTCGCTCACGATCGACTCGAGGGCCGCGCGCGCGTCGCGCGGCTCGCTCGCGGCGAGCCGGGCGACGCGGTAGAGCAGGTCGCGCTCGTCGCCGAGGCGGCGCTCGCGCGCGCGGGCCCGCTCGACGAAGGCGCCGATCTGGAGCATCGCCGCCACCAGCGAGGTCCCCATCCAGGCGAGCACGAGCGGCAGCGTGGGGAGCGCGAGCGCCCGCGCCAGCGGGTCCGCGGCGTTGAGCAGGGCCAGCAGCACGAGCGTGGGGCCGAGCATCTGCTCGGGAAACGAGCGCGGCCGCTCGAAGGCCGCGTGCCAGGCGAGGCCGGCAGCCCCGAGCGTGAGCGGGAGCTCGCAGAGGATCTCGACCGAGATCGCGAGGTCGGGCCGGCCTCCCTCGAGGAAGGCGGCCCGTGCGGCGCCGATCAGGAGGCCCAGCGCGATCGGCCAGGACGCGAAGCGGCCGCGGTGGAAGGCGAAGGAGCCGGCCAGCAGCAGGCCCGGGAACAGCGAGCCGACGAGCGGCGAGAGCAGCAGGGCCAGGCGCGAGGGCTCGTCGAGGGTCGAGATCGCGCCCGCCAGGTACGCCGCGAGCCAGGCGCCGCCCCAGGCGGTCGCCGCCGGACCGTCGGACAGCCGCCGCAGGTACAGGAAGGCCAGCACCGCCAACCCGCCGAGGGGCGCGACGAGCACGAACTCGCTCAAACGGCAGGGGCCTCCCGTAGGGCGTGCGCGGCGCCTCTCGGGTAGGTTCGGCCGCCGTGAAGGCAGTCTTGAACGACCGTTCCGGCGACGAGAGCGTCCTGCGCATCGGCGAGGCGGCTGCTCCCCTGCTCGGGCCCGGCGAGCTGCGCCTGCGGGTCGCTGCGACGGCGGTGAACCGGGCCGACCTGCTCCAGCGCCAGGGCTTCTATCCGCCCCCGCCCGGGGCCTCCCCGATCCTCGGGCTCGAGTGCGCCGGCACCGTCACGGAGCTGGGGGAGGGCGTCACGGGCTGGCAGCTCGGCGAGCGCGCGATGGCGCTCCTGCCCGGCGGCGGGTACGCGGAGGAGGTGGCGGTCCACGCCGGCTCCGCGATGGCGGTCCCCGAGACCCTCTCGCTCGAGGAGGCCGCCGCGGTCCCCGAGGTCTTCCTCACCGCGTACCTGAACCTCTTCGGGCTCGGCCGGCTCGGGAGCGGTGGGATCGCGCTCGTCCACGGCGGCGGCAGCGGCGTCGGCACCGCGGCGATCCAGCTCTGCCGCGCCGCCGGCGCGCGCGTCCTCGTGACGGCCGGCTCGGACGAGAAGGGCGCTCGCTGCCGCGCGCTCGGCGCCGAGCTCGCGATCAACTACCGGACCGAGCCCTGGGCCTCGCGCGTGCGCGAGGCCACCGGCGGGCGCGGGGTCGACGTCGTCCTCGACCCGATCGGCGCCGCCTATCTCGCCGACAACCTGGCCTCGCTGGCGGTCGGTGGCCGGCTCGTGCTGATCGGCCTGATGGGCGGGGCCAGGGCCGAGATCGGCCTCGCGGCGCTCCTCGCGCGCCGGCTCTCCGTGATCGGCTCGACGCTGCGGACCCGCAGCGTCGAGGAGAAGGCGGCGCTCGTCGCAGGCTTCCAGGCCCGCTTCGGGGCCGACCTCGCCGCGGGCCGGATCCGCCCGGTCGTCGACCGCGTGCTCCCGCTCGAGGCCGTGGCCGACGCCCACCGCGCGATGAAGGCGAGCGAGCACTTCGGGAAGATCGTCCTCCGGGTCGGCTGAGCCGCTGGACGAGCGGCGGGACGGTTCCCTAGGTTGCGCCCCCCGCCGAGGAGGAACGACGCATGGCCGTGGAGCGCACGCTCTCGATCGTCAAGCCGGACGCCGTCGCGAAGGGCGCCGTGGGGGCGATCCTCGCGACCTTCGAGAAGGCGGGGCTGCGGCCGATCGCGCTCAAGATGATCCAGCTCACCGAGCAGCAGGCGCGCGGCTTCTACGCGGTCCACAAGGCGCGCCCGTTCTACGGCGACCTCGTGAAGTTCATGACCTCGGGACCGGTGGTGGTGAGCGTGCTCGAGGGCGAGAACGCGATCGCCCGCAACCGGGAGCTGATGGGAGCCACCGACCCCGCCAAGGCGGCGCCCGGGACGATCCGGGCCGCGTGGGCCAGCGACATCGAGCGCAACGCCGTCCACGGCTCCGACGCCGCGCAGACGGCGAGGATCGAGATCGCCTACTTCTTCGACGCGACCGAGATCCAGGGCCCCGTCGAGGCGCTGCCCTGACTCCCGGCCCGGGTTTCCGGGTCCGGAGTCCCGGTCAGGAGTAGGCGCGCGCGAGGAGCAGCAGCACCGCGAAGTAGCCGACGGTGAGCCAGAGCTGTTGGCTGCGGATGGCCCGGACCACGATCCCTCCGACGGGAGCCGCTTCGATCACCGGCCCTTGGAAATCGCCGAGCTCGGTCTCCCGTCCACTCATTCGACCCGGTCCCCCCACATCTTGAGTGCCCCGCGCGGTTGCTTCTCGTGCGAGCGCCCGCCTGGCTCCTCACGAACTCCACAGACACGTGCAGGCGACGCGCAGGCTAACCGCGGGGCAGGCCGCGTCCAGCTCCGTCATCGCCCGGTGAAGTGCGCCGTGCGCCGCTCGCGCGCGGCGGCGAGGCCCTCGGCGAGATCAGCGGTCTCGTAGGAGAGCGCCTGCTGCTCGGCCTCGCGGTCGAGCTGCTCGTCGAGCGAAGCGGTGGCGGCCGCGCGCAGCGCGCGCCGGGTGCCCCGCACCGCGTGCGGCGCACAGCCGGCGATCGCGGCGGCGGTGGCGAGGGCGTGCGGCAGCAGCTCGCCAGCCGGGAGGGCGCGGCTCACGAGCCCGATCCGCTCGGCCTCGAGGCCGTCGATGATCCGGCCCGTGAGCAGCAGGTCTGCGGCGTGGGCGGGCCCCACCAGGCGTGGCAGCGTCCAGGTCGCGCCCATTCCGGGATGGATGCCGAGGCGGGTGAAGTTGAGACCGAGGCGCGCCTCGCAGGCGGCGAAGCGCAGGTCGCAGGCGAGGGCGACCGCCAGGCCGGCCCCGATGGCGGCACCGTTGATCGCCGCGATGGTCGGCTGGGGCAGCTCGCGCACGGCCAGGAACAGGCCGTAGAAGCCGCGCATGAAGGCGCGGCTGCGGCTGCGCTGCGGCTCGCCCGGCGCGGCTCGCCCGGCGCGCGCCTGCTCCTCGATCATGGCCAGGTCGCCGCCCGCCGAGAAGGCGGCCCCGGCACCGGTCAGGACGACGGCGCGGACGGCGTCGTCGCCCGCGAGGCGCCCGACGGCGGCGGCGAGGGCGCGGCCCATCGCCTCCGTCATCGCGTTGCGCCGCTCCGGGTCGTCGAGGACGAGCAGCGCGACCGCGTCGCGCTGCTCGACGCGAAGCCCCCCCGCCGTGACGCCCTCCGAGCCCACCGCTGTGCAGCCCTCCGGAGCCGCCGGCGGTCAGTCGGCGGATCGGCGCAGGAAGGCCGGCGTCTCGCGGTCCGCCCCGGGCTCGGCGCGCGCGGCCTTCTTGCGGAGGAACGCCGGCGTGTCGTACTCGTCGTCGAAGGGCGACGCGAAGGCCTCGTCGCGAGCCGGCGCCGGCGGCAGCTCGCCGCTCCAGTCCTCGACCTCCACGGCGACGTCCGCCTCCGGCTCCGGGGCCGCGGCCACCGCGGCCGGGGCGGCCGCCCGGCCGGCGTCGGCGTCGCGCCGGATCGGCCGCAGGCTCGGCGCGAAGTCGCGCTCCTCGCGGTCGCGACCGCGGCCGATCCGGCCGTCGTCGAGGCCGGTGGCGATCACGGTGACGCGCATCTCGGCGTTCCGCCCCGAAGATGGTGTTCGCCTCCTCGTGCGAGGCGTCCTGGATCAGCTTGGCGGCCTCCTCGACCTCGAAGAGCGTCATGTCCGGACCGCCCGTGAAGTTGATCAGCACGCCCCGGGCCCCCTGCATCGAGAGGTCCTCGAGCAGCGGGTTCGAGATGGCCGAACGCGCGGCGTCGACGGCGCGGCTCTCACCGCGGCCGAGGCCGGTGCCCATCAGCGCCATGCCCATCTCGTTCATGATCGTGCGGACGTCGTTGAAGTCGAGGTTGATGAGCCCGTGGCCCGTGATCAGGTCCGAGATGCCGCGCACCGCGCCGAGCAGCACGTCGTCGGCGAGCCGGAAGGCGTCCTTCATGCGCGCGTTCTTGCCGGCCACGGCCAGCAGGCGCTGGTTCGGGATCGTGATCAGCGTGTCCACCACCCGGTGCAGCTCGTCGAGGCCGCGCTCGGCGTGCTTCGAGCGGGGCTTGCCCTCGAAGGTGAAGGGCTTGGTGACGACCGCCACCGTGAGCGCACCGACCTCGCGGGCCACCTCGGCGATGATCGGCGCCGCGCCGGTGCCGGTGCCGCCGCCGAGGCCGGCCGTCACGAAGACCATGTCGGCGCCGATCAGGAGCTCGCGGATCCGGTCGCGGGCCTCGAGCGCGGCCTCGCGGCCCTTCTCGGGGTTGGCGCCGCAGCCGAGCCCGCGGGTCACCTCGCTGCCGAGCTGGAGGCGGAGCGGGGCCAGGCTGTGCTGGAGCGCCTGGTTGTCGGTGTTGGCGGCGATGAACTCCACGCCCGACAGGCCGCCGGCGATCATGGTGTTGAGGGCGTTGCCGCCCCCGCCTCCCACGCCGACCACCTTGATGACGGCCTGGAGCTTCGAGGGGCTCTCGAACTCGAGGAGGTCGTCGCTGCCGTCGCCGATCTCGAGCAGCTCGAGCGACTGCGGCGCCGGGCCCCCGCCCGGTGCCCGGCCCGGGCCCGACTCGGCCGCCTCGGCCAGCACCGGCGACACGGAGGCCGGAGAGACGGACGTCGAAGAGACGGAAGGATCTCCCTCCCGCGGATCGCGGTGGCGCGGCGCCATGACTCACCCCCCTTTGGCTGTCATCGCGGTATGTGGCCCGCAGTCTACACGAAAGATTCCGGAAAGCAGCGGGTTTCGAGCTCGATTTGCGAGTCCGGATGACCTCCCGGTGACCCCGGGGTCCGGCCTGCGGCTCAGTCGAACTCCCCGTAGAACCACTCCCGCATCCGCTGCCGGACGCGCCGGAAGATCGACTCGTCGCGGATCCGGAAGCGGCTCGGGCCGAGCCCGCTGTCCTGGCTCGCCCCGTAGAGCACGAGCCCGACGCCGGTCGCGTACATCGGGTCCTTCACCACGTCCTGCAGGCCGCCCACGTTCTGGGGCGTGCCGAGGCGGACCGGCGCCTCGAACACCTCCTCGGCCAGCTCCGTGATCCCGGCCAGCGCCGAGCAGCCGCCCGAGAGCGCGACGCCGCACGGGATCCGGTCCTCGAGCCCGGCCTTCGCGAGCTCGCCGCGCGCCAGCGACAGGATCTCTTCCATGCGCGGCTCGATGATCTCGCACAGCAGCTTGCGCGAGACGTCGCGCGGCCGGCGCCCGCCGACACTGGGAACGGTCAGGATGTCGTCGCTGCCGAGCAGCCGTGCCGAGGCGACACCGAACTTCTTCTTGATCCGCTCCGCCTCCTCGAAGGGCGTGCGCAGCCCCACCGCGATGTCGTTCGAGATGTGGTTGCCGCCGAGCGCCAGCACCGAGGTGTGGGTGATCGCACCGTCGGCGAAGACGGCGAGGTCCGTCGTGCCGCCGCCGATGTCGATCAGGCACACGCCGAGGTCGCGCTCGTCGCGCGAGAGCACCGCCTCCGCCGAGGCCAGCGGCTCGAGCACGATGTCGATCACGTTGAGGCCCGCCTTGTTGGCGCACTTCACGATGTTCTGCGCGCTGGTGACGGCCGCGGTCACGATGTGGATCTTCGCCTCCAGGCGCACGCCGCTCATCCCGAGCGGCTCGCGGATCCCGTCCTGCTCGTCGACGACGAACTCCTGCGGGATCACGTGGATCACCTCCCGGTCCATCGGGATCGCCACGGCCTTGGCGGCGTCGATCACGCGCCGCACGTCGCCCTCGGATACCTCGCGGTCGCGCACCGCCACGTTGCCGTGCGAGTTGAAGCCGCGGATGTGTCCGCCCGCGATGCCGGCGTACACCGAGGTGATCTCGCAATCGCCCATCAGCTCCGCCTCCTCGACGGCGTGCTTGATGGACTCGACGGTGGCGTCGATGTCGACGACCACTCCCTTGCGCAGCCCGCGCGAGGGGTGGGTGCCGATCCCGACGACGTCGACGCCGCCCTCGGTCTGCTCGGCCACCACGACGCCGATCTTGGTGGTGCCGATGTCGAGCCCGACGACCAGGTTCTCCTTGCGCGCCATCTCCCTCTCCCCCCTTGTGTGGCCCGCCGGCGCTAGCCCGCGCGGCCTCCGGTTCCGGGCGCTGCCGGGCCCCCACCCGGCACCGCCTCGTCCGCCGCCTCCGTCTCCGGAGGGGGCGGCCGCAACACGACCTGTCCCGCGAAGCGCAGGTCGATCTCCGCGGCCGCGCGGCTGGCCGGCACGTCGGCCAGCACCCGCGTCAGGCGCTCGAGCTGGGTCGCGAGATCGCCGCCGCCGAGCAGCACGCGCGGCGCGACCCCGGCGAGGTGGAGCACGGGCAGCGCGCGGGGGTCGGGCCCGTCGAGCTCGATCTCGGGCTGGACGAAGCCGGCGCGCTCGACCGCGCGCGCGAGGCCGACGCCGGCGGCGAGCCGCGCGTCGGGTGTGCACGGGGTCTCCGCCCCCGCCGCGCAGGGTCCGGCGGCGAGCGCCGCGAGGCGCAGGCGCGGCAGGTCCGGGTCCGGCGGCCCCGTGGGCCCGGCGCCGGGGCCGGTCGGTGCAAAAGGGGTCCCCGCGGCGTCGACCAGCCAGGCGCCTTCGCTGCCCACCCAGATCGCGGCCGGCACGCGCTCGACCACGCGCACCACCAGGGTATCGGGCGACACGCGCGCGGCGCGCGCTCCGGCGATCCACGGGTGGCGCGCGAGTCGCGCCACGAGCTCCTCGGGCGCCAGCGACTCCGCCGCCGCGAGCCCGGCGGCGCGCGCCACCTCGGCGGCGTCGAGCTGTGCCGCGCCGGTGATCGCGAGCCGGCGCACGGCGAACAGCTCCGGCCGCGCCGCGGCGCCCGCGCGCAGCAGGGGGGGCGCGACCAGCGCGCCGAGCGCGAAGGCGAGCAGCGCCGCGAGCGGGGCGAGGCGCCGCACGAGCGCCTGGCGGCGTTCCTCGGCGCCCTGCTTCCGCAGCCGGTCGCGGACGCTCTCCAGCGCGGCGTGCCGCTCCTCCCAGGTGGGCCGGAGGTCGTTGCCCCTTCGCCGCGATCGCCAGGGCGCGCTCACGACGCCCTTCCCACGATCCGCACCTCCGGCTCGAGCCCGATGCCGGTGCGCTCGCGCACGGCCTCCTGCGCGCGCGCCATCAGCGCCAGCACGTCGGCTGCCGTCGCGCCGCCGAGGTTCACGATGAAGTTCGCGTGCACCGACGAGATCTGGGCGCCGCCGATCCGCAGGCCCTTGAGGCCCGCCAGCTCGACGAGCCGCCCGGCGCGCTCGCCGGGCGGGTTCACGAACACGGAGCCGAAGGAGGGCTGGTCGATCGGCTGGGTGGCGCGCCGGTGTGCGAGATGGCGGTCGATCGCCGCGCGCACGGCAGCGGGGGTGCTCGGGCGCAGCGCGAAGCGCGCCGCCAGCACCACCTCGCCGGGCGCGAGCCCGCGCGCGCCGCGGTAGGCGAAGCCCATCTCGGCGTGCGCCCGCGTGCGCCGGACCTTCCCGGGGCCCGCGGTCTCGACGTCGCGCACCACGGCGCCCACCTCGGCGCCGGGAACGCCCGCGTTCATCGCGATCCAGCCCCCGACCGTGCCCGGCACGCCGGCGCCGAACTCGAGCCCTGCGAGCCCGCGCTCCGCGCACAGCCGCACGACCTGGGAGTGCGAGACGCCGGCCTCGGCGCGCAGCGTCGTGCCGTCGGGCTCGAGCGCGAGCGCGCGCAGCCGGTGGCTGCGCACCGCGACGCCGTCGAGCCCGCCGTCGAGGACGACGGTGTTGAAGCCGCCGCCGAGCACGTGCAGCGGGAGGCCGTGCTCCGCGGCGAGCGCCACCAGCGCCGCCAGCTCGTCCGTGCTCGCGGGGGCGGCGAGCGCGTCGGCCGGCCCGCCGACCCCGAGCGGGACGTGGCGGGCGAGCGGCGCGTCGAAGGCGACCCGCGGGCCGAGCAGCCCCTCGAGCGCGCGCCGTGCCGCCGCCGGGATCACGAGCGCCGCTCCACCCGCGGCGGCCGCTCCCCGAGCGCCGCGAGCAGGCGCGGCCCGAGCGCCGACACGTTGCCGGCGCCGAGCGTGATGACGAGGTCGCCGGGCGCCAGCACCGCCGCCAGCTCGGCGGGCACCGCGTCGAGGTCCGGCGCGAAACGCACCTCGCGCTGGCCGTGGGCGCGGATCGCGTCGGCGAGCGCGCGGCCGTCGACGCCCGGGAGCTTGTCCTCGCCCGCGGCGTAGATCTCGGTCACCCAGAGCACGTCGGCCTGGTGGAAGGCGGTGGCGAAGTCGTCGAAGAGGAGCTGGGTGCGCGAGTAGCGGTGCGGCTGGAAGACCACCACGACCCGACCGGGATGGAGCTGGCGAGCCGCCGCGAGCGTGGCGCGGATCTCGGCCGGGTGGTGGCCGTAGTCGTCGACGACCCGCACGCCGGCCGCCTCGCCCTTGGTCTCGAAGCGCCGCTCGATACCGGGGAAGCGCGCCATCGCAGAGGCGACCTCCGCGAAGGGCACCTCGAGCTCGAGCGCCACCGCGAGCGCCGCGAGCGCGTTGCGCACGTTGTGCTCGCCGGCCAGCGCGACGTGCAGCTCCCCCAGGAGCTCCCCGCGCCGGCGCACGAGGAAGCGCATGCCCCCGTCGTCCAGCCGCGCCTCGTCGGCCATCAGGTCCGCCTGCGGCGAGAAGCCGTAGGTGACGGTGCGGCGCGTGAGGCGCGGCAGGATCGCCTGCACGCCCGGATGGTCGAGGCAGACCACGGCGAGGCCCCAGAACGGAACCCGGTTCGCGAAGGCCACGAAGGCTTCGTGGAGCGCCTCGACCGACCCGTAGTGGTCGAGGTGCTCGGGATCGATGTTGGTGACGACCGCGATCACCGGCGCCAGCCGCAGGAACGAGCCGTCGCTCTCGTCGGCCTCGGCGATCAGCAGCGGGCCCGCGCCGAGGCGCGCGGTCGAGCGCCCGCCCGGGTGGAGCACGCGCCCGCCGATCACGGCGGTGGGGTCGAGGCCGGCGGCGTCGAGCACGTGGGCGACCAGCGAGGTGGTGGTGGTCTTGCCGTGGCTGCCGCCCACCGCGATGCCGTCCTTGAGCCGCATCAGCTCGGCCAGCATCTCGGCGCGCGGGATCACCGGGATCTTGCGCCGCTCGGCCTCGACGAGCTCGGGGTTGCCGGGTCGCACCGCCGACGAGAAGACGACCACGTCCGCTTCGCCCACGTGCCCCTGCGCGTGCCCGATCGCCACCGGCACGCCGAGGCTGCGCAGGCGCGCCACGCTCGGGCCCTCGCGCAGGTCGGAGCCCGACACGCGGATTCCCTGGTGGTGCAGGAGCTCCGCGATGCCGCACATGCCGATGCCGCCGATGCCGACGAAGTGCACGCGCTGGATGCGCCGGTACATCAGGCCTCCCGCCCGGCGCCGGGCAGGGCGCGCGCGGCCTCGACGATGCGCCGGGCCGCGTCGGGCCGCGCCAGCGCGCGCGCGCGGCGGCCCATCTCGAGCAGCGCCGCGGGGCGCTCGAAGAGCGCGTCGAGCGCCTCCACGAGCAGCTTGGCGTCGAAGCGTGCCGGGTCGAGCAGCCGGCCAGCTCCCGCCTCCTCGAGCGCGCGCGCGTTGGCGCGCTGGTGGTCGTCGGCGGCGTGCGGGTACGGCACCAGCAGGGCCGGCAGGCCCGCCATCGCGAGCTCGGCCACCGTCAGCGCTCCGGCGCGGCAGAGGGCGACATCGGCCCACTGATAACGGCTCGCGAGCGCGGCGTCGAAGTCGACCACCTCGGCCTGCAGGCCGGCGCGCGCGTAGGCCTCGGCGACGCGCGCGCGGTCCGCGGGGCCCGTCTGGTGGTAGACCTCGAGCCGCGCCGGGTCGAAGCCGGGCAGCGCGGCGAGCATCGCGTCGTTGAGCTGGCGTGCGCCCTGGCTGCCGCCGACGACCAGGAGCCGGAAGGGCGGCGCCGGGGTGCGCCGCGGCGCGGCGGCGGCGAAGGCCTCGAGCAGGGCGCGGCGCAGCGGCGCGCCCGTGGTCTCGACCGGTGCGCGGCCGGCGAAGGCCGGCTCGGCAGCCGCGAAGGCGGTGAAGACGCGCTGGGCGAGGCGCGCCATCCAGAGGTTCGTACGGCCCGGGACCGCGTTGGGCTCGACGATCGCGAGCGGCCGGCGCAGCGCGATCGCGGCGGCGGCGGCCGGTGCGGCCGCGTAGCCACCCACGGAGAGGACGACGTCGATCCGGCGCCGGCGCAGGAGCGCGATGGCGGCGCGCGTGGCGCGCGCGAACGCGAGGAGCGCGCCGAGCTTCGCGGCGGGTCCGCGGCCGGCCAGGGGCTGCGCCGCGAGCGTCACGAGCTCGAAGCCGGCCGGCGCCACCAGCTTCGCCTCGAGCCCGCGCTCGGAGCCCACGAACAGCACCGGGTCGCCGCAGCGCGCGATCTCCTCGCCGAGCGCGAGCGCGAGCGTCACGTGGCCGCCCGTCCCACCCCCGGCGAGCACCCAGCGCACGCGCTCCGCGCCCGTCCCGTTCACCCTCGCCGTACTCCCTTGCGCGCGGCGCGTACCGGCGCCTCCTCGCGGCGCGCGCCTTCGCGCCGGCTGATGCCGAGCAGGATCCCGACGGCCGCGAACGAGACGAGGAGCGACGAACGGCCGTAGGACACGAAGGGCAGGGTGAGGCCCGTGGGCGGCACCATGCCCATCACGACCGCGGCGTTGATCGCTCCGGGAACCGCCACCAGCGCCGTCATGCTGAAGGCGACCAGGAAGGCGAAGCGGGTGCGCGCGCGCGCGGCCACGCGCACGCCGGCCGCCAGCAGCGCGGCGAAGCAGCCCAGCACCAGCGCCACCCCGACCAGCCCGAGCTCCTCGGCCACCACCGAGAGCACGAAGTCGGTGTGTGCCTCGGGCAGGTAGAAGAGCTTCTGGCGGCCGTCGCCGAGGCCCACGCCCGCGAGCCCGCCGCGCCCGAAGGCGACGAAGGACTGCACGAGCTGGAAGCCCTGCGCCTGGGCGTTCGCCCAGGGATCGAGGAAGGCCACGATGCGGTTCTGCACGTGCGGGTAGATCGCGAGCGCGACCGCGAAGACGGCCGCGAGCCCCGCCGCCGGCACCGCGAAGAAGAGCAACGGGGTGCCGGCGACGAAGAGCTGGAGCCCGACCAGGATCAGCAGCAGCGCGGCGCCCTTGGTGTCGGGCTGGACGAAGACCAGCGCCGCGGGCAGCGCGACGAGCCCGAGGGCGAGGCCGCGGACCGGCAGCCGCAGGCGGCCGTGGCGGCTCGCGCCCGGCTCGCGCGCGAGCGCCGCGGCCGTTGCCAGCAGGGTCGCCCACTTGGCGATCTCGACCGGCTGGAGGACCGGACCGAGGCCGGGGAGCGAGAGCCAGCGCTGGGCGCCGTTCACGGTCGTACCGGCCACGAGCGTGAGGCCGAGCAGGGCCACGGACAGCGCCCAGAGCGGGAGCGCGAGCCGCCGCCAGGCCGCGAGCGGCAGCGTCATGCAGCCGAACGCGAGCGCCACGCCGAGGGCGAGGCCCGCGAGGTGGCGGGCGAAGTGCGGCGGCACGCGGGACTCGATCGCGAGCGGCGCCGTGGCGCTCCAGACCATCACGAGGCCGATGCCGGCCAGCACCGCGGTCGCGGCCACCACGCCGCCGTGGGGCGGCGCCAGCCGGCCCCCGCCCGCCGCCGCGGCGCTGCCCGCCGGGAGCCCCGCCATGCTCATCGCCTGCCCTCCTCCTGGGGACCCGGCCGGGCCGCGATCCAGTCGTGGACCGCCTCGCGGAAGCGCGCGCCCCGCTCCTCGTAGTCGTGGAACTGGTCGAAGCTCGCGCAGGCCGGCGACAGCAGGACGGTGTCTCCGGGCCGGGCCAGCGCACCGGCCGCGGCCACCGCAGCCGTGAGGTCGGCCGCGCGCCGCACGGGCGCGCGGCCGGCGATCGCCGCCTCGAGCGCCGGCGCCTCCTCGCCGAGGAACACGCACGCGCGCACGCGCGGGACCGCGACGTCGGCGAGCGGGCGCAGGTCGAGGCCCTTGCCGCGCCCGCCGGCGATCCAGACCGCGGGGCCCGGCAGCGCCGCGAGCGCGAGCGCCGCGGCCGCGGGGTTGGTGGCCTTCGAGTCGTTCACCCAGGCGACGCCGGCGTGCTCCGCCACGAGCTCGCGCCGGTGCGGCGGCGGCGTGAAGCCGAGCAGGCCCTCCGCGGCCTTCGCGACGTCGGCGCCGAGCGCGCGGACCGCGAGCAGCGCCGCCAGCACGTCGTCGACGGGCGGCGCCGCGGCGCCGGCCGCGGCGAGCGCGTCGAGGCCCACGCGCAGGGTCTCGCCGCCCTCGTGGCCCAGGGCGCGGAGCGCCGGGCCGGCGGGAGCGCGGAAGACCGCCTGGCCCGCGTCCCACCAGGCGCCGGCCGGGACCGGGCCACGGGTGCGGAAGAGCCAGCGCCGCCCGCCGCTGCGTGCGACGAGCGCCGCGGCGTGGGGGTCGTCGCCGTTGCCGATCGCGGTGTCGCCCGCACCCTGGCGCACGAAGAGCTGCGCCTTGGCCTCGGCGTAGGCCGCGAAGGAGCCGTGGCGGTCGAGGTGGTCGGGCTCGAGGTTGAGGACGACCGCGACGCGCGGCCGGAAGGCCTCGACCGCCTCCATCTGGAACGACGACACCTCGAGCACCGCGGCGTCGAGCGGCCGCCCCACCAGCTCGAGCGCCGGGCGCCCGATGTTGCCCGCGGCCTCGGCGCGCAGGCCGGCGGCGCAGAGCAGGCGCGCGGTCAGCTCG
>WBZY01000620.1_pt1 | contig 15236 bp, 10 predicted proteins | sample 5204191 | NCBI WGS metagenome assembly WBZY01 (sample SAMN12344363, study PRJNA552823) | activated sludge metagenome | biome: Activated sludge suspended growth; feature: Anammox Sidestream; material: Wastewater; isolation source: activated sludge from anammox sidestream of wastewater treatment...
TGGTCACGCAGATCACGATGATCCCCGAGATCGGCCTTGGCATAATCGTCTTGACCAATCAACAGGAAGGCGGAGCGTTCCGATCGATCACGAATCAGATCCTCGACGGCTATCTTGGCAAAACCGGACGTGACTGGGTCGCCGAACTTTCCGCGAACCGACAAAAAGCACTTGCCGATGCCAGAAAGATTACCGATAAGGTGGAACAAGATATTGCGGCGGCCCAACGCGGCGGTGGGACGACGATCGGGAACAGCGAAATAGTCGGCACGTACCGCGATGCGTGGCTTGGCGAGGTCACGATCTCGATCAAAGGCGGAAAACTAAGGTTCGATTCAAAGCGTTCGCCGCGACTAACAGGCGAAATGTTTCCTTACAAAGCCAACACTTTCGTAGTACGATGGGACGACCGGAGCATGGATGCCGATGCCTTTGCAAGCTTTAGGCTTGATGAGAACGGTAAAGCATCGGGATTTACGATGCGGGCGGTCTCGCCGCTGACCGATTTTAGTTATGACTTTCACGATCTCGATTTCAACAGATGTTGTGAAGGGGCCAAGTGACTGGTTTCATTCTGGAAGCGCAATATTCTGAAGCCGCGGATATAGCTTTTCGGTATTGCGTGGGAGGCAACGGAACTGTGAACGAGAGGAAAAAAGCAGAAAGGATCACGCTTGCCCCACTTGTCCCGGAGAAGGACCTGGACGTTCAGTTTCGGGATGACCATGTTCGAATTACGCTTGGGCCGGACTACGAAATAACTCCTCGTCAGGAATCGGAGTTTTGGGATGCGATCGCGAGGATGAACGCCGGCCACGGATCCCGACGCATTCTGATCGAAGGCTTTGCACCGAAGGGTGAACGGACGACGGGCGAGGTCATTCGGTCCGGACGCAAAACCGGTACGGTCCCTAAACTGTGGATCGCTTTCTGTTTGGAGAACTTCGTTCCCTCAGAACAGAGCGAATTATTCGAGGCCATTGCCGCGACGCGCGGTGCCAGAGTCAGATTCTTTGCGGATCGACAGTTGGCCCTCAAATGGCTGCGGCGAAATGCGCCTGCGTAAAGCGGCAAACTTCCATTGTCTCCACGGATCAGCCGACGGCAAAGATCGTTTGAAGGCCTGAGCCGACGGTCGGTGTGCATTCCACAACTTTTACGATCCGATAGCGAGTTCCGTGCGTGCCCTGCCTGCCCAGTTTTACCGCATAGTATTTACGATCGGTTGTTACGAGTGCGAAGATCGACGTGAACTCGCCCTTTTTCATGCCTTCGTCAACATTCGGAAACGCCCTGTTCGGTTGAAACCCCGAGATCAGAGCATCCGGATTGTTTGCCGCGAACTGGTTCCAACCGGCTTTCATCGAGTCGTCCCAATCCTTTGTGCCGCACGTGCCGAGGTGGCCAACGTACACGGGGTCGCCGGCCGCACCCGGCCATTTGTAGGTGATCACCCAACATCCGCTCATCGGGCCCGTCAGGACATCAATCGTTCCAAGCGGGATCTGCGAGATGTACGGAGGGATCCATTTCAGCCAATGAAAGTTTCTATGGACCTTTACCGTGTTGAGAGCCGGTGCGAAGCCGCTGGTTCTGATGCTCGAAAAAATGCCGGTCTTTTCAGATACTGACTGCTGGATCGAAAAGGGCATCAGTGTGCTGTCAACAAAACTCCCGCCTGCCGGCTTTGCCGCAAGGAGCGGTCCCGGTTTTGCGTTCAGGATCTTCAGATCAACATCAATGTATCGACCTTCTATCAGCTTCTCTAGCATATATTTTTCTCCTTTCTATCTCGGGCCGTGAGAGCTCGAATCCTCCTGACATTCAACAGGTGCAAAAACAACCGTTCGCCTGGATCAAACACCCTGCCCGTGGGCTGCGCGGGACCTTATCGATCGATAGATCGGATAACTCAGGGCAAGAGCGATCAAGGCATACAGACTCGGATAAGGATTTCCGATTATATAACCAAAGCAAAGCAACACCGAGCAAACGAGCATCAGCAGCGGAGCTATCGGGTAGCCCCACGCCTTGAACGGCCGGGGCGTTTCAGGTTCGCGTCGGCGAAGTATGAAAAGGGCCAGGATAAGAAGGATCGTTATCACAACCATAAAGAACTGACCGATCGCCAACAGAAGTTCGAACGTGCCGATCGACGTAAGGACAACAACGCAGAATGTGGTTGCCAGCAACGCGAATACAGGGGTGCCGCCATTGTTCACCCCGACTGCTTTTTTCGTGAACAATCCGTCCCGTCCCAGGGCGAAGATAATGCGTGGAGCCATCATCATGATCGCGTTGATTATCCCGATCAATGAAAGCAGTGCCAGGACCGTCAGGATCTGCCTGCCTTGTGCCCCGAATATGAGTCCCATTGCATCGCCGCCGGCAAACTTCGAACCGGAAAGCCGCGACATCGGCAAGACATAGATCAATGCAAGATTGACAAGCAGGTAGATCACAATGATCGAGGCAAGGCCGCCAAACATTGAACGAGGGAGATTCGTGGTCGGATTTGTATCCTCTTCGGAAAAATAGATCGAGCCATACCAGCCGTCATACGTCGAAAGCACGAGCTGGAATGCCAATACAAAAGCGAACACCGGCGCGAGGTATCCCGTCGGAGCGGTTTTGGCGGCCTGCACGGGCTCCGGCTCCGTGAGTTGGCCGCCGAAGATGAAACAAGCGGTGACAAACGCGAGCAGGGCCAGGGCCTTCAGAAAGCTCGTTATCTTCTGCGTTTCACACCCGGCGCGCAGGCCGATCATATTCAAACTTGCGATGACGATCACTATTGAAACGCTGAATATTATCCGACCGCCGGCGAGGTTCGGGGCAAAAAGGCTGACCGCATATTCGCCGAAAACGACGCTGATAAAGGATAGCCCGAGCGTATTGTTCATCCAGTCGCTCCAGCCTACGACAAAGCCGCCGTAATCGCCGAAGGCGCGGCGGGCGTAAACGCAAAAGCCGCCGGCTTTTGGCATCATCGTCGCGAGTTCGGCAAGATAGTTCGCACCTAGGAGGACATAGACGCCGCCGAGAACCCAGGCCAGCATTATCATCCAGGCTGATGGCAGGTGAGCAGCGACACCACCCGGATTTCGGAGAATGCCGACGCCGACGGTGCCACCGATACCGACAGCGACGCCAAATCCGACACCTAGGATCTTGAGGAGTTTGTCGCCGCGGGCCCGCAACTCTCCGTCGATCGATATGTTTTCAAGCACCTTCACATTTTTCATCTTTTCAAGTCTCGTCATGCGGAAACGAGCCTTTGCATCCCCCCGGACGGCAAAGTGTTCTAGGGCGGAGCCGAATAGGTTCCGCTTTTGGGTGAGGGCAGGAACTCCTTGATTGCCGACCGGCCGCCGCGCGGCCCTAACCGGTTTTGCGTTGTTGAAGTGCCCTTTTGGGGGCAAATATCGCCTTCCGACCTTTTTAAACGAAAATGCGTGACGGATAGGGTCTTCCGGGGCCCGAGAAAACTTCTACTATTCGGGATTTTTGCCCTATACTACGTTGGCAACCTGACACCCGAACTTGCATGATCGACCCTACTTCGCATCAGATCTCGCAGCTCCTGGCAAAATGGAGCGCGGGTGATGGACACGCTCTTGAAGAGCTGATGCCGCTGGTTTACGACGAATTACGCCGTATGGCCCGAGGCCATCTGCGTCGGCAGCCGGCCGGTAACACCTTCGCTACGACCGAATTGCTTCATGAGACGTATCTGAAACTTGCCGGCAAGGACGAGCAACATTGGGAAAATCGCGCGCACTTCTTTGCCGTCGCGGCAAAAGCGATGCGCCACATTCTGGTCGATCATGCCAGATCGAAATTCGCGGAAAAACGCGGCGGGCGCCAGGAGCGCATCACCCTGGAAGATAATGTTGCGGACGTCGGCGTTCAGTCAGGCCAGGTACTGGCCTTGAACGAAGCGCTTAATAAGCTTGCCGGCATCGACCAACGCAAGAACGATGTCGTCGAGCTGAAGTATTTCGGTGGGCTGACAAATGAGGAAACTGCCGTTGTTCTGAAGATCTCGGTTGAAACAGTGAAGCGCGATTGGCGGTTTGCGCGAACATGGTTGCTGCGCGAGTTGGCCGAGACCCAGTGATCGTGAGCTTGTTTGCAACGTGTTTACGTTTAGATAGGTGATGGGCAGCAGATAGGCGAGGTACAGACGATAAGTGATGGACAGAACCCGTCTCGATCGGATCGAAAGAATTTATCACGCGGTAGTCGACCGGCCGCCTGACCAGCGAGCCTCATTCCTGAACGAGTCTTGCGAAGGCGACGAGGAACTGCGCCGCGAGGTTGAATCCCTTCTACGATACCACGATACAAGCGACGGGCTTCTGGACTCGCCGCCTGCCAAACTCGCGGCGGAGCTTTTCGACGAAGGCGATGCCGACCGGCCGATCCTCGGCAAAACAATCAATCATTACCGGATCGAGCTTCTGCTCGGACAGGGCGGCATGGGCGAGGTCTATCTCGCCGAAGACGGGAAACTTCGCCGTAAGGTCGCACTGAAAGTACTGCCCCGGCAGTTTTCCGCCGATCATGAGCGTAAGAAGCGTTTTGAAAAGGAGGCCCGTGCTGTCTCGGCGTTAAATCATCCTAATATCGTCACGATCTATGAGGTCGGGGAGGCAGAAGATTTCAGTTTCATCGCGACCGAGTTTATTGATGGTCCCACTTTGCGCCGGCGGATCGCAGAAGGGCCTCTGCCGTGGCCCGAAGCTGTCAAGATCGCGATACAGATCGCGGGTGCGCTCGATTCCGCCCATTCCGCCGGCATTATTCACCGCGACATCAAACCGGCCAACATCATGCTTCGGCGGGATGGGATCGTGAAAGTGCTGGATTTCGGCTTGGCGAAACTCACCGCTCCCGATTCCGGGGATTTTGAAAGCCGTGAGCTAACCTTGCCGCACCGCGTGATGGGAACGCCCAACTACATGTCGCCTGAACAGGCTCTTGGTGAAAGGATCGATGCCCGCACCGATATTTACAGTTTCGGAGTGGTACTTTACGAGATGTTGACGGGTGGATTGCCGTCCGGACGTGCGAATGACGTGGAGATTACAAAACCCGTTATCAGCACGACCCATCCATCGGTTCGCGATTCAAACGATGACATTCCGGCCCCGCTGGATCAGATAGTCCAACATGCGCTGCAAAAGGATCGAAATGTGCGATATCAGAGCGTTGCGGAACTCCGGGCGGATCTGAAAAACCTGCTTTTGGATTCGAAGACGGACGGTTATGAATACGCCTTCACGAACGAAACCGTCATGCAGACCGAACAGAGCAGGTTTGGCCGGTCGACAAGAGCGGCTGATGAGATCATTCCACAGCCCAGGCGATGGGCCGCGTGGCTGCTTGCCCCGCTTGCGGCACTTGTGGTGGCGGCGGGCGTGTACTGGAAATATTCATCGGTCGAAAAGCCAACCGCGGATAGTTTTCGAACGATCAAAATGGACGTTCTGACCGCACACGGATTAGCCGGGGTTGCCACTATCTCACCCGACGGCAAATTTATCGTCTATTCAAAGAATGAAGACGGGAAGGAAAGCCTCTGGATCAGGCAAACCGCGAGTGCCGGCGATACGCAGATCGCTCCCGCGGGCCAGGCTAAATACGATTTTCTTCGGTACTCTCGCGACGGCAATTTCCTCTATTTCGTGGGTACGGAAGGCGATGAGCAAGAATCGTCGCTTTATCGAATGACAACGCTTGGGAGAAATCCGCGCAAATTGGTATCGGGTGTGGACAGCCAGATCTCGTTTTCGCCGGATTCGAAAAATATCGCATTCATACGCGTTTCCAAGGGCGACAACTCGATCATTATCACCGATGAGCAGGGCGAGAACGAACGCATCCTGAAGACGCGCAAGGCTCCCGAGGTTTACGGCGACGAAGTTTCATGGTCGCCCGACGGCCGGTTGATCGCGGTCCCTACCCTGGTCCGCGGTGCGACCTATGCGGGCGGCATGGCGGTCGTCGACGTTGCTACGGGCACAGAAACGCCCATTCCGATCAAGGAGGAAAAGCTGCTGCGCATCAGCCAAATAGCCTGGGTAAGTGATGGAAAAGGTCTGGTTTACACCCCATATGCCGCGGACATGGGGCAGCGTTATCAAATAAGGTATGCGTCCTATCCCGGCGGCGAGGTCCAGAACATCACAAACGACCTTTCCAGCTACGAAGATTTCTCGATGACGGCGGATTCCCAAACGATGGTCGCGATCCAACGCGAATATTCGATGGGCATCTGGCTAACTTCCAAGGATGATTTTTCCACCGCAACCAGCATTAATTCAAAAACCGGCGCCGACGACGGCGAGCGTGGGGTCGCCTGGACACGTGACGGCCGCATCGTTTTTGTTTCAAGCGAAGGCGGAGCACAGAACATCTGGCGAATGGATGCGGACGGTGCTAATCCTAAACCCTTGACGACGGGCTATGTATCTGGAAAGGTCTATCCTTCGCTGTCGATCGGCGGTGACTCGATAACCTATTTCGGCCGCGTCACTGATCCTGCGACAAAACAATTGCGGCCGGGTAGCGTGTTTTTCCAGATGGATGCCGATGGCAACAATGTCAGGCAGGTGGTCAACGACTACGATTGTGCTTTCGCGGCGGCCTCCGCCAATTCGGATTGGGTCGTCTATACAACCAGAACTGACGGGTTGTATCGGATCTGGAAAGCTCCGCTCAATGGAGGCGACGCGATCAAGCTGACCAATGTCGATTCGACCTCTCCGGTAATTTCCCACGACGGGAAATGGGTCGCATATTTTATTTCTGAAGAAGGCAAACCGCTTCGGCTTGGGATCATGTCGATAAACGGCGGCGGGCCCGTAAAGACAATAGAATTACCGGCTACCGCAAACACCACGCCCGGCCTTGCCTGGAATAAGTCTGGCACCGGGATCCTCTTTGCCAACACTCTCGGCACCACCTCAAATATCTGGACACAGCCGATCGATGGCTCTAAAGCAAAACAGCTGACCAATTTCAAGGAATTCCAGATCGCCGCGTTCGCCCTGAACGCCGATGGCACCCGCTTGGCCGTTGCACGCGGTTCCCGAAATCGGGACGTGGTGTTGATCAAGAACGTAAATGCCGGGGGACAGTAAAACTAGCTGCCCCGTCACACTACCTGAGGTCCGGAACACTTCGGCATCGTGGAGATCGAGTGTGGGCCTTCACATCCTGTGAACCTGATCCCCGCAGCGGCCCTCCGCCGCGGGAAGGACAACCTTTATGATATTCTCCGACCGCGAACTTGCCGCGAGGCTCGAACGTACCGAAGCGAAGGCTAACGCTGATTTTGTCGAGACGCGTTCCCAACTTGAACCCGATAGCGCTGCCGAATGGATCGAAGAAGGCGGAGCATACGCGATGTTCGACGGTGTCGAGTCGCCACTGACGCAGACGTTCGGGCTGGGAGTCTTTCAGGATGCGACCAGCCAACAACTTGAACGGCTCGAAGAGTTTTTCACGGAACGCGGTGCGAACATCTATCACGAGGTCAGCCCGATGGCTGACCTTTCGCTTCTTTCGTTGCTGGGAGAACGTGGTTATCAGCCGATCGAACTGACCAGTGTACTGTGCAAGGAGCTAACGATGGAAGATCGATTTGATCAGCCGCGGAACTCAGCGATCGGAGTTCGACCGATAACCGAAAGCGAGGCCGACCTGTGGGCAGAGGTGGCTTCGGAAGGATGGTCGACGGAGCACGAGAGTTTGGCTGAATTCATGCTGGCATTTGGGAAGATCGCCGCTCGAACCTCTGGCAGCATTCCATTCATTGCTGAGATCGAGGGCCGTCCGGTGGGTGCTGCCAGCTTTGCGATATATGACGATGTTTGCCTGCTTTCAGGAGCGTCGACCATTGTGGATGCCAGGCGACAGGGCGTTCAGAGCGCGTTGCTCGCGGGAAGACTTAGATACGGGGCCGAGCATGGATGCGGGATCGCGATGATGTGCGCCCTGCCCGGCAGCCAATCGCAGAAAAATGCCCAGCGAAACGGCTTTGAGATTGCCTATACTCGGATAAAATGGCAGTTGAAAAATCTGACCTCTTTGCCACACCAATGAAAAAATGCCCGAAATGTCAGCGCGCATATCTTGACGTAACACTGAATTTTTGTCTTGAGGATGGCGTCCTCTTGCAGGATGATCTCCAGGCAACAGACTTCCCAACTGAAGTGATGCCGCATTCGTTGGAATCTGAGACGCGAATGTTCGCATCCGGAGGCCTGAGCGGACCGTTCGGAATCACGCCCGCTGATCCAACCGCGCGACGACTGAACTCGATCGCCGTCCTGCCTTTCGTACACCTTAGCAGCGACCCGGACGACGAGTTCTTTTGCGATGGCCTGGCCGAGGAGTTGATCAATGCGCTGTCGCGGGTCGATGACCTTAAGGTCGTCGCTCGCTCGTCGGCGTTTTCGTTCAAAGGTAGGAACGTCGATGTCGCGACGGTCGGGGCAGCGCTTGGCGTGAACAATATCGTCGAGGGCTCGGTCCGCAAGTTCGGCGATCGCCTCCGTATCAACGTTTCGCTTACGAGCACCGCCGACGGATTCAATCTGTGGTCCGACAAATACGACACCGAGATGCGCGACATCTTTGACGTACAGGACGAGATCACTCGTTCTGTCGTCAGGTCTCTTAAAGAAAAGCTGCTTGGTAGGACGGAAAATGAGGATGAAAAGATGGCCGCCCTCCTTGAAGAGCTGAAGCACCACGCTCACGACGTGACCGCGTACCAACTTTATCTTCGCGGCCGCTTTTTGTTCAACAAGTTTAACGAAGCGGACCTCTACCGAGCACTTGAGGCATTTCAGGACGCACTCAAGATCGATCCGGAGTTTGCGGAAGCCTATTCCGGGATCGCCGACGTTTATATGTGGTTGACCGAGCTTGGGCCGCTAGCCCCGCGTGACGGCATGCCGAAAGCTAAAGAGGCCGCGTTAAAAGCTATCTCGCTCAAGCCTGATCTATCCGAAGCACATACCTCGCTTGCGATAGTTCTTCAGGAATTCGAATACGATTTTGCTGCGGCTGAAGCGGAGTATGAGTTGGCGATAGAGCTCAACAGGAACAACGCTCTTGCACACCAGATGCTTGGTGCTTTACTGGCTCAGCTTGACCGGTTCCCGGAGGCAGAGCGTCGGTTCGAACATTCGCTGGCGCTCGATCCGCTTTCGCCAATGGGAAGCTGGATCTATCCGTTCGGCCTGTTCCTTGCACGACGTTACGACGAGTCCATTCAGCGGGCCGAGGCGATACTCGAACTCGAAAGCACATTCGCGGCCGCTTACCTCATTCTTTCGTTCAATTACCAAATGAAGGGCGAATTCGCCGCATGTCAGGAAAATTACTGCCGATTCCTCGAGATCTTTGGTCTGAACGATGTCGCGTCTAGTGCAAGGTCAGGATTCGAGGCGGGCGGCTGGGAAGGATTCCTGCGGGCGATGACGAAACCGGGCGTTCGCAGCGTGACCGCTTATATCTCAGCCGTATATTTCGCAGCACTGGGCGAGGTTGATGCTGCGCTTGATCGCCTGGAAGAATCATACCGCCTTCGCGAAGGACACGTTGTAATGCTGAACGTCGATCCGCGCTTCGATCGGATCCGGACCGAGCAACGTTTTCAGGAGCTTCTGATGACCATTGGATTTCCGCAGGACAAAACCAAGCTATGAAAAAATGCCCGCAGTGTGGAAGAGAGTATGACCTGACAATGAGATTCTGCCTCGATGACGGCAGCGAGCTGCTCTACGGCCCGAGGTCAGAACCGGGAGCGGTAGCGACCGGGTTCTTAGGCGATGATCCGCAGACCGCGATCTTGTCGCAAAGCGGCGCGATGAGTCGCGGGAGTGCTCCCTCGGAATCCTCGACGCGGATGTTTACGACTGCCGGGGCAGATACTGACGGAGGGCTTCGCTCGATCGCGGTTTTGCCCTTCCGAAACATCGGCGGCGATGCCGAGAACGAATATTTCAGCGACGGCCTGACCGAAGAGCTTATTGCTGACCTTTCAAAGGTGCGTGCTCTCCGTGTTATCTCGCGCGGATCGTCAATGCGGCTTAAAGGGTCAGCCAAAGATACGCGAACCATAGCGCGGGAACTGAACGTTCGCTACATTCTCGACGGCAGTGTTCGCAAAGCCGGCGACAATATCCGGATCGCGGCCCAGCTTATTGACGGCCTGACGGATGAGAACCTCTGGGCGGACAAGTACAGCGGAACCCTCGTTGATGTATTCGAGATACAGGAAACCGTCTCGCGCGCGATCGTTGATGCGATGCGCGTGACCTTGAGCGCCGATGATGAGCGGAGGATGGAAGAGCGCCCGATAGCCGACCCGCGGGCCTATGACCTTTACCTGCGTGCGAGGGCGAAATTCATGCAAGGCAACGCGGCCGCGCTCGACCGTTCGATCGAGCTGCTGAAACAGGGCATTGCGATCATTGGCGACAATGAACTTCTCTACGCCGCGTTGGGTTACAGCTATTATTTCTGTTTCAAATGGATCAGCAAGCTAGACGAAAGCTACCTCCGACACGCCCGGGAGTGTATGGAAAAGCTGTTCGAGCTGAACCCGGGATCGACACACGGCTTTACCCTGAAGGGATTTTTAAGTTATTCAAGCGGCGACATAGTCCAGTCGGTGGTATCTCTGAAAAAGGCGGTCGAGATCGACCCGAACAACACAGAGGCGATGCTCTGGCTGACGATCTTCAGCGAGTATTTCGAGGACAATCGATCTGAGGCGGCGAGGTTTGCAGAACAGATCCATCGGCTCGATCCGCTGCATCCGTCGAGCACGCTTGTCAGGACCTTTGTTTACATTTACAGCGGCGATTTTGGCGAGGATCCGATCCGCTGGGTCGAACGCGGCCTGGCGATGGATCCTACGTCACCTTTGGCTATATGGCTGGCGGTCATTGCAAAGGCATGGTGCGGAAAGCCCGATGAGGCGGCCGCCCACGCAGATAGGCTGGCTGAGATAGCACCCGGCTGGGTTTACACCGAACACGGACTCTTTTTGAAACATGCCCTGCGAGATGAAAAGGAAGCGGCCTTGTCGCACTACTCTCCTGATTTCGAGAAAGAATCCAAACACGATCCTCATTTTGCACTTCACGTCACACACTGCTTCGCTCTCATTGGCGATAAGGACAGGGCTCTCGACTTTCTCGAAGTATCGGTGCAAAAGGGAATGCTCAATCATTCTTTCATCGGAAAATGGGACCCACTGCTTGAGAACCTTAGAAGCGAGGAACGCTTTGCCTGCCTGATTGACGAGGCAAAGCGGCGAATGGATGCCGCCCGGCCAATGCTCCAGTAACCATTATGAAACGATGCCCTGAATGTAGGAGAGACTATTACGACGACAGTTTGCTTTACTGTCTCGAAGACGGAGTTGCGCTTGTGCAAGGCTCTGTCACGAATGAGCCGGTGACCGCGATCCTATGGGACGAGGACAAAACCAGGCCATTGAAAACGGGTCTTGTGCATGATGGTGACGACAAGAGGAAACTGCCGGGTTCCGGCATATTCTCCCGCAATCGGCTTCGATGGTTCGCTGCATTCGGTGCGCTTCTTGCGATCGCTCTAACGGCCTTCTTGATCGGCCGCGGGTGGGGCAGGTCCAGCACGGAAACAGCCGCCACTCGCAGGGTCAGCATTCCGATCTCGATACCATTAGCCCTGGGGAGATATTGTCCGCTCGGTATCGGCAGGACGGCCATCGCTTTGTCGCCGGACGGATCAATGCTGGTCTATGCGGGAGAAAAGGACGGAGCATCCAGGCTTATGGCTCGCCAGATGGATTCATTCGAGGATCGTCCGATTCCGGGTACCGAACGGGCCTACGCGCCGTTCTTTTCCCCCGATGGAAGGTCCCTCGCCTTTTTCGCTAATAACGAACTAAAGAGACTCTCACTCGACGGCGGCCAGCCCGTGACGCTCTGCGAGGCAAGGAACGCTCACGGCGGTGCATGGGGGCCCGATGGCACGATCGTTTTTGCCGACGCGGAGGGAGGAAAGCTCGTTCGCATTCCTGCGTCGGGTGGCCAACCGACGCCAGCACTGCGGCGAGAGGGACTTGCCACATCGATCTGGGGGTTTGGCAGCCCAGAGATATTGCCCGATGGCGACACCGTCATCGCGACCTTTTGGGACAGCCCGAACCCAGACAAATATAAGATCGGAGCGTTTTCCTTAAGGTCGGGAGCTGCTCGCATTCTGATCGATGGCGGGATGAACCCGCGATATCTACCCACCGGGCATCTGGTGTATTCGCGAAGCGCAACTCTTATTGCGGCTCCCTTCGACGCGCGACAAGGTAAGATCACCGGGCCGGAGGCGACGCTCGTCGAGAATGTGAGGAGTGAAGAATGGGGATCGGTCCAATACGCGCTCGCAAATGACGGAACGCTTGTTTATGTTTCCGGCGGCCCGGCATGGATCGGCGGGCCGGTGTGGGTCGACCGCGACGGAACTAAAACGCCCCTGACCGCCCCACCTCGTTCGTACAAGAATCTCTCCCTGTCCCCGGACGGCCGACGCCTGGCTGTCGAAATATCGGAGGCATCTCAGGACATCTACATCTACGAGTTCGAACGAGGGGTTTTAACAAGGTTCACTAATGAAGGCGATAACGGATATCCTCGTTGGACGCCGGACGGGACGGCCGTCACGTTTTCGCGATATACCGCGAGCGGGATCGACATTGTTTCGAAATCGATTGATTCGGGATCGGAAATGGTGCTTTTCAGCGGAGAGGTCGGCGATATGCAATCATGGTCACCAGACGGGAATGACCTTCTGTTCCTGCAGGTGTCACAGGAAACGGGACTCGACCTATGGTCGAAGGCCGACTCTCATCCGCCGAGCCCATGGCTTGTCACGCCGTTTCGCGAAATGGAGGCGGAGTTTTCACCCGACGGAAGATATGTGGTTTATGTTTCCGATGAATCGGGACAATACGAGGTTTACGTCCGGCCAGCTTCCGGTCAAGCCGGAAAATGGGCGGTCTCGACCGCGGGAGGTGAAGAGCCGTTGTGGTCAAAGGATGGCCGAGAATTATTTTATCGCGACGGGCAAAAATGGATGGCTGTCGAGGTGTCAACAATCCCGCAGTTCAAAGCCGGGTCGCCGCGGATGCTCTTTGAGGGGCCATATCTGAATGTTCGCGGCGTATCGTACGATGTGGCAGCCGACGGCCGCTTTCTGCTTCTCGAAGAGAACTTCAAACAACCTCCGACCATGCAGCTCAACGTCGTCTTCAATTGGTCGGACGAAGTGAAGCGGCGGGTCGTTTCAGGCGGCAAGTGAAACGGTGTGTTGGACGTTTTGATCCAGCTTGAAAAAGGCGGCGGCTCCTCTTCAAGAATATTTGAGGCGTGTTCGATCTGCAAAGTTGTTATGAAAAAATGCCCACAATGCGGAAGAGAGTACGATCTAACGATGAGCTTCTGCCTCGATGACGGCACCGAGCTGCTGTATGGCCCAGCGAGGTCAGAACCGGGAGCGGTAGCGACTGGGTTCTTGGGCGATGAGCCGCAGACGGCGATACTGCACGAGACGAACGCTCCGGGTGAGGCTCCGACGCGTGCGCAGATACACACGACCGAACAGACTGCTGTCTTGCCGAGCGGAGTCGCAGATGTCCCGAAGGCAAAAGGCTTTGATAAACGGTTGTTATTGGCTCCTGCTGCTCTCGCCGTCATCGTTCTCGGCGGATTCTTCGGCTATCGATACTTCTCAGGCTCGGACTCCAAGCAGATCAATTCGATCGCGGTGATGCCGTTTGAGAATCGGAATTCGGATGCCGACACGGATTATTTGTCCGATGGTTTGGCGGAATCGGTGATATTTCGGCTGACGCAGATCCCTGATCTGCGGGTTAGCCCGACGAGTTCGGTGATGCGTTACAAGGGGAAGGAGACCGATATTGCCAAGATCGCAGCGGAACTTGGCGTGGATGCGGTGATGACCGGACGCCTTACAAAGCGGGGCGACAATCTGAACATCACGGTCGAGCTCGTGGATGCCAGAACTAACAAGTCGCTGTGGGGCGAACAGTATGAACGGAAACTCTCGGAACTATTGACCACCCAACGCGAGATCGTCGCCGAGATCGTCAGCAAACTGCAACTGAAACTGTCGGGCGAAAGCGAGCAAAAGCTCGCGAAGAAATACACCGACAACAACGAAGCCTATCAACTCTATCTTCGAGGCGAATATCACCTTGCCAGACGTTCAAAGGCCGACCTCGAGAAAGCCATTGATTACTACCAGCAGGCAATAAATCTCGATCCCAATTTTGCCCTGGCCTATGTTGGTATGAGCTATGCGTATAACACCGGTACCGGCAACGCTTTCCTTCCGTTTTCCCACGAAGAGGGTCATTCCAAGGCAAGGGATGCGGCTGTCAGGGCAGGCGAGATCGACCCGAATCTGGCCGAAGCTCATACCGCGCTGGGATTTTCGTTACGATTAGGATGGAAGTGGTCTGAAGCCGAGCGGGAATTTAAGAAGGCTCTCGAGATCGATCCTAATAATGCGAGAGCACACTATTATTACGGGCTGTACCTGCAGTCAGTTGGCCGTACCGGTGATTCAGTTCGAGAGATCAAAACCGCAGTGGAACTCGAACCATTAGCCTTGATCATGAACGCAAACCTCGCCGGAGCATATCTCTTTGACAGGCAAAGCGAGTTGGGGCTGGACATAGCAAAGAAAACTTTCGATCTTGACCCTAACTTTATCTCGGGCCGTTTTTGGCTCGTGTACGCCTATTGCGCGAATAAGAAATATGCCGAAACGATCGAGTTTATAGAAAAAGGGCCGCAAGACGAATCTACTCAGCGATTGTTAGTTCGCTTTCGTGCGTACGCCTACGCAAAGAGCGGACGCCGAAGTGAGGCGGAGGCGATCCTCGCAAAATACGTTTCAGACCCCGCGTACGACGGCGCGAATGCCGCCCTAGTTTATGGAGCACTTGGCGACAAAGACAAGGCATTTGCCGCGCTGGAGAGAGGTTTTGCCAGAAAAGAGGAAATGGCGCGAATGAGGGTCGATCCGCTCTTCGACGACCTCCGCGACGATCCGCGATTTAAGGATCTGCTGAAACGAATGAATCTGCCGGAGTAACGCAAGAAAAACTGCCGCCAGGCCAACTGAAACACGTCCTCGATGATCAT
>WBZY01000416.1_pt1 | contig 15205 bp, 15 predicted proteins | sample 5204191 | NCBI WGS metagenome assembly WBZY01 (sample SAMN12344363, study PRJNA552823) | activated sludge metagenome | biome: Activated sludge suspended growth; feature: Anammox Sidestream; material: Wastewater; isolation source: activated sludge from anammox sidestream of wastewater treatment...
CCACATCCAGCGCGATCTCAATGTCGACGTTCGCCTTTATGGTCCCGTCGGCAAACCGCTTGAGCGGCTTGGTCACAATCTTGTAGCCGTGGTCAAGGAACGGCTCGACGAAGCGCTGGGTCTCGATGCTGACGCTCGGGTCATCGTGGATGGGCGAATAGGCCATCGCCCGTACCAGCTGACGCCCATCGGTCAGCATGCGGAGCACCTTGCCCCAGTCGATGCGCGTGCGCAGCCGGTCGATTGCCAGTTCCACATTCGCGGCGTCCACGAACACGCCGACACGTGCCGGCGGTGCGGCCAGGCGGGCGCCATCGCCAATGCGTTTCGCCATGTCCTCATGCATGCGGATGAGCCGCTCGATCTGCTGGCTCTGCAAATCAATCGCGCGCAACACCGAGGCTGTGCCCGGCTCGGCGGCGTCTCTGCCGGCCTGGCGCGAGGCCGGCTCCGTTGTGCGCGCACGGCGCGGGGGGGCGCCTTCCGGCTTCTCCTCTTCCGGTGCTGCACCGGGTTCGCGCACGGCCATTCTTTCCGCCACCGGTTTCGCCCGGTCTGCGGGGGCTTCGTCACCAACCCTTGTCCGCGGGGAACGCCGCCGCGCCGGTGGAGGGGCAACTTCGTCGCTGGCGGGTGGGGCCTCCACCTCGTCAATGGCCTCGCTGGCCGCTTCGGACTTTGCCTTGCCTCGGCCCCGGCCGCCGCGCGTCCCGCGGCGAGCGCGCTTCTTCGGCGCGTCGGGGTCTTCTTCGTCAGCTTCCGGGGGAGCCGCCACTACCACGGCCTCACTTTCGGGCTCGGGTAGCGGCGCCGGCTTCTTCTCGCGTGGGAAGATGTTAAGGGCCATCAGATTCTCGCTTCCATTCGCTGGAGGACGCTGAGGCGCGCTGCGACCTTCCCTGCAATCTGTTCGAAGGCGCGCGCGGACCTGGATTCAGGTGCACTGTGGACAACCGGAACGCCGCTGTCGCCGGCTTCGCGCACCCCCGGTTCGATTGGCACTTCGCCGAGGAAGTCGAGTCCCACCTCGTCCGCCGCGTCACGGGCGCCCCCATGGCCGAAGATGTCGTAACGATTCCCCGTGTCAGGGGCGATGAAGTAGCTCATGTTCTCGATGATCCCGAAGACCGGCACGTCGAGCTTCTCGAACATGGTGATGGCCTTCATGGCGTCTTCCAGCGAGACCTCCTGCGGCGTCGAGACGATCACCACCCCGGCAATGGGCGCGTCCTGCGCCATGCTCATGGCGGCGTCGCTGGTGCCCGGCGGCAGGTCGATGAGCAGGTAGTCGAGCTCGGGCCACTCGATGTCGTGCAACAGCTGGCGCACGGCGCTGCCGATCATCGGTCCCCGCCACACCACCGGCTGGCCTTTCGGGAGCAGGAACCCGATGGAGACCACGTGCACCCCGTATCGTTCGATGGGCCGCAGGCCCTGGTTGCTCTTCGCCTGCAGCCCCTGGGCGAGGCCGAACATGGTGGGCAGGTTCGGGCCCGTGACGTCGGCGTCGATGAGGCCCACGCGCGCGCCGGACTTCGCCAGGGCCACTGCCAGGTTCGTGGCCACGGTCGACTTGCCGACGCCCCCCTTGTTGCTGGCGATGGCGATGATGTTGCGCACGCCCGGGACCGGCTTCTGGCCCTCGCGCGGCACCGAAGAACGCACATCTGCGCCCCAGTCGATTTCGACCGCCTCCAGCCCCGGCAATGCTGCCAGCGCGGCGCGGATGTCCTGCTCGATGCGGTCCTTGAGCGGGCAGGCGGGTGTTGTGAGCTCGACGGTTAGTGAGACATGCCGGCCGTCAACGGCGAGATCCTTCACCATTCCCAGCGAGACGATGTCGCGGTGGAGTTCGGGATCTTTCACGGTAGCCAGCGCGGCCATCACGGCCTCGCTGCTAATGGAGCTGGTTGAAGTCATTGGTCGTTTTCTGTGTACCTTTCAGGTTCCCCCGGGGGATGCGTTGAGCGAAGCCCGGCCGCAATTGCCGGGCGAGAAGGCGTGGAAAGCGAAGGCCTGGGAAACAGGAGCCGGCCGTGGTTGCGCTCAGCCGGGGCAGAAGCTGACAGTGCGGATTCCTCGCGGCTCCTGGCCGGGTGTTCCGGCCACGCCTGCTGTACCGATCGTAGCCTGTTGCAAGGGCGGCCCGCAAACCGGGGTTCGATTTACTCGCCCTTTCGGCCCACAAATCTAGTATAATGCCATCCTTACGCGGCCGGAGCCCCTGTCCCAACCCGCCGGGATTCGGCCCCACGGAGGTTCTTGAACGGAATGACACAGGCAAACCCCATCGATGCGACCGGCCACTCCCAGGTCTGTCGCCACCACTGGGTCATCGATACCCCCAACGGCTCGGTGAGTGGCGGCCGCTGCAAGCGCTGTGGCGTCACACGCCAGTTCCGCAATTCCTCGGAAGACTTGATGTGGGATAGCGATAGCTTCAGTCTCAGCGGCTCACGCTACCGTGCGCGCCGCAATGGTGAAACCACAAACCTCTCCTGACCGGGTCCAGGGAAGAAAAGCGAGCAGCCGGGGCAACCCGGCTGCTCTGTTTCCGGCCGCCGCCGCGCACCCCTACACTGGTGACGTGCCACCCGATCTCGGCGTCGACCTTGCCCCCGGGCACAAGACCGGCCTCCAGCTCCGCAACCCCGTGATGCCCGCCTCGGGCACCTTCAGCTGGGGGCTCGAATTCGCGAAGCATTTCGATATCAACGCCCTCGGCGCGGTTGTCAGCAAGGGGATCACCACTGCTCCGAGGCAGGGCAACCCTCAGCCCCGGGTGGCCGAGACCCCCGCAGGCATGCTCAACTCCATCGGCCTCCAGAACGTAGGCCTGGGCGAGGTCATCAAGAGCCTTGCACCCACCTGGGCGAAATGGGACGTGCCCGTGATCGCCAACATCGCCGCCGATACGGTCGAGGAGTTCGGCGAGATGGCGGCGCGGCTTGATGGCACGCCGGGAATCGCTGCCCTCGAACTCAACATCAGCTGTCCCAACGTCGACCAGGGTGGCATCGAGATCGGCCAATCGGTTGAGGCCTCGGCCAGGGCCACGCGCGCGGCCGTGCGGCACACCGACCTCCCGGTCATCGTGAAGCTGACCCCGAATGTCACCGACCCCGTGGCGCTGGCGCTCGCCTGCGAGGCCGAAGGCGCAGCCGCCATCTGCGCGATTAACACGGTGCTCGGGCTCGCCATCGATACCCGCAGACGGCGTCCCGTGCTTCCGCGCGCCCGCGGCGGGCTAAGCGGACCCGCCATCAAGCCAATTGCGCTGCGCATCGTCTACGACGTGGCAAAGGCCGTGCGAATCCCGGTCATCGGCTGCGGTGGCATCCGCACCGGCCAGGATGCCATCGAGTTCCTCATGGCAGGCGCTACGGCCGTGCAGGTGGGCACCGCAACCTTCGCCAACCCCCGCGCCCTCCTGGATGTCATCGAAGGCATCGGGGGGTGGCTTGAAGGTGAAGGCGTGGCCAGTGTACGCGACATAATCGGCTGCGCGCTTCCGCCCCGCGATTGAGTTCCCGCTCTCCGGCGCCCAATGGGCTACGATCGCTCCATGGCGGCCTACGCCCCTCTTGTCATCGAACACTTCGAAAATCCCCGCAACGCGGGGGAGATGGCGGATCCCGACGGCGAAGCCACAACCGCCAACCCGGTCTGCGGCGACCGCATGCGCGTCATGATGCGCGTTGCCGATGGGCGCGTTCAGGAAGTCCGCTGGCAGACGCGGGGCTGCCCTCCCGCCATTGCTACCAGCTCGTTTGCCAGCGAAATGGTGCAAGGCTGGACGATCGAGCAAGTGGAGGCGCTTACACGCGAAGCCATCGCCGAGGGGATTGGCGGCCTCCCCGGGGACAAGGTTCACTGCAGCGTCCTCGCCGCCGATGCGCTCCGTTCGGCCGTTGCCAACTACCGCGCGAAGGCCGCCGGCCGGCCGGCGACGGACGCTTAGATGGGGTCGGCATCCGCATGCCGCCCGTGCAACGGCCAGCCGGGACCGGTACGATAAGAACCCGTGCGAGTGATTCATTTCGCCGATCTCCACATCGGCGTTGACACCTTTGGCAGACCCATGTCCGATCGCGGCTGGTCGTCGCGCATGCAGGACTTCCTCGACGCCTTCGACGAGCTCGTCGCCTTCGCCATCGAGAACACCGCCGATGCAGTCGTCTTCGCTGGTGACGCCTACAAGGCTCGCGAACCCACGCAGACCCACCAGCGCGAATTCGCAAGGAGGGTGCGCCAGCTGAGCGAAGCCGGAATCGCCACCTTCCTCCTGGTCGGCAACCACGACCTCCCCAACGCCGAAGGACGTGCGCACGCCCTGGAGATCTTCCGCACGCTCGATGTGCCCAACGTCTACGTTGGCGACAACGCGTGGTTCGCCCAGAACGGCTTTGTGCCGCAGGTCATGCAGACACGCTCCGGCCCGCTCCAGGTGGCTTTCATCCCGTGGCCGCAGGTCAGCCGCCTCGTTGCGAACGACCCGGAGGCCGCCTCGGCCTCCATCGACCAGTTGCACCGAATCGTGGAGGGGAAGCTCGCCGACCTCATTGCGAAGCAGGCCGCCGCGCTGGACCCGGCGCTCCCCGCCGTCCTCACCTGCCACATCTCTCTGAATGAAGCCATCGTGCGCAACCGGCCCGGTTCGGAGCAGTTCATGACCGTTGGAACCGCGCCAACCCTGCTCAAGAGCCAGCTGCAGGAGGCATGTTTCGACTACATCGCGCTCGGCCACCACCACAACAACGTGGACCTGGGGCTGCAAACCCCCTGCTGGTACTCCGGCTCGTTGCAGGCCGTGGATTTCGGCGAGGAAGGCCAGCCGAAGGGCTTCATGGTTTTCGACATCGACCCCGCCATGCCCCGCGGTGAACGCGTGTACGGCGCCGGTCTTCCCCGGTTGGTGAACGTGCAAGCCCGCCGGTTCGTGACCGTCGAGGTGGCGCCGCGCGATGCCGACCCCACCGCCGAGGTCTGTCGCGCCATTGAGAAGGCAGAGGTGGCGAACTCGATTGTTCGCGTGCACATCAACCTTTCGCCCGAACAACAGTCCCTCTTCCGGCTTCCCGAGGCGCGAAGGCTGCTCGATTCCGCCCACTACGTTGCTGCCCTGCGCGTCATCCTCCCGAACGACCCCCGTCCTTCCCTGCCGGCCGGGCAGGCGCCATCGGCCGACCCCGTCCAGGCGCTGGACCTCTTTTTTCGCAACAAGGCCTACGAAGACGCCCGCCGCGAGCGGCTCCTTGCTGCCGCCCGCGACCTCGTCGCGGTCACGGGGGAGCCCGGTGCCTGAGCGGCGTCGCCTCAGGGTAGTACACACCTCCGATGTGCACCTCGGCGCCTACAGCGGCAACGAGGGGCACTGGGCCGTGCGCCGCTCGCTCATCGAGACCGCTTTCAGCCGCGTGATTGACCTCGCTTCGAACGTGAATGCCGATGCCCTCCTTATTGCCGGCGACTTCTTCGACAACGACCGGGTTGAGCCTGACGTCGTCCAGTTCGCGGCGGAGCAGATCCGGCGCTTCCCCGGGCAGACGCTCCTCATTCCCGGCAACCACGACCCCATGGACCGCGGCAGCCTCTACTGGCGCCACGATATGGAGGCAGTGGCTCCCCGGCTGCGCATCCTGCGTGAGCATGGCGGCGAGATCCTTGAACCCGAAGGCCTGGACCTGGTGGTGTGGGGCCGCGCCTATCTCGATAGTGACTGGCATTTCCGCCCGCTGGAAGGGCTGCCCGGCCGGATGGATGGCCGCTGGCACATCGCCATGGCGCACGGGCATTTCGTCCGCCAGGACGGCGAGATGCATCGCTCCCTGCTCATAACCGAGTCTGAAGTCGCCGATGCGGCGGCCACCGGGTGGGACTACCTCGCCCTCGGGCACTGGGAACCCCACGCCGACGTGAGCACCGGCGGGATGACAGCCGTCTATTCAGGCGCGCCCATGCCCCTCTCCGATGCCAATCGGCGCGCCGGCTGGGCCGCAGTCGTGGACTTCGATGAATCCGGCGTGCGCTGGCGAGTCGAACGTGTGGACCCGCGCGACCCGGGAGGCGAGAAGTGATTCCCCGGCGCATCCGCCTGCGCAACTTCCTCTCCTACCGCGAATGCACGGTCGACCTCACCGGGCTCCACCTGGCGGTGCTCTGTGGCAAGAACGGCGATGGCAAATCGGCTCTGCTTGATGCGATGACGTGGGCGCTCTGGGGCGCGGCGCGGGGCCGGCTCGAAGACGACCTCATCAACCAGTCTGAGACCGAGATGCTCGTGGAGTTCGAGTTTGAGGCGAACGGCGACCTCTTCGTTGTGATTCGCAAGCGCGCGCGGGGCAAGCCGGGCGCGCTCGACTTCCTCCAGGTTGCCCCCGATGGACGGCGCATCTCGCTCTCTGGCGGCATCATGCGCGAAACCCAGGCCGAGATCATTCGCCGGGTCCAGATGGATTTCGACACCTTCGTCAACAGCGCCTTCATCGCCCAGGGGCGTGCCAACGAATTCACCCGCAAGAGCGCCGCCGAACGCAAAGAGGTGTTTCGAAAAGTCCTCGGCCTGGAGCGGTTCGAAGAGCTCGCCGCGGCGGCCACCGACCGCCGCAAGGAGTGCGCAGCGCGCATTTCCGCCATCGGCCGCGAGACCGAAGACCTGCGCACCGACGTCGCCCGGCTCCCCGAAGTGGAACGAGAGCTTGCTGCCACCGTCGAACGGCGCGAAGGCCTGGAGCCTCTGATCGCCGGCGCCGAGGTGCAGGTTGGGGAGCTCCGCCAGGCCGTGGCGGACCATGCCAGGCTCCGGAGCGAGGTGGACAGCCTGGAACAGCGCGTGGGCGAGGCACAGGAGAGCGTCGTGGCCGCCGATGCCGCCATCGCCGCCGTGGAGAAGGAGCGGGACTCCACGCGCGAGCTGCTGGTCCACGAGCAGGCCATCACAGCCCGGTACAAGGAGCTCGTGAGCGCGCGCGCCGCCGAGCACGAGGCCGCAGAGCGCCAGGCCCGTGCCTCCGAAGCGGAGCGGGCCGAGCAGGCCGCCTCCCGCGTCATCGCCGAGGAGCGTGCGCGCATTGAGGCGTCGCTTGCGGCGCATCGCCGCGACCACGAGGCCGCCGTGCTCGCCTCCGAGGACCTGCCGGGGTTGATTACCGCCGAGGCAGTCCTGGCTGACGGCCGCGCCGCCCTGGCGGAACTGGACCAGCAGACAGAGGCGGCCCGCGCCGAGGAGAGCGAACTGCGCTCCCGTGAGGCGGCCTCCCGCGCCGAGGCGGAGCAGGCCCTGCAACAGGCCACGGAGATCAAAGCCAAAGAGGCCCAGCTGGAGGGGGTCGCCACCTGTCCCGTCTGCCGCCAGCCACTTTCCCCGGACGACCTCGATCACGTGCGGGGAGAGTACGCCGAACAGCGCCGGGTGCTCGGCGAGCGGTACCGTCAGGCCCAGGCGGCGAAAGACCAGGCCGCCGCCGGCGCTGAGGCGGCGAAGACCGCTGTCACACGGCTCCAGCGGGAGCGCCAATCTCGGGAAACCGCGCTCCGCCAGCAGGAACGAGACCTGCTCAGTCGCCTCACTTCGGCCACGGAGGCTGCCGGTAGAGTCCCCGTCCTTGTCGCGGCCATCAGCGAAGCCGAGGCGCTCCTTGCGGCAGATGACTTCGCGCCTGGCGCCCGGCAGGAGCTTGAGGAGGCTAAGGTCGCGCTCGCCGCCGCGGGCTACGACCAGGCCGCACACCAGCAGCTCAGGACCACGATTCGTGACCTGGCAGGCGCGGACGACGCCTACCGCGACCTCGCCCTTGCCGGCGAGCGCGCTGCCGCCCTGGAGTTGGCCCTGGCCCGCGAGCAGAAATCCCTGGCCGAACGGCGGGAGCAGCTCTGCCGGGCGCGAGAGGCGCTCGAAGCCGCACAGGCCGCCCTTGAGGCCGCTACCGACGTCACTCCCCGGCTCAATGCCGCCGAGGCGGAACTTGGAACGCTCAGGGATGAGCTCAAGCTATGCATTCATTCCGGGGGGCGCCTTCAAGAAGTCCTCAGCCAGTTGATGCAGAAGCAGGCCCGTGCTGAGACCCAGGCCGATGAGATGCGGGCCCTGAAGGACGAGGAGCTGGTGTTCACCGAGCTGGCGGCCGCCTTCGGCAAGAATGGCGTCCAGGCGATGCTTATCGACCAGTCTCTGCCCCGGCTCGAGCTGATCGCCAATGAGATGCTTGACCGCATGACGGGCGGCCGGATCCAGGTCACACTCCACACCCAGCGCCAGAATCAGAAGGGCGCCGTGGTCGAGACCCTCGACATCCGCATCAGCGATGACCTCGGTGGCCGTGACTACGAGATGTATAGCGGCGGCGAGGCCTTTCGCGTCGACTTCGCTCTGCGCATCGCGCTCGCGAAGCTGTTGGCCGAACGCGCCGGCGCGGCCCTGCCCACCCTTATCATCGATGAAGGCTTCGGCACGCAAGACCAGGACGGGATCGACGGGCTCGTCGAGGCCATCAACGCGATTGCGGACCAGTTCCGGCTAATCCTCGTCGTCACCCATATCGAAGAGCTCAAGGGGCGCTTCGATCGCCGCATCGACGTGACCAAGCACCCTTCCCTCGGCTCCGTTTGCACGGTCGTCTGACCGTTTGCCCTCTGTTGGACCCGGCTAGCCTCTGCTCACACGAGCCGCGGCCGTCTAGCGGAAGAGGTCGCGCTCGGTGTCGCGGATGATGCTCTGCATTGTCCCGGTCTCGTCCGGCTCCCACTCGTAGCCCCGGACCACTGCCACCGGGACACGGCTGAGGTTCCCCTTCACCAGCTCGGCCGCCCCGGCCAGCTCATCGGCCACGCACAGGGCCTGGACACGGAACTCGTGCCCATGCGGGTCCACCTGCCCGATGTAGCTCAGCACCGGGAGCATCCCCGAAATCCCAATGGCGATGTCGGTCTGAGCCTCGCGCCATGGACGCCCGAAAGTGTCCGATATGATCACGGCGACATCGGCGCCCTGTGCCTTCAGGCCGCCCCGGATGCGCGCCGCGCTGGCGTCGGGGTCGAGCGGCAGGAGCACGGCCAGCCCGTGCCCGCCCGAGCTCGACTGGTCGACCCCGCTGTTGGCGCAGATGAACCCGTGCCGCGTCTCCGTGATCAGGATGGGCCCTACCTGGCGCACTACGCGGCGCGACTCCTGCAGGACAAGCTCGACCACCGCCGGGTCCTTCTCCCAGCGTTCGGCATACTGGCGCGCGAAGGGCGAGACCTCCACGGTATCGAGCGGAACGATTCGCCCCTCGGCCTTCGAGACGATCTTTGAGGTGACCACCACCACGTCGCCATTCGCGAGAGGCGTGCCCGCGACGGCAGCGGCCTCGGCGATCATGCCGGCGAGATCGCTCCCGGGGACAATCTCGGGCAGCCCGGGGATTCCGAAAACGGAGAGCATGGCCTATTCGATCCCCACGATGCGGATGCTCGTCTGCGTCTTGTGCTTGCGGTTGAGGTTGATGAGCAGCGACGTGATCATCTCGACGTAACGGCTCTGGGAAGGTCCCCCGGCGTCGATGCCACGCACGCCCTCAATCTGGTTGGCCAGGCCGATGACGACCTGCTTCGCCTCGGCGTCGCGTCCGCAAACGAGCACGTCGGCGTTGATGGGATGCTCGATGTGCTGGAGCTCTTCGGCGCTCATGTTCTGGAAGGCGGAAACCACGCGGCTGTTCGGAAGCTGGGCCATCGACTCCTGGAGGGCGCTGTTTCCCGGGACGTTGAGAGCCACGGCGCCAACCCCCTGCTGGAACTCGAGCGGCGCGACCACGTTGCACACCAGCTTGCCTTCCAGCGCTCCCGCCAGCGCTTCGAGCGTCGCCTGCTGCCCGCTGTACGGAAAGGTCAGGAAGACCACATCGGCATCCCTCACCACATCGGCATTTGCTCCACCGCTGGCCTTTGCGCCGGATACGGCCTCACGGACGGTGGCAGCGCCTTCTTCGCCCCTTTCGGTCGAGCGGGAACCGATTGCCACCTCGTGCCCGGCGCGCGCCATGCGCATGGCAATCCCAAGGCCTTCGGGGCCAGTGCCCCCAACGAATGCGAGTTTCATCGGCATTGACTCCGGGTGTGGACGTTAGTCTGCGCGCGCGGTTGGCCCGGCGCCCGGCCGGGAGCAGGCCATGCCCGCCTTCGGGCAGAACCCCGTGGTGGGGCGGGCCCAGTCTAGCAGCGCGAGCCGTCTGGGGCATTCCATGGCTGGCCGGGGAGCGGAAACGGCCGATTCTCATGCTGGTGGACCACCACCGCACCGCCACGGTAATGAGCCGGCCCCCATCTCTTTCCGTTCTGTTGAGCGTGCTTACGGCGCGTGGGCGGGCGGGGGGAAAGGTTCTGCTATACTGGCCATACAGGCGCGGCTCCCCGGCCGCTACCCGGAGAAGTTGATTGTATTCCCGCTGGCTTCGAAATAGCTTCATCTACCTCTTGATCCTGGTCGCCGTGATCGCCTTCGTGGTGGTCTTCTTCAACAGTGGATCCGACCCCAAAATCGGCTTCGGCGAAGTCGTCCAGCGCATCAAGGCGGGCGAAGTCGAAGAGCTCAAGGTCGATGGCAAGTCCCTCACCGTTGTCTACAAAGACGAACAACGTAAGAACGACCGCTCCGAGGTTTCGGGCAACACCGACGTCGCCACCTTCCTGGGTGACCAGAACATCGACATCACCGGGACCGCGACGGGCCAGCCCAGCGTCAAGCTCACATTCGAGGACAAAGGCGGCTTCGGGCCGTGGCTGAGCCTGCTCCTCAACCTGCTGCCCTTCCTGCTCTTCGGCCTCTTCCTGCTGCTCATCATGCGGCAGGCGCAGGGCTCCAACTCCCAGGCAATGAGCTTCGGCAAGAGCCGCGCTCGCCTCTTTACGGGTAGCAAGGTCACCGTCACCTTCACCGATGTGGCCGGCGTCGACGAGGCCAAGGAGGAGCTGGCCGAGGTCGTTGAGTTCCTCAAGTACCCGGAGAAGTTCGCCGCCCTGGGAGCGCGAATCCCGAAGGGCGTGCTGCTCGTCGGCCCTCCCGGCACCGGTAAGACCCTCCTCTCGCGCGCCGTGGCCGGAGAGGCCGGGGTGCCGTTCTTCAGCATCTCCGGCTCCGAATTCGTCGAGATGTTCGTCGGCGTCGGCGCCAGCCGCGTTCGCGACCTGTTTGACCAGGCGAAGAAGAACGCTCCCTGCATTGTGTTCGTCGATGAAATCGACGCCGTGGGCCGTCAGCGTGGCGCCGGTCTCGGCGGCAGCCATGACGAGCGCGAGCAGACCCTCAACCAGATCCTGGTTGAGATGGACGGCTTCGACACCGGCACCAACGTGATCATCATCGCCGCCACGAACCGCCCCGACATCCTCGACCCTGCCCTGCTTCGGCCCGGCCGCTTCGACCGCAAGGTCGTTCTCGATGCCCCGGATGTGAAGGGCCGCGAGGCAATCCTCGCCGTTCACACCAAGGGCAAGCCGATTGCCGACGACGTGCGCGCCCAGACGCTGGCCAAGTCCACCCCCGGATTCAGCGGCGCCGACCTGGCGAACCTGGTCAACGAAGCAGCCATCCTGGCCGCCCGGCGCAACAAGAAGATCATTACCATGGGCGAATTCGAAGAAGCCGTGGACCGCGTGATCGCCGGCCCCGAACGCAAGAGCCGCGTGATGTCCGAACACGAAAAGCGGCTCACTGCCTACCACGAAGGTGGCCACACCGTGGTCGCCCACTTCATGGAGCACCACGACCCGCCGCACAAGGTGACCATCGTCTCCCGCGGCATGGCCGGCGGCTACACTCGCTTCCTTCCCGATGAAGAGGCGCACTACCGCACCCGCAGCATGTTCCGTGACCAGCTTTGTACCGCCCTGGGCGGACACGCCGCCGAGGAGCTTGTCTTCGGCGAGGCGTCAACCGGCCCATCGAACGACATCGAGCAGGTCACTCGCATCGCGCGCGCAATGGTCACCCGCTGGGGCATGAGCGAACGGCTTGGCCCGCGCACCTTCGGGCGAAGTGAGGAGCTCGTCTTCCTTGGCCGCGAAATCTCAGAGACGCGGAACTACAGCGAGAAGATCGCCGAAGAGATCGACGACGAGGTCCGCCGCCTGATCGAAGAAGCCCAGGAACGCGCCCGAAACGTCCTCCGCGAGCACCGGGCGCTCCTCGACAAGCTCGCCGGCGTTCTCCTCGAAGTGGAGACACTCGAAGGCGAAACTCTTACCCGTCTCCTTAACAGCGACCCGGGCGAGGCCTGGCCGCCGCCCGACCTCATGGACAAGCCCGAGAGCCAGGCGCCCAGCTCGCCTGCGGAGGCGCCGCGGAGACCTGCCTTTGAGCCCAAGCCTGCGCCCGGACTTGTCTGGGAAGGGCCCAGCCAGGCCAGCCTGAAGCCTCCTTTCGATTCGTAGCCGGTACGGCTTTCGTTGACCTAACCGGGGGACGGTCCCTAGACTGAGAGATCGTCCACCGAACCTTGGAGTGGTTGAAATTGGAAGCGATAATCCGCGCCGACGGGCGCCAGATGCGCCTCGTTGAGGGGCAGGAGTTTGAGGTTAGCCACTTGGCCGGTGAGCCGGGGGACAGCGTGAGCTTCGATGTGCTCATGCTTCTCGATGGCGCCGACGTCACAGTCGGTCAGCCGGTCGTTTCCGGGGCGGCGCTCACCGCGCGCATTGCCCAGCACGGAAAGGCCCCGAAGATCCGGTTCATGAAGTACAAGAACAAGGTGCGCTACCGGCGCATCCTCGGCCATCGCCAGCCGGTCACGCGGCTGGTGGTCGAAACGATAAGCAAGGGTTAACAGCAATGGCTCACAAGAAAGGCGTCGGCAGTTCCCGCAACGGCCGCGATAGCAACAGCCAGCGATTGGGCGTCAAGCACTTCGATGGCGAGGTGGTCAAGCCCGGCTCAATCATCATCCGCCAGCGGGGCACCCGCTTTCACCCCGGCGAGAATGTGGGCCTGGGCCGCGACTACACGATCTTCTCCCTGGTCGATGGCCAGGTGAAGTTCGAAGCCTTCGCCAAGGGCCGCCGCAAGAAGGTCAGCGTCTATGCGGCCGCGGTGGGAGGTTAGGCGATGAAGGCCGGCATCCATCCGAAGTACGAAGCCGCGCGCATCCATTGCAGCTGCGGCAACGAGATCGAAACGCGCTCCACAAGACAGCAGATGCGCCTCGACGTCTGCAACAAGTGCCACCCGTTCTTCACGGGCGAACACCGCATCGTGGACACCGCCGGCCGCGTCGAGCGGTTCAACCGGCGCTACCAGCGCCCGTCGAGCTGAACGGCGCCAGCGACTTGAAAGGGGCGCCTCGGCGCCCCTTCTTTGTTTCACCTGATCGGCGGAAATGACTGTGACCAACGCCCCGGCCGGACCAGCGAACGTCTACTACGGCGGCCAGGCCGTCCTTGAGGGCGTCATGATCCGGGGCCCCGAACATATGGCGGTCGCCGTCCGGCACCCCAGGGGCCACATCGTGCGGCACTCGGAGAAGCTTGGGAGCCTCTACACCGGGCGTCCGCGGCGCATACCCCTCCTGCGAGGCATCGTCGTGCTCTGGGAGACCATGGCGCTGGGCATGCGCGCCCTCTCCTTCTCGTCACGCGTGGCCATGGAGGAAGAAGACGAGAACGGCGAGACTGCCGAGTTTCCGGAATCGGTCTTCTGGGGAAGCATGGTTTTCGCCATGCTCTTCATGGTGGGGGTCTTCTTCGCCGGACCCATCCTGCTCGCCAACCTGCTCGAGATGACCGATGCGCACCGGTTCCTGATCGTGCTCGTCGAAGGCATCGTCCGGCTCGGGCTCTTTGTCGGGTACATCGCTCTCATCGGGCTCATCCCCGACATCAGGCGCGTCTTCCAGTACCACGGCGCCGAGCACATGACCATCCACGCCTACGAGGCGGGCAGGCCCCTCACCGTTGAGGCCGTGCGCCCTTACCCCAAGGAGCACACGCGCTGCGGAACAAGCTTTCTGCTCGTTGTCGTTGTGGTAGCGCTCCTCACCTTCTTTGGTTTCGACCTTGCCGTGGACCGGGGCATCCTCGTGCGCACGGCCTCGCGCATCGTCTTCATCCCCGTGATCGCCGGGGTGAGCTACGAAATCCTGCGCGTTGGCGCCCGGTTTGGCGGGAACTGGTTCGTGCACGCCATGTTCGTGCCCAACCTTGCCCTGCAGGCGCTCACCACGAAGGTCCCCGACGATTCCCAGATCGAGGTGGCCATCGCTTCCTTCGAAGCGACGCTGGAAGCCGCCGGCGTCGAGCCCGTCGCCGCTTCCGCCCTGGCAGCTGCTCCCCCGCTCGACTGACCTCCCGGCTCCATACAACGCGAGATAGGGTGCCGGTGCCCCCATCCCCGCAGCGTCACCCTTCACCCCTCCCGTTCCATGGTCAGGTAACAGGAGGGAACACGATGCAACACAGAACCCGCTTCACGCGGCGCCAGGTGCTTGCGGGGCTGACCATGGGCCTTGCCTCGGTAGCCTGCGCACCGGCAAGCACCTTTGGCGGGGGCCAGGGCGCGCCCGTGCCGTCGCCATCGCCCTCACCGGGGACCACCGGCGATGGCGGCCCGCCCTGCTCCGCGACAACCGCATTCATGACGTTCGCAATCAACGTCCACGACTGGGTGCACCTCGACGAAAGCGCGGCTACCCTGCTGCGGGCCACCAGCATCTTTGAGAAGCACGGCGTTCACGGTGACTTCTACCTGACCGGTGAGATGGTCAACCGGTACCGCAAGAGCCGGCCCGACGTGATCGAACGGCTGCGCGCCTCGCAGATGACCATCAGCTACCACGTTCGGCCTCCCCACCCCCTGTATGACGGCTTCGGAGGGGCCCTGAAGAAGCTGAGCGACGGCGCACTGCGCCAGGCCCTCCTGGACTACGAGACTTACGGGCTTGACATGGCCACCGGCGGCCTCATCCGCTCCGAACCCGGGGGCTGGAGCCTTGTCGCCGAGGCGCTCGGGACCACGCCTGTAGTCTGCGGCGTGCCCACGGGCGACCCGCGCATCAAGGCGGCTGCGATGGAGAACTACCGGGCACTTGGCGCCCGGATGGTGGTCGCCTATCACGAGACCGGGACCAGGCCGGAGCGCCCGTTCGAGTACGTGGATGGTCTCCTCGCCCGGCCAAGCGATTTCAGCGTCACGCGCTGGCGTGCCGAAAGCCTCTCTGCCACGTCCCAGGGCGGGGCC
>WBZY01001124.1_pt1 | contig 15190 bp, 12 predicted proteins | sample 5204191 | NCBI WGS metagenome assembly WBZY01 (sample SAMN12344363, study PRJNA552823) | activated sludge metagenome | biome: Activated sludge suspended growth; feature: Anammox Sidestream; material: Wastewater; isolation source: activated sludge from anammox sidestream of wastewater treatment...
CTTGACAGCTTCCTTCCGTCATCTTTCATGCTCCTATTTTACAACATTTTATCTAGCAATGAAACTAATTATTAACTTAATTAATGCAACAATCTATATTTATGGGGAAATAAAGAAGATGCTTGAAGCGTATGTCGAATTACCAAAAGAAGAAACTTACGGCCTGCTATCGGCCTGGATAATAGCGACCTACTTTTACTTACACTTTTATGCCTTCCCATTTTTATTTATCTTTGGGAAAAAGGGCTGTGGCAAAAGCAGGCTTCTTACTATCCTTGAACGCCTTTGCCTTAACGCAATGAAGATAAAAGGCATCTCTATAGCGTCTCTGGCCGATAGCATTGACGGTGTTCGTGGTGTATTTCTAAACGACCAGGCTGAATCATTGTCCACTGATAAGAATATTGAAATATTAGGACATCTTACAGATTCTTACACAAAGGGCGGTGGAACGAGACGGATAGTAAATATCACAAATAAAAAGCGGGTTATTATGGACTTCGAGACGTATTCACCAAAAGCCTTTGCGTCTATTAAAGAGATTGATTCAGACTTGCGGGACAGGTGCATTGAAATAACAATGTTGCGAGCGACCAAAGATTTTCCTGAACCAGAAGCATTTCTTCCAGTATGGAGCGATTTACGGGACAATCTTTACCGGCTAATGCTTACAAAATGGAAAGAAGCCAGTGAGCTTTACAAAACCACAGGCGAAGGCGTATCTCATCGGATACGGGAATTATGGCGACCTATTGAAACCATTTTAAGGCTTGAAAATGTACCGGAAAACGAAACGCAAAACATCAAAGATTATTTTCTGGAATGCATGCAGATAACACAATCAGAATTATCCGACCATGAAGTTGAGCTGTTTGATGTGTTATTGAAAAAGCTTGAGTCAGAGCCAGACAGAAAAGGTGTATATACGGTTAAGGAAATATCAGAAAGATTATCACGTGAGGAAGGGCTTAAGGAAAAAAGTTTGCAAACTTGGGTTGGCCGTATGCTGAGACAATTCGGGTTATTTACTTACCCTTGCGGTAGAAAAGGTGGAAATAAAAGGCAGTACTTTTTTGAACATGCGCATGTCGAAAGCGTCTACAAAAGATATAAAAGCTGTTAAAACAGTGTTTTTAGTGGCTAGGTGGCGTTTGACCAGTAAAATCAAGGGATTCCAAGACGCAACCTCAAAAAACATAGGTGACGTGAGGTGGCGTGTTGCACACCACATGACGAGCTAGACGCCACCTCACGCCACCTGCTAAAAATGAGGTTGCGTCTTGGAAAGCCTTGTAAAATAAGGCGACACGCCACCACGCCACTGAAAACACTGAAATAATAGTAATTAAGAAAAACTATAAACTTTATTAGTGTATAAAAAAACAGGCCACTACCTGGGCAAACGAAGAAATAATCAAAAGATATAAATTCTTTTCAAACTAAAATGGAGGATTGCAAATGGATGACTTGAAAATGCTAGAACGTGGCAATAGCCTTTTAACGCCAGAGCAAGCAGCGCAATATCTGCAAGTAAAACTCAGCACAATTTACTCCTGGAGCTTCAAAAGAATATTGCCAGTTTGCAAGTGTGGGCGCCTGAATCGATACCGTAAGAGTGACTTGGATAACTTTATCAGCAAGAATATGACCGAGGCAAAGAGGGTAGATTAAATGCTGTTGCGGCCACCAATACACAGATTGGGCGGGAAAAAGTACCTAACCACATCTTTATCTCAGCACATACCACAGCACACCCTTTATTGTGAGCCGTTCTGTGGTGCTGGACATCTGCTCTTTTCCAAGCTACAAAGCAAGGTTGAAATCATCAACGATATAGACGGTCATTTGATAGGCTTCTTTGAAGTTATAAAAGATGATACAAAGAGACAAAGATTGATACGAATACTAAATGATATGCCATATTCCCGAACCCTATGGCGAGAGTTACGATTGCACTGGAAGCAAGGGAATATCTCAAGCGACCTTGTGGACGCTTCGGCACAGTGGTTTTACCTGAACAGGACATGCTTTTCAGGTGACCAGGTAAGGGGCGGGTTTGCAGTGCCTTCTGCCACAGGACGTAATCCTGCTCAATCATTCAGAACGGCCATTAATACCTTTGAGGACATAGCAAGAAGACTACGGAATGTTACCATTGAGAATTTATCTTATGTTGAGTGTATTCAGAGGTATGATAGCCAGGATAGCTTTTTCTATTGTGACCCTCCCTATTTGAATGCAGAACACTATTACGGCAAGGATTCCTTTAGCCAGGAAGATCATTACAGGCTTGCAGAACTCTTGCACGGGGTAAAGGGCAAGATCATGGTTTCGCACTATGCCAATGAGTTATACGACAATCTTTATGCTGGCTGGAACAGATATGAATATCAATCCTTCAAGGGTAGTCATAAGGCGGGTAATGGGGAATCGAAGACAAGGACAACCGAATGCCTTTGGACTAATTTTGAACCAGAGCGTAAGACACGGAGTTTGTTTAATGGGTATGCTTAGAATGCCTTCTTTGACCGTAATATGTTAAAAATATTCCAATCAATCCAATTATGGAAATTATTATAAAAAGTATAGCAAGATTACTCATTTTGTATATTCCTTTCCAGACTATAAGCCCAAAAGAAAATTATTAATGTTGCTATAATGCCAGAAATAACAACAGGAATATCAAGCTTGTCTTTTGCGAAATTTCCAACAACAGTAAGTAAGGCAATTCCCTTACTTATGTCATACAAATATTTAGCGGTACTTTCTCTTTGCTTCCTGGTCATATTTTGCAAAAATATTATACAACACATAAAAATGGATAGCAATAGACTCTTCAAAAAAACCAAAAATTCCCCGGCCTATATAGATGGGATATCTCGTGGCTCTTTGTGAACAAATTTTTTAGGGGGGGGGTGGGGTGTCGGAAATTGCGTATCGATTCGTATATCTATGCAAACACAAGACTTAGATTATTCTTGATATCCGCAATGTAACATAAGCTATCTTATCAGACGCTAGGAAAATACTGGAAAAGCGGATGAAACAGGCGCAAAAATTTTAAAATTTAAGAATAAATAGATGAATGTGATATCTCTTTTCACTCATTTTTTTCAACCCGTCAAAAGAAAAAGGAAGGAATAAAAATAGACAAAAACACTTGACAAGGGTTTAAAGGTACGGTAGTACGTACGAGAGAATAGGAAAGCGGTGACAGACGCTAAAATATATGCCTGAGAAATCGGGCGACAAAAGGCAACGGCTGACATGCTGTCACATGTTAGCTTGTTGCCTTTTTTTATTTGAAGGACGGCGTGATATGGCGGTGAGGTATCGGAAGTATTTCCCACAATGCAAGCTTATCCCTTGCAGTGGCAGACCAGGTAAGAGTTATTGTCCGAGTGATCGGCCTAAACGGTCAAACGGTGAATTCAAAGATTGTGGTGTATGGTGTATCGAGTTTTTTGACGATAGCAAGCAATGGCAATCGCTTACCTTTAAGGACATACGGAATAAGACAGAAGCAGAGAAACGGCTAACTTTGTTTATCAGTGACAGGGAGCGGGGCAAATTGAATCTACCCAGGAAAAAGGCTATCCTGACCTTAGCGGAATATGCCGGGGTTTATTTGGGATTTTACAAGGCAGCAAAAGAGAATACACGGCTTGCAAAAGAACGGAGCATAAGAACATTGGTCAGTTATCTTGGGGATTATACCCTTAACAAGGTAACACCGTTTGTTATCGAGAAATTCAGAATTGACCGCAGAGAAAAAGACGGCGTTAAAGATGGCAGTATTAATGATGATGTCGTGATCTTATCTCATTTGTTTACCACAGCAATTAAGGCGGGAATTCTGGACAAAAACCCCTGCAAGGATATTAAACGGCTAAAGGTAGCACAAACCAGGGACAAAGTATTAACTAACGAAGAAGTATCCTTGCTCTTTGAGAAACTTCACGGGAAAGATCGTTTTATGATATTAACCGGTCTCTTTACCGGAATGAGGTTAAACGAGGTCTTACGCTTAAAATGGACGGATATTGACTTTGCTAAAGGCTTAATAACCTTCACCCAGAGTAAGACAAATAAACTAGTAGTCATGCCATTATCAAGCTATTTGGCAAAGGCATTCAGGGAATATAAGACCTCTCATACCTGTGACTATCTCTTTGAAAGCAGAAAAATAACTCATGCAATGGTGAACCGGTATAGCAAGCACTTTAGCGCTTTGTTCAAACAGTTAGGTATCGATAATTTTACCTTCCATAATCTTAGACATAGCTTTGCGTCAATGCAGAGCGACACAGGGGCGGACATTGTGACCACTAAAGAGCTATTAGGCCATTCTGATATTACTACGACCATGAGGTATAGTCACAAACAAATAGACGTTAAGCGTAATGCTATAGAACGGATAACAGACCATATTTTGGGTATAGACAAAGATCGGGTTTTACCATTGGTTGCTCAAGCAGGTACGACATAAGTACGACATGCTAAAATCCTATTTTCTGTATACCTTTGATATTCCATGAGTTGCAAAATTGTCAGTAATATCAATAAAATATTACTAAGGCTTTTTTATAGTATTACTGTATGAAAACTTCTTTTTTTTGTAAGTTTTTTCACAAACCACTCTCAGGAGGTACCGGTTTTTATGAGTGAAAGATTGCTTCGCTTCACTCGCAATGACAACGTGCCGTGTGCCATCAAAGTGCATGGTCGCTGTCATTGCGAGGCCTTTTCCGAAGCAATCTCCCCGTTTTCATAGAGGAAATTTGGTTGCGGCTGTGCCGCGCTATGGATTTTGATGTTTTTTTATTTTCTTTGACCTAACCTGTAATCTCAGGACTTCCAGGACAATTTATCCCTTGTCTCTTTTGACCAGTTATGATACGTTTTTATAATCAGGTACGACATACGTAGTGTCTGAACGAAAACGCACTTTTTGTAAAAGTGCGAGGTCGATTTTCTATTTATTAATAATGTAGAAAACCACGCCCTGTGGGCGTGGCCAGAGAACAACGGCTATGCCAGTTATCCCCTTCGATAAGTATGACGGAACTGGTTTTCTCCATGCCGGTATTTTCCCAATGAAATGTTCTATTTTGAGTATAAAACATTGAAAATACAAATAGGCTTATCGCTCATATCTCAAAGAAGCATTTTGGTTGCATGAAAACGAATTGCTATTAGCCCGACTTTCGCAATTCGAGGGGTATGCAATTATGGTTAACCCCGTATAAGGGGTGGCATAGTATCGCTATGTTCTCGATATTTCACCCCTACGGGGTTAAATATGGCTGATGTGTTTTTCCTATAATCATGTCATCCCTTCTGGATTTTCCTAAAGACTACATTGTCACCATTTTTGTTCAAACAAAAAAAGCCTTACCACCAATCTCCCCCTCAATACCTTCGGCAGCAAGGCTGTCTCTTCTCAGTCCCATTCCTTTGTCAGCAACAGAGACGCATCGGTGTGTCCCTGTTTTATTCAGTCGTACCTCCTTGTACACAGAAAGACCCTGTTACTTTGCGCCCCCTGAGCACTCGGGGTTCGCCTTTATCGCTCTATCGTGGTATTGTTGACAATGTCTTTGTGAAGAGCGTGAATTATGTGCACTATATATTGCCCTAACAATCTGTGTCAAGCAAATAATAACAGCAGATAACTAAATACTTTTTTCGTTGATTGTCCTGCTTATTATTGTTTCAATATTTACTTTAATGGATAGGAATTTCAGAGTTGCGGTTGTAGGGCAACGAGGCTCGTCGCCCTACATTGAGAAGGTCGCCGAAGGCCTAACTTATTGATGCGTTCGTAATTTACTACGGGTATTTTTCAGCGCCTGAGCAAAGATACATGGATTACATTCCTCATACCAAAGGGGATAAAGAAAAGATGCTCCGCGAAATGGGGCTGCCCTCTCTTGAACCGCTTCTTGTGGACATTCCCAAGACCCTGAGAAATTTTTCGATGAAATTACCTCACGGTCTTTCTGAGCCGCAGGTATTAAAATCCCTAAAACGTTTCAGCGAAAAAAATACCCATACCGACCAGTGCATCTCCTTTCTCGGCGCTGGCGCCTATGAACATTATATCCCTTCCCTGGTCGATCACCTGGCATCAAGGAGTGAATTTTATACCTGCTACACCCCCTACCAGCCGGAAGTAAGCCAGGGCACCCTTCAGGCGATTTTTGAATTCCAAACCTTCATGTGTGAACTCACCGGCATGGACGTGGCAAATGCCTCCCTGTACGATGGCTCAACGGCATTTGCCGAGGCTGCATTATTATCAATTCGACTGAAGGACAAGAACAAGGTCATTTGCTCGCATGCAATCCATCCGGAATACCGACAGGCGCTCCGTACCTATGTGAAAGGGATGCATACGGAAATCGTGGAGATTGGCACACCGGAAGGAATAACTGACATCCATCACCTGGAAACGGCCATTGACGATTCCACTGCCGCCGTGCTCATTCAGAACCCAAACTTCTTTGGCTGTATTGAAGACATGGAAACTATCTCACAGATTACCCACCGCCACGGCGCCCTTTTTGTGGCCTGTGTCAATCCTCTTTCTCTGGGTATCCTGAAACCGCCGGGCGAGTACGGCGCTGATATTGCCATTGGTGAAGCCCAGATGCTGGGAAATTATCTGAATTATGGCGGCCCCTACCTGGGATTTTTTACCGTCAGGAAGGAACTGCTGCGCAAGATGCCCGGAAGGATTGCCGGAGAGACGGTTGATCATCACGAGAAACGATGTTTTGTCCTTACCCTCCAGGCCAGGGAGCAGCATATCCGAAGGGAGAAAGCCACCTCAAATATATGCACCAATCAGGCGCTCCTGGCACTGCGGACGTGCATCTATCTGTCTGCTTTGGGGAAAAAGGGCCTGGCAGAACTTGCCATGCTGAACGTCCAGAAAAGCCATTACGCGTATGAAAGGCTCTGCGCCCTGGATATCGTCAAGCCGGTGTTTTCCCAGCCATTCTTTCATGAATTCGTCATGAAATCCATTGATAGCCTCCCAATGCAAAAAATCAATGAACACTTGTTGCAAAGGGGTATCATTGGCGGATTAGAACTCTCTGCATTTTACCCTGAACTGGCCAATAGTATGCTTGTGTGTGTAACGGAAACGAAGACCAAAGAATCAATCGATCGGTTGGTTTCTGAGTTAACCAACCTGTAATACCTTTGTAGAGCGACGAGGCTCGTCGCTCTACGTTGAAAAAGTTGCTGAAGTCTGACTTTGCTGGCATCCGGAATATTGACGGGCTATAGAGCCTACTGACGCTTGCACGAAAGGCGTTACCAAGTGAAGAGTACAAAAATATTTCAGGGGAGAGGCATCAGGATAAAACTTGTTTTGCTCGTCTCTCTGCTCACGATTTTACCCGCAGGAATTCTTGCCGGCCTCACAATCTATTTTCATCAGGCGACGCCCTCTTTTACCCGCAACACCCTTCTCTCTCTGCCGGCATTCACCATCCCTGCGATGATTATCGGGTGGTTCCTCCTGCGCCGATTAACTTCACCCCTGCAGAAAATACTATCAACGGTTGAAAAGGCAGTACAAGGAGACCGTTTTCACCGTATTGAGATCCCCTCATGCGGCGATGCAGGAAAGATTGACCATGCCTCCAACACCATGATCGCAGAGTTGCAGGGGACGATTCCTTTAAAAGACTACTCAAACATCATTACCCAAAACATGGATGATGCGCTTGTGGTCACGTCTCCTGAATTTACTATCCAGATGGTTAACAGATCCGCCTGTGAACTCCTGGGGTACAACGAGCATGAACTTATTGGTAAGCCCATGGAAATACTCTTTTCAGAAGAAGGCGATGCTCCGCCACCGTGGTTCGATTTAATCGTAAAAAACCTTATCCATAAAACAGAAAAAACCTACGTTTCAAAAGATGGCAGAAAAATACCCGTGCTCTTTTCGGGCACTCCAATCCGGGGGAATATGGGGGACGTTCAGGGAATTGTCTGTGTGGCGCTCGATATCACCGAGCGGAAGCGAATCGAGGCGGAACTAAAAAAAGCCGTGTCGCAGCGCGATGCCAATATCAAAGACCTGGGATATCTTATGTATTTTTCTACCCTCATGAATGAAGAGGTGCGGGAGGATAAATTGATTCACCATATGGCAACTGCCCTGCATGAACACTTTCAGCCGGAACTGCTGGCAGTGTTAACTGTCGATAAGGTAAAAAAGGCATTCGATGCAACCCTCATCAGTCCGCCCATGCCTCTTCATAAACTTATCAGGGCTGACGTACTTGCAGACCCACCATTGTGCCAGGTAATAAGGACTGGCCGTGAAATTGTTGTGGACAATAGCGCAAAAGACGTCCCCTGCAACTGCATTATCCATAAAATGGAAGGAGGCGGATATGCATGCCTCCCTCTGATAACGGGTGGCGCCATTTCCGGAATGGTCATTATCGGAAAAAAAGACACCGGTTACTGGTATAACGAAGAGATACGCAAACTGCTCCTTGTCTATGTGGGGTTGACGGCATCCGCACTCCAGCGGGTCAGACTTATCGACCTGACCAGACGAGCTGCAATAACGGATTCACTTACCGGGGCGTATAACCGGAGATTTTTTGACGAAATGCTGAAAAAGCAAATCGCGCTGGCAAAGCGGCGGAACGAATCACTTGGCCTTGTCATTGCTGATCTGGATCACTTTAAAAACATCAATGACACGTACGGGCACGTCGTAGGCGACCAGGCATTGCAACAGATAGCTTCCATTATGAAAAATTCCATACGGTCGTCAGACGTTCTGGCGCGATACGGCGGCGAGGAATTTGTTATAATCATGCCTTCAAGCGATATCACGAATACCCTCAAAAAGGCAGAAGGTATCCGCCAGCACATCGAATCGTTTCAATTTAAAATGAACTCCCATGCGTCGCCCATCAAAATAACCATAAGCATCGGAGTAGCCGCATTCCCGGATCATGGCGCTGAATACGAAACCCTCATAGAGGCTGCTGATCTTGCCCTGTATAAAGCTAAAAAAAGAGGACGAAACCGGGTTGAGGCGCCATAAGAAACGGCAACGATGTCGTTTGTTTCAGCAAAATTGAAAGGAATAAAATCATGGACCAGAGTGAACCGCTCATCTTTGAAAAATCGTCTCCCGGCAGACGCTGCTTTATCCCTCCCGTCTCTGACGTGCCGGAAATACCAATAACGAACCAGCTTCCCCAAAAGATGCTGCGGAAGCAGGAGGTAAACCTACCGGAAGTTTCAGAGATTGACGTTGTCCGGCATTTTACCAGACTCTCGCAGAAAAATTTCTGCGTTGACACCAATTTTTATCCCCTCGGTTCATGCACGATGAAATACAATCCCAAAATCAATGAAGATGCCGCACGCCTGGAGGGATTCACGAAATTACACCCCTATCAGCCCACCAAACAATGCCAGGGAATCCTGGAACTCCTTTACGCCCTGGAACAAATGCTGATAACTATTACCGGGATGGATGCCTTTACCTTACAACCTGCTGCGGGCGCCCACGGCGAATTAACCGGTATGCTGATCATCAGGGCATACCTGGAGAAACAGGGGGAAAAGAGACATAAGATCATTATCCCCGATTCCGCCCATGGCACAAATCCAGCATCAGCCGCGCTTTGTGGTTACGAGGTCGAATCCATTCGATCAAATACCGACGGTCTCATCGATGTAAATAAACTCAAGAATGCCTTTAACCGGGATACAGCAGCCGTCATGATCACCAATCCCAATACCCTCGGACTGTTTGAAAAAGAGATTCTGGAGATATGTAAAATCGCTCATAATGCCGGAGGGCTGGTTTATTGTGACGGCGCCAATATGAATGCCCTTTTGGGCATTGCCCGGCCTGGGGATATGGGTATTGATATCCTGCATCTGAATTTACACAAGACCTTTTCCACACCCCATGGTGGTGGCGGGCCAGGCGCAGGCCCTATTGGCGTCACGGAAAAATTGAAACCTTTTTTACCTGTCCCCCGGATTGAGTCAGGAAAGGAATCAACAATTGTGGACAGGGGAAAAGATACTTCTGCGACCGGATCCATACCGACAACCTATGTCTTAAATTACCAGTATCCTGATTCCATTGGAAGGGTGAGGGCGTTTTATGGTCATATCGGTATGATGATCAGGACATATACCTATCTCTTGTCCCTGGGTAAAGAAGGTGTTGGTAAGGTGGGCGAATTTTCCATTCTCAATGCCAACTACCTGCGTCATAAGCTTATCAAATATTATGACATCCCCTATGGAAAAACCTGTATGCATGAATTTGTCATTTCCGCGAAAAAACAGAGACAGCAAGGCGCTTCTGCGCTCGATATTGCAAAGAGACTTCTCGATTGCGGTTTCCACTCCCCCACGATTTATTTCCCCCTCATCGTCGAAGAGGCATTAATGATCGAGCCTACTGAGACGGAATCACCGGATACATTAGATGCCTTTGCTGACGTCATGATCCAGATAGCCAGAGACATAGAACAAAGGCCCGATGTGGTGCGAGACACGCCGAAAAACACCCCTGTTGGCCGTCCCGATGAGGTAAAGGCGGCGCGGGAACCGGTATTGAAATGGAAAAACGGATAAAAGCTTCCTGGTAACCCGATGTACAGGAATTTCAAAGTTGCGGTTGTAGAGTTGTAGAGCGACGAGGCTCGTCGCTCTACATGGGAAACGTTGTTATTGCATGATTGTTTAAACTTGTGTGAACAAGAGAAATCAAATCCGGGAAACGATAGAGAGGAAAAAGCCAATGGATCAGTATAGTGAAAAGGGATACACCGAATACCAGAAAAAGGTTATCAGGAATTTTTATGAAAACAAAGACCTCCGCCTTATCCAAAAACTGGGAGAGTTAGTCTCAGATATGTATCTGGAAACCAACGGGAAAAAAAGAGAGTCTGGATGGAAAAAGATACAAAAAATGCTTGCTGATCTCAAGGTGCATCCAAACGAGATAGAATTCTTAACGAAGGACAAAAATCTTTCCGTAATTTCAAAGAAATTAGCAGAGATGTTTTGATGCCCTTTCTATTTCATCTTTTTTGACTTTTTTTTATACAAAGAAAAATATCCCTCAGCCTCTTTTTCCATGCCCTTTGCTTTATGAGCATTTCCCAGATCATTGTAAATTTCAACATTATCCGGGTTCGCCATTGCCGCCGTCTGGAAGGCATCGATTGCCTCATCGTATTGTTTGTTCTTCATATAATTCTTACCAAGACGGCACTGGGCATCTGCGTTACTAACATTAAGTTCAACCGTTCTGTTGTAATAGTGAATAGCCTTGTCGGTATTTCCCGCCTTATCGTATAACAAACCAATATTGTAGAGCGCCGTTTCATGTCCCGGGTCAATTTCCAGCGCCTTATTATATTCCGCCAGGGCTTCCTGATCCATGCCTTTCATTGAGAACACAATGCCTAAGTTCGAATGAGCTATAGCAAGACCTGGATCGAAATCGATCCGCTTCTTCAACATCTGAATTGCTTCATCGTACTTACCGACTTTGGTATAAGCAATCCCCAGGAGAGAATAGGCAGAGCGATATTCGGGATTTAGCTGAATGGTTTTTTGAAATGCCGTAATAGCGTTATCAAAGCTCCCACGGTCAAAATACGCTGAACCGAGATTGTAATAAGCTTCAACGTCGCTGGGTTTTTGTTCGATCGCCTTCTGAAACGCCTCAATGGCTTTGTCAAACAGCCCCTTTTGTGTGTATGCAATGCCAAGTTTATTGTAAACATCCGGGTAACGGGGATTCTTGGCAAGCGCTTTTTGATACATCTCAATCGCTTCGTCAAAAAGACCGTACTGTGCATAATGCAAACCTTGTTTATAGAGCTCATCAGGGACATCAACCCGGCCTAATCGGGTCTCAGCTTGCGTTTTCCCCTTACCTTCTGTTGTAACTGCTCCTTCCTTTGCCGAACAACAGGCTTGAAACAATACCGTCATCATAGCAAAGCTGCCGATTATTGTACCCGCTAATTTTTTCGTAGTCACTACACTTTCTCCTAAAATTTAACCAGAAATTAACCTCTATCCTATGAGGATAAAGTGTAACAGATATTTCTCCCTCCGGCTTTAAAAAAATTGGTCGAGCAGGCGGCAGGAGTAATCCTGCCGCCTGCTCGACCAAAAATTTATTTTATCCCTTGTCAGGAGATTGATTCACGTTATCTTTTCCATGAGAAAACCATTTTTCCAAAGAATGATAACAAGAGAATTGCACTGAGCACAACAACGTCAGTGGGACCGGTGGGAAGGTCAAAACGATATGAAAGATAAAAGCCAAAAAAGGCGGCAACAACGCCAATGATTGAGGAGACGACGCAAAAGAGAAATATTCCGCGCGTGATCATTCTGGCAGTGATTGCCGGTATCAGCAGAAAACCAAAGATGACCAGCGGACCGACGGTCATGACACCAAACGAGATGACGACGCCAATAATAAGATAAAGCAGAACATCCCAGATGATTACCTTTTTGCCAATCGTAGTAGCCATATCTGCGTCATAGGACACCACGATAAAGCTGCGGTGAAACCCGACTAAGCAAAGGAAAATGGCGCCATAAATGGCAAGCATCAGCCACAGATAGATATCCGGAATGGAAACAATCTCTCCTTTAAGCAGAGAAAGCACCTCCGTTTGTCCATAAGGGTTCCATGAAACAAACAATATGGATACTGCTCCCGCAATTGAATAGGTAAACCCAATGCGATTTTCGGTAAAACCCTTCCTTCTCCTTTCAAGGATGGCTAAAATAAATATAGCGATGAGGGTAAAGATCACAGAACCTGTCAGCGCCATAAACTTTTCAGATTCCATATGGGGAAGAAAATGGAGTCCTATCGTATGCAATAAGAAGGCAAAGGTAATTCCTGCGTTTGATACCTGGGGCAAGGCAATGCCCAAAAGCACCATACGGCGTAATACAAAAAATATCCCCACCTGCGGACACACAAATCCAACAATCAATCCGGCATAGAGGGAGTTTTTCAAAAGAAATTGAGGGCTCAGTATTTCCAGGAGTTGTTCCATAGTTTATTGATATCGCACATACGTCATGAGGCAACGGGATTTTTTAGGTTTTTCACTGTCTCAAGCCTCCCTGCCACGATCCGGTCAATGCCATAAAGTCCCCTGGAATGAAGCTTCTTCAGCTAACAATGGCGCAAGGAGCTCCAGGGAATTACCCAACAGAACCTTGTTGTTATTGATCCAAATTAAATTATCTATCCACTTGGGAATGCTATGAATTTCATGAGTAACCATGACAATCGTCAATTCATGCTTTTTATGCAACAAAATAATAAGTTCCATGATCTTTCTCTGCGCAATAATATCGACTCCGGTGATCGGTTCATCCAGCAGGAGAATATTCGGTTTTGTCGCCAGCGCCCGGGCTATCAGGATGCGCTGTTTCTGTCCACCGGACAATTCAGAAAACAGATGTTTTCTCAGCTCCAGCATGCCAACATCTTCCAGGCACTGTTCTACCCAGGCGCGACTTGTTTTTGTCGTGGGACAGAACGGTTTTACCTGCCCAAAGGTGCCCATGAGAACCACCTCTTCTGCAGTAAATGGATATATTTCATCCAATATCTGGCGTTGAGGCACATAACCAAATCTGGGGTAATGGGTATCGCCGTAGGTAATCGTACCGTGAATCGGCGGGATAATTTGGAGAACAGTTTTAAACAAGGTGGTTTTACCACAGCCGTTTGGCCCAAACATGACGGTAAACTCCCCTGTCTTTAAGGAAAAATTAATATTCGTAAGAATATGGTGCCCGTGATAACCAACAGAAACGTCATGTAAGGCGATACAATGGTCTGTATTCATTGATTGTTTTTGCATAGTTTCTCTATTGTCCCCCTCATGCACCCCTCTGCAAATCCGTGTTGAAAAATAACCAGAAAGATGCTGGTAAGGCATTTTGACCGGCTTTAACCACTTTTTCTTTCTTTGCGATAATCTGCGGTCTTAGCGGTTATTCATCGTTCTCATTCTGTTCAATCTAGGATTTTGCTTTCAGGGCAGATGCGATTTCCTTAATAGTATAATCAAAAAGGGTCAAATAGTCATCTGTTTCTTTCAATCCGCCTACCATAATTGGCACGATAACGACCTTAGCCCCGGTTTGATTTGCGACAAATTCTGGTATCTTGCGTTCCCTGAACTGTTCAATCATAATCAGTTTTACTCCTTCATCCTTCATCAAGGGAATAAGGTGACTAATGTGGGTCGGAGACGGCGGAATCCCTGGCTTTGGCTCTAGGGTACCTACCACATCCAGCCGAAACCGTTTTGCGAAGTAAGGGAATGTTTTATGATACGTGACAATCTTCGCACCCTGAAACGGTTCCAACATTTTTTGCCACTCAGGTAATTTCGCATCCAGTCTCTTTACAAAATCATTTAAGTTGTCCTTGTAATACCCACAGTTTGTGTCATCAATTTGGCATAATCGATCACAGATATGGGATGCAACAATCTTTCCATTTGATGGGTCAAGCATGAAATGAGGATTACCAAGGGGATGAACGTCACCCATGGAACGGTCTAGTGCGGCAGGCGCATCTAAGACAGAGATTCCCGCTGAGGCAACGCAATACCCGGGATTTCCGGGAAGTATTCGTTGATTTCTTGCTCCTGTAACTAAAGGAGGCAACCATCCAATTTCCAGATGTAGTCCACCGTCAATAAGCATGTCCGCCTTATTCAGCTTAACAATAAAGCCAGGTTTTGCATCTACAAAGTGGGGATCTTCCGTGGGTTTTGCAATACTGGTTACTTCCACTTTGTCCTTACCAATTTCCCTGGCGATGGCGCCCAGATCAGACGTCGTTGCAACAATCTTGAGTTTCGCATGGACGGCAGATGTCCAGATTATTACCAATAACAGGTTAAATAAAATATGATATCGTATCTTCATGGTACCTCCTAATTTCGTATCGGTTTCATTCAGTTATATCATCGGACAAGATTTTCTGCTGTCCTGTTTAAAGTATTTGCGTCAAAATAACCTGATGCAGCATGCCGTACTTTGCGCCGAATACAATGCGTGTCAATCATAAAAACAACCTTCTGTTTTTGACCGTAATCTTTCCCGGCATCTTTTA
>WBZY01000970.1_pt3 | contig 15169 bp, 12 predicted proteins | sample 5204191 | NCBI WGS metagenome assembly WBZY01 (sample SAMN12344363, study PRJNA552823) | activated sludge metagenome | biome: Activated sludge suspended growth; feature: Anammox Sidestream; material: Wastewater; isolation source: activated sludge from anammox sidestream of wastewater treatment...
GAAGCCGCACGAGCGCGCGCGGATGGGCTCCCCCTTCGGGAGCCTGTCGATCTGGGAGGCGTCCCGGGCCCGGGACGGGCGGAGCGATCTCAGCTCGTGAAGCCGGCCAGTCGCTCGAAGAACCAGAAGGCGGCGAGGATGCCGATCCCGTAGCTCGCGAGCGAGCGTGCCCGGACGATCCGCGCCGGGCCGAGCGCGGCGCGGATCGCGACGCCGATCGGGAGGACGGCCGCGAGGAAGAGGAGCTGGCCGAGCTCGACGCCGACGTTGAAGCAGAGCAGCGCCAGCGGGACGTCGCTCGCCGGGAGCCCGACCTGGGTGAGCGCACCGGCGAAGCCCAGGCCGTGGAGCAGGCCGAAGGCGAAGGCGACCAGCCAGGGGCGCTCCGCGGTGAGACTCGGCTCCCCCCGCGCCGAGCGGATCAGCTCGGTCGCCAGCAGCGCGATCGAGAGCGCGATCAGGGCCTCGACCGGTGGCCCCGGCACGCGGACCACGCCGAGGGTGGCGAGCGCGAGCGTGATCGAGTGCGCGACCGTGAACGCGGTGATCGTCCACAGGAGCACGCGGCGGCTCGGCACGATGAGCACGAGCGCGAGCACGAACAGCAGGTGGTCGAAGCCCTGCAGGATGTGCTGCACGCCGTGCACGAGATAGGCGCCCGCCACCGCGAGCGCGCCCCGCGAGGCGTCGATCTCGACCCAGGGTCGCGACGGGCGCACCAGGGTGGTCGAGTGCGTGCCGTCGAGCATCTGCACGCGCACGAGCACGTCGGTGATGGTGGCCTGCAGACCGACGAACCCGATGCGCTGCCCGGCGAGCCCGCCGGCGGCCGCTTCGACGACCCGGCGCTCGACGAGCGAGTCGGGGAGCGCGCGCACGCGCGGCTCGGAGACGTCACGCACCGAGTCGGGAAGCTCGAGCGCCACCGGGAGCGGCATTCCCGAGAACACCGGGGTCCGCCACAGCAGGTCGTAGCGGCCGGGCGCGATCTCCTGGATCTGCAGGTAGGCGGGCCGCGCGTCGTGCGCGCGCGCCGGCCCTCCGTGGGCGAGCGCGGCGGCGGCCAGCAGGCCGAGGGCCACCCCCCTCCAGGGCCTCATCGCCCGCCCGCGCCGGCGGCCACCAGGGGCGCGGGCGTGAGGTCGTCGGGAAGGACGATCTGGTAGCGCGCCTTCATCGTCTCGTAGGCCTGGCGTTCGAAGGCGTCGCGCTGCTCCTCGACCCACGCCGTCTCGACCGCCTCCGCGACCTCCGCGAAGTCGGGCACCCGCGCCGGCTCGAGCGACTCGAGGAAGACCAGGTGCCAGCCGAAGCCCGACTCGATCGGGCCCCGCCAGGCGCCGGGCTCCTGCCCGAAGAGCGCCTCGGCGAAGCCCGGACCGAAGTCCTTCGCGATCTGGTCCGGCGTGCGCTCCGGGTAGTAGCGCTGGAGCACGAAGGGGTCACCGAGCGACGTGGCGTCCGCCGGGTCCACGCTCCCGCCCGCGAGCTGGACGAGGGCCTCCTCGGCGCCCGCGCGCGCCCCCGCGCCGCGGCGGTCGGGCGAGAAGTAGAGCTGGCGGAAGCTCGCCCGCGGCGGCAGCGTGAAGCGCGCGGCGTGCTCGGCGAACCAGGCCTCGAGCTCGGCGCGCGTGGGCTCGCGCAGGTCCGAGAGGTCGTCGGCGAGGAACGCCATCTTCTGGACCATGCGGCGCTTCACGATGGTGTCGCCCTGGTCGAGCCCGAGGGCCAGCGCTTCCCGGTACAGGACCTCGTCGTGGACCCAGTGCTCGACCAGGCTCCGCATCTCGCCGGGCGTCGGCGGCGGCCGTCCCTGCGCGAGCCACGTGAGGCTCATCTGGCGCAGGTCGTCCTGCGTCACGACGATGCGGTCCTCCGCCTCGCCGCCCTCCGGCGCCGGGTGCAGCACGCGATAGGCGCCGAACAGCAGCCCCCCGACCAGCAGGAAGTGGAGCAGCGGCTCGCGCCCGAGACGCCCGAGCATCGACGGCCCTACTGGAGCTGGAACTGGACTTCGCTGCCCAGCTGGCTCGGCGCCGGGATGATCTCGTAGTTGGCGTAGCCGAACTCGTTGCTGCGCGCGCCGTAGTACTTGTCGCCGAGCTGGTAGACCGCCAGCGAGAACGGCGCATTGCCGAGGCTCGTCACGATCTTCCCGCCCGCGATCCGGTAGCCGGACGAGAGCCCGAGGTAGGCGTCGCCCGCCACGTCGCCGACCTCGCTCGGCTGCGGGACCCGGGGGTTCGCGTACTTGAGGTTGCGCTGCCCGTCCACGTTCCAGTTGGCCAGGAAGCGCCCGCCCGTGACGGCGTTCTGGAGCCAGGTGGACTTGCCGACGACCAAGGCCTTCAGGGCCGCGTCGTCGAGCGGCGTCGCGCCCTGCTTCTGGAGGTCCGCAACGGTGGTCCCCGGCTTCGCCGTCTTGCGCGCCGCGGCGCTCGGCGTGTACCAGATCGGCGACGACCAGGCGCGCTCCTGCACCGTCGCCGGCACCTCCTGCGGCGGCGGGATGCCGAGCTCGGCAGCCTGGATCGTGGTCCAGCGCGGGGTCGGGATCTCGAGCACGCGCGCGTAGTAGAAGGCGTCGAGCGACGGATCGAAGTCGGGGTCCGTCCAGGTCGTCGCGAGCTCCACCGCGCCGATCGAGTTGGTGTAGGTCGCCTTCGCGAGGTCGACCGTGCTGCCGATCGCGGGGACCTTGCCGCTGATCGCGTCGGGCTTGCGGTCGCCCGCCCAGACGACGTCGTACACCTTCTCGAAGCTCTGGCCGCTGGCGGACCAGCCCTTCACGATCTGGATGCGGTCGAGGTTTCCGGAGCTGGGGTCCTTCAGCGCCCACACCAGGAACGTGGGCGCCTTTGCGGCGGCGGGCGGGAGGTCGCCGCCCATCGGGACGCCCTTCGCGTAGCCGGTCCCGACCCAGTCGCTCGCGGAGGTCGCGTCGGCACCGTACTCCCAGCCGCCGAAGAAGCGGACCTTGAGCTGCGGGCCGCTGGTTCCGAAGGTCTCCTTGCGCCACATGGCGTCGAAGAGCGACGCGCGCGTGTTCTCCTCGGCCCAGACCCCCGTGAGGCCGGCGGGGTTCTCGAAGCGCACGTCCATGCCGGCAAAGACGTGCCCGGCCATGCGCTCCTTGATGTCGCCGTCGTTCCTCCCGTGCCCGCCGAAGAAGTTGCTCTGCCGGTACGGCACCGCCGTGTCGTGGGAGTCGGAGCCGCCGACGACCCCCGTCTTGTACGGGTTGTAGCCGCGCGCCTGCTGCATCGCGATCCCGTCCTTCAGGCCCTGGCGCACGTAGCTGCCGGGGATCGTCGGGAAGCGGCCCTCCGGGAAGCCGAGCAGGTAGTTCAGGATCTCGTAGTTCGCGAACTCGTCGTTGGGCGAGAGCAGCGGATGGGTCTCCGACTGCCCCTTGATCTGCTTGATCTCCGTGAGCCGCTCGTTGCGGTCGCGCGTCGCCGCCCAGGCGGCGTCGATCGGCCGGCCCTTCTCGTCCACGTCGATCGGGAACATGTGGCCGTCCGAGAGGTTCGCGTTGTGCGAGATCGCGATCAGCTCGTTGCCCGCCTTGCGCTGGCCGTCCATCCACGCCCACAGGTCGGTCGGATCCACCGACTCGAGCGAGCTGAACGGCAGCTCGGGGACCTTCGCGCAGTCCTCGAAGAACACGTTGCGGTGCATGTTCCGGTTGTCGGGGGTCGAGGTCCACTCGTAGGAGCAGAAGGCGGTGAACTTGCCCGGCTCGTTGGCGGCGTCGGCCATCGCGTTGTTGCGCTTCCAGACGGTGCCCGCGACCTCCGGGCTGACCAGCTCCGGGATCGGCTTCTGCTCGATCATGGTCTCGCCGAGGAAGAGGTAGATGCGCTGGATGTCCGCGGGGGTCTTGACGATCAGCTTCTTCGCGATCGGCAGCTTGCCGAGCGCGGAGGTCGGGTCGTTGGCGAGCTGGACGACGCCCGCGTACTCGGAGTGGTCGGTGACGCCCATCCAGTCGAGCGGCGTCTCGATCTTCACCGGGTAGCCCATCGGATGCGGAATGGGCTCGCCCTTCGCGTACTTGTAGGCGTCCGCGGGGGTGGTCTTGGTGTTGCCGAAGATGTAGGCGTCGAACGACCAGCTCGTGTGGACGTGGCTCTCGCCGAAGTAGGCATGCCGCTCCGGAGCCTCCTGCGCCGAAGCCACCAGAGGTCCCGCGGCCAGGATCGCCGCCACCGCCCCGCCCCACACGCGCGCCGAGATCATCGCTCCCCTCCTCAGCGGACTCGTGTACCCGTCATGGCTGATCAGGTCCTGTCATCTCGCGCCGGTATCTCCCGCGCCCGGAGCGGGTGCTTCGGACCACAGCCGCCCCGCACGGCCTGCGCGCACGCCCTCGTCCCGCCCGGGGTGCTATCGATCCGGGCGACCGGCGTTCGTCCGGCTCGCGGCGTGGACCTGCGCAGGGGGTCCCATGGGCCGACCCGGGGGCAGGAGGGGAACAGGATGGGTACCACCAGGGCGAGGATCGGGAGTGGGATCCGGGCAGCGGGCCTGGTCGTGCTGGGCATCGGCGTGGGGCCGGAACTCGCCGCGGCCGACGTCGGATTCCCGTTCGCGGGGGAGGTGACGGGGGTGTCCGGCAGCTACGCCTGGTTCCTCTCGGACGCCGAGCGGGTGAACGGATTGCTCGTCTTCGACGACGGTGTCGCCGACGCCGATGCCGATCCGGACCACGGCCTCCATCCGAGCGCGCTGGTGTCGCTCGGCACGAGCCTCGAGGGTGCCGGCTTCGTCTGGAGCGCGAGCGCCGGCACGCTCCAGACGTCCGCCGATACGCCCTTAGGAGACCAATTTGCAGCCGACAGCGAGCTGGGCGCGGCGGCCGGCCATCCGGTCAACGGCTACGCGATCCGCAGCCTCGGCGTCCTCTTCTTCGGGCCCGACGCGCTGGAGGGCGACGCCCTGCCGAGCTCCGACGCCGGGTTCACGACCGGCAACCTGTTCGTCAGCTTCCACGACGACTTCGGCACCCTCAAGGGGCAGGCGACCGTCTACTTCACCCTTCCCGAGCCGAGCGGCGCGGGCGCGGCGTTCGCCGCGGGGATGGGCCTCGCGCTCGCGGGCCGGCACCGGCGGGCGAACCCGCTGCGCGGGCGCCGCTGAGGGTCCGGTCGCGCCGCGGGGGTGCGAGCCGCGCCCCTGGCGTCAGCCGCGGCGCCGGCGCGCGCGCAGGGCCGCGAGGAGCAGGGCCAGCTCCGCGCCGAGCCCGCAGCTCGCCGCCTTCTCCCTGGCGGCCCACGCCTGGGGGCACTGCGGATCGGCGCTGGCGATCGGTGTGCCGCCGTTGCGCGAAGCGCCGCCGTCGAAGTCGACGGCACCGTCGAGGTCGTTGTCCGCGCCGTCCTGGCAGTCGGGGTCCTCGTCGCCGGCGGCCGGGGCGAAGCAGCCGGGATCCTGGGCGGCGTCGGTGAAGCCGTCCCCGTCGTTGTCGAGCCCGTCGTCGCACGCGGAGCTTCCGAGCTCGCCGTCGTCGGCCGGGCCGCTGCAGCCGGGATCGTCGAGATCCGCCAGTCCGTCGCCGTCGTCGTCGAGGCCGTTCGCGCAGGCGATCGTGAGCGCGTCGAGCGCCGCGCGGACCCGGATGCGGCTGGTGTAGGGCATCGGCGCACCGGTCGCCTGGAGCGCTGCCAGGATCTCGCCCACCTCCGCGTCCGGAGCCACGCCGCGCAGGATCGCCCAGGCGCCCGCGACGTGGGGCGCCGCCATCGAGGTGCCGCTCGCGTTGGCGTAGCCCGTCCCCCCGTAGTAGGGCGCGCGGATCGAGACGCCCGGCGCCCAGAGCGAGAGGAACGGGGCCTGGTTCGTGAAGCTCGCCACCCCGTCGGCATCGTTGCTCGCGCCGACGCTCACCGCCGAGGAGATGCAGGCGGGCTCGGCGATCCCGTTCGCGACGCCGTCGTTGCCCGCCGCGATCACGGTGGCGATGCCGACCGAGCGCAGATTGTCGATCGCGGCCTTGTAGGCGGCGTTGCTCGCGTCACAGGCCGGCTGCGAGGTCCAGACGGCCCCGCCGAGGCTCACGTTCACGGCTGCGATCGGCCAGGTGAAGCGGAGCTCGTCGTGGACCTCCTCGAGCGCGGCGATCAGGTCGGACTCGTAGGAGCGCGCGCAGGGGGCGGGGCTCGGGCTGCAGGCGCCCGCGTCGCTGATCTCGGAGGCCACCTGGATCGCGATCAGGCCGGCGCCCGGCGCGACGCCGTCGTAGCTCGGCCCCTCGCCGGCGGCGATGCCGGCGACGTGGGTGCCGTGGAAGCACTCGTTCGAGAAGCTGCAGGCGGCGGCGGCGCCGGGGCCGCTCTGGGTCCCGCTGCCGTCCGGGCAGTCGCCCGCGGGTCCGGGCGCGCCGGACGCGAAGCAGGCCTCGGCCACGACCTTGCCCGCCAGGTTCGGGTGCGCCGCGTCCACGCCCGTGTCGAGGATCACGAGCGCCTGGCCGGTGCCGTCCGCGCCGAGGGCCGCGCTCTGGTCCGCCTCGACGAGCGGCACGCTCACGTCGAGCAGGGGAGCGTGCAGCTCGTCCGGCGTCACCCGCACGACGAGTGGGGAGCGGGCCAGGGCGTCGAGGGCGCCGGCCCCGACCTCGAGCGCCACGGCGGGCAGCGAGCGGAAGACGCGCGCGACCCGGTGCGGGCGCCCCGCGAGCGCCGCGGCGAGCCCCGCCTGGGCGCTCGCGATCGCGCCTCGCTGCTCCCCGCGCCGCGCCGGCGCGAGCCGGCCCTCCGCCGCGAAGGGCACCTCGAGCTCGACGAGCACGCGCACGCTCCCGCCCGCCGCCGCCTGCGCCGCGACCTCGGCGGCGATCCGCGGCTGCGCGGACGCCGGCCCTGCGAGCACGAAGGCCCCGATCGCCCACCCGGCCGCCGAGGCCGCGAGGGCGCTGCGCAGCGCGCGCCTAGCCCCCGACACGCAGGGCCCCGAACACGCCGCGGCGGCGCAGCTCCTCCAGGAACGACTCGTCGTAGGCGCGCGTCGGATCGCCGCGCACCATCCGGTCGAGCTCCTGCGCGTCCTCCCCGACCAGGATCCGCCACTCGCCCCGGCGCACGCCGTCGAGGATGATCGTGGCGGCAGCGGCCGCGCTGAGCGGGGCCTTGTCGCGGAAGTCGTCGGCCATCTGCTGGAGGCCGGCGCGGAGCAGGTCGTCGGGGATCCCGTCGGCGGGCAGGCCCTGGCGCTTCAGCCGCTCGCGGATCGGGACCAGGTCCTCGGCGGTCATCTCCTTCGGGCTCGGCCGGCCCAACACCGCGGCGCTGTTGCTGACGATCGAGGTGCCGATGTGGCCGGGCATCACGACCGAGACCTTCACGTGGGGGGCGTTCACGCGCAGGTCCGTGATCAGCGCCTCCGAGAAGCCCTTCACCGCGAACTTCGCGGCGCTGTAGGCGGTGTGCGGGATCCCGAGCCCGAGGCTCGCCCAGAAGCCGTTGACGGAGCTCGTGTTGACCAGGTGCGCCCCGGGGCTCGCGACGAGCGCGGGCAGGAAGGCGCGCGTGCAGTGGTAGACGCCGCCCCAGCACACCGCGAAGGTCTTGTCCCACTCGGCGCGGTCGTCGGTGACGAGGCTGCCGCCGCCCCCGATGCCGGCGTTGTTGAAGAGCAGGTGGACGTGGCCGGTCGCGTGCGCCGCGAGCGCCGCGTCGCGGAAGGCCAGCACCTGCCGCTCGTCCGAGACGTCGCAGGGATGGGCCGTCACGCGGGTGCCGGCGGGTGCGGCGCGCTCGCACTGCGCCTTCGTCTCGCCCATGTGCTCGGCCGACACGTCGCAGATCGCCACGTGGCAGCCCTCGGCGGCGAGCTGCTTCGCGAGCTCGCGGCCCATCCCGGAGCCGCCCCCCGTCACGACGGCGATCCGGTCGCGGAACTCCTGCATCGCGAAGTCCTCCCGTCCGCCCCGCGCGGGGCGCGGCAGACCGGCGGCATCGTAGGATCCCTCACCCGCGGCCGCCGCGTTGCCGCTCATCCATGGTTGGAGGGCGATCCAGACTTCCCCCGGACGAGAGCTCGGGTGATTTACAATACGGATCGTCTCGTATATCCTGGACCCGCCTGTGAGGAGACGATCCCTTGGACTTCCAGTTCTCTCCCGAGGAGCGGGCCTTCGCCGCCGAGGTCGAGCGCTTCCTCGACGAGCACGCGACGCCCGACGTCGCCGACGTGACCCGCGAGAACATGGCGCAGATCGTGGACACCCCGCCGCGGCGCGCCTTCATGAAGAAGCTCGCCGCGCGCGGCTGGCTCGGCATGACCTGGCCCCGGGAGTACGGCGGCCAGGAGCGGCCCGGCGTCTACGAGTACATCCTGAACGAGGCGCTCGCGCGGCGCGGCTGCCCCCAGATCGGCAAGGGCGTCGGCATCATCGGCAAGACCCTGATCCGGCACGGCTCGGAGAAGCTGAAGCGCGAGTTCCTGCCCCAGATCATCCGCGGCGAGATCGAGTTCGCGGTGGGCTACAGCGAGCCGCAGGCCGGCTCCGACGCGGCCAACATGCAGCTCCGCGCGGTGCGGGACGGCGCAGGCTGGCGGCTCGACGGCCAGAAGATCTGGACCACCTCCGCGCACTTCGCCGACTGGTACTGGCTCGGCGCGCGCACGAACCCCGAGGCGCCCAAGCACGACGGGATCAGCCTCTTCCTGATCCCGATGAAGCACCCGGGCCTCACCGTCCAGCCGATGCCGACGATCGGCGACGAGATCACCAACACGGTCTTCTTCGACGACGTCTTCGTGCACGACGACTACCGGGTGGGCGAGCTCGGCGCGGGCTTCCGCTACATCTCCGAGGCGCTCGACCTGGAGCGCTTCACGATGTTCACCTTCTCGCCGACCGAGCAGCGCCTCGAGGAGCTGGTGGACTGGGTGCGCGGGGCCGTGCGTGACGGCGAGCCGCTGCGCCGCGACCCGCACCTGCGCAGCCGCATCGCGCGGCTCGCCACCGAGTGCGAGGTGGCACGCGTGCTCGGCCTGCGCTTCCTGGCCGCCGCGCGCAGCGTGAAGGGCAAGCCGCCCACCGTCGAGGCGAGCGAGTACAAGCTCTTCGCGACCCAGCTCTCGCAGCGCGTCGGCAACGCGATGCTGGACCTCGCCGGACCGGGCGCGCAGCTGCGCGTCCACACGGCCGAGGCGCCGATGCGGGGCCGCCCCGAGATGTCGTACCGCTACTCGGTGATCGACACGATCGGCGGCGGCGCGTCCGAGATCCAGAAGAACATCATCGCCCGGCGCAAGCTCGGCCTGCCCCGGAACTTCTGAGGCCGGCACGAAGTCGATGACCCCCCAGCCCCCCGCGCTCGACGGCACGACGGTGCTCGACCTCTCGACGGTCGGGCCGGCCGCGCGCTGCGCGCGGATCCTCGCCGACTACGGAGCGCGCGTCGTCAAGATCGGGACGCCGCCGCGGCGCGCCGGCGTGCAGATCGAGCCCGCCTGGTGGGCCTACGGGGCCGGGCGCGGGATGCTGCGCGCCCGCATCGACCTGAAGGCGCCCGCGGGCCGCGCGGCCTTCCTCGCGCTGGCCGAGCGCGCCGACGTGGTGCTCGAGAGCTTCCGGCCCGGCGTCGTGGACCGGCTCGGAATCGGCTACCGCGCGCTCGCCGAGCGCAACCCGCGGCTCGTCCTCTGCTCGACCAGCGGCTACGGCCAGACCGGCCCCTACGCGGGCTGGGCCGGCCACGATCTCGACTACCTGGCGGTTGCCGGCTACCTCGACTGCTCGGGCCGGCGCGCCGACGGCGGCCCCGCGCTGCCGGGCGCCACGATCGCGGACTCCGCGGCCGGCGGCATGCACGCGGCGCTCGCGATCCTGGCGGCCCTCCTGCGCCGCACCCGCACGGGCCGCGGCGAACACCTCGACGTGTCGGTCGCCGACGGCGTGCTCTCGCTGATGGCGCTCCACGCGGACCAGCACCTGGCGACCGGCGCGGAGCCGGGCCCCGGCAGCGACCTCCTGACCGGCCGCTACGCCTGCTACGACGTCTACCGCTGCCGCGACGGGCGCTGGCTCGCGGTCGGCGCGATCGAGCCCCGGTTCTTCGCGAACCTCGCCAAGGCGCTCGGCCTCGAACGCTGGATCCCGCACCAGATGGACGACGCGCGCCAGGACGCGCTGCGCGCGGACCTCGCCGCGGCCTTCGCCACCCGCGACCGCGACGCCTGGGTGGCCGAGCTCGGGCCCGGCGACGCCTGCGTCGCGCCGGTCTCGAGCGTCGCCGAGGCCGCCCGCGACCCGCACTTCGCGGCGCGCGGCGTCTGGGCCACGGCCGAGCACCCGGCGCACGGGAGCGTGCGCCAGGTGGGCCCCGTGCTCGCCGGCCAGACCCCGCTCGCCGGCCCGACGCGTGCCCGCGACGCGTCCGACACCGACACGGATCGCCTGCTGCGCGAGGCCGGCCTCGCGCCCGAGGCGATCGAGACCCTGCGCCGCGACGGCGTCGTCGCGTGAAGGAGGCGCCATGTCCGAGCTGCCGGAGGAAGTGGCGGGCTGGATCGGCCAGAAGCGCTACGAGCAGCCCGGCGAGTTCGACGTCGAGCGCGGCTACGTGGCCACGACCTGCGCGTCGGTCGAGAACGGCAACCCGCTCTACTGGGACGAGGCCGTGGCCCGGGAGCTGACCGGCGGCTGGATCGCGCCGCCGACCATGCTCTCGGTCTGGTTCCGGCCGCACTACTGGGCGCCCCACCGGAGCGGCACCGCCCAGCCGCTCCAGGTCCACTTCGACCTGAAGGAGAAGCTGGACCTCCCCGAGGCCGTGATGACCGACAACACGATCGTGTTCGGCGAGCCGGTGCGCCCCGGCGACCGGCTCACGACCTGGCAGGTGCTGCGCTCGGTCTCCGAGCCGAAGCAGACCAAGCTCGGCCAGGGCCGCTTCTGGGTCATCGACGTCGAGTACCAGAACCAGCGCGGCGAGTGGGTCGGCACCGAGACCTACACCGGCTTCGGGTACCGGAGGGAGTCGTGAGCCTCACGATCGGCGACGTGAAGCCGGGCCTCGCGCTGCCCGAGCTGGCGGTGGACGTGAGCGCCACGACCGTGGTGCTCGGCGCGCTCGCGAGCCGCGACTGGCGGCCGATGCACCACGACCGGGACTTCGCGCAGCAGCGCAACGGCGTGCGCGACATCTTCCTGAACACGCCGAACCTGGCGGCCTGGTACGAGCGCTACCTCGGCGACTGGTGCGGCCCCACCGGCCGGCTCGGCCGCGTTCGCTTCCGGATCCGCGACTCGATCTTCCCGGGCGACCGGATGGTCTTCCGCGGCACCGTCGAGAAGGTGGAGACCGACGACGCCGGCTGCGCCTGGGTCGAGGTGGCCGTGCGGGTGAGCGTCGGCGAGCGCGCCTGCGGCGAGTGCACGGCGCGAATCGCGCTCCCGAGCGCGCCCGGCGACAACCCCTGGCGGCGCAAGGGCGCGGAGTGGAGGCCCTGAGATGGATCTCGATCTCACCGAGGAACAGGAGCTGCTGCGCGAGACCGTGCGCCGCGTGTGCGCGGAGCACGCGCCGCTCGAGGTCGTCCGCAAGCTGGAGGACGACCCGACCGGCTACCCGCCGGCCTTCTGGAAGCAGCTCGCGGAGACCGGCGTCACGGGCGTCCTGATCCCGGAGTCGTTCGGGGGCTCGGGGCTCGGCCTGCTCGACGCCGCGATCGTGTACGAGGAGCTCGGCCGAGCACTCTCGCCCTCGCCCCACTTCGCGAGCGCGGTGATGGGCGCGGGCGTCCTGCAGGCAGCCGGCAGCGAGGCACAGCAGCGCGAGTGGCTGCCGCGCGTCGCCGCGGGCGAGGCGATCCTGACCCCCGCGTGGATGGAGCCCGACGGCGGCTTCGGCCCGCGCGGCGTCCAGCTCGCCGCGCGCGCGGAGGGCGACGGCTTCGTGCTCGCGGGCCTGAAGCGCCACGTGCCCTTCGCGAGCGCCGCGAGCCGCCTCGTGGTGCTCGCGCGCACGGGCGCCGCCGACACGGCCGTGGACCTGTTCCTGGTCGACCCGCGGGCGCCCGGCGTCACGCTGACCCAGCAGAAGAGCCTCGCGGCCGACACCCAGTACCAGGTGCGCTTCGACGCCGTGCGCGTGCCGGCATCGGCGCGGCTCGGCGCCGCCGGCTCCGGCTGGGCCGCCTGGGAGCGCGTGATGCACGACGGCATCGTGCTGCTCGCGGCCCTCGCGATGGGCGGCGCCGAGCGCGCCCTCGAGATCACCGTGCAGTACGCGAAGGACCGCCAGCAGTTCGACAAGCCGCTCGGCGCCTTCCAGGCGATCTCGCACTACCTGGCCGATGCCGCCACCGCGGTGGACGGGGGCAAGACCCTCGTCTACGAGGCCGCCTGGGCGCGCGACCACGGCCGCTCGACGGCGCGCCTCGCGCCGATGGCGAAGCTCTTCGCCTGCCAGACCTGGCGCGATCTCACCGCGATGTGCCAGCAGGTCTGGGGCGGCGTCGGCTTCACGATCGAGTACGACATCCAGCTCTACTTCCGGCGCGCGAAGCAGCTCCAGATCACCTGGTGGGACCCGCGCCATCTCGAGGACCTGGTGGCGGCCGACGTGCTGGACGGCGACGCGCCGTTCCGCTCGGGACTCTGAGGGTGGGGGCCCAGCGTCCGCCCCTCGCCGGGCTGCGCGTGATCGAGTCCTCGCTGCTCGGGCCGGGCGCCATCACGACCCACCTGGCCGATCTCGGCGCGGACGTGATCAAGGTGGAGTCGCCCGCCGGCGACTACATCCGCGAGATGACCTGGCCGATCGTCGAGGGCGTGTCGCTGCTCCACCTGCACGTGCACCGCGGCAAGCGCTCGCTCGTGCTCGACCTGCGCAAGCCCGAGGCGGTCGAGGTGTACAAGGACCTGGCGCGCGGCGCCGACGTGGTGGTCGAGGCCATGCGGCCGGGCTCGCTCGCGCGGCGCGGGCTCGGCTACGAGGAGCTGCGCGCGCTCCACCCGAAGCTCGTCTTCTGCAACATCTCCGGCTACGGGAGCAGCGGGCCCTACCAGGAGCTTCCCGCCCACGGCATCGCCTTCGACACCTGGGCCGGCGTCGTCGGCGTGGCGCGCGACGACGAGGGCTTCACCTACATCCCCGAGCACGCCTCGATCGGGATGCACGCCGGTCCGCTCTTCGGCGCGCTCGGGATCCTGGCCGCCGTGCTGCGCGCGCGCGAGACCGGCCAGGGCTGCCAGCTCGAGCTCGGGCAGAGCGACGCCGCAGCCTACATGGACTGGTACCGGATCGAGAGCTGGCGCGCGTACGAGCGCCCCGCCGACGTGGTCACGGGCAACCAGGCCGACGGCTACGAGCGCCGCGCGCCCGGCACCGCCGGGATGCGCGAGGGCGTCCGCTACCAGATCTACGAGTCCCGGGACGGGCACGTGCTCTTCATGGCCAGCGAGCAGGCCTTCTGGAAGCATTTCTGCGAAGCCGTCGGCCGGCCCGAGCTCTTCGAGCGCTGGCCCGGCTCCCGCTACGCCGACCACGCGCGGGGCAACCGCGCGCTCCAGCGCGAGCTGCGCGAGATCTTCCGCACCCGCACGAGCGCGGAGTGGCTGCGCCTCGGCGCCGAGAAGAACTTCCCGGTGGCGCCCGTCAACACGCCGAAGACGATCGCCGGCGACCCGCAGTTCCAGGCGCGCTTCCCCTGGTACCCCCACGAGCAGCACGGAGCCGACATGCTGCCCTTCCCGGTCCACTTCGCGGGCGAGGAGCTGCCGGCCCCGACGCGCGCCCCGACGGTGGGCCAGCACACCGACGAGGTCCTCTCGCAGGTGCTCGGCTACGGCCCCGATCGCATCGCGCGGCTGCGCGAGCAGGGAGTGCTCGGGGAGTAGGCCGCCCGCGAGGCAAGGAGGAGCCGCAGGGCGAGCGGGGGCCCGCGCGCAGCCGGAGCGGTGCGTTGGCGGGTTCTGGAGTACGAGGGCCACCGCGCGCGGAGAGCGAGCACGGACCCCCTCTCGCCCGGAGGCTCCGGCGCTGCAACGGACCAACCTCGCGGTGCACGGCGTCGCGCGGCAACCTGCGCGCGTGGAGCGCTTCGCGCCGGTCGACTGCCCGCACGCCTCGAGCTGCCCCGGCTGCCCGCTGATCCTGCTCGCGCCGGAGGCGCAGCTCGCGGCGAAGGCGGCGCGGCTCGGCCAGGCGCTCGCGCCCTACGCCGTTCTGCGCGACGTGGCGGCCGAGCCCGTGCGCGCGGCGCCCTCCGTCACCGACTACCGGACGCGCGCGAAGCTGGTGGTTGCGCCCGGCCCCCGCGTCGGCCTGTATCGGCGCGGCGGCCACGAGGTCCTCGACCTGCCGGGCTGCCGCGTGCTGGCACCCGCCGTCGCGGCGGGCGCAGCCGCCCTGCGCGTCCTGCTCGCCGATCCTCCGCGCGCCGCCGGCCCGCTGCTGCGCGCCGAAGGCGATGGCCCGGGCCGGCTGCGCGCCGTCGACCTGCGCGAGCTGCGCGACGAGCGCGAGCCCTCTGGATCCTCGGGCCGCGGCGAGGGCCTGCTCGTGACGCTCGTCGTGCGCACGCCGCCCGCGCCCGATCGCGCCGCGCTGGCCGCAGCGGCCGCCGCGCTCGCCGAGCGCCTGCCCAGCCTGCGCGGCGTCGCCGTGAGCGAGCACACGGGCCGCTCGCCCCAGCTCCTCGGCGGCACGCCGCGCACGATCCTGGGCCCGGCCCGGCACCGCGGCCAGCCCTCCGGCGCGGGCGCGCCCTGGGTCCTCGCCGCGGCCGGCGGCTTCGCGCAGGCGCACCGCGAGCAGGCCGCCGCGATCCGGGCCGAGATCGAGAGCGCGCTCGCCCCGGCGCCGGGGCGCCGGCTGCTCGACGTCTGCGCGGGCAACGGCGCGCTCGCGCTGTCCCTCGCGGCGGCCGGTGCACGCGTCGTCGCCGTCGAGAGCTTCGCGCCGGCGGCCGAGGCGGCGGCCGCGGCCGCGACCGCGCAGGGGATCGCGGGCCTCCGCGTACGCGCCGAGCCCGCCGAGTCCGCCCTGCCCCGCCTCGCCGCCGAGGGCGAGCGCTTCGACGGCGCGGTCGTGAACCCGCCGCGGCGCGGGCTCGCGCCGCGCGCGCGGAGCGCGCTCGCCTCGCTCTGTGCCGGGCCGCTGGCCTACGTCGCGTGCGAGCCGCGCACCCTCGCGCGCGACCTCGCGCACCT
>WBZY01000245.1_pt2 | contig 15164 bp, 15 predicted proteins | sample 5204191 | NCBI WGS metagenome assembly WBZY01 (sample SAMN12344363, study PRJNA552823) | activated sludge metagenome | biome: Activated sludge suspended growth; feature: Anammox Sidestream; material: Wastewater; isolation source: activated sludge from anammox sidestream of wastewater treatment...
GCTGCTCGAACGGGGTGCGACCGTGCGCATCTTCGTCATGAACGACGCCATCGACCTCGTGCGCCGGGGGAGCGCGCCCGAGGGTGCGGAGTTCGACCTCCAGGCGATGCTGCGGGGCCTTCTACCGAAGGGCGCCCGCCTGAAGATCTGCACCACCTGCATCAGCCGCTGCGGCATCGGCCGTGGCGAACTCCTGCCCGAGGCCATCATGGCGACCATGGCCGACCTCGCCGCCTGGGTCGTGGAAAACGACCGCGTCCTTGTCTTCTGAGGTGAATGCCGTGACGACGAACGATTCGCGGACAGCGGTTGTAGTGCTGGGTGGCGGAATCGGCGGACAGGTGGCCGCCACGGTTCTCGCGAAGAAGCTCGGGCCGATGGGCCGCGTGGTGCTGGTCGAGCGGTTGCCGCAGTTCGTGTTTGCGCCATCGCTCCTGTGGCTGATGACGGGCGACCGGCGCCCGGAAGCCATCACCCGGGGCTACGCGAAGCTCGCCCGGCGTGGCGTTGAGGTGCGCCATGCCGGCGTGACCGGCATTGACCCCGAGAGCAGCCGCGTCGAAACGACGGAGGGCGCCATCGCCTTTGACTACCTCGTCGTGGCGCTGGGGGCAGTCGCGGCGCCAGGGATGTTGCCGGGCCTGGAGGAGTTCGCGCACCACCCTTATGACCTGCCTCACGCGGAGCGCCTGCGCGATACCCTCGCCGGCTTCGGCGGCGGCCGTGTGGTGGTGGCCATCGCCTCCCTTCCCTACCGCTGCCCGGCCGCGCCCTACGAAACAGCGCTGCTCATCGACGGCCACCTGCGCCGCCGGGGGCTGCGCGACCGTTCAAGCGTGACCATGTACACGCCCGAACCGCTTCCCATGCCCGTCGCCGGGCCGTACATCGGCCACATGGTGGCGGCCGAGCTGGCGCGCCACGACATTCGCTTCCACGCGAAGGTCCAGCTCGAACGGGTGGAAGCGGGCAGGCTGAGGTTCGCCGACGGAGCCACGGCCGAGTTCGACCTTGCCGTTGTCATTCCCCCGCATCGCCCGGCCGAAGTGGTGGCGGCGAGCCCGCTGGCGGGGCCCGGCGGCTGGGTGCCGGTGGACAGGGCAACGCTCCGGACCCGGCACGCGAACGTCTACGCCATCGGCGACATAACAGCCATTCCGCTTGAGAACGGCATGCTCCTGCCGAAGGCGGGCGTGTTTGCTCACGGCGAGGCGGAGGCAGTGGCCGGGAACATCGCCCGGCGTGTGCGAGGCGACCTGCGCGAGAAGCCCTTCGACGGCCATGGCCTGTGCTTCCTCGAGACCGGGGGCGGCAGGGCAGGCCTGGCGCGGGGCAACTTCTACGCCTCGCCCGTGCCGCAGGTCACCATGTACTCCCCCCGAAGGCCGTGGCACGCGGGCAAGGTGGCCTTCGAGAAGTACTGGCTGAACCGCTGGCTCTGAGAGGCTACTTAGCTGCCGAAGCCATGCCGCCGGTGGCGCGCCGGTGCTCCACCATGGTGCAGTGGTCCTGCATCACGATGAGGCCGGCCTTGCGCGCCCTCGCCAGCCCCGCATCGTTGGTGATCCCCTGCTGCAGCCAGATAACCTTCGCGCCGATCGCGATGGCGTCATCGATCACCGGGTCTGTCTGGTCCGGCCGCACGAAGACGTCGACAACATCGACGGGGAAGGGGATGGCGCGGAGATTGGGGTAGGCCGCCGCTCCCAGCACCTCGCTGGCGGGTTGCTGAAAGGGGACTGGCGCCAGGTGGTAGCCGTGTTCCTTGAGGTAGCGGGCGACCCGGAAAGCGGCCCGCTCTTCGCGGGTATCGAGCCCGACCACGGCAATGGTCTTTGCCTTCAGGAGCGCTTTAACTGCTTCGTCCATTCTTCTCCTTTTTCTCATCCGCCGGCGGCAGGCTGCCCTTGCCGGGGGACACGATCTCTCCGGTGCCGGTGTCTATCTCCACCATCTCCCAGCCTTCCGGGAGCCTGATGGGCGCGCCCGTGATGGCGGAAATGGCCTGCCCCACGGCGAGCGTGCGGTCCATGCCGTCGGTTTCGCCGAAGGCCGGCACGGGAACGCGGGCGATGCGGAGGCGCTTGCCGCTGACCTTCACAAGCGAGAGCTCGAACTGGCGGAGGTCATCGGCAAGGTCCTGCCAGCGGTTGGGTTCGCCCCCCTCTACGGTGACTTCGAGGTGGGCGATTTTCTCGAAGGGCGTCAGTTCCTTCGTGCCCACTCCCATTCCCAGGTATCCCTGCTGCCAGGTGACGGAGTTCTTCGCCCGGTCGGCAACGACCTCGGCGCCAACGATGGAGTTCACGAGGCTCATGCCGGAAAGCGGCACCAGGAAGATCATGGCCACCAGCAGGAGGACAAGCACCCAGAAGGGGAGATGGCCCATCCGGGCCACCATGAGGTAGCCGGCCGCTGCGCAGAATGCCAGCCCTGCAAGGGGCAGGAAGATCGTGCTGCGCGCGGCCTTGATCTCCACCCGGTCGTCGCCAATCACGGCCACGCTGCGATGCAGGAGCACCTCGCGCTGTCCATCGCGGCGGCGAATCGTGACATGGTCGGGCAGGGGGATTTCGGCCACCGATCCAGCGTACAGAGGCGCTGCCGTGAGCGCATCGCTCCGTCGACTGCCGGGTGCGGGCGTGCGGTCGCCGGCTATCACGGCCCGGGGGCCGCACCATCGGGGCGCGCTGCCCTGCGCGCGACGAAGATGTCCGACGCGTCTTCAATGCGGGGGTGGGTGCTGACCTCGGCGAAGCCCGCCTCCTGCAGCCAGGCCAGCCACTCCGCCCGGCTGAAGAGCCCGAAAATGTGGCGGTCGTGGGCAACCTGCACATCGTCCCCCGTCCGCAGCAGGTAGGCGAAGTCGACCGTGTACTGCGTGTCGGCAGGGTCGGGGTCCCACGTCCATTCGAGGTAGCGCAGGGCCCGGCCGTCGCCGTCGTGGCCGCCGTGGGCCGTGCCCTCCCGGAACGTCTCCCGCGTGCAGTCGGGCGCGAAGATGGCCACACCCCCCGGGCGGCAGTGGACGAAAGCCGTGGCCATGCAGGCGCGCAGTTCCTCCCCGGTCACCAGGTATTCAACCGCATCATGGACGAAGACGACGTCGAAGAGGCGTCCCAGGCGGACGGTGCGCATGTCGCCCTCGACGTGCTCGCACTCCGGGTTCAGCTCGCGGCTGATGGCGAGCATGGCGGGCGAGAGGTCGGCCAGGGTGGCCTGGAAGTGCGCCTTGTAGTGCGAGGCGTTGTTGCCGCCGCCCGAGCCGAGCTCCAGGAGCGTCCGGGGAGGGGCGTCGCAGGCTTCGACGGCCAGCTTTGTGTAGAGTTCCGCTTCCTCTGCGTAGTCGGCGGGGGCGGTGAGCAGGTGGAACCAGGGGGCGAACTCCCGGTAGAGCCGGGGAAGCGGCGAGCTCATTCTCGTACCCTCGGCCTGGCCGGTGAACTACGGCACGTGCGGCGCGTATTCCGTGGTGATGTGCCCGGCGGCGCGCAACTCCTCGATCTCGGCAGGGCTGTACTTGAGGAGCTCCCGGTAGACGTAATCGTTGTGTTCGCCGAGCATGATTGGCGGCTGGTAGAACTCCACCGGGGTTGCGGGGAACTGCCACATGGGGCCCATGTACTCGTACTCCCCTGAGGATCCCTGGTTCTGCTTGCGGAAGAAGCCGCGAGCGCGCATGTGGGGGTCGTCATAGAGGCGGGAGGCTTCAAGGACGGGCGCGGCAGGTACGCCCGCTGCCTGCAGGCGTGTCATCAGGTCGTAGTCCTCGTACCCGGCCGTGTACCCGGCGATCTTGCGGTCGAGCTCGCGGAAATGCTCGGCGCGGCCGGCGTTGGTGGCGTAGCGCGCATCCTGCGCCCATTCGGGGTTGCCTATTGCCGTCACAAGCGACTGCCACTGCTCGTCGCTCTCGACCGAGATCGCTATCCAGTGGTCGTCGCTGGTTTCGGGACCGCCGGGGGATTTCGCGGGATAGACCCCGCAGGGAAAGCGTCCGTGGACATCGCGGTTGCCGATAGCGCCCTGGATGTTCCCGTTCAGGCTGTAGTCCATGATCGCCTGGGTGAACATGGCGGCGGCGTTTTCGGCCTGGGCGATTTCGATGAGCTGGCCCTCGCCCGTTCGCTCGCGCTCCCAGAGGGCAGTCATGACGGCGAATGCGCCCTGCGCACCGGCCAGGTAGTCCCCGGAATAGATCGCGGAGTTCGATGAGGGGTCGGTATCGTCGTAGCCGCGCAGCAGGGTATGCCCCATCACCGCTTCCAGGTGGACCCCCAGCGCGCGTGCGCCCCTGGCGTACGGGCCCGTGCTGCCGTAGGCGGGGACCCGCACCATGATGATTCGCGGGTTGATCTCCTTCAGCCACTCGTAGGTGATGCCGAGCTTCTCCATGGTGCCCACGGCGTTGTTCTCGTAGAAGACATCGGAGACGGCCACCAGGCGGCGGAGCGCCTCCATGCCTTCGGGGGCGCGCGTGTCGACCGTGAAGCTCTTCTTGTTGCGGTAGAGGCTGACGAAGGTGGGGCTGTAGTCCCAGGGACGGCTGCCCGGCTCGTTGCGCGGCATTCCGCCCGCCCAGGCGATGGTGTTCAGGAGATAGGCGGCGGGAGGGCGCGCCATGGGCCCGCGTGTCAGCGGCTGGAACACGTTGGGATTCTCGGGCTTGATGATCTCGGCGCCCAGGTCGCCAAGGAGCAAGGTGGCGAATGGCCCTGCCCACACCACGCAGAAATCGATGACACGGATCCCTTCCAGCGGCTTTGGGGTCATGCTGCGCCTCCTTCGCGGATAACGGCTTCGATGGCTGATTCGGGAAGCCCGGCCTCGCGCAGCACCTCGGCCGTGTGCTGACCCAGGAGCGGGGCGGGACGGCGCAGCACCCAGCCGTTGCGCCCCATCATGAACGGGCGGCCGGGGAACGTTACATCGCCGAGGGCCGGGTGGCTGGCGGAAGTCCAGAAGCCGCGGCCGCGGAAGTGCTCGTCCTCGAACATGTCCTCAACCGTGAAGAGTGGCCCGCAGAGGATGCGGGCGCGCCGGGCTTCGGCCCAGATCTCGCGCTTGGTTCGCTCCAGGCACCAGACCAGGAAATGGGCGTTCCACTCCTCCACCAGGACGGGGTTCATCCGCTGAACGGGGTCGGCGTAGCGAGGGTCCTGGTTCCAATCCGGGTGTTCGAGCATGTCATCTACCCGGTCGGGGTAGAGCGTCGCGTTGGTGAAGTCGACGTAGCCATCGGCACAGGGGTAGATGCCGGTGGGCATGCCACTGGCCTGGCTGGCCACCCGGATGGTCTTGCGGCCGCTGAACTGGTAGGCGATCGTCGTGGCGTGCCGGCGGTCCACCCCGCCGGCGTGGGTCTCGGCAAGGGAGATATCAACATGCTGGGCAATCCCGTGCCGCTTGGCCGCGAACAGCGCGCCCATGAGGGCGACGACAATGGCCGAGCCCGACTCAAACAGCGCGGCGGTGCCGGCCATCTTCACCGGCTCGCGGTCAGTCTCGCCCATTGAGTACATCTCGCCGGCAAAGCCGTAGAGAACGAGCTCGCTCCCCTTGTAGTCGCGGTAGGGGCCTGTCTGCCCGAAGTTCGACACCGAGAGCAGTGATGCCCCGGGGTTGACCTCTTGCAGCCAGTCCCAGCCCACGCCGAGCCGGTCGAGCACGCCCGGGGCGAAGCTTTCGATCACGACGTCGGCCCGCCGCGCCAGGGCAGCGAGGGCCTCCCGGCCGGCCGCGGTCTTCAGGTTGATGACAGCCGAGCGCTTGTTGGTGTTCAGGAAGAAGAAGAGGCCGCAGCGTTCAGGGTCTGGTCTGTTGTCCTTGAACGGACCGAGCTGGCGGGCGATGTCTCCGCCGGGCTGCTCGACCTTGACGACGTCGGCGCCGAAATCGGCCATGAGCTTGGTCGCATAGGGGCCGGCGATGTGGTGGGTTAGGTCGAGGACCGCAATGTTGTCTAGAGCCTGCAATCTGACGCCTCCCTTGCCTGTCTGGCGCCCGGGCAGCCGGGACCCGGGTTCGCTCGTCCTGTCGCGGCACGATACCAGCCGCGCCTGTCCTGTGCATCATTCGCCGCCGCCGGTCGAAGGCCTGTTCCGCCATTCGGCAACAGGCGCCGGCCGCGTTGCGCAATCCTGGCTGGCAGTTCAGGATTCGTCACACGCGCCGGGCGTCTTGCGCGCAGAGGCTGCACCAACAACTTCCACGGAGGGTCCAGGTGTCCATTTACAGTGACTGGCAGGACATATACAAGTCGAAGCTCAAGAGCGTTGACGAGGCCATGGAGCTCATCCAGGAGGGCGACCTGGTCTGTATGTCGATCCTGGCTCCGGGCGCCCTTGCCACAGGCTTCCAGAAGCGTGCGGCCCGGCTGGGCAGGGTGGATCTGCGCACCCTGGCACCGCGCGAGGTGGTCCTGTTCGGGCCTGATGGCCCCAGGGGCGAGAAGGAGATCGAGCTCTTCATTGGTGACTCCGTGCGCCCGGCGCACGATTCGAAGGCGGCTACTTACCTGCCGAACACCTTCATGCTCGGCATGAAGGCCTTCGATGCAGGCCGCGAAGAAGCGCGCATGCCCGATGTTTACCTGACTCCCTGCAGCCCGCCCAACGAGAAGGGCTACGTGCACTTCGGCCCGCACCAGTGGACCCGCCGCGCCTACATCCGGCGCTGCAAGCGAACGGTGGCCGTGGTGGACCCCGACATGATGCCCGTGCACGGCGATGTCTGGGTGCATGTCTCCGAGATCACCGCTTTCGTGGAAGGTGCCATCCCGAGTGTCGACATGGAGGCGATGGCGCGGCGAATCGAGACCGAAACGCCCCCCGAGAACCGGGAGCGCATGCGCCGCATCTTCAGCATGGTCTTGCCCGAGCAGGTCGCGATTGTGCAGGATGTGTTCCCGACGATGGCGCCCGGCATCCTCGAGCAGGCTTTCGGGATAGGAGAGGTGGACCCCGAGGCGCAGGGAATCGCCAACAACCTGCGTGACCTCATTCGCGACGGCGACACCATCCAGGTGGGGGTGGGACAGCCGAGCCAGCTCATGATCCGGGCCGGCGTCTTCGACGAGCGCAAGCACATGGGCATCCACACCGAGCTGGGCGCGCCCGGGCTCGCGAAGCTCTGGTACCGCGGCATCTCCGACGGGTCGCGCAAGACCATCCACAAGAACCACGCGGTGGCCGTTGCCTGGAGCGGCTGCGACGGCGAAGACATGCGCATCATCCGCGACAACCCTTACTTCAACCTGTTCGACCCGGACTACCTGCTGAACCCGGTGCTCATGTCGCAGAACCACAACATGACTTCCATCAACAGCGCCATCGCCGTCGACCTGCTCGGCCAGGTGGCGAGCGAGTGCCGCTTCGGCGGGCACATGGTCAACGGCACGGGAGGCCAGCCCGACACGCACATCTCGGCGGCACTGAGCAAAGGCGGCCGGGCCATCACCGTGCTCCGGTCGACGGCGCTCGAAGGGACCATCTCCAAGATCGTCGCCAAGCACGAGGCGGGCACGCTGATTACCATCCCGCGCTACCTCGCGGACACGATCGTCACCGAATACGGGGTTGCCCGGCTGCTCGATAAGAACCACCGGCAGCGCGCCGAGGAGCTGATCAGCATCGCGCACCCCGACTTCCGGGGCGAGCTGCGCGCCCAGGCGCGCGAACTCTGGGGCGAACTGGGCATCTAAGGCCTGCGGGGGCCGCCTGGTCTAACCGGTGGTGGTGGCCTCGGCGACGGCTTCGTCCAGGGTCTCCACCGCCTCTTCGGGCTTGCCCCGCCGCAGGGCGTCCATGTTGAAGGAGATGCGGTCGCGTCCCGAGAGGAGAAAGATCGCGCCCAGGACGCTCACCGGCACCACGTTTACCAGGTGGGCGAGAATGGCGAACGAGAGGGCACGGCTGGCGCCGACGCCAAAGGGCAGCAGCGAGATGGTGGCCGCGGCGTGGAAGACGCCGACATAGCTCGGCGATGAGGGAACCAGCATCGCCAGGTTGGTGGTGCAGGTGATGAGGACGGCCACTGTGAGGGGGGCGTCGATGTCGAGCGCCTTCATGAGCGAGTAGTTGATGCTGAAGGCGCCAATCCAGGCGATGATCGACCAGCCCCAGATGCGGACGACGTGCGTGCGCGCGAAGAGCTGCCGCCAGCCGTCGCGGAACGAGGCTGCCTCTTCCCGCAGCCAGCCGCGAAGAGGCACACGCCGGGCCAGGGCCGCCAGCCACGATGAGCGGGCAACCGGCCGGTGCAGGAGCGCGGCAACCAGGACCACCGCGGCCAGGATCCCCAGCACCCACCAGGTGGTATGCACCCAGCGCAGGTACTTGTCAGGCAGCGGCAGGAATGGGCTCACCGCCACGAAGCAGACGAGCAGGCTGACGACATCGGTCACCCGTTCGGTGATGAGCGAGGAGAGAACGTGGCCCACGCGTGCACCGCGCAGGTGCGAGGCCATGGAGACGCGGGCGACGTCGCCCAGCCGTGCCGGGAACACGTTGTTCAACAGGTAGCTGATGTGGAGGATGCGGAAGAGCCTTGCAGTAGGGATATCGGCCGAAGCGGGCAGCAACATCCGCCAGCGCACGGTCTTGGCCGTGGTGGAGGAGAGGAGGAAGGCCACCGCGAGCGCAACGTAGGCCGGGTTGGCGGATTTCAGGACGCCGGAGACCTTCGACCAGTCAACCGCGAACACGAGGATGACGGCGGAAGTGGCGGTGATGGCGAGCCCGAGGGCGAATCGCCGCAAGCTGTCCGACCTCCGGGCGTGGTTCCTTCCGCCGAATCTTCACGCAAAGATGCCACAGTTTGTGGCTTCCGTCAGTGGTTAAGGTGGGCTAATCTGTGCCGTGATGAGTGCGCTCCAGGTTGAGGAGCAGGCGGGAGAGCGACTCGGGGCCGCCAGGGTGGCCGCAGCGAGCCGCTTGAGGCCAGTTGCGGACCGGCTTCTCCTCCCCGTGCAGGTCCTGGTCTTGCTCGCCATGACGGGTACGATCGTCACGAAGGTGTGGCAGGACCACATCTGGCTCGGTTTCGTCCTTGTCGCTGCTGCCGCGGTCGTCTGGCTCCCCGAGATGTGGCGTCCCCGCGCTCGCCGCTGGTGGTTCGCCTACGTGGCCGGGACGTTTGCCTACGCCCTGCTGCGCTCGTACGCCGACGAGACGGGAATCCCCGTGCGCGTCATGTACCCGATCGACGCGGACCGCATGCTCTTCTTCGACACGGTCCCGGTTTCGTGGCTTCAAAGCCACTACTTCAGCCCCGGGCATATCGACGCGCTCGACTGGCTTGCCGTGGGGGTTCACTGGTCGTTCTTCGTGGCGCCGCACGCGGCGGCTGTGGCGGTCTTCATCTGGCGGCGCCAGTACTTCGCCCGCTACACGGTGCTCATGCTTGGCACGCTCTATCTCGGGCTCGTGCTCTTCTTCCTCTTCCCCACTGCGCCACCCTGGTTCGCGGGCCGCATGGGGGTCCTCCCCGGCGCCTACCGGGTCATGGATTTCGTCGGCGGTCAGGTGGACATGGAGACTTACCGGACGTTCTACCAGTCCCTGGGCGAGCCCAATTCCGTTGCCGCCATGCCTTCGATCCACATGGGGGTCACCTTCGCCATGTACCTGTGGGCGCGAACGCACTATCCGCGTGTCGCCATTCCGCTGCTTTTCTACTCCGTCGCGATGGGGCTGTCGCTCATGTACCTGGCCGAGCACTACGCGCTCGACCTGCTGGTGGGCATGGCCTGCGCATTCGTCTGCCACATCGCATCGACAAGGCTGATTCGCGTGCCGGGCGAGGCCGGTGGCGCCGCCGGAGAATCAGGCGCACGCACCCCCGCCTTCGATTCCTGAGGTTGGCCCCTACGCTGCCCGCTGGTACATGCTGGTGCCCGCGGCGCGGAACCCCATGTCGTGGGAGCGCATGATCATCTCGCTCCCGCCCACAAAGAGCAGCCCCCCCGGGCGCAGCGCGTTTCCAAAGCCGCTGTAGATCTGCGCCTTCGCCTGGTCTGTGAAGTAGATGACGACGTTGCGGCAGAGGATGAGGTCAAGGTCCTGCGGGTAGGGGTCCGAGAGCAGGTCGTGCCGCCGGAAGGTCACCTTGCGCCGGATCTCATCGCGCACGGCGTATGTTTGGCCCTCGTTTATGAAGTACTTCTTCAGGTAATGAGCAGGCGTGGCCCGGACTTCGGCGGGGTGGTAGCCCTTGCCCTCGCGCGCCCGGTTGAGGACGGGCATGTCCACGTCGGTGGCGATGATGGAGTGTCCGCCGGTGGGGTCGATCTCGTTGAGGATCATGGCCAGGGTGTACGGCTCGCAGCCGATTGAACAGCCCGCGCTCCAGATCTTGAGCTTGCGGTTCTCCTTGAGCAGGCGGGGCAGGTGTGCGCGTTCCAGGTCGGCAAAGCGCTCGGGCTGGCGGAAGAACTCGCTGACGTTGATGGTTAGCGTGTCGCGTACGTCGATCAGGAGTTGCATGTCGGCGGCGATGGCCGTGGCGAATTCGGGCCAGTTGCCGAGCCCGCGCCGCGTCATGATGCTGGCCAGGCGCCGCTTCATCTGCGGCTCCTTGTACTGGCCCAGCGGCACCCCGATCGCCTTTTCGAGAGTGGCCCGGAACGAAAGCCATGCACGGTCCTCGGGCGCCTGGGTCATCTTCCCCTCCCTGTGGCGGCCCGCGTGCCTTCGGCCACGGCCTCTGCTATGCGGTCGATGGGGAGCTGCGTGGCGCGCCTGGTCTTTTCGCGCGCCACGCGCGGCATGCCGTAGACCACGCTGGTGGCCTCGTCCTGCACGATGACTTTGCCCCCTGCTTCCTCAATGCGCGCGCAGCCGTCCGCGCCGTCGCGGCCCATCCCCGTGAGAATGGCGACGGTGGCGCGGCTGCCATAGACCTCCACGACGGAATCCAGCGTCACGTCGACGCTCGGCCGCACGCCGTGGAGTTGCGGTCCCTGGTGCAGGCGGACGCGCCGATCGCGGCTGATGACGGTGTGGTAGTCGCCGGGTGCCACGAGAACCTGCCCGGCGGCCACGACGTCGCCTTCGGCAGCCTCCTTGACGTGCAGAGGCGAGAGCTGGTCGAGCCTCCGTGCGAGCGCGCCCGTGAACCCGGCCGGCATGTGCTGCACGACCACCACCCCGGCGGGGAGGTCGGCCGGCAGGCGCGGGACAACCTCGGTGAGCGCCGGCGGCCCGCCCGTGGAACAGCCGATAACGGCAATGGCGGCGGACGAGACGGCGGAGCTGATGCTCCCGGTCTTGGCCAGGGCGCCCTCGGGCCGGGGCCTCTTCCGGGTGACGCGAGCGCCACGAGCCCGGTGGATGGCTGCCGTCAGCTCATCGCCCACGCTGGTTATCTGGACGCTCAGGTGGCTGGGCTTGGCAATGAAGTCCACGGCCCCTGCTTCGAGCGCGCGGAGCGTGGTCTCGGCGCCGGCGGTGGTCATGGTGCTGACCATCACGATCGGTGTCGGGGTGGTCTGCATGATTTCGCCGACGGCCGTGACGCCGTCCATGCGCGGCATCTCGACGTCCATGGTGATGACATCGGGGCGTAGCTCGAGGGCCTTCTGAACGGCCTCTACGCCATCGGCAGCGGTGCCAACCACCTCAATGCCGGGAACCTTGCCCAGCAGGCGCTCAATGGCGTGGCGCATGAACGCCGAGTCATCCACGACAAGAACCCGGACCGGGTGCGCCGGTAGAGGGGCCGGGAGTGCCACGGTGGCCTACCTTTCTATGCGCAGAGTTTGGTGACTGCCGCGAGCACGCGATCCGGCTCGGCAGGCTTCACCAGGAAGTCCTTGGCGCCGCTCTTCACGGCCTCGAGCACAATCTGCTGCTGGCCAAGGGCTGTGACCATGGCCACGCGAGCGGCCGGGTCAATGGCCTTTATCTCCTTCAAGGCAGCAAGTCCGTCCATCTCGGGCATGGTGATGTCCATCAACACGGCGTCGGGCTTTGAGGCGCGGTACTTCTCGATTGCTTCCAGCCCGTTCTCGGCCTGGATCACCTCATAGCCTGCTTCGGAAAGGATCTTGGACATGCGCATCCGCATGAAAGCCGCATCATCGACAACAAGGATGGTTGTCACGGACTCCCCCTCTACAGTTCGTTAGCCGGCGAAGCGGCGGTACGGACGAAGGTCTTGCCGGAAGCCACGTGGAGTTCCAGCGTGCGACCTTTGGTTCCACCAAGGTCTTCGCGGGCTGGGCGAAGGCCATGGAGCTTCAGCCGCTCCTTGATTGCTTCGGCATTGCGTTCGCCTATCTTGAATTTTTCTGCGTTCCCGGGGCCGAGCACGGCGGCCCCACCGGCCACCTTGAGCACGAGCCTGCTGCGCGAGGCGCCGAGTGCGATCAGTTGCTTCAGGAGGGCATCGACGCCGGTATCAGCGAAGCGCGCCGGCTCGTTGGGCTGAGGCGTCTTTCCTTCGGACGCCGGCAGCAGAATGTGGACGAGGCCGCACACTCCCGATCCGGGATCGTAGGCTGAGATCCCGATGCAGGATCCAAGCCCATAGGCGATTAGCACCTCGCAGCTATCCTTCGAGATGGCGAGCTGCCCAATGCCAACCGAGATTCTTCGCAGGTCGGCAGCTGGAGCTGTCATGCAGCAATCTCGCGGAGGCGCGGAAGCGCCATCGGATCGGGGGCCACCACCAGGAGGCCGGCGGCGTTGCCCGTGCTGTCTTCGAACACGGTGTCGATCATCACCACCTCGCCACCCTGTGCGATGACCTCCGCGTGTACGGCCTGCACTAGGGCGATGGCCATGTCGTTCACCACCGTCGGCGGGCTCGGGTGCAGGATCAGGTTCAAGTGGTCGGCGAGCGCGTTCACAAAGGCGCTGCCTACGATGTTCCCCAGCTCGCCAACGGCCGATTCGGCCAGCTCGTCGGGTTCGGTGGTGGTGCCGGGCTCCTGGCCACACATAAGGTCCACGCATTGCAGGGCCTTCTCTATGGGGAACAGAAGCATCACGTGTCCGGTGATGTCGCCGCTGATGGTGAGGTAGGCGCCCAGCACAATGGTCTCGGCCCCGCCCACGGCGTCGCATGCATCGGCTCGCGTGCCAAACCGCACGGAAGGGACGTGGATAGTGATCTCCTGTCCCATAAGGCCGCTCAGCCCGCGTCCCGCGCGAACCGCCCCTTCGCGGGCGACCCCGGAAAGAGATGTGACAAGCCTGTCTTCGACGCCGTTCATAGGGTCCCCCGTTCTCGTGATGCCCTTCGCTCGCTCAGGCGGTGGCTGCTGTGGGCGCCTGTTCGGCGATGAGGCTGGCGCTATCGATAATCAGCCCCAGCGTGCCGTCGCCCAGGATGGTTGCTCCTGTGAGCCCCTTGCGGTTGCCAATGAGGTCGCCGAGGGACTTCACCACGACGTCCTGTTCCCCCAGGAGCCGGTCGACGAGGAAGGCCACTTGCCGTTCGCTGTGGCGGGCGGCAACAACGTACCTTTCCCTGTTCAGCTGGCGCGGACGGCTATCGCCGAGGGCGCCCGCCAGGTCGATGACGGTGAGCAGCTTCCCCCGGAGCCGGAGCGTGCGCCGGCCGCCTACCAGGTGCATGTCGGCCTCGCTTTCGGCAAGCGCCTCAGTCACGGAGACAAGGGGGAGGGCATAGACCGTGTCGTTTGCCGTCACCATGAGCGCCTTGGTGGTTGCCAGAGTGAGCGGAAGCTGGATGGTGATCTCGCTACCCTGCCCGGGAGTGCTCTTGACCCGCACCTGGCCGTTGAGCCGCTCGATGTTCGTGCGCACGATATCCATTCCCACGCCGCGGCCCGAGACATCGGAAAGGGTCTTAGCCGTCGAGAGCCCGGGGAGGAAGATGTACTGGAGAACGGTGTCTTCGGTGGCTGCCTCGGCTACCTCCGCGCTCACCAGCCCGCGTTCCACGGCTTTTCGGCGCAGGGTCTTTGTGTCGATCCCCTTGCCATCGTCCTTCACGGCAAGGTAGATGTACGTCTCCTGGTTCCAGGCCGTCACCGAGACAACTCCGGTCTCTGGCTTGCCGGCGGCGCGGCGCTCTTCGGGAGATTCAATGCCGTGGTCCACGGCGTTGCGCAGGATGTGGACGAGCGGGTCGGAGATCTCTTCTATGACCGACCGGTCAAGCTCCGTTTCCTCGCCGGCGGTGACCAGGTCCACCTTCTTGCCGCACTTCGCCGCGACATCGCGGACAAGCCGCGGGAGGCGCGTGAGAACGGACCTTACCGGGAGCATGCGGCTGCGCATGATCTGGTCCTGGAGCTCATCGGTGACGCGTGCGAGGTGGCTGGTGGTCTCCTCGAAGTTCTCCGTGAGCTCGTTCAGGTTCGCGTTCTTGAGCATGCCCGAGAGCTGTTCACGAATCTGCTGCAGGCGCGTGCGGTCGATGACCAGTTCGCCGACGAGGTTCATGAGGCCGTCGAGGCGCTCCACGTCGATGCGTACCGATTGGGCCACCTTCCGCGCGGGCGCAGCTGCTGCCGTCCCCTGGGAGGGGGAGTCGTCCTCCACCAGGGAGACCTGGGGCTTCCTTCCCGTGCCTGGCTGCTCCGCTTTGGAGGAAGCGGAGAGGGCGATCGGCGCTGTTAGCGAATCCGCCAGGTGCCGCACCTTTGCGGTCTCGACATCGGAGATGCTGGAGATGGCGGCCGTCAGCTGCTCATCGTTCTGGGTTGATGCGACGACGGCGATCAACTCGAACTCCGCGCTGCCCGATTCGATGGTTGCCCGGTCGGGCCGCGTGAAGCCGACTTCGGCAAGAGCGTCGAGCTCCTGCAAGAGCTGGTAGCAGCGGATTGAGGGCAACTGGCAGGAAGCGGCAATCGCGACTTCGATCAGGAAAGGGTTCTTGCCCTGGTCGGTGGCGGCGGCGAGCGCTGCAGCGATCTCGCCGGGGAGGACCAGCGCGCTGACCGCTGCCGGGGCTGGTTCAACTTCATCGGGAGCATCTTCAGCGTTGAGAACGGCGTTGAGGTCGGCTATCAGCGGTTCGATGTCGACGGCGGATTCCACCCTGGTTTGCACTTCGTCCGCCAGCACGCGAAGCGCGTCCAGGCCGGCAAGGAGGGCATCGACCATGTCCGAAGAGGGGCGCTTCTTCCCCTGCCTGACCTGGTCGAGGACGGTCTCCATCACATGGGTGAGGCTCGCCATCCGCTTGTG
>WBZY01001125.1_pt1 | contig 15154 bp, 11 predicted proteins | sample 5204191 | NCBI WGS metagenome assembly WBZY01 (sample SAMN12344363, study PRJNA552823) | activated sludge metagenome | biome: Activated sludge suspended growth; feature: Anammox Sidestream; material: Wastewater; isolation source: activated sludge from anammox sidestream of wastewater treatment...
CAGACGGAGAAAACGCTGGACGGGAAGATGGTCTTCCGCGACGAGCATGGCAATCCGCTGGCGGTCTTCGACGTTGAGGGCGGCGGGTGGCTGGCGCCGGAGCAGGCGGGCGTGGACTTCCCGTTGGAAATTGCGACCGAAGCCAGAGCCGACGGCAAATACCCCAAATACGACGTTGAGAAGATGGGCGGGATTGAGAAATTTATGCGGCTGCTGGTCGCGTCGGAAGCGCAGGCGCTTCGCGAGGGAAAGGTGGTGGTGGATCCGCAGGCGGTCAATTATGGGTGGAATCGGTTTCAATTTGAAGGACCGGGAGGTATTCCAATGGAAACAAAATTTTACGGACCCATTTACAACGTAAACGACAGCCCAAAGCGTGAGCCGCCTTATAAAGTAGTTTCTATTGGCCTGATAGACGGTTCGATGTTTGACTCAAAATATAAAGGCAAAGAAGTGTATCTAATGGGCATTGCTATTAATAATCCCAATTCAACCAGCGATCCTAGAAAAATGACCACTGGTATCTTACATATAGAGATCACAAAACTAAATCTGCCGTGGTTTCTAGAAAATATTAATAATGGGGTAAAAGGAATTTTGTTTATGGGAAAAGTTAGAATAAGCGAAAATAGCGATTGGGAAGATGAGCCTTTTAATAATTTTCAAGGTGGGGGCGACTATAAAAGTGGGCTTTTACAAAGGCTGGTTGACGAAGGCAAAGGGGCAATCATTACTCCAGAAATGGAAGAGATAATATTTTTCGGAAGCATCAATTGATAAAAGCGCATGGTTTGTTAATATGAAATTATGGAGATCTACTTTCATGAGATAAAGTTCATTGTTTTCAGATTACTTATCGTTGGTGTTTTAACTTTTATATTCGCCCCACAGTCTTTCAATGCTTATGCCAAAGAAGGTCGTAAATGTTGTCTACAATCGGACTGTGATTTCGGCTATACCTGTATTGCTCCAGAAAATTGTACTTTAGATAAAAATCCCGGCTCCTGCACGAAAACTATAACTCAATGCTCTCCGGGGACGCTCTATTGTCCGCCCGGGCAGTATTGTGTGGATTATATTTGCATCACGGTCGGTCCCGGCACGCCGACGCCGACGCCGGGAGGGGGCGGCGACGGGGCCGAGTTATGAGATGACAACTGCGATGAAAGGAGATCTCGCGGGATTGAAATCCCCGCTCAATACTTGCAAGTCCTTCGGACTGACCGCGCAGAGTCGGATTTATCCGACTTGTGTAAACTGAGGCGGGGGAGATTCATCCCCCGGCGTTCGTCTTCTCCCACCAACGACTAGCAGATGGCTTCGCGAGGCAGACGCCAGCCGCTGATGCCTCCTCTACTTTTCATCCGCCTCCTCCCCTCACAACCGCCTCGATCAGACCTTCCACCATCCCTGGCTCGCCCCATCCCAGCCATGCTAAAAATTCCACGTTGCCCTTCGGTCCCAAAAGCGGACTGCGGATCAACCCGCGCACGCTCCAGCCCTCGGACTGGGCGAACGCCAGCACGTTGGTCAGCACCTGTTTGTGGACGGCGGGATCGCGGATCACGCCCTCGCCGCGCGCCGCGTCCTTTTTGCCCGCCTCGAACTGCGGCTTGATCAACGCCACCGCGCCGACCCTCCTCCTGTCTTCGCGGAACCACGCGCGGACCACGGGCAGCAGCGTCTTCAGCGAGATGAACGACGCGTCGATTGTGACGAGGTCGACCCCCTCCGGCAGCGACTCCACAAAGCGCGCGTTCGTCCCCTCCATGACCGCGACGCGCGGGTCGGTGCGGATCTTCCAGTGCAGGATGCCCTTGCCCACGTCCAGCGCGTAGACTTTCGCCGCGCCGCGCTGGAGCAGGCAATCGGTGAACCCGCCCGTGGACGCGCCCACGTCCGCGCAGACGAGGCCGCGCGCGTCGATGGAAAACGCCGCCAGCGCCGCGTCCAGCTTCTCGCCGCCGCGCGAGACGAAGCGCGGACCCGCCTCCACCGTCAGCGTGGATTCGGCCGCGACCGGCGCGCCCGGCTTGAGTTGAGTCTGACCGTCGACGCGCACCCGTCCCGCCATGACGAGCGCCTGGGCTTTCGTCCGCGATTCGGCCAGTCCGCGTTCGGTCAGGAGGATGTCGAGGCGGGTCTTTTTCATGGGGCAAGTATACACGCGCGCCGCTCACTTCTGCGCGGCTTCGAGTAAAATACCCCAATGCTCAAACCCCTCCTCCAAACCATGCGCCCGCGCCAGTGGATGAAGAACGGCTTCGTGTTTTTCGCGCTGGTGTTCGACAAGCAGCTGTTCCAGCCTGTTCCGTTCGCGCGGACGGCGGCGGGCTTCGCGTTGTTCTGCCTCGTCTCCAGCGCGGTCTATATCTTCAACGACCTCGCCGATATCGAGTCGGACCGGCAGCACCCCGAAAAGAAAAAGCGCCCGCTGCCTTCGGGACGGCTCTCGCCGGGCGCGGCATGGACGGCGGGGGTCCTGCTCGTGGCGGTCACGCTTCCGCTCGGATGGGCGCTTTCGCCGATGTTTGCGGGCGTGCTGGCGATCTATTTCCTGCTCAACCTCGCTTACTCGCGCTGGCTCAAACACATCCCCATTTTGGACGTGCTGATCCTCGCGGCGGGATTCGTCCTGCGCGTCCACGCCGGGACGACGCTCATCGCCGTGGAGAGATTCTCGCCCTGGCTGTATGTCGTCACCACGCTGGGCGCGCTCTACCTCGGCTTTGGCAAACGCCGCGCCGAACTCGGCCTCCTCGCGCAAGGCGCCGGGGCGCACCGCAAAGTCCTCGACGGCTACACCCTGCCGCTCCTCGACCAGTACATCACCGTCGTCTCCGCGGCCACCATCCTGGCGTATTCGCTTTACACGTTCTCCGCGCCCAACCTGCCCGAAAACCACAGCATGATGCTGACCATCCCGTTCATGGCCTACATCATCTTCCGCTATCTCTACATCATCCAGGTCACTCATCAGGCCGGCGCGCCCGAGGAAGCGCTGCTCGCCGACCGTCCCATGCAGATCGCCCTCGCGCTCTTCGGGCTGGCGGTTGTGGCGATCGTCTATCTCTCGTAGCGCAAACTTAAGTTTGCGGCGCTGCCATGTCCCGAGCCTCCGCTCCCGGCAAGATCATCCTCTTCGGCGAACACGCCGTCGTCTATGGACGTCCCGCGCTGGCGGTCCCCGTCATGCAGGTCCATGCGGATGTGGACGTGGCGGACGGCTCCCGCCCCGGAGTCTGGATCCACGCCCCGGACGTTGACCTTCACGCCGAGCTTTCCTCGCTTCCCTCCGACCATCCGCTGGGCGCGGCCGCCCGACTCTTTTTCTCCCGCTTCGGCGTTTCCCCGCCGCCGCTTGAAATCCATATCTCCTCCTCCATCCCGGTCGCCTCGGGCCTCGGCTCCGGCGCGGCGGTGACGGTGGCCCTGCTGCGCGCGCTCTCGTCCGCGCTTCAACATCCGCTCTCCGCCGAAGAGACGAATTCCCTCGCCTACGAGATCGAAAAACTCCACCACGGCGCTCCCTCCGGCATTGACAATACAGTCGTGACCTATGCAAAGCCCGTCTACTTTGTCCGAGGACAGCCGGTCGAGACCTTCAAAGTTGGCGCGCCCTTCACCCTCGTCATCGCGGACACGGGCGTCGCCGCGCCCACGAGGGAATCTGTGGGCGACGTCCGCAGGTTGTGGGAGGCGGACCGTCCCAGATGGGAAAAGGTCTTCGACGCGGTCGGCGAAATCGTCCGAACGGCGAAAGCGAAAATCGAAAAGGGAGAATGGCGGGCGTTGGGCGCGCTGATGGATTCGAATCACTCTCTCCTTCAGCGGCTTGCTGTCTCCTCGCCCGAACTGGACCGGCTGGTCGAGTCGGCTCGGGAGGCGGGCGCGCTCGGCGCGAAGTTGTCGGGCGGCGGACGCGGCGGCAACATGATCGCCCTCGTCGAAAAAGCGGACGCCCCGACAGCGGCCGAGGCGTTGAAGTTTGCAGGGGCAAAACGGACGATTGTCACGGAGGTCGTTTAGGAAGCGCTTTAGCCCAATTCCGCGTCCGCTCTCGCGAGGATCTCCTCCAGTTTTTGCGTCGTCTCGTCCGACACGGGGTCTTGGACGGGCGCGGCGAGAATCTCCTCCACTTTTTTGCGCGCGTTCGAATACATGGACGGTTTGCCGAGTTGCGCCCATTGCTCGAAGGTGTGATGGTCGAGCAGGGAGGCTTGCAGGAACTCGTCGCTGCGCGCCAATTGACGGGTGGATTTGCGCGTCAGGAAGTTGCCGCCCGGCTGAATGGCGAGGAGGTCTTCGGTCAACGATCTTTGCGGTGACGAGTCCACGCCGCGGCAGAGCCGTTCGCAGAAGCGGGCGATCTCATTGTCCACCACGATCTGCTCCAGCAAAAGCAGCTGGTCGCTTTCGAGTTCGCCGAAGCCGACGATGATGTCCGAGCCGCACAGCGCGGGCGCGAGGGCGGTGATCATCTTTTCGAGGACGGCGTCCGGGCCGGGGTGACGCGCGTCGGCGGTGCATCCGGCTGAGGTCGAGGGAAGACCGTAGAAGCGTCCCATCTCGACCAGCGCGGCGGACATGAGTCCCATTTCGGGCGAGCCGGCCACGTAGGCGCCGTTGCGCATGTCCATCGTCCCGGTGGCGCTGGAGTAGATCATCGGGCGGGCGGGGTGGGCGAGTTGGAAGACGACGATGGAAGAGAGGTTTTCCGCGTTGGCGAGGCAGATGTTGCTGAAGAGGCTGGCGGGGCCGGTCGTGCCGGCGACGGGCATGGGCAGGATCATCACGGGCAGGTCGAGCGCGCCCATTTCGAGGTAGGCGTCCATCATCGGGCCGTCGTGCATGAGCGGCGAGACGGGACAGTAGATGAGCGAGTAGGCGCGGCGGCGCTTCACCTCGTCTTCGCTGCCGAGCGCGGCGAGGAGCATTTCGGCGAGGAAGGGCGCCTGCTCGGGGGTGTGAATCTCGTGCTGTCCGTGTTTGGAGCAGAAGCGGATCGCGGCTCCCCACTCGTGGAGCGGGCGCGAGTGCGCGGGTTTGTCCGCCGCGGCGACGGGCGCCCAGACCATCACGCCCATGTCCATGGCCTGGAAGACGCGCAAAGCCTGTTCGTTGTCCCGGTTCGCGCCGTAGCGACGCTCGCCGGTGTGGAAGTCCTGCACGAACGCGCCGGTGCCGTCTATGCAATAACGCGTGACGGGCGACGGCAGGGGATAGTCGTGCTGGGGGTTGCGCGCCCCGAGGGTGAACGCTTTGGGCGCGGCGTCGAGAGCGTGTTCCGCCAGCGCGGGCGGGATGCGGGCGATCTTTTCGCCGTAGTCCACGCGGGCGCCCGCGTCTTCGAGCAGTTTCAGCGCCTTCTTGCTGTAATAGCGCACGCCGACGGTCTCCAGGATTTTTAAAGTGTCCGTGTGGATGCGTTCTTTTTCTGAGTCGCTCAAGAGTTGGCTGGTAAATTGCATGGCGGGTTCCTTTTTGTACACGGATTGCGCGGATTTTTTAAAGAAAAAAATCCGCGTACCGAATTATTTCTCCTTCACGCTCGCTTCGATGCGGTCCAGTTCGCGCTCCACGTCTTCATCCAGCGGAAGCGGCTGGTGATTTTTCAAAATCTCCTGCACGTCATTGTGAAATTCTTCGATCAGGCTGGGTTTGCCCGAGGCGTGCCAGGCCTCGTAGGTGGAGTGGAGGTCGTAGCCGTCCACGTAGACTTCGCCGTGACGGAAGGCGTCGCGCGTGGACTTCCGCCCGAGGAAGTTGCCGCCGTGTCCGACCGCGGCCAGTTCCGCTTCCAGCCATTCGGACGCGGACGTTTTGATCCCGTCCGAGAGACGCAGGCTGCGGCGGAAGATCTCCACGTCGGCGAGGAGCTGCTCGAGGCTGAGGAACATGGACCCGCCGAGTTGACCGGGTCCCACCAGCAGGTCGGGCCAGGAGAGCGTCGCCATGGACCAGTTGAGGGCGCGCTCGTAGCCGGCTCCCAGCCCGGGGCGGTAACGTCCCGAACCGCCCACCGAGGCTTCCACCGGCAGTTTGTAGGAACGCGCCAGTTCGGTCACGGCCGCGCCGAGCAGTCCGTGCTCCACTTCGCTGCCGACGAATCGTCCCGTGTACGGGTCCATGATGGCGGGACAGGCGGCGTAGATGACCGGCGTGCCGGGCGCGGCGGCCTGGATGAGGCAGAGCATGGCGAGCGTCTCGGCATTGGCGAGCAGCAGCGTGGAGATGAGACTGGCCGGCGCGGTGCCGCCCATCAGCGGCATCGGCATGATCGCGGCGGGAATACGCCAGTCGAGCATTTCGAGGTAGGCGTCGGTGTGCGCGGCTTCGATCACCAGCGGCGAGATGGGCGTGAGCAGGAACGAGAACGGGTTCCCGGCGCGCACGGCCTCGCGTCCGCCGAAGACCGTCCCCAGCACTTCCAGCAGCAGGCGCGACTGCTCCACGGTATGCGTGCTGTCTTGCAGGTGCTTGGAAAAATACGTGACCATGCCGCGCAGGTAACCGGCGAAATCGCGCAGGGTGGCTTCGGCGAAGGTCGGCTCCACCATGGACCAGTACACGCCCACTTCGTCGAGCGCGTCGATCAGGCGGGTGGAGTCGAGCCAGTCCTGGCGGGTGGCGTCGCGGCGTTCGCCGGTCAGGCTGTCCAGCACGAAGATCGCCGCGCCGTCGGCGAGCAAAGTACACTTGTCGGCGTTGAGGGGAAATTCCCAGCCGGGGCGGCGTCCGCCGAGACTAAATTTTTTCGGCGCCAGTCGCAGGCACTCCTCCACAAAGTCACGCGGGAAGCGAACGACGCGGCTGGATTCGTCCACGCGCGCGCCGGCGTCTTTCAAGGCGCGGCGGCCGCGCTCGGTGTCCACGCGCACGCCGATTGTTTCCAGAACGTGCAGCGTGCGTTCGTGGACTTGCGCGACCTCGTTCTCCGAAAGGACGCGAAGATCGGTTTCCATAAACTCCATCCTCTTGTAAAACGAATTGCCAATTTACGCTACGCCAATTCCCGATCCGCCGCGGCCAGAATGCGCGCCAATTCTTTTTGCTGGGACCCCTCGAGCGGCTCCGCCCGGTGATTTTCGACGATCCAACGCGTCCGCTCCCGCGCGACTTCGAGCGGGTCGCGGTATTTGTTCTTTTCGTCCAACTGATAGGCGATGGAACGCGTGAACGACGCGCGCATGTGCGCGCGGGTGTGTTTCTGGCTGAGGAACTGCCCGCCCGGGCCGACGTTGCGGACGGCCTCCAGCGCGAGCGTCTCTTCGCCGACTTCGAGCGGCTGCATGTAATGGCGGGCGCGCTGGTACAGGTCAATGTCGAGCAGGAGTTGTTCGGGGCGGAGCAAAGTGTAGGTGCGCGAAAGTCCCATGCCGGTGACGAACTCCGGGCTGACGAGGCCCGCTAGGAACGGGTCGAGGGCCGGCTCGGCCGCCGTCTGCCAGCCCAGTTCGACGGAGTCGGTCCCGAAGCAGGCGCCCATCGAGGGGATGCCCCAGTGGTGGGCGATCTCGATGGGCGCGGTGCGGCCGCGCGAGTCGAGCGGATAGCCCACGTACGCGCCGGTGCGCGGGTCGGCCCAGGCCTGCATGATGGAGTGGAAGACGGGCGCGCCGGGCGCGACCAGTTGGATAAGCACGGTCGCGCTGATGCACTCCGCGTCGCCCACGGCCAGCGCGCCGGCCACGGTGGCGGGCGCGGTCGTCCCCAGCGTGGGCATGGCGAGGAAGCCGACGGGGATTCCCGCCTTCGCCATCACCAGCGCGCCTTCGATCCCGGGCTGGTCCTGCAACAGCGGCGCGATGGTGCAGACGACCAGCGAGAGCGGCGGACGGCGGCGCAATTCCTCGCGGCTGCCCGCGATGACGGTCGCCATCTCCACCGCGTATTCGGCTTCGCGCTCGCCCATGATCGTCTCGGACTGGATGTGTTTGACGGTGTTCTGCCAGCCCGCGTCCGCTTCGTGGAGCGGGGCGGCGCGCCCGAAGTCCTGCGCGCTGACCATCGGCCAGTAGAACCCGACCGCGGGCTGGGAGTCGACGATGCGCGCCATCATGCCCACGTCCGCTTTGGTTGAGACGCGCTTCTCGCCAGTGTACAGGTCCACGGTCTCGACCCCGCATCCGTCGGTGGTGAAGTATGTGACGTTCTCCTGCAAATGCAGGTCGTATTCGGGGACGCGCGCCCCCATGACAAAATAACGCGGCACGGTCTTCAACGCGTTGAAAACCATGCCGCGCGGGATTCGCACGACCTGTTTTGCCATGTCCACCTGCGCGCCGTGTTCGGCGAACGCGTCCAGGCATTTCTGCGAGGGGAATTTCACGCCGACGTTTTCGAGGATGTCTAACGTGGATTCCTGGAGTTGGTCCAACTGCTCGTCGGCGAGGAACTGCATCCGATAGGCAGAATGGATGGGCTCGAGCGGGGGGCGTGGTCCGTTCATCTGCTCTCCTTTGGCGGGCGTCCCAGGCTGTTCGATTGTCGTTGCATTATACTGAATCTATCGCATTGGCGGGAGGGCGCGCGTCAAATGACCAGCGGATATTAAACGGATAAGCGGATGGCGCGCCTCGAATCCGCTTATCCGCTTTCCATCCGCTGGTCGCTCCGCAACACAAACCGTCTGAGTCTGCGCGGAAGGATTGACGAAACCTTATGTTATTGATAACATAGGATACGCAACCCATACTTTGAAGAGGTTCCCCATGTCCATCAAATTCGTTGTTTTGGGCTATCTGAGCTGGAAGCCAATGACTGGCTACGACATCAAAAAAATCATCGCCGATTCCGAAACGCTCCCCTGGACGGCGAACAATAACCAAATCTATCGCGCCCTGGTGGACCTGCACAAGGATAGCTGGGTCACCAAGACCATCGAAAACCAGGTCGGCGCGCCTGACCGTCATGTGTACGCCATCACCGACATGGGCAGACAGGCGCTGGGAGAATGGGTGAAGAGCGAACCTGAGCCGCCGCAGATCAAGAAACCGTTCCTGAACCAACTCATGTGGGCGGACAGTCTCAGCGTGCAGGAAATGGACGAGATCCTCGCAGCGTACCTGAACGCCGTCGGCGAGAAACTATTCTTCCTGCGCGTGCAAGCGGACGAAAAGCCGAACATGCCCGAGCGGACGCCGCGCGAGAAATACCTGTGGGACATGATCTACAAGAATTGGATCAACCAATTCGAACTCGAACTGAGTTGGATCCGTCAAATGCGCCAGGAATTGCAGGAGATGGAGGCGGCGCGGAAGTGGATGAAGGGGTGATGAATTGCATAAAACCTGACATGTCTCCGCAGACCCCCGATTATCGTGGCTCTTTTCCCGCACGCGACTCGGTTAATCACGGCGCGGATGAGACATGTCAGGTTTTCTCCCCAACCAAAGCCATCCGAAGTCTGCATCGAAGCAGGTATAATCTGTTTGGGATTTCATATTTTTATGAAGAAGCCGATTGATAGCGAACATTGGTATTTTGTTGACGAGTCGGGCGATCCGACGTTTTATGACGCGCGTGGAAACCTGATCGTCGGTCAGGAAGGTTGTTCCCCTGTTTTCCTTCTTGGTTTTGTGGAAACATCCGACCCCCATTCAATAAGGTTGGCATTGAATGGACTTCACGCGAAAATTGCGACCAACGAATATCTGCGCGATATTCCTTCCATGAAAAAGACAAACGTCGCATTTCACGCCAAGGACGACATTCCCGAAGTAAGGCAATCTGTTTTTGAAACGCTTCGCGCATTGGACTTCAAGGCGCAATTTGTGGTCGCCCGTAAAAAGGAACGCGTATTTCGCAACACGTTCCACGCAAACGAAGGCGAATTCTACGATTACCTGATGAGTCTATTGTTTGAAAACGTGCTTCATCGCCACGCCAAAAATCGAGTTTACATTTCCCAACGAGGGACGCGCCTGCGGCAGGAACGACTCGTAACCGCCATAGCGAAAGGCGTTTCAAAATTCGAGGAGCGTTGGAATCACAAAGTGGACACTGAAATTTCGGTGTTTCCCCATACCGCAGTCGGTGAGCCGTGCTTGCAGGTGGTTGATTACATGAATTGGGCGGTCTATCGCGCCTTCGTAAAACGGGAAATGCGCTATTTTCGCTTCATGCAGGACAAAGTCAGCCTGCTTGTGGATCGGTACGACAACGAAAAGTATCCGAAAAACTGGTACGGGCGGGACAACCTATTTGACATAGAAAAAGCCAGCCCTCTATAGGCTAGGCTCGGATTTCGAGCGCACGGCATGGAGCCGACTTTCACCTATAGCCGACTGGCTAATTCATTGCCCACATTATATATCAACTTACACGAAAATTTCATTACAATTTTGCCCAAACGATGACCAACGGATTGCTTCGCAAAACGGATTAGCGGATGGCGCGTCCCGAATCCGCTTATCCGCTTTCACTTACCACCATTATGGTTTGATGTTCCGAGACTCGAAGGCATGCAATAGCGCTTCTGGAACTCTAAAGTCGTACACCCCTTTGACATCCACGATATTCTTTTTTCCACAGTTCCCACATGTGACCAGCGGAAGCGTGAGTCTAATTTGAAAAGGGGCAAGTTCCATGAACGGGTATTTTATTTCAAACTCTATCGTTCCTCTGGCTTGCGCTTCAGGATTCAGTTCCGTTTGGCAAGAACTACAAACATATTTCTTTTTGAACAAGCCTTCTTTTTTGGCGTTGATTTTTTGTTTTGCGTAAATTTCCTCGATCAGCCATGCGCCGAATTCTGGATGTGGAAATTTATATGTGGTCGCGTCTTTCACTTGGAATGTCGCATTGATGAGCGACGCTTCAACATCCTCCTCGGTTCCCGATATCATAGGGATGACAACCAATGCACCTTTAGCCATTTTTTTCTCCTTGTTTTCGTGGTCTATGGTCTATCGCCCGTCGTCTATTTTACTCCCGCAATTACCTCCGCCGTCAGGAATCCCCTTCTCGACGGCGTTCCCTGTCTACCTGTGTACGTGTGTACCTATCTATCCCCTCACCCTCTCCACCACCTCCGCCACCAAATCATACCTCGCGGGGCTAAAGCCACCTGCTCAGCACATGGAAGTCCTTCAGACTCGTGATACGTAGACTTATGATGATGGTAGGGAAATGTATACTCGCAAACAGGCGCGCCAGAAAACAGGGTGTATAATTTTGTCAACTAATTTTATGCAATCATAATCCGAAAAATTGGTTGAGGTAGTGGAGAGTAGTACTATGACTGGAAGATTTCTACATATCTACTGCGATGAATCGCGTCAAACTGCGGATCGCTACATGGTAATCGGCGGCCTGATTACCATGCGCGAAAACGAAGAAGCATTCATGCAGGCAATGAGTCTTTACCGTCAAAGCAACAACATGAAAAGCGAATTGAAGTGGACAAAAGTGTCCAACCAAAAATTTGAGGAATATCGCGCATTGATTGACTTGTTTTTCAGCGTCAATCGCGCTTTTCATTTCAAGGCAATTGTCGTGGATACCCAGGAAATGGATAACAGGCAATACAACAAGAACGATTCGGAACTTGGATTTTACAAATTGATGTATCAGTTCCTGCTTCACAGCTTCGGGGAATACCTTCAACCCGAAGATCGGTGTATTATTTTTCTGGATTTCCGCACCACGTCCATTTACAAACTTTCAACGCTCTGCGCGATTCTCAACAACGGACTGAGGAAAAAATACAAACTTCCTGCTCCGCCCGTGAAGAACATACAACCATTGGATTCAAAATCTAGCGATTTTATTCAAGTGGCTGATGTGATCATGGGAGCAATTGGTTACGAAATGAACGGGGCGCATACCAGAACGGACGCAAAACGAAGCAAAGTTTTATTGGCGGAATACATCGCCAAAAAAGCGGGGCTCGTCAATCTCCAACAACCCACACCGCGTAGCCAGCGACACTTTTCGATATGGCATTTTCATTTCCGCACTCCCGCCAAAAAATAAAACGCCTCAAATCCTACGCCCTTGCGGGCTACCCTCAAGGGGTTTCCGTGACATCATCACGGTTTTCGGATTTGATGGCGTCTTAGCAATATTATATATCAAGTTGCTTGAAAACTTCATTACAGTTTTCTCATTTTCCTCCCTACCCCCTCACCCTCTCCACCACCTCCGCCACCAAATCATACCGATGGAATTGCGGCATGACATAAATCCCCTGCGCCCACGGCTTGACCTTCTCGATCAACTCCACCGCCAGTTCCACGCCCACCTTCGCCGCGTCCTCGCCTGCGGCTTCCAGGCGCGCAATCGCCTCGTCGGGGATCGAAATCCCAGGCACCTCGTGATTCAAAAAGTTGGCGTGCTTCACGCTCACCAGCGGCAGGATTCCCACCAGCACAGGCTTGTTCAACGCGCCGTGCCGACCCTCGTACTTCGACAAAAACTCCTCGCCGTCCTCCGCGCGGTAGATCGGCTGCGTCAGGAAATAATCCGCGCCCGCCTTTGCCTTGCGCGTCAGATTCTTAAATTCATTCGCCAGATCGGGCGGACACAAATTCAACGCCGCGCCCACGAAGAAATTCGTCGGCTGTCCGATGGACGCGCCCGAATGGTCCACGCCCACATTGAATCCCTGCTTGATCAACTTGATCAAACCCGACGGCACCAGGTCGTAATTGTCCATCGCCTCGGGATAATCGCCGATCGCGGTTGGGTCGCCCATCACCACAAACACGTTGCGGATTCCCAGCGCGTGCGCGGCCAGCAGGTCGCCCTGCACGCGCAGCAGGTTCCGCCCGCGCGTCGGGAAGTGAAGCGTCGTCTCCACGCCCACCCGCCTCTGCACCACGTCGCACACCGCCCACGCCGACATCCGCATGCGCGCCATCGGACTGTCGGCCACGTTGATGACGTCCGCGCCCGCGTCCGCCAGCAGGGACGCGCCCGCGATCAACTTGTGAGTCGAGAGTCCGCGCGGCGGGTCCATTTCCACCGAGACGACGAATTTCCCCGCCGACAGTTTTTGCGCCAACTCCGACTCTGCCGCGGCCCCCTCCAACGCTTCCTCCTCGACGGGAAGCGGGATCGCCGTCAACGGGGCGGGCGCGGCGGCTGAATCCAACGCGCGCCGCATGGACGCGATGTGCGCGGGCGTCGTCCCGCAGCACCCGCCGACCACGTTCGCCCCCGCCTCGCGGAACGACAGCGCGTACTCGCCGAAATAGTCCGCGTCCGCGGGGTACATGATCCGCCCGCCGACCTGCTCGGGCCAGCCCGCGTTCGGCTTCACCCAGAAATACGGGCGGACACGCGGGGAGGGGCGGACACCCAGGGAGGGGCGGACACGCGGGGAGGGGTGGACACCCAGGGAAGGGCGGACACCCAGGTCCGCCCCTACTGCGGCTACCATCGCTTTCAAAATTCGCAACAATTGCGCGGGGCCTCCCGAACAGTTGACGCCGATCACGTCCGCGCCAGCCTCGGTCAACGTCCGCGCGACTTTGGCGGGGTCGTCGCCGAGGATGGTCCGATCGTCGCGCGTGAACGTCACGGAGGCGACGACGGGCAATGCGCGCGTCTCTCGCGCGGCGCGGATCGCCTCCTTGATCTCGTAGAGGTCGGTCATGGTCTCGATGACGATGAGGTCCGCGCCCGCGTCGGCCAGCGCGGAGATCTGCTCGGCGAACGCGGCCCGCGCCAGGTCGGGTTGGACGCGTCCGAACGGGGCGATGCGCACGCCGAGGGGACCGACGTCGCCCGCGACGAGGACGTCCCGCGCGGAGTCGGTCACGACGCGTCGGGCGAGTTCCACGCCAGCGCGGTTGATGTCCGCCGTCTGGCTGGCGAGTCCGTGTTTGGTCAATTTGAAGCGGTTCGCGCCGAAGGTGTTGGTGATGACGAGCTGCGCGCCCGCTTCGATGTATTCGCGGTGGATCTCGGCGACGGCGCCCGGGTTGGAGAGGTTGAGCTCGTCGAAGCATTTGTCGAAGCCGACGCCGCGCGCGTGGAGCATGGTGCCCATGGCGCCGTCGGCGAGGAGGGTGCGGGAAGATAATGTTTTTAAGAAGTCCATTGTTGTCTCCGTAGGGCGAGATTAATTCTCGTTCTACTTCATCAACTGCTCGATACGCGAATCGCCCACGTTGTAATAAGTAGCGTCCTTGTGATGGACGACGATCGCGGCGGTGGATTGTTCGGGCATTAACTGGCAGGCGGAGGTCAGGTCCATGCCGAGTTCCTGGCGGACGGGCAGCAGTTCGAATACCTTGCGATGGTCTTCGAGTTCGGGGATGGCGGGATAGCCCCACGAGTAACGCTTGCCCTGATCCGCGGCGAGACCGAGTTCGCGGCGAATGTGAGTGTGGATGTAATCCGCCGTCGCTTCGGCGGTCTGGACGCTGAGGCCGTGGGTGAAGTAACTGTCAGTGTAATCGCCCTGGGCGTTCAGGCGGTCTATGAGTTCGGTGGCGGCGTGCCCGACGGTCACAACCTGGAGGGCGACCACGTCCACCTGCCCCGAGGCGACGGGCGCGAAGTAATCGGCGAGGCAGAGACGGTCGTCGAAGTTTTGACGGGGGAAGGTGAATCTAGTAATTGGTGATTGGTAATCCCCAACGGGGACGATGTTGGTAATTAATTGAGGGTCGTAGATAATGAGGTCATCACCATCCGCTTGACACGGAAAATAACCATACACAGCCTGCGGTTTGAGCCAGCCAGCGCGCATGGCTTCGCGCTTCATGCGGTCGAGACGGGCGTCATATTCGGCTTTGAGTTTGTCCCATTCGGCGCCGTGCGTGTTCTTTGCGCCCCACGAGAGACGATACAACTCGTTGAGACTGAGGTGTTTGAAGACCATCTCCAGCGGCATATCTTTGACAACACGCACGCCCCATTTTTTTGGATGCTGGATGGGTGATGGCTGAATTGAGGAACGCTGTAATTGGTGATTGGTAATTGAAGATTGGGCGACAGCGCGGCCGAGTTCAATTTCAGATTCGCGGCGGGCCTTCGCGAGCAGATTGGAGCGCTTCTCGCCGTCTATCAGCGCGTCCATTGTTTCAAGTCCCTCGAACGCGTCTTTGCAGTAGAAGACGCCTGAGTCGTAGAAATCCCCGCTTTCGGTTTGGAGGATGCGGCGACCGAAGCGACGGTTGATGGCCGCGCCGCCGATGAT
>WBZY01001128.1_pt1 | contig 15112 bp, 14 predicted proteins | sample 5204191 | NCBI WGS metagenome assembly WBZY01 (sample SAMN12344363, study PRJNA552823) | activated sludge metagenome | biome: Activated sludge suspended growth; feature: Anammox Sidestream; material: Wastewater; isolation source: activated sludge from anammox sidestream of wastewater treatment...
GTCGTCCCTGTCGCCTGTCTTGACGCACGATTTGCGCGGCAAATCGTGCGTCAAGAACTTGTTTTCGTGATCTATTGAATACAACAACTCGCAAAAAGACCTCCGTGTTTCATCGACACGGAGGTCTTGACTGTCACACCACGCTCTTCGCCACCTGTTCGCCATAACCAAGCAAGGATTTCACCATCGTTTGAGTCCGCCCTTCGGCATAGACTCGCAGGACAGGTTCTGTGCCGGAGGGACGGATCAACAACCACGAATCATCCGCCATGATGTATTTGACGCCGTCGCGTTGACTCACCTCGGCGACCTTCTCGCCTCCGATCTCGGTGGGAGCCTGATTCGTGAGGAATTCGGTCATCTCTTTTTTGGCGACGGGGCGGCTGAGGCGCAAGTCGGTCCGTTCGTAGAAGGCGGGACCGACATCCGCAAGTAAATCTTCCACCATGCCGTGTAATGTTTTCCCCGATTGCGCGATCACCTCCACCAACAACAGCCCCATGATGGGACCGTCGCCCTCGGGGATATGTCCCTTGAACGAGATGCCGCCCGATTCCTCGCCGCCGATGAGCACATCTTCCCGCAGCATGTGGTCAGCGATGTGGTTAAACCCAACGGGCGTTTCGAAAAGTTTCAAGCCGTAGCGTTTTGCAAGACGATCGATCATGCGCGTTGTGGAGACCGTGCGCACCACCGCGCCGCTCCAGCCGCGTTTTTCTACGAGATATTTCAACGATAAAGCCATAAGCTTGTGGGGATCAACAAACGCGCCGCGTTCGTCCATTGCGCCGATTCGGTCCGCGTCGCCGTCGGTCACCACGCCGAAGGTTCCCATCCCCGCGCTGATGGCGGAGGCGAGCGCGCCAAGATTTTTCGCAATTGGCTCCGGGTGAACGCCGCCAAAGCCGGGGTTCATCTCGCCGCGGATCTCTGAAATCTCACAACCTGTTCCCTGCAAAAATGACTTGATGACTCCGCGACCCGAGCCGAACATCGCGTCCACAACAAACCGCTGTGGGTTGTCCGCGATGGCGTCTGTGTTGATCAATGTTCGCAAGTGATCGAAGTACGCGGGCAACGGGTTGAACTTTTGGATCAACTTCGCCTCGCGCGCTTTTTTGAAATCCATCAAGTTGGGTCCGCGCGCCTGTTCCTCATTGTCGTTGATGTAGACTTCCACGCGGCGGCATTGTTCGGGCAGGGCAGAGCCGCCGAACGCTCCCTTGAGTTTGACCCCGTTATATCGAGGCGCGTTGTGCGAGGCGGTGATCATCACGCCCGCGATCGCGTGGTTATGTTTCACCGCGTACGAAATGGCAGGCGTCGGCGAATCGGATTGGGCGAGCAGAACGGTGAACCCGTTGGCGGCGAGCACGCGGGCAACTTCCCCGGCGAAACGATCCGAGAGGAAGCGGGTGTCGAATCCCACCACGATCTTTTTTGGGTCGGGCATATGCTCGTCGTCCCCTCCCTTGTCCCAATGTTCTGAGTCAACGGCATCGGCGATGGCTTGCGCCACGATGCGCAAATTGTCGAACGTGAACGAGTCGGAGATCACGGCTCTCCAGCCGTCGGTTCCAAAATGAATAGGCATGAACATTCCTTTATGTGAAGTACAAAGTTGGCGAACCGCCAAGAAAGCAATTTCTTCGCCCTCTTCGCGATACAAATTTCAAGGTGTTGAGGTTACGTCCGGCGTGGGCGAAGGTTGCCAATCGGCGATGGGCGTGGCGGTGACGAGCACCGCCTGGATCATCCAACCCTCCACGCGCGCATCGTTGACGGTGGCGAACACGCGCACCCAGATAACTCCTTTGACATCTTGAAAATCATTCGGCACGATGGTGACGGTCGCGCCGTTGCCCAGAGTTGCGATGACTTTCCCGCCCGGCTTTTCGCGGATGAACGCCCCGCCTCCTTCCGCCGCGCGAATTTGGGCAATGATGGGGGTGGGTTCGGCTGTGATAGTTGATGTCGATGTTTCAGTGGGCGGCAATGTGGATTGCGCGGTTGGGCGCGGCGTGCGTGAAGAAGTGATTGTGGGGACGCCCACGAACACTGTGGGTGCGGCAGGTTTGGTGGCGGAGTTCGTGGCTAGAGTGGACGGCGGCGGCGTGGGCGTGGAAGTCCGCTGGGTGAGTGGGGCAGGCAGAGGCGTGGAAAGATCCGTCTGTAGTTTTATCCATTGATCGAAGCCGGTTAAAAATATCGTCGTCGCAAGAATCGTCGCAAGCGCGAATCCCGTCAGGGCTATGCCGCTAACGGTGGTGGGATAAAACCGTAAAAAGAAGAGTGTGACGAGGGCGAAGAATGTCGCCCAGGCAAAGTGAACGACGAAGACCAGCAAGCCCTGCGGCCAGAGTTCCGCGGCGGCGATTCCGCTCCCCAAACCGAAGCCCGCCGCGCAGAGCGGCGTGTACAACACGGATGAGATCAACGCGCTGGGAAGGTAGGGCAATGTTTCGGAGCGCACGAAGGAGATGGTGAAAATGATCGAGCCGATGGTGAGGATGACGAAACTGGGCCACCATAAGCGGCTGAGCGTGAACGCTTCATTAAAGTTGAGCGGGCCGAAAATGCGCGAGGCGTATCCCGCGAGCAAGCCGCTTGCGAAAACGAGAAACGCGCTCAAGAGCAAGGCGGCAAACGTTTGCGCGAACAGTCGGAACGAGCCTGCGATGGCGGCGAGTGAAAGCCCGATCCATGGGGTAAGCACAGGGGCGACGAGGATGCCGAAGAAGATCAATGCCAGCGAGTTGACGAAGTATCCCACGCCGATGATCACGCCCGCCACAAGCGAGAAGACGAAGAGTTCATACGATGGATAAGCGCGGCGGGCAAGATGTTCAAACAACGCGGCGCGTCCCGCTTCATCCGATGGGAAGTAAGCTCGGCGTAAGGCGCGGCGGCGGCGCGCGCGCGCGGAGACAAATTCGGGTTCAGGTTGTGGTGTCGGTTCGTTGATTTCCATCGTGGCAATTATACAGGGATAAAAGCGCGAATGGGAACTGCGTCTCTGGGGTCTCTAGGAATCGTCGTGATCACGAACTCTTTGGACACGGATACCACGGTATCACACGGATTTTTATTGGATTTTATCCGTGATATTCCGCGAAATCCGTCCAATCTGTGTGCAGAATTACGGCAATTACCAAAGAATCCGTCTCTGTAAGATGAAGTGTGCCGCTTCATCGCGCGGGGATTGCCTACTTCTATTATTGACAGGTTTATCGCCTCGGGTATAATTCCCGCCGCACGTTTGGCTCCGTAGCTCAATTGGCAGAGCAGTTGACTCTTAATCAATTGGTTGAGGGTTCGAGTCCCCCCGGAGTCACAGAAATAAAGCCTCCCAATTGGGAGGCTTTTTGTTCGCCGCTTGTTTTGAGGTTTTATCCTTGTAAAAATCTCTTCGCTGTTTCTGCCAGCATCGCTGTGCCGATGGGCATGGCGCGTTCATCAATATCGAACTTGGGATGATGGAGCAGGTAGCCCTCATGCCCAGCCTTTTGCGTTCCGAGCGTGAACATCGCGCCGGGGGCGTGTTTCATGAATTCGCCGAAGTCCTCCGCGCCGAGGGTCTTTTGAAGTTCACTGACATTATCCGCGCCGAGCAGGTCTTTGCCAGTTCTTTCGATCATGTCGGAAACGAACTCATCGTTGATCATCGGCGGACCACCCACATCGTAGCCCAGTTCGTAGTCGCCGCCCAGGGCTTTGACAATGTCGAAGGCGCGTTTGATCTCGGCATAAATTTGTTGATGCACAGCCTCGTCTGTGAAGCGGAGTGTGCCAGTGATCTTCACTTCTTCGGGAATCACATTTTCCGCAAACCCGCCGTTGATCGAACCGATGCTCACCACCGCAGGCTCGAACGGATTGATCTTGCGCGAAATGATCGCGTTCAACGCGATGATGACATGCGCCGTCAGATAAAACGGGTCAACGGTCTTGTCGGGATGCGCGCCATGCCCGCCCTTGCCTTTGACGACCGCGTGCCACGAATCGACTCCGCCCGACGACGGTCCCGCGCTGATGCTGATCGTGCCGACGGGTCGGGTGGGGTCCACGTGTTGTGCGATGACATAGTCCACGCCTTGCATTGCGCCCTCTTCCGACATCCTCTGCGCGCCGCTTTTGCCTTCCTCGTCAACGGTCTCTTCGCAGGGTTGGAATAAAAATCGCACACGCCCAGGCAGTTTTTCTTTCGACAACAATAGCGCCGCGCCAAGCGCCATTGCGGTATGTGAGTCGTGTCCGCACGCGTGCATCGCGCCCTCGTTTTGAGATTTATATTCTGTGTCATTCATCTCAAGGATGGGGAGCGCATCCATATCCGCGCGGATGGCGATCATCTTGCCGCCCTCGCCGATCTCTGCGACAACCCCGGTCTTTCCGACATTGCGTTTGACTCGGTATCCCATCTTCTCCAACTCGTCGGCGACGATCTTCGACGTGCGGTGTAACTCGAATCCGATCTCGGGGTGCATGTGGAAGTCCCGCCGCCATTCGATGAGTTCTTCTGATATTGCGTGTGATTGTTTGAGCATAATAATCTCCTAACCTCGGTGGTTGAGTAGCGACGCCGTTCGTTGGCGTCGCGTATCGAAACCACCAGTATTCAAAAATACTTCTCGCAACAAAATTTACTTTGCGTACATGTGGTCTCGATACGCCCTTCGCAAACACCGCTCAGGGCTACTCGACCACCAGAGTATTCATGAAGCACAATGTTTGCATGTTCCCTGCTGGTTTCGACTGCTTGCGCTCAACCAGCGATTACTTCTTTTTCTTCACCGTCTCTTTCTCAGCCGCGGCAAGGATTCGGTCCAACTCAATCTCTTGCTGCGGCTCCAACGGCGGGACAACGTGTTCGCGCAAGATTCGTTCGGCTTCATCGGTGGCGTAATCTGCCATTTGCTTGCGTCCCATTTTTTCCTCCCAAGTATCCCACGAATTTCTTTCGGCGAGTTTTGTGAGCGCCATTTCGCCCGCGCGGAGATGTTTGAGCGTGTGTTTGCTCGCGAGATAGTTGCGGTTGGTATCCATCACCGTGTTGATGATCTCAACCGCAAGATGTTCCGCGTCTGCCGACAACCCCGCGCGTTGACGGAGGACACTCTTCGCCAGTTCGTTATCCAAGACCATTTGCGCGAACGATCCCATCACGCCTGCTTCCATTTCGCCGATGCCCGAGAGTTCGTCTGCCCCAGCCAGGGCGGGGAGAGAGGCGTTGAGTCCGCGTTCGAAGGCGTTCTGCGCGTCGAGCGTGTGCGCGTTCGTGGAGAATCCATAAACGTTAACGGCGAACCCGTAAAAATGTCCGAGTTGAACCGTGGCGGCGGAGGAGATGCCGAGTTCGACTCCGCCCCAGATCAATCCCGTGCGCGGCTCCAGCATCCCGAGTCGTCCGCAATAGACGACGCCGCATCCTGGATTAATTAATTGCGCGAGGACGAGAGGAGCGAGAGTCTCCGCGCTTTGTTGGACGAGACTGCCCGTGATCGTCATCGGCGAGGTCGCGCCGCCCGTGGGCGCGGGCAAATTGGAATGGATGACGCCCGCATGCGCCATGTCCATCACGGCTTGCGCGGCGACATCGTGCATCGTGAGCGGGCTGACGGGGGAGAGGGAGAGCGTGAGTTCATGCGGAGGCGTGCCGACGACTGCCGCCATCTCGACCGCGTATTTTGCCTCGTGACCGAATTGGATGCCAGGACCTTGCACGGGCTTCGTTGTGTTCGAGAGCGTGTGACGAAACATGTGCAGAGCCATCATTTCGTTCGGCACATCGGGCGGAGTGAAAAACGGCGTGACGGTGTTGCAGTTGGGAAGCGCATCGAGCACGCGCGTGGCGTTGATGCAATCTTCCTGAGTGGCGGCGTGATGAGTGCCTGTGAGCGCGTCGAACACATCGCGCGCGCCGCCGAGATTATGGAAATATAAATTCCCGCCGCCCAGTTCGTTGACCGTGCCGTTACGTCCGCGAATCACGGGGCGTTTGTTTGCCTTTGCGATGCTATCCATCACGAGATTCGGCGGGAAGCACACACGATTCTCTTTGAGCGTGCATCCCGCATCGGTGAGGATGTCGAGGCTCGGCTTGTGCGTCCAGATAATGCCAATCTCTTGCATGATCCTCATCGTGGCTTCGTGCATGGCTTTGATGTCGTCGTCGGATAAGAATTTGAGCGGCTCCATGAAAATTCCTCAATTCATTCATACGCGGTGGTCGAGTAGCCCCGCATGATTTTCGCGGGGCGTATCGAGACCACCACGTCGTAAAGTAAATCTTGTAACAAATTTTCTTTTGAACACTGGTGGTTTCGATACGCTCCTCGCTCCGCTCGTCGCTACTCAACCACCGAAGTTATTTTGATTCCAAGTTTCTTACCAAGAACTCCACTCTCTTCGACTCCGCATCCAACACATTCTCTATCTTCAAAAACTCATGCCCTTCATCTTCATACAACAATAACTCAACGTCCTTCCCCAGCGAAACAAGTTTATCACGAGCCTCCAGCGAATCGGATGCGGGACAGCGCGGGTCGTTGCCTCCGCAGATCAATTGCACGGGCGCGTTGATTTGATCCAGAAAGAAATACGGCGAGGCGTTATACCAACGCGCGAAATTCTCTTTCGGGTCGCCCATGTTTTCGATGTTCCAGTGTTGCAGGTCTTCGCGCGAATCATCGTGCGACTTGAACCAATTCATGAACGGCACCAACGCCGAACCCGCGCACCACAACTCAGGGTACTGCGTCAAACACCTCATCGTCAAATATCCGCCGTGACTCCGCCCCGTCACCGCGATTTTATTTTTCAGCGCAAGCCCCTCACGGATCAAAAACTGCGCGCCCGCCGCCACATCGCGCGTGTCCACGCCGCCCATGTCGAACTGCGCCGCGTATTGCCACGCGCGCCCATAACCCGTCGAGCCGCGATAATTCGGCGCGAGCACCACATAGCCTCGGCTCGCAAAATGCGCCATCGCCACATTCCACTCCGCGGAGTAATGCCAATTCGGTCCGCCGTGAATCATCACCACTGCAGGCGCGGGCAATTTTTCAGGACGAAACAACAACGCGGGAATTTTGACTCCATCCATGCCCTCATAAAAAATTTCTTCAGGCATCACAAATTCTTCACGCGATAAATTTTTCGGCATCGAATTCGTCAACTGGATTGCTTCGCCTGACTCAACATTCATCATCCATAGATCGGATGGCTGGGATGGACTGCTGAACGTCGTCACCATCCGCTTCGAATCGGACGTGAGCCTGATTCCGCTGTGGACGCCTTTTCCCACCTGATAGTTTGCGATGTCACTCTGAGGGAGCGATTGTTGCGACCGAAGAGTCTCGCTCGTCGTGGTAGAGATGCTTCGTCGCAAAGAGCGCTCCTCAGCATGACATATCTCAATCCAATTGACCGCGCCTTTGCTCAGCGTGTAGGCAATTTGGATTCTAGAATCTTGCTCCTTGTTTTCCAACAGCAAGCTGTTGGACTCCAGAAAAACTGGAGATTGCGAATCTCCTTCGCTGTTTGTCAGCCATGTGATTTGTTTTGATTCCAAGTCATACAGTCCAATGTCAAACCAATCGTTGACATCAGAATGAAATACAAGTCCTTTTCCATCTGGCGACCACTTCGGGGCATGAGCATTGATGGGCATGGCACCCTGAGCGATAGCGAAGGGTCTCCGACTCAGTGGTAGAGATTCTTCGGGCGCTGAAGCGTCCTCAGAATGACACGATTCGACATCAACAACAAAAATCCCATAATCCTGCCCTTGCATTTCGCAGCACACTGCGAGATGTTTTCCATCAGGTGACCATTCCACTTGCCAGGCGGGGTGACCTGTATCCAAAATAAATTTTGGATTACCTCCGTTGGCTGAAATTGTGTACGCGCTGAAATGTCCCTGCTCGTTGCTGAGGAAGGCGAGTTGTCCTCCATTGGGTGACCAGCAGAAGTTGGGTTGCAGGGCGTGAGTAATGTTTGGGGTTAGGTCGGTGTGTTGTCTTGATTCGAAGTCGTAGACGATGAGGTGGTAACTTTCACTTCCGTCTGTGTCGAGGACGTAGGCGAGTTGTCGTCCGTTGGGGGAGTAGCGCGGGTTGAATTTTCCGCCTGAGTTTTGTGTGAGCTGGGCTTCACCCTCATCCCCGACCCTTCTCCCTAAGGGAGAAGGGAGTCTTGTTTCATAAATTTGCCATTCGCCCGTTTTGTTCCAAGCGAAGGCGATTCTGGTGTTGTCGGGGGAGATGTCGAAAAGGGAGTCAACGTGGGGGACGCGGAGGAGGTCGGTGAGGGTGAGCATGGGGTGGAGGCAGACACGGAAACATATAAACAAGTACACAAGTGGACACGCGTTTACCTGTTTACGTGTGTATTTGTATACTTGTATACTCGTCAGCTAGTTACGATAGATGGCGATTCGTCCAATGATGGCAACGCCTCTATGCCCACTCTTTGGGCGAAGCCAGCATGAAGATGAAGGCGTGGAGCGCAGGAAACAACTTTGCGCCGAAACGTTAGTTTTTCCTTCTTAAGTCAATCGTGCGTGCTTTAAGATCCTTCGGATCCTTACCAAACAGGAAGATGAGCGCGATCAATACGAACAGGATAAACAAGCACGAAACGACGGAGAATATGACGACCGATGTAAAAGTCGAAGGCGGGAAGACTATGTCAATAGGCGTGGATTTGTCTGCCATGAGCGGCTTGAGCGCGTTTACTGCTTTTTGAACTTGGTCGGGGTTGGTATATAACGTGCTCAAAATGATCGTCTCTCCTGTGGCGGTATTGAATTCCGCGTGAGCGCTGCATCCTTTGTTGGGACCGGCTCCTTTGCAGGTGAGTTCGCGTGATATATCGTAAACCTGTTCGGCACTTACTTCCCTGATGGTGACACCGAACAGCGTATCGCGGGCTTGACAGGTATAGACCTGATCGTTCTGCAAATCACAGCGGACAGCCAGCGATGAGACGAGTAATCCGAGTGATAGGAACACGACTACCATAACGACGATTCCAATTAATATTGAAATTATCCTGCGCATATGACATTCTCCTCAAAAAATATACGGTCTGCGCTTCATTATAAGGCGTTAAGACGATTTTATCCTATGCATGACTCGAAAGCTTATGCTTTATGTTCGTTCATATTCTTCCAGCTGGGGCAACGCATCCATGCCAGCTTTTTGGGCGAGGGTCAGCATGAAGGTGTGGAGCGCTTTTTCTTTAGCCTCATCAAGCCGAGGTCGGGAGTAAGAAGCGAGCAGTCCATCCACGATCACTTTTGCGCGGGCGAAGGAATCCAATGAGCCTGCTTCCTTCCAGTTGCGCATCGAGTCGCGGTCAATGACGTTGCTGGGCAGATGCTGTTCTTTGCGGAAGAGTTGCATCGTGATGCGTTGCTTGAGGAAGTCGCCGCCTTTGAAGTTGATGTTGTCGTCGTAGAAACCTGTGGCGAGCGTTTCGGTGTGGAGTTGCACGCCAGCGATCATGCGCTTTGCCATCGCGATACCCTCCGCGTCGATGACGAGTTTTTCGGCGGAGTGGCACGAAAGAAAATCCAACATGCCCGAGCCAGAGATCATGTTGATGCCGCTGAGCGCGCCGATCATTGCGGTGATGCCGCTTTCGAGTCCCGCTTGCGCGTCGACAAGTTTTGAATCGGTCGCGCCGAGGTAGGTGTGGGTGGGCATGTTGAGGGACTTGGCGACTTGCGCGTACGAACAATCGAGCATGGCAGTTTCGACCGCGCCCATGGGCGTCGCGCCTTTTTTCATGTCGAAGATGCACGCCGCGCCGCCCCAAACGATGGGCGAACCCGCTTTCGCAAGTTGATGGATGGTGATGCCCGCGAGACATTCCGCGGTGTGTTGTGTGACCGCGCCGAGCAACGTGACGGGCGCCGCCGCGCCAGCAAGCGGAACCGAAACGATCTCCGCAGGGATGCCCGCGCGCGCGAGCGCGATGAGATTGCCCGCCGCGAAGTTGCTCCAAATGAGAGGCGGGGCGGGACACACGTCGAAGATGGCGCGCGGTTTTGCGCGCGAGGCGTCGTGCCCGCCCGCGAGGATGGCGAGCATGTCGATCATCTCGTTGACGGTTTTGTTGGTGAACGCGCCAGTGACAATCGGCTTCTTGGAATAAAGCAGGGCGAGATAGAGGCGATACGAATCCTGAATGGACTGCGGCACATCATGGCAGACCACCGCAGTGGATTGCGCGTCGTATTGCGGAAGTTGTTCCGCGACTTTGATCAGTTTGAGAAGATGAGGAGTCTCTGTTGTGTCATGCTCGAGCGTTTCGGGGTTGAGCATGGCGATGCCCGACGAGCCAGGATCGAAGTGGACCGCGTCGCCGCCGTATTTGACCGTGGGATTACCGTCGTAATCGTAGAGATAAAACTCGCGCGGAACGGACTCTAACGCCTTACGCACGATTTGTTCGGGGATGTGGACGACGTTAGTTTCAGTGTCCACTTGCGCGCCAGCGGAGGCGAGCAGTTCGCGCGCTTCATCGTTGTTGACTTTAACTCCAGGCTTGAGCAAAAGTTGATGCGCTTCGTCGAGAATGCGCTGGATGATGTCGTCGGTGAGGAGGGTGAGTTTGGGTTGCATTTGTACCTCTTTTTAAACACGAAGGACACAAAGTACACGAAGGAAAAGACAAGGGCTTTTCCGCTAATCCTCGCTAATCTGCGCGAATGGGGATGAGGTTGTGGTGTGAGGATAGACTTTGGTAGCGCTTTGATTATGCCCGCACGGGCGTAAACACCCGTGCTATTTTTACGAAGCCCGCTGAAGCGGACTCATCGACTCTCATGAGTTTGCTCTTGGAAAACCAACAAACCCATCACGAAATTAAAACTTAGTGCTCTTAGTGTCCTTCGTGGTAAAAAATTATTCCTTACCAACCAACTTCTTCGCCAATTGCACCGCGCCGACCGCGTCTTCGGCTGTGCCGTCGGCTTTGATCTTTTCCGCCCAGTCTTTCGTGATCGGCGCGCCGCCGACCATCACTTTAATGCGCGGACGTAATCCTTCTTTATCGAGTTCTTCGATCACTTCACGTTGACGAATCATCGTCGTAGTCAACAACGCGCTCATGCCGATGATTTGTGCGTCAATTTCGAGCGCTTTGCCGATGATCTTTTCGGCGGGTTGATCCACGCCCAAGTCGGTGACTTCAAATCCCGAAGCGGAAAGCATCGTGCCGACGAGCGTTTTCCCGATTTCGTGAATATCGCCTTCGACGGTGGCGAGGACAACACGTCCCATCACTTCGCGGGCTTCGCCGAGTTTGAGCAGTTCGGGTTCAAGCACAGCGACGGCGGCTTTCATCGCTTCGCCTGCCATCACCAACTCAGGCAGGAAGGCTTCGCCCGCGCCGAACTGGTCGCCGATGTAGTTGACGCCGACGACGAATCCTTTGGTGATCGTGTCGAGCGGGTGCATGTTCAACTCGATGGATTTCTTGGCGAGTTCGATGGCGATTTCCTTTTCACCTTCGATGATGGACTGCGCCATTTGTTTATAAAGTTCGTCCGACATTAATCGACTCCTTGAATGATTTCTAAAAACTGTTTACCGCGAAGCCCGCTAAGATCGCTAAGAAAAAATATTTTTCTTCTTCGCGCGCTTTGCGCTCTTGGCGGTTAAATTATTTTCGTAACAACGACAATACTTGTTCTTCTTTTTCGCGCAACAACTCGGCAGGGACGGGATGTTCGAGATATTTCTCCAGCCACTTGCCCGACTCCATCACGTGCTCAACAGAATGTAACGCAGCTTTCAAACCGTCGCGTTTTTTGAGGGCGTTGACGATCAGTGTGTGCTCGTCGTGCATGTCGCTCATACTGTCCGCCAAAATTTCAGGCTTGCGGAAGATCGCTTCGTACAGAATCCAATCGGGGAAAGCATTGGCGACGACGCCGTACAACTTGATGAGCAACTCGTTTTTCGTGATGTCTGCGATGGCGGAATGGAATTCTCGACTCAACTTCCGCGCCACGGACATTTCCTTCAGCGAGTTGTGTTTTTTGGACTCGGCAATCGTTCGTTCCAGACGGGCGACCTGCTCAGGCGTTATATTCTTCGCCGCCTCTTGAGCAATGACCACTTCGAGCATGAGCCGCAAGCCGTACGCCTCGACCACGTCCTTCATCACGATCTCGCGCACGCGGACGCCGCGATACGGGACGCGTTCCGCCAGCCCCGACGACACAAGCAGATCCAGTCCCTCGCGGACGGGAGTCATGCTCACGCCGAGTTGAGTCGCAATCTCGTCCTGCCGCAACCATTCGCCAGGCTTGTACTTGCCCGAGACGATCTTATCGTGCAAGAAGTTGAAGATATCCTCTTTGAGCGGACGCTTCTGAATGAACTCGTTTTCTTCGACAACAGGGGAACGGCTAGCCATCTGCCTCCTTCAGGAAGTTGGTGGGCAGATTATAAATTATATATAATCTTGTGTACAGGAAGGTTTGGGAGGAGGGAGGTTACAGAGATGGTTTGGGAGGAGGGAGGTTACAGAGATGGTTTGGGAGAGTGTAGATGTGTTGAACGTTATTGCTACGCTACGACTTCGCAAAACGAACACTTTTCTCTGTGACCACTACGAATTGCTCTGCGAGTCGGTCTGCGTGATTAACGAGCAGGCGTTCCAGAACTTCGATTTTGACCTGCGCCCGTTCATCGTCCAGGCGTAACAAAACAATACCGTGATGCGGTTTATGCTCACGGTATACCTTTTCTCCAAAGTCTTTGTCGTTTGTGATCAGGATCCAATTTTCCGAAAAGGCTTTTTGAACGATTACATCGTCATCTATTCCCCGCGCGGATTCATATACCGAAAAGATTTCATGTCCTTGTCCACTGAGCCATTCGGCTACTTTTGGTCCAGTGGATTCGTCCACAAGAAAACGCATTTACGCATTCTCCGCCGTTAGCGGCATGAAGACTGTGTTCTCTAGCGTTTTGCTGGCAAACAAAATACAAGCTTGAATATCTTCGGGTTTCAAGCCTTTATATTCGTTCATAATTTCCTGAGCGGTTTGTCCGTGTGCGAGCAAATTCAAGATGAACTCTACCGTCAGGCGTGTTCCGTTGACGATGGGTTTACCCGTCATAATGTTGGGGTTCATGCTAATCCGTTCAAGCAATTTTTGGTCGGTCATATTTCACCTCGCAACTTGATTATACAGCCAAATTATTCCCTCAACATCCACGCTAGCGGACTTGCGAGCAGGACCAAGCCTGTGGTCATCATCAACACGGTGGGGAAGCCGTGACTTTCAGCCAGCGGACCTGTGATTAGCAATCCCAACGCGCCTGCGGAGAAGATGAAGCCGAGGATGAGTCCCGAGGCGAGCGCCATGCCGCCTGAGATCACTCGCTGGGCAAGGACGACCATGATGCTGTGCACCGCGCCTGTGAATGCGCCTGCAAGCGGGATCAACGCGTACAGCCACGGCGACCATCCGATCTGGCTGATGATGTAGGTGGGGAATGCGGCGAGGAACAACGCGGTCGCCGCGACTTTTCGTTTTGTGTATTTGTCGCCGAGATGCCCGCCGATGACGTTACCAATCGCAGAACCTCCCATGTACAAACCCGCGATGTTGCCGTAGGTGACCGCGGTTTGACCCAGGTCCTTGATGTATTTCGGGACGAACGCCATCATGTTCGATTGCGCCCACGATTGTAGAGTCGCTACTGCGGCGAGGATGAGGATGAAGCCGATGCTTGCTTGCAAACGGATTCTTCCATCGTCATGTTTTGGTTTGGGATGCGGGTGATTGTGCCGCAGTTGATACGCGAGTGAAACACCGATGGGAATCGAAACGATGGGGATGATCGCAAGCCAATGCAGACCGAGTCGAGCAAGGATCAAGCCTGTGAGAATCGGACCGAGGAAATGCCCGAGTTGACCTGCCATGAAGAATAACGATGTGGAGGTGGTGTCGCGTCCCTTGAGGAGAAGGCGTCCCTGTAGAGTCGCTTGCGCTGTGCCGACAGGATGAAAGGCGGAAGAACCGAGCGCGGCGATGATCAGGCAAATGAGTCCGCCCGTCCCCGTCACATAGATCGCGCCCGTGAAAAATATCGTCATCCACAATACACCGCCCGCCGCCAGCCAGCGCGGACCGACGCGGTCGGACATCCAGCCGAAGAATGGTTGGGTGATGGAAGCCGTCCAGATGTAGATCGTGGTGATGAACGCGATTTGTGTTTCGTTCAGTCCGAGATATGTGAGCAGGACGGGGCGCGCGCTGTTGAACACGTCTACGATGAGGTGGCTGAGCGCGACAGAGGAGAAAAGGGAGTCGAGGAGGAGAGACATTCGATTTACGATTTTGGATTTACGATTGACGATTTGCGATTTTGGATTGGGGGTTGATGGTTGAGTTGTCCCGCAAGGTCTTTGATGTTGTGTTGATGTTATGGCTCATTGCTGGTAAAGATGATGTTGTTCGATGTATTCGTACACAGGAGTTGGAAGATAATATCGAACCGATCTCCCCTCCGCGATGCGACTGCGGATCTCGCGTGAGGCGATCTCTAACAGCGGCGCGTCCACGTAATGGACCTTCGAGCGGATGCCAGGCAATTCGCGTTCGAGTTCGTCCAGGCTCGCTTTTTCGTGCGGACGGCGCATCACACCGATCCAGTGACAGGCATAGACGATCTCTTTCGGTTGATGCCACGTTGGCAAATCGCGCAGTGAATCTCCGCCGATGATGGGAACAATTTCGGCGTGTGGATTTTGCTCGGCGATCAATTTGATCGTGTCGGATGTGTATTGCGGACCTGGGCGATCCACTTCAACGCGCGAAAGTTCAAACGCTGGATTATCCGCGATGGCGAGTTTCACCATCGCGAGGCGATGTTCCGTTTGCGTAATGAGTTGATCTTGCTTGTGCGGCGGCTGAGGCGTGAGAATCCACAACAGGCGATCCAACTCCAATTGTGACTGCGCTTCCGAAGCGAGGATCAAATGTCCAAGATGAGGCGGGTCAAACGTCCCGCCGAAGAGACCGATGCGTTGCGGCATGTCGGAAGTATAATTCAAATATGGCTAACAAATCCCGTTACGAAGA
>WBZY01001129.1_pt1 | contig 15111 bp, 12 predicted proteins | sample 5204191 | NCBI WGS metagenome assembly WBZY01 (sample SAMN12344363, study PRJNA552823) | activated sludge metagenome | biome: Activated sludge suspended growth; feature: Anammox Sidestream; material: Wastewater; isolation source: activated sludge from anammox sidestream of wastewater treatment...
CTAAGCACTCGCGATGTATCCTGCCCGTGGCTCCAAGCTCGTGCAGTGTGCGCGCAATCTCGTCGTTCATCGAGCCGGGACCGCAGAGAAAATACTCGTCGATCGCCGTCGCGTCGAAGAAGACCCGCGCGAACTCGCGCACGCGCGCCGCGTCGATCCGCCCGTTCAGCAGCTCGATCTCCTGCGGCTCCCGGCTCATCAGGAAGTGCGCTGCGAATCGCGCCGGGTAGCCGTTCTTGAGCGCCATCACCTCCTCGAGAAACATCGTACTTGCGGCGGTGCGATTGCCGTAGAAGAGGATGAAACCGCTCTGCGGTTCGCGCTCGAGCACGGTGGCTGCGATCGACAGCACCGGCGTGATGCCGCTGCCGGCGGCGAATGCGACGTAGCGCTTGGCCCGCAGCGGCTCGATCCGGGTGTGGAAGCTGCCATTCGGCGTCAGCACATCGATCGGCTCGCCGACCGCGAGGTGACGGGCGAGATACTGCGATACACGGCCCTGCGCCTGCTCGCGCACGCCGATTCGCAACTCGGTGCTCCCCTCGGGGCTCACGATGGAATAAGTGCGCCTCTCCTGCCCTGCCGAATCGATCCGCACGGCGAGATGCTGGCCGGCCGCGAAACGATAGTCGTCACGCAGCTCGGGGGGAACCTCGAAAGCGAGGCAGACCGCGTCATCGGCGATCCCGGTCCGCGATTTCAGCCTGAGCGGATGGAACCTGAGCATTGCGTCAGAGACACTTGAAGTGATCGAAAGGCTCGAGGCAGTGCGCGCAGCGATGGAGCGCCTTGCACGGTGTGGAGCCGAACTCGCTCACCCTCGTCGTATCCTGCGAGCCGCACTGCGGGCAGGCGACTGGCCCTGCCGACGGCGGCGCAATCCCGTACTCCTCAAGCTTGCGCCGGCCTTCCGCCGTGATCCACTCCGTGGTCCACGGAGGCGCGAGGACATCGACGACCCGCACTTGGTCATAGCCGCCTCGCCGCAGCGCCTTCCCGACATCTGCCTTGATCACACTCGTCGCCGGACAACCCGAATAGGTGGGCGACACGCCCACTTCGACTGCACCGCTCGCATCCACGCGCACATACCGGATGAGACCCAGATCAATCACGGAGACAGCAGGAATCTCGGGATCCGGCACATCGGCGAGCCGCCGCCTCACGTCTGCCTCGACACGCGCGTTCACCAGCTCGCTCCGGGATGGGTGCGCTGCAGGACCTGCATCTGCGCGAGCAGGCGGACGAGGTGCTCGCCGTGCTCGCCCCGTTTTCCATACCAGCGCCACGGTCGATCCCTGGGCCGCTCGAGCGTCGCTTCCGCCAGCGTGGCTGCGACTTGTCGCTCCCAGTCGTTTCGGACGGCATCGAGGTCCACGCCGATACCCGCCGCGTGCATCTCGCGATCGATGGCGTCCGCGTGGCAGAGCTCTGCGGTAAGGGGCCAGAGCCGCTCGAGCGAGCCCCGCACACGCTCGCGGCTCTCGGCGGTGCCATCACCGAGGCGCACGACCCACCCCGAGCTGTATCGCAGGTGATAGCGCGCTTCCTTGATGCCCTTCGCTGCGATGGCCGCCAGTTCGGTATCACCCGATGTGGCCAGGCGCTCATACAGCGGCAACTGCCAGGCGTCAAAAAGGAACTGCCGCGCGATGGTGTCACCGAAGTCGCCATTTGGCTGCTCCACGAGCGTGGCGTTCAGGAACTCGCTCTCCTCGCGCTGAAAGGCGAGCGCATCCTCGTCGCGACCCTCACCCTCGAGCTGCCCCGCATGAGTCAGCAGAAGGCGGGCCTGACCGAGGAGGTCGAGCGCGGTGTTGGCAAGCCCCAGATCCTCCTCGAGCGCCGGCGCATGGCCGATCAGCTCGCCGAGTCGCTGCGCCAGCACGAGGTTCGTATCGGCAAGCCGCAGCACCCAGACAAAGTGGCTCGAACCGCTATCCGCAGCGCTCACAGCGTCTTCACCTCGTCCGGAATGTCGTAAAAGGTCGGATGCCGGTAGATCTTGTCGCGCGCGGGCTCGAAAAAGGCGTCTGCCTCGGCCGGGTCGGACGCGACGATCTCGCTCGACTTCACGACCCAGATGCTGATGCCTTCCTGGCGACGCGTGTACACATCGCGCGCATGCTCGAGCGCCATGCGTGCATCGACCGCATGGATGCTGCCCACATGCTTGTGATCAAGCCCCCCGCGGGCGCGGATGAACACTTCGTAGAGCGGCCAGTCATGGGATGTCGTCATCACACGGCCTCGCGCTGGCGGGAACGCTGCTTTTCGGCGTAGGCGAGCGCCGCCTCGCGCACCCAGCGCCCCTGCTCATGCGCGCGACGGCGCGCTTCCAGGCGCTCGCGGTTGCAGGGCCCGCTGCCATTCAGCACTGCATGGAACTCGTTCCAGTCGATCGTCCCCTGCGGTACTTCGAGCCCGAGGAACTCCGCCTGCGGCACGGTGAACTCGATGAATCGTTCGCGCAATTCGTCGTTCGTGAAGCGCTTCACTTTCCAGCGCAGCGACTGCGCCGAGTGCTGCGAGTCGGCATCGGGTGGGCCGAACATCATGAGCGCAGGCCACCACCAGCGATCGAGCGCATCCTGCGCCATGCGATACTGGGCTTGCGTGCCGCGCACGAGGCTGAGCATGATGTCGTAGCCCTGACGCTGGTGAAAGCTCTCCTCCTTGCAGATGCGCACCATCGCGCGGGCGTACGGCCCGTAGGAGCAGCGGCACAGCGGGATCTGGTTCATGATCGCCGCGCCGTCCACGAGCCAGCCGATCGCGCCGACGTCGGCCCAGGTCCGCGTCGGGTAGTTGAAGATGCTCGAGTACCTGGCAGTGCCAGCGAGCAGTTCGTCGATCAGCGCCGCGCGCGTGACCCCGAGCGTTTCGGTCGCGCCGTAGAGGTAGGCTCCGTGACCGCCCTCGTCCTGCACCTTCGCCATCAGGATCGCTTTGCGCTTCAGCGTCGGCGCGCGCGTGATCCAGTTGCCCTCGGGCAGCATGCCCACGACCTCGGAGTGGGCGTGCTGTGACATCTGCCTGATCAGGGCTCGCCGGTAGGCCTCGGGCATCCAGTCCTTCGGCTCGATGCGCTCGTCGGCGTCGATCCGGGCTGCAAAGCGGGCTTCGAGTGCGGTCGTGTCCATCACGTCCTCAACTGGATACCTTTTCGAGCCCCTGTACCCACACCTCGAGAAAACGGTTCGCCCGCTCCCCATCCATCACACGGTGATCGATCGTGAGCGTCACATAGCAGCGCGATCGCGCGACGAGGCGATCCTCGCCCGCCTGCGACACCACGACCGCCCGCTTCTCGAGCTTGCCGATGCCGAGGATCGCCGACTGCGGTTGCGGGATTACGATCGGGCTCGCGATGAGACTGCCGCTCACGCCGTGATTCGAGATCGTGAAGGTGCCTCCGCGAACGTCGGCGGGCGCGAGCTTGTCACTGCGGGCGCGTGCAGTGAGCTCACCCAGCGCGCGCGCGATGCCGAAGAGATCGAGATTCTGTACATCACGCACGACCGGCACGACGAGCCCGTGCTCGCTGAGCGCGGTGGCGACGCCGATGTGCATCGCGTCGTGGAGTTCAAGGGCGCTCTCGGTCCAGCGGCTGTTCGCCTCGGGCACTGCACGGATCGCAGCGACACAGGCCTGCAGGAAATACGCCGTGAGTGTGAGGGAAACACCGCGGCGCTCGAACTGCGCCCGGTGTTGCGCGCGATGCGCGAGCACCGCGCCCAGGTCGGCCTCGAATACCGTGGTCACGTGCGGGGCGACGCGCAGGCTCTCGACCATGCGTTCAGCAATGCGCCGTCGCATCATGGTGTGGGGCTGCCGATGCGACGTGCCTTCCGCGGTCGGCGCCCTCTCGCGCGCGGGCACGCCCCCGGCTGGCTGTGCCAGAACGTCCTCGACCGTGATCCGCCCGTCGTGACCCGTCCCCCTTACATCAGCGTCCGTGAGTCCACGCTCGGCCAGCAACCGGCGCACTGCGGGGCTGGGGGGGCCGTTCGCCCTGCGATCGGGGAGTCGCGGCTCTCCTTTCGCAGGCGCGGGAATCGCCGGTGCCGGATCAAGCGCGACGGGCGGAGGGCGACGGGCAACGGGCGATGGGCTACGGGCAAGAGGGCCTTCCGACGCCGTGATCGTTGCCAGCAGTTCACCCGGCTCGACATCTGCCAGTTCGGGTTTCAGGATATCTTGCAGCGTGCCGCTCGCTGGCGCGGCGATTTCGACCGTGACCTTGTCGGTCTCGAGTTCCAGCAGCGGCTCATCGACGGATACCGCGTCGCCCGGCGCCTTGAGCCAGCGTTGCACCTGCGAGCGCGTGCCATCGGTGTGCTCCGTGGGAACGCGCACTTCGACGGACGTCGTCATCAGACGCTCGCGAGGTCGCGGATCGCGGCGACGATCCGCGCAACGTTCGGCAGAACCGCATCGAGCAGGAGCGGGCTGTGCGGGCTCGGTACATCCGGCATCGTGACGCGTCCAATCGGCGCATCGAGATCGAAGAACGCCTCACGCGCGAGCACCGCGGCGATTTCGGCACCGAAGCCTGCAGTCATCGTGTCTTCGTGCACGATCAGGCAGCGTCGTGTGCGGCGCACCGATTCGAGCACGGCGTCCCGATCCCAGGGCGAGAGCGTGCGCAGGTCGATCACCTCGGCGTCGACGGCTGACTCCCCGGCTGCCTGCTCGCAGCGTTGCACCATCGCACCCCAGGTCACGACGGTCAGCTCGGTGCCAGCGCGTACGAGCCTCGCGCGGCCGAACGGCACGATGTATTCATCGCCTGGCCAGGGTCGGCGCGCCCACGCCGCATCCAGCATCGCCCGATGCTCGAAGAAGATGGTCGGATCGTTGCCGCGCAGCGCGGCGCGCAGGAGTCCAGCAGCATCCTCCGCGTTGGAGGGCATTGCGATGCGCCAGCCCACCGCATGCGCGAACTGCACCTCGTTGCACTGGCTGTGCCAGGGATCACCACACTTGAAGTAGCCGCCGGGCATCCGCACGACCATGGGTGCCGCGAACGCATTCGCCGTGCGCCAGCGAATCGTGCCGCAATCGCTCAGTTGCTCTGCGGCGGGCTCTGCGTACTTGCGAAACTGTATTTCCGGCACCGGCATGAGCCCGGCGAGCGCCATCCCCACGGCCCGCCCGATGATGCCTTCTTCCGACAGCGAGGTGTCAAAGACGCGCGCCGCGCCGAACTTCTCCGCGAGACCCTGTGTCGCCGCGTGCACGCCACCCTTTCTGCCGACATCCTCGCCAAAGACGACGACTCGCGGATTCAGGCTGAGCTCCACCTCGAGCGTGCGGCGGATTGCCGTCACCATATTGATGCGCGGGCCGGCGGGGCACGGCATTTCATTGCCCGCACGCGGCTTGATGCCATCGCCCTGCAAGCCACCCTGACACTGTACTTCGAGCGTGCCGTCGGCGTTCCGTTCGCTGAAAACGTGGCGCGCGACCCGCGCGATATCCGGCTGCGCGCGTTGCTCGACTGCCGCGAGGGCACGCTCGACACCCTCCTTCGCACGCCGCTCGAGTGCCGCCCACTCCGGCGCACTCAGGAGCGCAGGCACGACGCGTGCATGCAGACTGATGAGCGGATCGTGCGCGTGCTCGGTGGCGAGTTCACCCGCCGACTTGTAGGTCTGCGTATCCTGCCCCGAGTGACCCGAGAGCCGTGGCACCGTGAGACGCAACAGTGCAGGCCCCTCTCCCGCACGCACGCTCGCAAGCGCCTGCGCCATCAGCAATGCAGCGCCGCAGGGATCGCTGCCGCTGCCGTCGAAGAGGCGCAAGTTGCGAAATGCCGCCAGATTCGCCGCGATGTTGCCGCCCGGCGTCTGGAAGTTTGACGGTACCGATATGCCGTACCCGTTGTCCTCGATGTAGAAAAGGACTGGCAATCGCTGCGTGGTGGCAATGTTGAGAGCGGACCAGAAGCCGTTCGTGGCGGTCGACGCCTCGCCTCCATGTGCGACCGCGACACAACCGCCCCACGCTGGGTCGTGCAACACCTGGGAGTGGTAGCGGATCGCCTGTGCCCAACCCACAGCCGGTGTGTACTGCGTGCCGACGCCTCCGCAAGCGGGCAGCACGCAGGGACCCTCGCGACGCGGGAGGTTGAAAACGACACCGATATCGCGCCCCTCGCTCACACCGCCCGCACGCATCATCGTCGAGGCCAGCGCAGTTTCGAGTGGCAGGCCGAGCGTGAGCATGAGCGGGCGCGCGCGGTAATAGAGCGCGACACCATCCCGCGCGCCGGTCAGCATCTGGCCGAAGATCGCCTGCGTAACGTCATGGCCGCGCGCGGTGAACTGGTAGAGAACCTTGCGGGCCGGAACGAGCTGCGCTTCCTCGAGGTCGTCGAGCGCCCGCGACGTCATCACGGTCCCGGCGACGCGCGACCAGTCGATGTCCGGCGCCCCGGTCTTCGAGGAATGGCGATCGACGACGGCTATCATGTGCGCCTCATGAATGAGGCAGCGTAGCCTGAGCAGTGGGGCGAAAAACGCCAATCATCACTCTCTCACTCTTCTTCTTTAGTGATATTCTCCATAACAGCTAATTACGCCAGGCTTTATCACCATGACGCTCGATCGTGTGGATGCCCGCATCGTCGCCGAGCTGCAAGCCGAGGGGCGCCTCTCCGTCGTCGAGCTGGGCGAGCGCATCGGCCTCACCGGAACTCCTTGCGCACGGCGCGTGAAGCAGCTCGAGCAGCGCGGCGTGATCGTCGGCTACGCCGCGATCGTCGACCCCGTGAAGCTCGGGCTCAAGGTCCAGGCCTTCATCCAGGTGAAACTGGAACGGCACACCGACAGCAATGTCGAGGCCTTCGAGCGCGCCCTCGCGGCGATTGAACAGGTGGTGAGCTGTCACGCAACGACCGGCGAATACGATTTCATGTTGCAGGCCATGACGCCCGATCTGGAGGCGCTCAGCACGCTCGTGCTCAGACAGCTCCTCAGGATTCCATGCGTGCGCGACGTTCACTCGAGTATCGTGCTCGACACGGTGAAGCAGTCCCTGCGCGTGCCAGTGGGGCACCTTGCGCAGACCGGCCGCCGCTGAATGGAACAACCGCATGAGTGACGCCGACGATGATTCAGACCAGTTGCTGTTGCACGCCTGGGAAGACTTCTGCGATCGCCTGAAGGCGGCCGGCCGCATTCCCTTCAGGGACAAGTGCCCTGCCGGTCCCCTCGACCGTGCGGCCGGCTTCCAGCAGCTCGCGCGCAACATCTCGCTCGCGCTCGCCTTCCACTACGAGTTCCGCGACCCGCGTTTCCCGGAACTCAGCCACTACTTCGATCCGATCCGCAAGCAGGGCGGCGACAACTCCGACTGTGTCTACGTCGGCGCGCAGGTGAACGGCACGGACACCTACCGGATCCACGGCCGTCGCGGCGATGCGCCGTACTTCTCGGTCACCGCCGTCGAGCGCGGCCAGACGCCCTGGGGCGGGCGTGTCGCCACCGTGCTCTACGGCCATCAGATCGAAACCGATGCCGAGGGCCATTTCGAACTGTTCGTCGGCCCTCGCCCGCATCCCGGCAACTGGCTGCAGACCACTCCTGACACCTTTCGCATCACGTTCCGCCAGTATTTTGCAGACTGGGAACATGAGCGGCCGATGCAGGCGGTGATCGATCGTCTCGGCGCGCAAGACTCGCCACCCCCGGTGCTCTCACCGCAGGCGCTGGCGCAGGGGCTGCGCGATGCGGCGGACTGGCTGCACGAGAGCATCCCCTACTGGCCCGCCATGCTGGAAAGGTGGATGCCCCACCGGAACACGTTTCTCTCCTATTGGCAGCTCGAGAAGAATGCCATTGACGCCACGCCCGGAGGCGACCCCCTGATCTGCTGGTAGGAGACCGTGGACTATCGCTACCGGCTCGCCAACACCAACTGCCATTACGCGACGCTCGAGGAAGATGGCGAGCTGATCGTGGTCGTGGCGCATCGCGATCCCGGCGTACCGAACTGGCCCCGATTGCGCGGGCTTCGCGGGCGGCTATGTCACCTACCGCTGGATGCTCGCGACGGAGCACCCGATTCCTCTCGCGACGCAGGTCCGGTTCGATGAACTCACACGACACTTGCCGGCGAACGTGAAGCGCATCAGTGCGGCGGGACGGCGCGAGCAGCTCGCCACGCGTCGCAGGGGCGTGATCCAGCGCTTTGGCCATTGACGGAGGTGCGCGTGAACGACGAGACAGATGATCTCAACTGGACACCGCCGCCGCGCCCCGACTGGCTGCAGCGCTTCAACACCGAAGGCCGCGGCATGGACATCAAGAATCTGGTGCCCCTCGATGCCGACGAGCTCGTCGCGACGGCCCAGCGGGTGACCGGCTTCACCGATTTCGGCACGGATGAATGGCGCGAGCCTTTCGAGGTGCTCCTCAAGTCCATCGAAGAGGAAGCCGAACTGCATTTTTTCGGGCGCCTCATGACACGCAGCGACATCCTCATCTGGCTGCAGGCGCTGCTTGGCGTGCAGGCGGCTTTCAATGAGCATCCGGAGATCGCTGCGGAGGTGATCGACCGGCCGCTGGTGATCGCGGGCCTGTCGCGCTCCGGAACCTCGATCCTCTTCGAGCTGCTTTCGCAGGATCCGCAGTTCGGCTCACCGCGGCACTGGGAGATGATGTTTCCCTACCCGCCGCCGGAGCGCGCCACGTACGACACCGATCCGCGCATCGAGCGCTGCCAGCACCTGATCACGCAGTGGAACCGGGTCACACCCACCTACGCGACGATGCACGAGATGGACGCACGGCTGCCCAACGAGTGTGTCATTGCCCAAGCCTGCACTTTCGTCAGCGAATTTATCGCCTACCTCTTCCAGGTTCCGGGTTACATGCAGTGGCTCGCGACCCGGGCCGACTGGTCTTACCCCTATGCGTTCTACAAGCGCATGCTGCAGCTCTGGCAATGGCGCAACCCCCGCAGCCACTGGCTGCTGAAGGCACCCTCGCACCTCAATTACCTGCCGGTCCTTTTCAAGGTCTTTCCGGATGCACGCGTGTTGCTGACCCACCGTGACCCCATCAAGGCCCAGGCATCGGTTGTGAGTCTCACGGGCACCTTCTACTGGATGCGCAGCGACAGGCCCATGTCAGTCGCGGCTTTCGAGGGACTGCTGTCGCCCGAGCATATGGCGGCACGCCTCGAACGGATCATCGACTGGCAGGATCGCGGCGAGATTCCGGGCGAGCAATGCTTCAGCTCGCTCTATGCCGATCTGATCGAGCGGCCCGTCGAAGCCGTGCGCCGGATTTATGATGAGGCGGGACTTGGCTTCACACCCGAGGCCACCCGGCGCATCGAGGCCTATCTGGCGAAGAAGCCGCAGGGCAAGTTCGGCCGTCACGACTATAGTGTGGGTGAAAGCGCGGAAATCCGGCGCAAGCGCGCCATATTCCGGCGCTACCAGGAACATTTCGGCGTACCGGACGAGGTGGCCTGATCGGTCGATCTAACGCAGCAGCAGCGCCTCGCCGTACCCGGTCAGCTCGAGATAACCCCGGCCGATCTCGCGACCGCCCTTGCCCGCACGCACGGCACCTTCCCAGTAGATCGCGCCGGTGGTGGCACGCGTGTCACTCTCCTGGTCATCCATCAGCGGCGTCAGCGAGAAGGCGATATCGCCCGCCCGGACCGACCATTCGACCGGATACTCGATCGCGGTACGCGGCGAGCGCCACTGGCGCTGCGGGGCGAAGGAGATTTCGCCCGGTGCGAAGTGCCGGGTCGCGCCATCGGCCGCGCGCAAAGTGCCGCCGGCCCAGCGCACGCCACCGTGCCGGTCGCGGATGCGAAAGGCCATCAGCGCCGCGCCATCATCGAGGTTGAGGCCGATCCAGTCCCACCCGGCGGCCTCGGGCTCGAGGTATTCGCTCGACCATTCATGATCGAGCCACGCCTCGCCGGTCACTGTCTCGCGCCGACCGTCACGAACGATGTCACCGGCCACGATGAGATGCGGCAGGCTGTAGTAGTAGCTTGCCGCGGCCGGCGCGGGTCCCTTGCGGCTGTAGCCCGACTCGCCGTTCAGCATTGGAGGCTGCGTCGGTGAGAGCGTCAGCATCAGCGTGAACTCCTCTGCGGGCGCCTCGATATGCCAGGCACCGCCCGTGCGCGTCAATGTCCAGTGGTCGATCCACACCGCCGCATCACCTTCTCGCGCCTGCGCGAGGCCGAAGCCCGCGCGCGCGATGCGCTGGTCCTTCCGCAGTCGACCGCGCGCCGGGTCGCTGATGGCGGCATGCGCGATCAGGATCTGGCGCGGTGCAAAGGCACTGGGGTTTGCGTCAGCGATGGCCTGCCGGGAACGGAAGAATGTGATCTGGAAGCCGATCGGTGCGCCTCGAGCCGTGCGCAGCCATCCCGTCGAGTACCACCACTCAGTGCGAAAGTCGGGATGACTGCCGTGATCGCGCGGAAACGCGAGGCTGTATCCCGGCACGACTGGCGCGCACGGTTCAACCGGCGCGACGGCGGGGGCGGCGGACGCCCGCGTTGTGAACACCGCGATTGCTGCAAGCATCAACCGCCTCACCAGTCTTCCCTCACGGCACGGATGACATCCCCACCCACGGCAGCCCGACCACCGATCAGCGCCGCCGCCGCCGCGGCGGCGACGAGCACGGCAGTGAGCAGGCCGAGCTGGGCCCAGGGCACTGCAAGATCGATGCTCCAGAGGAATGACTGCCGATTGACGACGTATACGAGCACGATACTGAGCGCCCCGCCGAGCACGAGCGCATAGCCGGCGCCGATGGCGCCCGTCAGCAGGCCCTCGCCGGCGAGCATCGCGACGATCTGCCGGCGCAGCATCCCGACATGGCGCAGCATGCCGAACTCGCCGCGTCGCGCGAGCGCAGTCGAGGCCGCGGCCACACCGACACCCAGCAAGCCGATGAATACCGCGATTGCCTCGAGCGCATAGGTGATGGCAAAGGCCCGGTCGAAACTGCGCAGCGATCGCTCCCGTATTTCGGTCGTCGTGCGGATCTGCAGGGCCGCGCCAAGTCCAAGCTTCGCGTGCATGGCCTCGGCGACCGTGGCGGCGTGCGCGCTCCTCTCGAGCCAGAAGAGCGCCTCGTTTGCGGTCGTGTCACCGGTCGCCGCGACATAGGCCGATCGCGGAATGACGATGCTTCCAGTCGAGCGGCCGTAATCGCGGAACACACCGGCCACCGTGACTGCGATCCCGCGACCCCTGCCGAGCGGCAGCGTGACATGCCCGCCAGGCTGCCAGCGATACAGGTCCACCATGGCCTCCGAAATCCATGCCCGCACGCCGGAGGCAGCGGGCGCGCTTCGTACGATGGTCAGGTCAGGCGCGCCCCCGCCTTCGATCGGAACAGCAATCAATTGCACCGGTGCGGCACTCCCCGGGAGCGCCAGCGGGCGGCTGCGGCGAAACTGCGCCCGCGCGACGCCGGCAACCTGTGCGAGCGCTTCCTGCGCTGCCGATTCGAGCGTCGCGGTGCCGTCGCTCGCTCCGACCCGCAGTTGCAGGTCTGCCGGCAGCGTCCGCTCGAGCCAGTCGATGAAGGACTCGCGGAACGAATGCACCATGATCGCCATGGCGACCATGAGGCTGAAACTCACGATGATCGCCGCAAATCCGATCGCCGCCCGGGCACTGTTGCCGCGCAACTGCGCAAGCGCCAGCGCCGGCACCGACCTGCGCGGCCGTGGCCAGCGCGCGAGCAGACTTCCGACTGCCGCCGGCACGAGCCACACGCCGCCGGTGAGGAGTGTCGCGACCGCCGCGTAGCCGAAGAGCGGCAAGCCATGCAGTGGCGGCAGGACAGCAAGCAGCGCCCCGAATCCAATCAAGGCACCGCCGATCCACGCAGACCGCGCTGGTACGAATGCAGTGTCGGCATCGCCTGCCTTCAGTGCCTGCGCGACCGGACGCGCCGCCGCTTCGCGCCCTGGCAGCCAGGCGGCGATGCCCGCCACGAGCGCGCCCAGGAACACGAAGACCGCCCAATCCGCAGGCCGCACGGCGAGCGAACCCGAGAGGCTGACGAGTTGCCCTGCTCCGAGATCGCCCGCGGCGACCCGCAGCATCCAGCGCGCGAGCACGATGCCGCCCGCGAAGCCGAGCGCCGCACCGATCACGCCGACGACGATCCCTTCGGCAGCGAGCGCGCGGCGCAAGGCACCGCGGGTCATGCCGAGCGCACGCAGCAGCGCGAGCGCCGAGCGTCGCCGCAGCAGCGAGAGCGTCTGCGTAGCGAGGACCAGAAATGATCCGGTCAGCACGGCGACCAGCGCCAGCATGGCGAGATTGACCCGATAGGCGCGCGTCGCCGACGCGAGGCGCGCGTCGTCCACCTCGGGCGCCTCGATCGCCACACCCGGTGGCAGCGCTCGCGCGATCGCGGCGCGCACTGCGCCCAGGTTCGCTTCGCGCGCGACGCGCACGTCGATGCGGGTAATCACCCCGAGCCGGTCGAACTGCCACTGCGCGGCCGCGATGTCCATGATGCCGAGCGCGCGCGGATAGGCCGCTCCGGATAGCCGGCCCAGCACTTCGAGCTTGCGCCGCGTGCTGCCGACGAGCACCTCCAGATGAGCGCCCGTCTCGACCCCGAGCGCCGACGCAGCCTGCCCGCTCAGGAAGATGCCGTCCGGCGCGAGCAAGCCGCGCAGCCGCCCCGCAATCTCGCCCAGCAGGGCGGGCTGCACCTGCATCGCCCGGAAAGGATCGAGCGCGACGATATGCAACGGCTCTCGCCGGCTGGCGAGCGTGGCCCGTAACTCGAGCACGGGGCTCGCCACCGCAACGCCCGGCACGCGCGCGATGGCGGAGAAGAAACGCTCGTCGAATCCGTCTGCAGAGCCCTGCACCACGAGATCGGCATCTCCCGAGAGAGCGCGTGCAGCCCGCCCGAATTCGGCCAGCGCGCTGCGATTGACGAGTTGAACGGCAGAGGCAAGCGCGACGCCGAGCGCGAGCGCGACGACCGGCACCGCCATGCGCACGGGACCCGCGCGCCACTGAGAGCGCCAGAGCTGCCACCAGAGACGCAGGCCGGGCATCACGCGAGCGGCTCGAGACCCTGCGCCGTGAGTGTCAACACGCGATCAGCCGTGCGCGCAGCGGCGAGTGAATGCGTGATCAGGATGCCCGCACCGCCTGCCGCGTGCACCTGCTCGCGCAGCAGAGCGAGCACTTGCGCAGCGCTGCGTGCATCGAGATTGCCCGTCGGCTCGTCCGCGAGCACGAGCTGTGGCCGGTGCACGAGCGCACGCGCAATGGCGACGCGCTGCAGTTCCCCGCCCGACAGTTCACGTGGGTAGCGCCTGCCATCGCTTGCGAGCTGCACCGCAGTCAGCATCGCCGCAACCCGCGCGGCACTCTCCTTGCGTGGCACACCGAGCAATTCGAGTGGCAGCGCGACATTCTGTGCCACGGTGAGGTACGGCAGCACATGGAAGGCCTGGAATACAAAGCCCATCCGCTGCCGGCGCAGCAGCGTGGCCGCATCGTCGTCGAGTGCGGTGACCTCGACATCGCCAACGCGGATCGTGCCCGCATCTGCCCGATCGAGCCCCGCGATCAGGTTGAGCAGCGTCGACTTGCCGACGCCCGACTCGCCCATGATCGCGAGGTATTCACCCTGACCGAGCACGAGGTCGATACCGCTGAATACCGGCGGACGATCCGCCCGAAAGCGTTTCGCGAGGCCCCTCACCTCGAGCAGCGTACGGCATGACGTCTCCCGCACCATCCGCCCGGTTCCGTGGCGGGCGCGCCGCTACGGCGTGTGCGGCCCGGACGCGCTCTGCCCCGGCGTAAACGCGTCCGTGAAGCACGAGCCCTCATCGAGTCCCTGCGCGAGAAAGGCCGGGACGGCGTTCGACACGAGCTGCACCGAGCCACAGATGTAGACCTCGTGACCGCGCAGGTCCGGGAAGTCTGCGAGGATGGCCGTGTCCACGTGCCCTTTGCGCCCCTCCCACTCGGGAGCGGGTTCGCGCGACAGCACGGGGATGAACGTGAAATTGTCGTGTTCGCGTTGCCAGCGCTCGCACTCTTCCCGCATGTACAGGTCGGCGATGCGACGCACACCCCAGTACAACCGCATGGGGCGCCGCACGCCACGATGGAAGGCATCCTCGACAATGCTCTTGATGGGCGCAAAGCCCGTCGACGTCGCGACCAGGAGGATCGGCCGATCACCCGGACGCAAGGTGAAGCGCCCGAACGGACCTTCAATGGACAACGTGTCGCCGACCTTCAGCGAGGTGAACACCCGCGGCGAGAAGAGCCCCCCGGGGAACAGCTTGACGTGCAGTTCGATGAGCGCGTTGTCGTGCGGTGCATTGGCGAACGAGTAGGCGCGCGCCTGGCCACCCTCGAGCAGGATGTTGATGTACTGACCCGCACCGAAGTCCATGCGCTCGCCGCCCGGCAGCGACAGCATGAGCTGCATGACGTCTTCGCTGAGCGGACGCATGCTCTCGATACGGGCCTCGCGCTGCATGACCGGCGCCACGCCGCCCGGATCGATGGACTCCACCTCCACCTCGATCGCCACTTCATTGAGCGCAGTTGCGCAGCACATCAGCGTCTTGCCGCTTGCCCGCATGGCATCCGTCAACGCTTCAGGCTGATACATGCCGTGGTCGACTTCGCCCTGCAGCACGGTGCAGACGCACACCTGGCAGCCGCCGTTGCGGCATTCGTAAGGCAGCGCAAGACCCGCCCGCAGTCCCGCCTCGAGGATCGTCTCACCGGGCATCGCAGTGATCCGGCGTGGCCCGGGATGCACCTCGATGTGCATTTCCTGGCTTCGGGCACCGCGTCTCAATCGCAGCCAGGGCAGCAGCGCCAGCAACAAGGTGACCCCGATCGCCAGCGCCCAGGACTGGCTCAGCGGCAGCGCATAAATCAGGGGAAAGAACCCGAGATAGAACCAGTCGAGCGCAACCTGGGCCACCGCCACGGTCAGGTCCGCCGGCCCGCCCTGACTCAACACCGGCTGCCACAACGACATCAGCACCAGCATGCCGAGCACTCCGATCGCGATCGGTCGCGGCGGCTGGGTGCTGGCCTTGGGCACCCGC
>WBZY01001131.1_pt1 | contig 15106 bp, 13 predicted proteins | sample 5204191 | NCBI WGS metagenome assembly WBZY01 (sample SAMN12344363, study PRJNA552823) | activated sludge metagenome | biome: Activated sludge suspended growth; feature: Anammox Sidestream; material: Wastewater; isolation source: activated sludge from anammox sidestream of wastewater treatment...
AGGCGGCCGCGTGCGTGACGGTGCTCGGCCGCGAGGACCGGACTTGAACCCCTCTCCCCTCGCCGCCGGCGTGGCCGCGGCCTGATCTCGAGGAGTCTCCCATGCAGTTCCTGACCGAGATCCCCCTCCCCGTGCTGGAGCGCACCGGGCTCGACGCCGACCTCAGCGATGCGGAGCGCGACGTCCTCGAGACGATGCATCGCTTCGCCGCCGAGGTGATGCGCCCGGTGGCGGCGAAGCTCGACCGCATGACGCCGGACGAGGTCGTGGCCGATGGCTCGCCGCTCTTCGACTTCCTGAAGCAGCTCGACGACCTCGGCATCTCGGTGCTCGCGGTAGCGGGTCTGGAGCCCGCCGTCGCGGCGCGGCTCCTGCCGCTCGTCGCCGAGGAGATGGGGTGGGGCGACGCGGGACTCACGATCCTCTCCGTCGCCGGCGCCTTCCCGGCGCTCGCTGCCCATCTCAGCGGCAACCCGGAGCTGATCGAGGTCTTCGGCGCACGCCGCGGGTGCTGGCTGGCTACGCAGCCGGACCGCGGCAGCGACGTCGCGGACATGGAGGGCTTCGCCCTCGAGAGGGGCAGCCGGCACCACGCGGGGAACCTGGTCGCTCGCGTCCAGGGCGACGAGGTCGTCCTGCACGGCCAGTCGTCGGCCTGGGTGTCGGGCGCGCCGATCGCCGAGACGGCGCTCGCCTACGTCGCCGCCGACTACGGCGACGGCTTCCACCGGCCAGACGGCACGATCCACGGCATGGCGCTGCTGGTGCCGCTCGACCTGCCCGGCGTGAGCCGCGGGCGGCCGCTCGACAAGCTCGGCCAGCGTCCGCTGCCGCAGGGCGAGCTCTTCTTCGAGCACGTGCGCGTGCCCGCGAGGTACGTGCTCGCCGACCGCGATCGCTTCCATGCCAACTTCTTCAGCGTTCTCGCCTTCGCGGGGCTCGAGATGTCCTCGGTGTTCACGGGCGTCGCCCGCGCCGCCTTCGAGCACGCGCTCGCCTACACGCACGAGCGAAGGCAGGGCGGGGTGCCGATCATCCAGCACCAGTCGGTGCGGCACCGGCTGTTCGAGCTCTGGCGGAAGACCGAGTCCGCTCGGGCGATGGCCCGGCGCATCACCAGCTACAACCTCCGGGGGAGCGCCCCGCACGTTCTCGCTTCGGCGACGGGGAAGATCCACTGCACCCAGATGGCCTTCGAGGTCGCGAGCGAGGCGCTCCAGCTCTTCGGCGGCAACGGCCTCACGAAGGAGTACCCCGTCGAGAAGCTGCTGCGCGACGCGCGCGCCGCGCTGATCGAGGACGGCGAGAACACGATCCTCGGGATCGTCGCCGGCAGCTGGCTGAGCCGCGAGTACCAGAGCCGCGCACGCTGATTCCCGACGACCGCAGCTCGCCTCTTCCCGATCCGGACAGGAGCCCCCCATGAGCCAGAAGCGTCCCGTCGTCGTCTACGGTGCCAGCGGATACACCGGCCGTATCGTCTGCGAGTTCCTGCGCGACCTCCAGCTCCCCTTCATCGCGGCCGGCCGCGACAAGGCGCGCATCGAAGCCGCGCTCGACAAGGTGCCGGGCATCGAGACCGCGGACCACGAGGTGGCGGTGGTTCCGCACGAGACCGATGCGCTGGCGCGTCTCTTCGAGGGATCTCGGGTCGTCTGCAACACCGTCGGCCCCTTCGAGCTCTACGGCGAGACCGTGGTGAAGGCCTGCCTCCAGGCCGGCGTCCACTACCTCGACACCACCGGCGAGCAGCAATTCGTGCTCCCGATCGCGCGCGACTACGGTGCCGCCTTTGCGAAGGCCGGCCTCCTGCTGGCTCCCTCGGCCGCCTACATGCACACGACGCTCGACATCGCGGTCTGCCATGCGCTCGAGAACCCGGGCATCCACTCGATCCACGCCGTCTGCGCCGCGACGGGCATCCCGACCTACGGCTCGACCCAGACCGTGGTGCGCGTGGCGCGGGCGGAGGAGTTCTTCGTCAAGGCGCGCAAGCTGGTGCCGTGGCCGCGTGGCCGGAGCTACGAGGTCCAGGTGCCGCTCTGGCCGGAGTCGCAGCTCGCGCTGCCCTGGTCGGGGACGGCGCTTCCGGTCTGGTACCAGGATCACCCGCAGCTCGAGAACCTGAAGGTGCTCGTCACCTTCGCGGACAACCGCGTGCTGATGGAGCAGGTCGTCGGGCTCGTCAAGGGCTTCGACGAGCAGCTCCGGGACCTGCCCAGGGAGGAGCAGGAGAAGGCGCTCACGGGGATCGCCGAGTCGATCCAGCCCGGCATGCCGCCGCGCGAGAACCGGATGGTGCACCGCAACCTCGACTTCGTGGTGGGCTACGGCCCGACCGCGCACGTCGAGGTGCGGGTGCACTCCAACTGCGCCTACCAGCAGACCGGCCTCATCCAGGCCTTCTGCGCGGCGCAGCTCGTGCACGGCCGCCCGCGGGCCGGGGGCTTCCAGTCGCCCTGCCAGGCGTTCGGCCACCGCGGGCTCCTGGGGCTCCTCCGGGAGTACGGCTATGCGGAGCTCGAGCAGGTCTGAGCGGGCGAAGCGTCGCGCAGGGGAGGGGCACTCGCGTGTCGGTGATCGATCTGTTCGACCGGGGCCATGGGATCTCGCCCGACGGCGTCTATCTCGTGGCCGACGGCTACTCCTGCACCTACCGGGAGGCGCGGCGGCTCAGCCTGCGCATCGCGAACCGGCTGCTCGAGAAGGGCTTCGCGCCGGAGACGCGCGGTGCGGTGCTGGCGCCGAACGACCCCGTGGCCTGGACCACGACTCTCGGGATCTGGCGGGCGGGGCTGGCCTGGGTGCCGATCAACCCGCGTGGCACGCCCGATTCCTTCCACGACGTGCTCGACCGCTTCGACGCCCGCGTGCTGTTCTTCCACGGCGTGTTCACCGAGGTGGTCGGAGCGCTGCGGGGGAAGCTCGAGCGCGTCGGCGAGCTCGTCTGCCTCGACCGCGAGACCCCGTTCGCCCCCTCGCTCGAGACCTGGCTCGCCGGCGCGTCGGAGGCGGAGGTCGAGCTCGCGATCGCGCCCGAGCAGCTCTGCATGATCCAGGCGACCGGTGGCACCACCGGCCGGCCGAAGGGCGTGATGCTCACCCATCGCAACCTGCTGGCGTTCACCGCGAACCTGATCATCGGCACCCCCTACCCGGACGGCGTCCCCGTGAACCTCGCCGCGGCGCCCATGACGCACACCGCGGGGGTGCTCTCGCTCGGCGCCGCGGCCCGCGGCGGCCGGCTGGTGATCCTGCAGCGGCCGGATCCGGCGCTGCTCCCGAAGCAGATCGAGGAGCACCGCGTCAGCGAGCTCTTCCTGCCGCCCACCGTGATCTACCGCCTGCTCGAGGTCCCCGGGATCGAGAGCCACGACTACGGCTCGCTCCGGTACTTCCTGTACGGCGCCGCGCCGATGTCGACGGAGAAGCTCCGCCGCGCGATCGACGTGTTCGGACCCGTGATGACCCAGTTCTACGGGCAGAGCGAGGCGCCCGGCACGATCTCCTACCTCTCGCCGGCCGAGCACCTGGTCGACGGCAAGCCGGCGGGCGACGAGCGGCTCTCGTCCTGCGGCCGGCCGACGCCGCTCGTCCAGGTTGCCATCCTCGACGACGACGGCCGCCGTGTCGCACCCGGCGAGACGGGAGAGATCTGCGTCCGCGGCGACCTCGTGATGAGGGGCTACTACGAGGACCCCGAGCAGACGGCGCAGGCGATCGTCGGCGGTTGGCTCCACACCGGCGACGTCGGGCGCTTCGACGCCGAGGGCCGTCTCCACATCACCGACCGCAAGAAGGACATGATCATCTCGGGCGGCTTCAACGTGTACCCGAGCGAGATCGAGCAGGTACTCTGGTCGCACCCCGCGGTGCAGGACTGCGCAGTGATCGGGGTCCCCGACGCGGACTGGGGGGAGGCCGTGAAGGCCGTCGTCGAGTGCAGGCCCGGGGCGACCGTCGAGGTCGCCACGCTCCTCGATCTCTGCCGCGAGCGGCTCGGCGGCGTGCGCACGCCGAAGTCGGTCGACTTCGTCGCCGAGCTGCCCCGCAGCCCGGCCGGCAAGGTCCTGAAGCGCGAGCTCCGCGAGCGCTACTGGGCCGGCGCGACGCGGAGGATCTGAAGCAAGGCCGTTTCCGTCTGCCGCGAGCGCCGCTACGGAGCGGCCGCGATCCCGGGGGCGGCCCGTCGGGCCCACGCAGCCTCTGGCCGACCCGTCCGTTCCCCAAGGCCCCCGGCCATCAGCGGAGGGGCTCGATTCCCGGGCTCGACCCGCCGGCCCCGAGCGAGCCGGCGTCGAGCGCGTTCAGCGGCCCTACCCCTCGCGGGTGGCCTATCCGATCAAGGAACGAGAATCAAGCTACCCGCGATGGGAATGCAGTTGATACGCTCGGGCACCCCGACGAGAGAGCCGTCGTCCGTGGATTGATGGCCCGGGAACACGGAGGCGTGTGCCCGGTGGACCTGTGGCATGGCTCGTTGTCGGATTTCCTACGCAATGCAGAGGCAGGCGCGCTCGCCGGCGAAATGGCAGGCCAGTTCGTCCGGCTCCATCGCTACGCGCCGAACACGGCCGAGCTGCGTAGCTGGGAGAACTCGGTCGGCGCGCTGGCCGCCGCTTTGCGCCCACTGAAGGAGCGCGACGTGGGCGTCGCGGTCGGCGCAACGGGGCCGATCGGGATGGCGTCACTCGTGCGCGATTCCGCGAGCTCTCCGGCGGGGGTTGCCCTCGAGTACCACCTCCCGCTCACCGGCAAGCGCGTGGACGTCATGCTCACCGGCCGCGATGCCAGCGGCAGTGGCTCTGCGATCGTGCTCGAACTCAAGCAATGGTCCAACGTCGACGTCGAGGATGAGTATGCGACGAACATCCTGGTCGGTGGTGAGGAGCGGGTTCACCCCTCCCAACAGGCGCTCGACTACGCGGACTGGCTCACCGACTACCACTCGGCCTTCGTGGCGAGCGACCTCGTAGCGTTGCCGGCCGCCTACTGTCACAACCTGGCAGCGCCGTTCGACGTTCCGCTCCGCGACGCGAGGTTCGATGGCCTGCTCGAGCGAAGCCCCCTCTTCACGCATGGGCAGGAAGCGGATCTCACGGACTTCGTCGGCGCACATCTCGGACGGGGCTCCGGGCTCCAGATCCTCGATGCCCTGACTGGCGCTCGCTTCCGTCCCAGCAAGCGGGTCCTCGAGAACCTCGAGGCCGTCCTCGAGTGTCAGGAGGAATGGCACCTGCTCGACGAGCAGAGGCTCGCCTTCAACGCGATCTACGACGAGGTCCGGCGACAGCAGGCTCGTGCTGGACGCGCGGTGATCGTCGTTCGCGGTGCGCCGGGAACGGGGAAGACGGTGATTGCCGTTCAACTCCTGGCGGCTTCCCTGCGCCTCGGCTGGAAGGCTGCGCACTCGACCGGCGGCAAGGCCTTCACGACCGTGCTCCGCAGCAGGTTTCGTGGCGCGCAGGATCTCTTCCTCTGGAACATGAACCTGCGAAAGGCGCCTTCCCAGGGGCTCGACCTCCTTCTCGTGGACGAGGCGCACCGCGTCCGCGAGACCAGCGATCAACGCTTCACCCCGAGATCCGAGCGGGGCCGGCGGTCCCAGACGGAGGAGCTGATCGACGCGGCCAAGGTGACGGTCTTCCTGCTCGACGAGAATCAGTTCGTTCGTCCCGACGAAGTCGGCCGTAGTGCCGTCTTCCTCCAGGAGGCGAGGCGGAAGGGCGCAAGGGTCAAGCAGTTCGATCTCGCCGCCCAGTTCCGCTGTGGAGGTTGTGCGGAGTATGTCGCCTGGGTGGACTGGTTGCTGGGATTCTCCATCGAGAAGCCCGAGCCTTGGCGTGAACGCTACCGCGTCGAGCTCGCGGACACGCCAGAGGTGCTCGAGCGCCTGGTCGCCGAATCCCGGGTCGCGGGGGAGAGCGCTCGTCTGGTCGCGGGCTTCTGCTGGAGGTGGAGCGACCCGGCGAAGACCGGCGATCTGGTTCCCGATGTCGTGGTCGGTGACTGGCGGCGCCCGTGGAACCGCAAGGCGGGAAGCAGGCCGTACAAGCCTGCCCAGCACCCGTACACGCGGTGGGCGGAGACGGAGGAGGGTGAATCCCAGATCGGGGTCATCTACAGCGCCCAGGGCTTCGATTTCGGGCGGATCGGCGTGATCTGGGGTCGTGACCTGATCTGGCGCGACGGGCAGTGGATCGCGCAGCCCAAGGAGTCCCAGGATCGGCCCGTGAGATCCTCACCCGACATGCTCCGCCTCGTTCGCAACGCCTATCGGGTGCTGCTGACGCGCGGCCTGCGTGGTGCGCGGATCCTGGTCCTGGACGAGGAGACCAGGGGCTACGTGGAGAGCGCGCTGGCGGGGATGCAGGATTGACGGCGGATCGGGGCGCCCGCAGCGCCCTCTTCGTTCGTGCGGAGGAGCGGCGAGGGGAACGACGCCGCGATCGCCCCGACTCGCTGCGAAACGCGTAACGTGGCGGAGAGGGAGGGATTCGAACCCCCGGTACCCTGACGGGTACACCTGATTTCGAGTCAGGCCCGTTCAACCAGGCTCCGGCACCTCTCCGCGGGCCGGGCAACCTAGCATCCCGGCCGGGGGCGCGTACCCGCTGGCCCGCGGGCGTGCTAAACCCCGCGGATCGCAGGAGGCAGCCAGGGCTCGTGGCGCGCGACGACCTGATCCAGACGACCGGCTCCGTCGAGAAGATCCTCGGCGGCGGGCGCTACCAGGTGACGCTCGACTCGGGCCAGACCGTGACCGCCCAGCTCTCGGGGCGCATGCGCCGGTTCCGGATCCGCGTGATCCCGGGCGACCGCGTGCAGGTGGGCCTCTCGCCCTACGACCCGACCCACGGCTTCATCACGTTCCGGCTGCGCGAGGGCCAGAACGCGCCCGGGGACGGGCCGTAGGCCCCCGGCCGGGCTCCGGACCGCGGCGCCGCGACGTCTGGCTGCTGCGGGCGATCTCGGCCTTCGACCGCGCCCGCCTGGCGCGCCAGGCCGCCCGCCACCCGGGCCTCTCGATCGACCCGAGCGCCAGCAGCAACCTCGCGCTCGCCGACTTCCAGCTGGCCGAGGGCGCGCGGCTGCGGATCGGGCCGCGCTTCGTCACCGAACGGCGTCACCACGCGCTGCGCTTCCTGCTCGGGCCCGGCGCCGAGGTCGAGATCGGCCCCGACGTGTGGCTGCGCACCGAGCTCGGTCCGGTGCTCCTCGCCTGCTTCGCCGGGGCGCGCATGGTGCTCGGCCCGGAGGCCTTCCTGAACGGCGCGCACCTGTCGGCCAAGCGCGAGCTCGTGCTCGGCCGGCGCGCCTGGGTGGGCCCCGGCTCGCGGGTCTTCGACTCGGACCAGCACGACTTCGACGCCGGGCGCCCCGAGGCCGCCGCGCCGGTCCGGATCGGCGACCACGTCTGGATCGCCTCCGACTGCACGGTGCTGAAGGGGGTCACGATCGGCGCGCACGCGGTGGTGGGCGCCCGCTCGCTGGTGACCCGCGACGTCCCCCCGCACACGCTCGTCCTCGGCGCGCCGGCGACCCCGCGCGGCACGGTCGGCGACCGCTCGCGCGTGCGCTGAGCCCGGCCGTCCGGCCACCGCTGCGAGCGCCCGGCTGCCCCGCCCCCGGCCCGAGTGCCCGGCTCTCCCGCCGCCGCTGCGAGCGCCCGGCCGCCCGGCCGCCGGTCCGCGCGCCCGGCTGCCCGGCAGCCGGTCAGAAGCGGTAGCCGATCCCTGCCTGCGGCCCGTTCAGGTCCACCTCGCGCTCGCCGTCGTGATCGTCGGACAGCCGCTTCCAGCCGACGAAGAAGTCCACGTGCTCCCAGGCGCGGTAGTCGAGCCGCGGATTCACGCTCCAGGTCAGGTGGCTGGCGTCCCCGATGTCGAAGCCGCCGATGTCCGCGGTCGCCCCGAGCGTCAGGTTGGGCACCAGCTCGACGCGCCAGCGCAGCCCGACGAGCGGGCTGAACCAGTTGCGGGACTGGTCGTAGCGGAGATCGTGGTCGTCGGCGTTCGCGTTGGACTCGTGGAAGCGGGCGCCCGCCATGAGGTCGACGTGGAGGCGCGGCGCGTCGAGGCCGGTCGACCGGGAGAAGGGCCGCACGACGTCGAGCACGCGGTAGCCGAGCTTCGCGTCGACGATCGTGCTCGTCTGCCAGCCGTTCGAGTTGTAGTCGCTCTGGACCCAGGAGCCGTCGACGAGGCCGACGAAGCGCTGGTAGCGGCCGTCGATGTAGCCGCCGAAGCCCCCGTCCGCGTCCTCGAAGGCGTCGCCGAGGTCCTTGTGGAAGTTCCGCGTGGAGCGTTCGCCCGTGAAGCGGTGGGTGCCTTCGACCTCCATCTCCGCGGCGGTGAGCCAGCCGTAGCCGCCGATGCCGAGATCCCACTCGCGCTCCGGCGGCGGCTCGGCCCGGGCGGTGGCAGCGAGGAGCAGGGATCCGGCTGCGACGAGGCCGGCCCGCGCGAGCGCCGTCTGGATCCGAAGCCTCATGTGTCTCTCCTTGGTGTCGGCCCCCCTCCCGCTGCGGCCGCGCAAGCGGCCCAGCGCCGAGCCTAGCCGCGCGTTCCCCGCCGACCACCGGTTTCCGGCGGCCCCCGAAGGGGGGCGGGACGGGGCGCGGCTCTCGGCCGGGCCCGGCTGCGGTACGGTCCGCGCACCATGCCCCGCAAGATCGCCCTCTTCGGTCAGGCCGCGTTCGCGAAGGACGTGCTGGTGCGGCTCCTCGAGGCCGGCCACGAGCTCGTGGCGGTCTACGCGCCGCCCGCGGGCGCCCGGCCCGACCCGCTCGCCGAGGAGGCCGGCCGGCGCGGTCTGCGCCTGCTCCGCCACAAGGCCTTCCGCCGCGCGGGCCAGGCCCTCCGCGAGCGCGTCGAGGAGTACCGCGCGCTCGGCGCGGAGCTGAACGTGATGCCCTACACGACGGTGATCCTGCCGCCCGAGATCGTCGACGCGCCCCCGCTCGGCTCGCTCTGCTTCCACCCCTCGCTCCTGCCCGCCTTCCGCGGCGGCGCCGCGATCCCCTGGCAGATCATCCTCGGCGCGCGCGAGACGGGGGTCACCGTGTTCCGGCCCGACGCCGGGGTGGACACCGGGCCGATCGTGGTCCAGAAGGCCGGCGTCGCGATCGGGGCGAGCGACAACGCCGCCACGCTCTACTTCCAGAAGCTCTACCCGCTCGGGGTCGAGGCGGTGCTCGAGGCGGTCGACGCCGTCGACCGGGGCACGGCGCGGCCACGCGCCCAGCCCGAGGCCGGCGCGAGCTTCCAGGGGCTCGTCACCGACGCGGTCGCGCGGATCGACTGGGCGCGGCCGGCCGGCGAGCTCGACCGGCTCGTGCGCGGCTGCGACCCGAGCCCCGGCGCCTGGGCCGAGCGGGCGGGCGGCGAGGCGGTGCGCCTGTTCGACGCGCAGCTCGAGCGCGCGACGGGTGCCGAGCCGCCCGGCACCGTCCTCGGGCTCGCGGGCGGCCGGCTGCTCGTGGCGGCGGCCGGCGGCCGGCTCGCGCTCGGCAAGCTGCGGGTCGGCAGCGGCCCGAAGCTGGCGGCGGCCGACGCCGGGCTCGAAGCCGGGGAGCGCCTTCGCTAGCTTGCGCGCTCCCCCGGGCTCCCCGGAACGTACGCAACCGCCGCGAGCGCGGCCCGCCCAAGGCGGAGGCGCCGCCGGCCGAACCATCGACCCTCAACCCACGACCGACGCCGCGCACCCGGGGGGATCGGGTCCTCCCAGCGGGCCGTCGGCACCCAGAGCGCCGCCATGATCAACGACCTCGCGAAGATCCGGAACATCGGGATCAGCGCCCACATCGACTCGGGCAAGACCACGCTCTCGGAGCGCATCCTCTTCTACACCAAGCGCATCCACAAGATCAGCGAGGTGAAGGGCAAGGACGGCGCTGGCGCCACCATGGACTTCATGGAGCTCGAGAAGGAGCGCGGCATCACGATCCAGTCGGCCGCCACCTACACGAGCTGGTCCGACCACCACATCAACCTGATCGACACCCCCGGCCACGTCGACTTCACGATCGAGGTGGAGCGCTCGCTGCGCGTGCTCGACGGCGCGGTGCTGGTGCTCTGCGGGGTGGCCGGCGTGCAGTCGCAGTCGCTGACCGTCGACCGCCAGATGCGGCGCTACAAGGTTCCGCGGCTCGCCTTCGTCAACAAGCTCGACCGCTCGGGCGCCAATCCCCGCCGGGTCACCGAGCAGCTGCGCGACAAGCTGGCCCACAACGCGGTGATGATGCAGATCCCGATCGGGGTCGAGGCGGATCACGCCGGCGTGGTGGACCTGGTGACGATGGAGGCGGTCCGCTTCGAGGGCGAGCAGGGCGAGACGATCGTGCGCGGCCCGATCCCGGCCGAGCTCCAGGACGAGGCGCAGGTCGCGCGGGAGGCGATGCTCGACGCGGTCTCGATGTTCTCGGACGAGCTCACCGAGGCGATCCTCGAGGGGACGGTCCGCGAGGAGCTGATCCACGACGCCGTGCGCAGGGGCACGCTCTCGCGCGAGCTGACCCCCGTCTTCATGGGCTCGGCCTACAAGAACAAGGGCGTGCAGCTCCTGCTCGACGCGGTCATCCGCTACCTGCCGAACCCGACCGAGGTCGAGAACACGGCGGTGGACCTGTCGGCCGACGAGGCGCCGATCGTGCTCTCCTCGGACCCGCAGAAGCCGGCCGTGTCGCTCGCCTTCAAGCTCGAGGAGGGCCGCTACGGCCAGCTCACCTACACGCGCGTGTACCAGGGAACGCTCGCCAAGGGCGGCACCATCGTCAACAGCCGGACCCGCCGCAAGCACAAGGTGGGGCGCCTCGTGCGCATGCACGCCGACTCGATGGAGGACATCGAGTCGGCCGGGGCCGGCGACATCGTGGCGCTCTTCGGCATCGAGTGCGCCTCGGGCGACACCTTCACGGACGGCACGGTCGAGGTCGCGATGAGCTCGATGCACGTGCCGGCGCCGGTGGTGTCGATCGCGATCAAGCCCAAGGACAACAAGGCCAGCGACAACATGGGCAAGGCGCTCGGCCGCTTCGTGCGCGAGGACCCGACCTTCCGCGCCCACGTCGACCCCGAGAGCAACGAGACCATCATCTCGGGCATGGGCGAGCTGCACCTCGACGTCTACATCGAGCGCATGAAGCGCGAGTACAAGGTGGAGGTCGCGACCGGCGCGCCGCAGGTGGCCTACCGCGAGACCATCTCGCAGAAGGCCGAGTTCAGCTACACGCACAAGAAGCAGACCGGCGGTTCGGGCCAGTACGGCAAGGTGGCCGGCTACATCGAGCCGCTGCCCGAGGGCGACGACCGCGTCTTCGAGTTCGTGAACGACATCCGCGGCGGCGCGATCCCGACCGAGTACATCCCGGCCGTCGAGAAGGGCTTCGCGAGCGCGCTCGAGAAGGGCCGCCTGATCGGCTTCCCGACGATCGGCGTGCGGGTGGTCGTGAACGACGGCCAGTCGCACGCGGTGGACTCCTCGGAGATGGCCTTCGTCTCCGCGGCGCGCGGGGCCTTCCGCTCGTGCTACGGCGCCGCCAAGCCCATCATCCTCGAGCCGGTCATGAAGCTCGCGGTCGAGGGCCCGGCCGAGTTCCAGGGCGCGGTGCTGAAGACGATCATGCAGCGCCGCGGCACCGTGATCGGCACCACCGAGGAGGCCGGCTTCTGCCGCGTCGAGGCCGAGGTGCCGCTCGCGGAGATGTTCGGCTACGCGACGGACCTGCGCTCCCAGACCCAGGGCAAGGCCGAGTTCACGATGGAGTTCGCGCGCTACCTGCCGTGCCCGTCGGAGGCCACCAAGGAGCTGCTCGAGAAGTACGCCGACCGGCGCAAGATCGAGGACGAATGATGGGCACCACGGTTCGCCGCTATCTCAACGCCCGCTCGCCGCTGCGCCTGCTCGAGAAGGGGCTCCACGGCGGCCTCGGCCGGGGCAACCTCGGGCTGGTGCTGGCCGGGCGCGGGGTCGGCAAGTCCTCGTTCCTGGTCGGCGTCGCCCTCGACGACCTGCTGCGCGGGAAGCCCGTGCTCCACGTCGCCTGCGACCACACGGTGCAGCACGTCCGCGACCACTACGACACGGTCTTCGAGGACCTGGCGGCGACGACCCACCTCGAGAACCCCTCGGTGGTGCGCGCCGAGCTCGACCGGCTGCGCCGGATCCGCGCCTACCCGCCGAGCGCCTTCGACGCCAAGCGCCTGCGCGAGGCGCTCGAGCTCGAGCGCGAGCTCGGCGCCCAGCCGGAGCTGATCGTGGTCGACGGCCTCGACGTCGAGGCGCGCTCGCGCGAGGAGCTCGAGGCCTGGGCGGCCGCCGCCCGCGAGGCCGAGGCCGAGATCTGGATCACCGCCCATGCCCCCGCCGAGCGCATCGACGGCCTGCCGCCGGCGCTGCGCCCGCTCGCGGACCTGTTCGGCGTGATCCTCGCGCTCGAGCCCGGTACCGACGCGGTGCGCCTTCGCGCGCTCAAGGACCACGGCAACCCGGACCTCGCGGCGCTCCACGTGGCGCTCGACCCGCGCACGCTGCTGCTGGTCCGCTCCTAGCCGTTCGGGCACCTCCCGCGCTCGCGATCCGCGGGCGACCCGATCGTGACGCGCTGAGCCGGAGGATCGCCGGTGGCGACCCAGGGCCTGGTCGCGGTCGGGCTTCCTGCCGGCTCAGCTGCCGAGCCAGCCGCGCCGGATCGCACGCGCCGGGGCCGGGGCGCGCGGGTCGAGCTCGAACGCGAAGCGCTGCTCCGGATTGCGGCCCACGGAGAGGGTCGCCTCGTGCAGCCGCTCGCGGCGGAAGAACGCGAGGCGCAGCCGGGCGCCCGGTGCGGCGTCCTGCAGGCGCCGGGGCGCGCTCGCGGCGTCGACGCGCGCGCCGCTCACGGCAGCCAGCTCGTCACCGTAGGTCAGGCCCGCGCGCCAGGCCGGCGACCCGGGCGCCACGTTGCGCACCGTCGCGGGCTTGCCGCGCTCGTTCGAGGCGAAGGAGAGCCCCGTCCAGCCGCGCAGGCGGCGCGCCTCCGTCGCGTCCTTCTCCTGCTCCCAGGGCGCGCGCCGCGCGACGCGCACGCCCGCGCGCCCGAGGAGCTGCGGCACTGGCAGCTCGGCCGTGCCGTGCACGTAGCGGCGGAAGAAGCCGTCGAGCGGCCGGCCCGCGACCGCCGCCGCGGCCGCTTCGACGTCCGCCGGCTCGAGCCCGATGTCGCGCGCTCCGAAGCGCCGCCACAGGCGCCGGAACACGTCGGCGACGCCGCGCCGGCCGCCGGTCGCCTCGCGCAGGGTGAGCTCGAGCGCGAGCCCCACCCAGGCGCCCTTCTCGTAGTAGCTGATCGCGCGGTTCGTGAAGTTCTCGGCCGGCTTGTACTGCTTGACCCAGGCCTCGAAGGACAGCTCCGAGAGCGGCGTCACGTTGCGGCCCGGCTTGGCGGCGTAGCGTGCCCAGCGCTCGGCCAGGTCCTTCAGGTGGTCCGCCGGCTCGACGAGGCCCGCGCGCAGCAGGATCGGCCCCTCCATGAACGAGGTGAAGCCCTCGTGGAACCAGAGCAGGCGCGTGTAGTTCTCCTTCGTGTAGTCGAAGGGGCCGAGCACGCGGTCGCGGATCCGCTTCACGTTCCAGGCGTGGAACAGCTCGTGCGCGGCCAGCTCCGCGAAGCGCTGGTAGCCGGCCTCGCCATCGAACGAGAGCCCGGCGACGTTGAGCGTGCACGACGCGCGGTGCTCGAGGCCGCCGCCGTCGTGAGGCAGCGCGTGGACGAGGAAGAGGTAGCGGGAGAACGGGAAGCCGCCGAAGAGCCGGCCCTCGGCCTCCGCCACCGCGCGCAGGATGCGCACGAGCCGCCGCACGTCGGCGTTGCTGTCACCCTGGAGCGCCAGCTCGAAGCGCGCGCCGCCGGCCCGGAACGCGTGCCGCGCGTGGGTACCGGCCTCGAAGGGCGAGTCGGCGAGCTCGTCGTAGCCGGCCGCGCGCCAGCGGGCGCCGCGCTTCGCGAGCGCCGTCGAGACGCGCCAGCCGCGCGGCGCCCGCACCTCCACCTCGCAGGGACGGTCCTGCTCGCCGTCCACGTAGAGGAACACGCTGGTCCCGTTCCAGAACGCGTGCGCGTCGTCGAAGTACGACGTGCGCACGGACTCCTCGAACGCGAAGACGCGGTAGCGCACGCGCACCGGACCCGAGGCCACGGCGGGTACCCGCCAGCGATGCTTCTCGACGCGCTCGACCGGGAGCCGGCGGCCCCGCGCGTCGCGCGCCTCCAGGTCGAAGACGTGGCGCGCGAAGTCGCGCACCAGGTAGCTGCCCGGCGCCCAGACCGGCAGCACCAGGTCGAAGCCCGCGGCCGCGTCGCCGAGCGCGGGTACGGCGAGCTCGACGCCGATCTCGTGGCCGACCGGATCGGCGAGCGTGACGCGATAGCGCAACGGGGCGGCGGGCATCCGGCGCCGGTCGGCCGGCTACACGCCCAGCAGCCGCCCGAGCAGCCGCGAGCGCAGCTCGCGCCGCACGTCGCTGTAGATCACGTCGTCGCCGGCCGGGCGCGCGGCGGCCTTCTTCGCAGGGGCCCTGTTCGCAGCGGCCCTGGGAGCCGCCCGCTTCTTCGCCGCGGTCTTCTTCGCCGCGGCCTTCTTCACTGCGGGCTTCTTCGCCGCCGGCCGGGCCGATCGCTTCGCGGCGCTCTTCTTCTTCGCGGCCTTGGCCATGTGCCTGGTGCTCCCTCGTTCGCTCGCGTGGAGCGAGCGGGCAATCTAGTGCTCGGCGCCGAGCGCGGCCAGCGTCGGACGCGCGAACCGGCGCCGTCGCGCCGCCGCGAGCGCGAGGCCACCCGCGGCAATTGCCCCCGCCCCGCCGGACGAAGCCTCGGGCACCACCCGCACGAGGTCGATCTCGCCACCGATGCCCGCGAAGCTCGTGCACGAGAACCGCGGAGAGGACGAGAACCCTCCGCACGCGGCGCGCCTCGTCATGGCTCGCCGCCCCGCGGCAGGCCCTGCATCTCCGCCAGCCGGTCCCGCCACGGCGCGCGGATCGCCACCGCCTCGGAGGGCAGGAAGCCGAGCTCCTCGGCGATGCGGGCGATCTCGGCGCTCTCCGCGATCGAGATGGTGCCGTCGGC
>WBZY01001132.1_pt1 | contig 15100 bp, 21 predicted proteins | sample 5204191 | NCBI WGS metagenome assembly WBZY01 (sample SAMN12344363, study PRJNA552823) | activated sludge metagenome | biome: Activated sludge suspended growth; feature: Anammox Sidestream; material: Wastewater; isolation source: activated sludge from anammox sidestream of wastewater treatment...
CAGTGGACGGACGCGGACGATGTGCAATACAGCAAAGAGGCGATGGCGCGATTGGTTTCGGGATTACTTCACCGATGCCGCGAACGCGTCTACTTGGGAATCTCCGAATTGGGCGAAAGCGGATTTGAGGGACGCGGCGAATTGTTGCGCGCGTTTCAAAAAGTTTTGTGAATGGTAGGTGACAGTCACTTCGAAAGCGACTGTCACCTTTAGAATAACTAGATGAATAATAAATATTTGCTCATGACCATTTCGATTCTTCTGTTGGCTTGCAGTATTACTGGAACCCCGACGACTGTTCCTCCTGTTAAGCCAAGCCCGACTTCGATCATCCCACCGATTGATTCAACTTCTACGCCGCCTCCTTCGACGGGCGGACCGACTCTCGCCAACTGCCCGATGTTCCCTGCGAACAATTACTGGAACGCGCGCGTGGACTCGCTTCCCGTCCACCCGCAATCTGATTCGTGGATCAACAGCATCGGCCGCGACGCAGGCTTCCACATGGACTTCGGTTCAGGCGAATGGGACGGCGGTCCGATCGGGATTCCGTTCAACGTCGCGGCGGGATCAACTGTCCCTGCGTATGACGCGGAGTTTTATTATCCCGATGAATCCGACGCGGGACCGTATCCGATTCCCGATAATCCAAGTATCGAGTGGGGGAGCGATCATCACATTTTGGTCGTGGATACTGAGACGTGCAAGTTATATGAAACATACGACATGAGTTTTGACGGCGGCGCGTGGAGCGGCGGCTCGGGCGCGATCTGGGATTTGAACTCGAACGCCCTGCGCCCCGACACGTGGACCTCTGCCGATGCGGCGGGTTTGCCGATTTTGCCTGGCTTGGTTCGCTACGATGAAATCGCCGCGGGCGAAATCAATCACGCGCTGCGATTCACTGTCGAAGACACGGCGGGATACATCTGGCCCGCGCGGCATCAGACATCCGATCCGCAAAATGGAGTCCCTCCGATGGGCGCGCGTTTCCGTTTGAAAGCGGATTATGATATTTCAGGTTTCCCGCCTGAGATGCAAATCTTGTTGCAGGCGTTCAAAACATACGGCATCGTGTTGGCAGACAACGGCTCGAACTGGTACGTCAGCGGCGCGCCCGATGAGCGCTGGGACAATGACATGCTGCATTTGTTAGATGTGTTGACGGGCAATGATTTCGAGGCAGTGGATACGTCTGTATTGATGGTGGATGTGGATTCGGGAGAGGCGAAATAAGAAAGTGCTTGTTAAGAAGGCGAAGAATTCAACAATAAAATGAAGTTTTTGTACTATGACCGAGCATACTCATAAACCAGACAGCAATCAAGATTTATCTACCAAAGTCAAAAACTGGGTAGAGGAGCAAGGATATTCTCTTGAAATGCGAGTTGCTAAGAAATTTCAAGGGGGTGGTTTTCAAGTTTCTCAATTTGAACATTTCATTGACCAAGAATCTGGCTCCGTCAGACCCGTTGATGTTGTGGCGTCTCTTTCCAAAGATTTTGAGAATTCTCGTGTAGTTGTAAAACTTTATGTAGAGTGCAAGTATTCTGCAAAAGACAAGCCGTGGGTAATCGTAGTAACTTCAGATAAATTTGATAAATACTCCTTCTTTTCACGAATTTTAAAAGGTCAGCATCCGTCAAGGTGGTCGAATATAGAAACTTTGCAAGGTAGAATCACCGCAAGGATTGTTCAGGCAATGGATAGCAGTTCAAGCTTGGATATCTTCTCAATCAAAAATCCAGGTTATGTTGTTGCTGAAACCCTCACAAATCAAAAAGATCATGCGTATGAAGGAGTAATACAAACAAGCAAAAGTGTTGAAGCTCACGATATTGAGTCTGAGGAAACTTATAAGCAAACATTGCAATCTCTTGACGAATTTGATAAAGACCCAGACTACATTAGAGGACCAACGAAGACAGGTCTCTTTTTTAGTATTGCTATCCCTTTAGTCGTAATCAGTGGTCAATTGTTCGAGAGTTCTTTAGGAGATAACAATGAGGTTCAAGTTGCAGAAATTCAAAGTGGCATGGTTTTTGTGCCATATCGGCGGCGTGAAACCAATCCGCATTCACAAGTTGTATTGAGCCCTGTAACAGTAGTTACAGAAAAGCATTTGGATAATTACGTAGCATTAATTAAGAACGGGATAGAGTCCATGCTATCACATACCGAAGCAATAAATGAAGTACTCGAATTTGAAAAATCTAAATATGTCAATACAACGCCCGACGAATCTGATTTCTAGCGGAGTCTTGTTTAATGACTAACACCTTCATCCCTCGCCCCTCCCAACAACAAATCCTCCGCTACAACGGCGGACGCCTCGGCATTGCCGCTGTGCCTGGCGCGGGGAAGACGCACATTCTCTCGGCGTTGGCGGCGCAGATTATTCATAGCGGCGCGCCTGATGAGCGCCGGGACAATGACATGCTCCATTTGTTAGATGTGTTGACGGGCGATGATTTCGAGGCGGTGGATGCGTCTGTGTTGATGGTGGATGTGGATTCGGGGGAGGCGAAATAAAGGCAACGTGTTAAAATAGATGGAAAGCAAGGAGTTAGAATGGTACTCACATCCCACACGAAAAATCTATTATCCGATCTGCAGAAAATCATGGCGTTGGACGAAGACGAAATTGTCCAGCGTGGAATCGCGCAAGCGACCACCGATCGAATTATCGAGTTGCGCCAGCGCATCGGACAATTGAGCGAGCAGTACGGCGATCTCGAGAAACTTGAAGCGAAAAGCAAAAAGGTTTCGGCAGACGACCATACGCTTTATACCGATCTTTTGGAATGGCGCGCTGTTCGCCATGAATTGGAGCAATTGACCCACTTTTTGGAGAAAGTGTGAGTATATGGCACGCCTCCGTGATCCGCATTTTGCGCGAAAGCGGACTGTTTTCAGATATTCAACTCGTTGGTGGGAAAATCCGCGCTTTTCTTAACCAGACTCGTTTTCTTGACATTCACTTTGACCCGACAACCGATAGTTACTCGTACGCTTTGATTGACTTGACCCTGTCTTATGCGGGCGATAAGAGAGTGTTCGGTTGGGATGATTTTCCGCACCCTGATTACGCCGCGCTCACAAGCCTGAATAGTTACCCGCATCACTTTCAAGAACGACTCGGCGATGGAGCATGGCAATTCAGCGAGTCAACTTTTCGTGGGGATGTTGAAAATGATATCCGCGAAGTTATAGAAACAATTCAGCGCCGCACATCGGGCGAAGGATAATCTCTCGCTCGTTTTTCAATCTTCACCAATACCGTAACCGATCACTTTTAACTGATGACTGTTTTCATCCCTCGTCCCTCCCAACAACAAATCCTTCGCTACGATGGCGGACGGCTTGGTATTGCCGCTGTCCCTGGCGCGGGGAAGACGCAAATTCTCTCGGCGTTGGCGGCGAAGATTATTCAAAGCGGCACGCTTCAAGATGAACAAGAAGTGCTGATTGTTACACTGGTAAATTCAGCGGTGGATAATTTCAAGAATCGTCTCGAAAGTTTTTTTGATAACAAACTTGCATCATTATACAAATATCGCGTGCGCACATTGCATGGACTGGCGCATGACATTGTCCGCGAGAAGCCTGCGAGCGTGGGACTCGAAAATCGTTTCAGCATCATTGACGAGCGTGAGGCGGGTTTCATCCGCCGCGAGTCGGTCAATGCGTGGCTGGCGAATCATTCATTGGATGAATACCTCGACCCCGCCCTCGATCAATCCAAAACGGATTGGGTCAAACGTCAGCAACTGCCCGATCTTCTGGACTCCCTCGCCTTAGCCTTTATCCGCTCCTCGAAGGATCGCCTCATCACGCCCGAAAGCCTGCGTGCCAAACTCGACTCGTCTCCCACGCCCCTGCCTCTCGCCGAACTCGGCTGGAGCATCTACGCGGACTATCAACGCGCCCTCGCCTACCGCGGCGTCGTGGACTTTGATGATTTGATCCGTTTGGCATTGACCCTCCTCGAAAACGACGAAGAGTATCTCGCGCGTCTTCAATATCGTTATCCGTATATTTTGGAGGATGAAGCGCAGGATTCGAGTCGGACGCAGGAGAGGATCCTTTCACTCCTTAGCGGCTCTCGCCCTGAGCGGAGCCGAAGCGATAGCGGAGGCGTAGTCGAAGGGGGCGTTGCTGGCGACCCTGCGCTTCGACTACGCTCCTCGGAGAGCACTCGTCGCTCCGCTCAGCGCGATGGTTATGATGGCAATTGGATTCGCGTCGGCGACCCGAACCAAGCCATCTTTGAGACGTTTACAACAGCATCGCCTGAACTTTTGCGCGCGTTCATTCAAAACAACCCAAGCGTGGACATGCCCGAGTCGGGACGGTCACAGCCGTCTATTCTCGCGTTGGCGAATCATCTCATTGACTGGGTGATGGAGTCGCATCCCACCCCCGAAGCGCGGACGGCGTTGTCGGTGCCGCATATTGTCCCTGTGCCAGAGGATGACCCGCAGCAGAATCCGCCCGATGACCCTGAGGCGATCAAGTTCATCAGCAAGAAGTACACGCCCGACGAAGAACTCGAAGCGGTGGTCAAATCGGTGAAGGGATATGTTGACTCAATTTGGGATTTTCCCGATGAGGACAAGCCGACGATTGCGATCCTTGTCCCGCGCAACCAACGCGGCGTGGATGTGGTCAATGCGCTGAGGCAAAAGGGAATCGAGCCGATTGAGTTAATTTCAAGCACATCCGAAACACGAGCGGCGGCGGGATCGTTGAGTTATTTGTTGGCGTATTTGGCTGATCCAAGTTCTGCGAAGAAGTTGTCGAAGGCGTATGAGGTGTTTAGAAGAGACTGGAGAGTAGAGAATAGAGAATTAGTGAATAGGAAAGTAGAAAGTGGAGAAGTAGAGAGTAGAGGGGTAGAGGGTGGAGAAGTAGAGAGTAGCGGATTCGAGACGGGGAACTTATCAACTACTCAACTACTCAACTATGTAACTGCTCTTCTGCGCAAGATGGTGGATGTGGAAAACTTCGTCGCGCCGCAAAATGCCGACGACTGGCTGTCAGCCGTAAGGGAGAATGAAGCGGAGCAAGTCATCCAGGAGTTGAGCGCGTTCCGAGTCGTCATCCAGAGATGGTTGAGCGCGGTGACGCTTCCGATTGATCAGTTGGTGTTGACGCTGGCGCAGGATGTGTTCAGCGAGGCGTCGGATTTGGCGCTGGCGCATAAACTGGCGTTGGTGTTGCGGAGCGCGGCGGACGATCACGCGGATTGGCGCCTGCCTGAGTTGACGGCGGAACTGGCGGTGATCGCGAAGAATGAACGGCGTTTCATCGGGTTCTCGTCGGACGATTCGGGCTTTGACCCCGAACGTCATCGCGGACGGGTGGTGGTGACGACGATGCACAAGGCGAAGGGACTGGAGTGGGACCGCGTCTATTTGATGTCGGTCAATAATTATGACTTCCCATCAGCGATGCCGAATGACCGTTTTATTTCGGAGCGTTGGTTCGTGCGGAGCGGATTGGACCTGACGGCAGAAGTGTTGGCGCAGTTGAGCGTGTTGGAGTCGCGGGGCGAGTACGACTGGTACGAAGAAGGCGCGGCGACGATGCGCTCGCGGCTGGATTACGTGAAGGAACGTCTGCGCTTGTTCTACGTGGGCATTACCCGAGCAAAGAGGGAGTTGATTGTGACGTGGAATTCGGGTCGGCAGGGGGAGGCGACGCCGTCGTTGGCGTTGAGTGAGTTGATGGGGTGGTGGGAGGGGATTAAATGAACCTAGAAAGTATTATTATCCCCAGTGTTACTGCATTAATTATCGGGATAATCTTATTATTTCTTGAATATAGGACATCTTGGTTTCAAAAGCACTTTATCCATAACGTGAATAAAAACTCTGATGATAATATGCTGGAAGACAACAATGATCTTGGATTAATAGGAGCATCTGTTACTCCAATTGAGCAACTGGATAATCGTGTAGGAGATTGGTTTCAAATTGCCAAAGAAGTTAAGGTGCTTTTAGATGATTTATATTGCTCAGATGTTCTTGAACATGGAGCATATGTGCCTAGTGTTGAATTTGTAGAAATAAACCAAATTAAGGACTCTTTAGACAGGGAAATTGTTTTTGATATAACAACAAATTATAAAGTTGGCACGGGATATATTAGGGTACAACCTTCAGGAAGAATAGTAAGTTGCAGGTATGATGCCTATTGACGGTACTTTAACGAACAATATATATGGCACCGACTCTGGCGATGAGTGAGTTGACGGGGTGGTGGTAATCTACAGACACAAGAAATAATCTGTGAGGAGAAAATGAATTCAGCAAATTTATCGGACATTATTGCATTTCTTGCGCTTTTGTTGGGGTTAGCAAACTTCTTTATCCTTCTAGGGGACAAAAAGCCTCAAATAAAAGTAAATTCGGGATATGTCCGTGCTGATATTGTTCACGAAGGCAGAAAAGTCAGTGAAGCTCAACAGATATTTATTGATGTCGTGAACTTATCATCTAGAAAAATCAGAATTCACAACATGTGGATTGAATGGAAGGCTCAAGGACGAATTTTTAGCCGATGGAAACGCGAGAATCCTCCTCCACTTGAAAAGCTTGATACGGAAAATCAATTTCTATTTCGTCTAGAGGCTTGGGATAATGCGCATTTTCTAATCGAGTGGCAAAAGTATATTGAATGGATGAATAAAAGGAACATACGCGATAAAATTATTTACACAAGAGTGACGGTTAGAGACGTAACAGGCAAATGGTATTTCAGTAGAAGATTGAAAATCGACATTGTTAACGGTTTGGTTCTGACTAAACCTTAATTCAAGACTTTGAAACAAGGAATACAATCTCTTTCCAGATTCTATTCAAAAGATGAAAGCTATTGAGTCGGTTTCTGTCCAATTCAAACTTGACGAGTGGAGAGTAGAGGATTACTTCCGCCGTGTTCAGCGATGTTTTAAATCGCAAAAACCAACTTATAAATTGATTGCCCACTTTGTTGTTGAGCAACAAATTACGAATCTCCCATCCCCTCGAAGTTTAGCAATTCAAATGACTGAAACTGGAGTCTGGGACTTTACGTTGAGCGCTGAGTCCCCAGTACCTATTGGTAACTACGCTCCATCTAAAAAATCACGCAAATCCAATCGTTCAAAGAGAAACTTAATCTACACTACCCAGCTAGATCATGAACGCGTGGCTCGTGACAAGTTGAATCATTGTCCTCACGGAGTGCCAAAGCATCAGGTTTGCGCAATCTGCGATCCTGAAAAATTTAGAGAAAACACAGGAATTGAATAAAAGCAAAAAGACGATAAACGGACTCAGACGGGATGATTGATCGGCGTGGCGGTTTGACCTCACCCAGATAATCGTAACAATCGGTCATGTCGGTTTGCCCTCTCCCAAGGGAGAGGGCATGGAGTTGAATCCTTTTCTAGTTGATGGGGTCGTTGGGTTTCCAAGAAAATGTTTGGCTTGAGGAGCAAAAGGCTTCTCCCCCTTGGGGGAGACGGGAGAGGGGGTGGACGGCAACCCCCTCTGTCCTTCGGACATCTCCCCCAAATACGACAATGAGAATTTGGGTTGCGAATTGAATCTTTGAATCGTCGGATTTGGGGGAGACTCGGCGATGGGTATTTTCTTGTTCCATGGAAGAGTGAGGGGTTGTCTAAAAAGGGGAAGAACAAGTTGAGAAAACGGCGTAAACGGAGCAAGAGACAAAAAAACTGGCGGTCATTGGATCGCCAGTTTTCGTAAATTGTGCGCCATGCACACCAGACCCCACTCCACATCCACTTTTTTCAACCCTCGGAGCATGAACCTTCGGAAGCCCATGTTCTGTTTCACGTCCCCGAAGACCGTTTCGGGTTCAATGCTTCGTAATTTACGCAAGGCCATACCCTGCTCGGAAAGCAGGTTGTCTTTGGCTTGCTGACGATAGCGGCGGAGTTCAAATCCGACTTGCATTTGGCGATTGCCTTTGGCTTTGGTGCATTTGGGTTTGAGAGGGCAGGCGGCACACTCCAAACATTCATAAACCCGCCGTTCAGATAAGAAGCCGTTTTTGGATTGGTAGGGTTTGGTTTCGATATAGACCATGCGATGGTGGGCGGGACACACGAACTGATCCTTGTCCTGATCGTAGGGAAAGCAGGTTGACTTGAAGCGCATCTTCTCAAGCAGTTCGGGTTTGCGCGGCGGGTGTTGCTCCTGGTGGAAGGTGTTGTAGTTGAGGTAGTTCCCCATGCCGTGCTTTTCCAAATAGGCATAGTTTTCTTCGCTGCCGTAGCCTGCGTCGCCAGACACGTTTTTGAATTGTTTGCCCTGCGGAAACTGCTGTTGTTGCATATGGGGAATGAAGCAACTGGTATCGTCGGCTTGTTGGTGGAGGCTATAGCCCACCACAAACTGTCCTTCGGTTCCTATTTGCACGTTATAAGCCGGGCGCGCCAGCGGCTGGCGCGCCGCCCGGTCTTCCTTCATGCGCAGACTGCTGGCCTGCGGGTCGGTTTTCGAATAGCTGTTGCGTCCCGCCAGAATGCGTTCTTGCTCTTCGTACTTCTCCAAACGCGGCACATCCTCCTGCTCCAATTTCTTCATGGCCTTTTTCTGTTCCGGCGTCAGCGGCTTTTCCTTCAACTGGGCGTTGATCTCCGCCGCTTTCCGCTTCACCTTCTCGGCCGTCAACTCGCTTTGCTCGCCCAGTTCTCCCAGGTTTTCCTCCCCGTATACTGCATTCTCGCGTTCGTTCACCTGCTCGATTTCATCCAGCAACGCCTGAATTTGCTGTTGTAGTTTCTCCTTGTATTTCTGCGTCTTCTTCGCCCACACCACTTTGTGCGGGTTGGAGTTGGCGCCCAGCTTGCTCCCATCCACAAAGTAATTCTCCATCTTCACGTAGCCCTCTTCCACCAGAAGCTCCATCATCGAAGCGAACACTTTCCGCACCGCTTCCTTCAACGTGTCGCTCCGAAAGTTGTTGATCGTGTGAAAGTCCGGCCGGTTGCCCCCGCTGATCCACATGAAGCCAATATTCTCCCACAGCGCTTTTTCGATCTTCCGCGACGAATAGATCTTCTGGGTGTAGGCATACACAATCACCTTCAACATCATGCGCGGATGATAACTGCTCGTCCCGCCCCCTTTGTATTTTGCTAAAAGCGGCTCGATGTCCAGCTCATCCACGACGCGATTGACCACCCGTACCAGATGTTTTTCAGGGATCAATTCTTCCAAACTCGGCGGCAGCAGACTCAACTGCTCCATTGCGTACGGCTTGAAGGTGAGGTTTCGGTTGTTCATCTCCCTATTGTATTAAACTTTTCCCCAACTGAGGAGGGGCTGTCCTCCCCTTTTTAGACAGCCCCTTCCATGAACTGAGGTGGTTGTCGAGCTTGTCGAGATACAGGACTTCAGTCCGCCGATTCAAAGGATGACAAACGGTCTCGCGGTTATCCAATCCGCGAGACCGTTTTGTTCGATGGCAATGTATAATCCAATTCAAGAGTCGTTGAGTCCCTCACTTTAGGAGTTGCGCATGGACAAGAAGCCGAACGATAATTGGGCAAACGGGAAATCGTATGAGCAGTACATCGGTCGCTGGAGCCGCCGTGTCGCGAAAGAGTTCGTGACGTGGCTCGATGCGCCCACGGGCGGTCAATGGCTGGATGTGGGTTGCGGCACGGGCGTGCTCAGCCAGACGATTCTTCAACTTGCCGAACCTGCCCACGTCAAAGGCGTGGATCGGTCGGAGGGATTTCTCAACCTGGCGAGAGAACAAGTGCGGGATGATCGAGTCCAATTTGAGGCTGGGGATGCGCAGACGCTGACAGACGATTCAGGAATCTTTGACACAGTTGTCTCGGGACTTATGCTCAATTTTATTCCCCAGCCTGAACGCGCTCTCGCAGAAATGATACGCGTCACGCGCGCGGGCGGCTTGGTCGCCGTCTACGTTTGGGATTACGCGGAGGGGATGCAGTTGATCCGTCACTTCTTCGATGCGGCAGTGGCATTGGACGCGAGCGCGGCTGAGCATGACGAAGGTCCGCGTTTCCCGATCTGCCGCCGCGATGGGTTGAGTCAACTTTTTGAATCAGCGGGGCTTCACAATGTGGAGGTGCGCGGTATCGAGATTCCAACAGTCTTTCGCGACTTCGACGATTATTGGTCTCCGTTCCTTGGTGGCGTGGGAGCCGCGCCAAGCTATGCCATGTCACTGAGTGAGGAACACCGCGTTGCATTGCGTGAACGAATCCGCGCGGGACTGCCGTTCAATGCCGATGGTTCGATCTCCCTGACCGCGCGAGCATGGGCGGCGCGTGGCGTAAAATAAAAAACCCAATGGCAATGATCGAATGAAAAACGATCTATCATCCATCGTTTTCAATTCTGCAATTCACCTCCGAAATTATTGAATCTCATTCATCTTGTAGTACAATCGGCATTGAAAGAGTTTGACAATTTTGTTCCTGTCTGTTCCGTGGGGAAGGGATGGTCATCAAGAAACGAAATCTCGAAAACTCCAAACTGAGTCCGCTTTATTTTTTTACTCTCTATGGAGAACCGCATGCGCAATCCGAAAACAAAATTCGACCTGCAATGGAAAGTGTTCCGCAGTCGTTCCACTGAATGGTGGAGTCTGCTAGCTGAGCATGACCTGAAAAAAATTGACAAGGCAGACGACAAGCAGAATCGATTCGTTACCCTGCTTCAAGTCAAATATGGGTATACCCGTCAGCAAGCGCAGGAGGAGATCAACAACCGCTGGATGGCGTTTTACATGGCGAGAAAAGTCGCTGGGTAATAACTTACGGCTAAAATAAAATGAAAGCGGTCTCGGATGCGCATCCGAGACCGCTTTATGTTTCTACTGGTAGAGGAAGTTGGACTATATCATCACGTGGTCTGGAAAATTTGGCTTGCCAATTAAAAATGCCGTTATACTTCGGTCATGGAACAAGCGGAACTTGCGATTGCCGCCGAAAAGCTTGCCTGTCTTAACGCCGACTTTCAAGTGACTGTCCTTACCGATTGGGGCAAGGATTCATTCGGCGATTCCGCGTGGGAAAAGGGAACATGGTCGTTCGCTGAATTGAGCAAACTTCACGATTCGCTCTCGTTGTTTGCAAACGTCATGGGCGGAAATGAAAACTTTATCAACAACTTTGGGCAAGTAACAGTAAAAAAGGCGGACATCGGCTCGCACGGAGGGGAAGCCTTGCATGGACAAGTCACGTTTTCCAATACCGGTTCATTCACCTCATGGACAGTCGTCCACGAATTTGCTCACATCTGGGACGAAAAGAGCGGCTGGGAATTATCCCGTCAACTTGAACGATACACCGGCGGGTACACCTCTCGGTTTTTCTCGTGGGCGAAAAAGTTTTTCAGGCTCGCTGACCTGAACGGCTTCGTCAAAGCGGATGAACCCGGCAAGCGTGGACGCAAACCCGGTTGCAACGCGCGCGGCTACTTCTACGGCGACAAACCCAGCGGCTCGAACTGGGCATTCAACCGCGTGGAGGATTTCGCCGAGTCGGTGGCGATGTATGTCGGCTGGGGAAATGACAATCCCTTGCGCGAACAGGCGCGCGCCAGAATCTCCCGCTACGAACTCGCGGACGGCGAGACCGATCTGTTCTTTCGCACGAAAGATAATTGGGCGGAGTATGCAAAATACTTTTATCCCGAAGGCGGCGATTACTCAAAGACGAAGAGGTGGAGGTTTGTGGAGGGGTTATTTTAATCGTTTATGAGTCAGAATTTTGGAGATGATAAATGAGTGGATTTGATTGGCAAAAAATTGTTGTTGATTCAATACCTTCAGTACTCAGCGGTTTGATCATTGCTCTGATTGTTTATGGTTTAGATGAAAGGAGGGCAAAGAGAGATCGGAGGCTGTCTGACTTTCGAATTGCATCAAATTGGGAAGTATCGAGCCCCAAGCCAAGTTTGCGAAACTTTCATTTGTCGGGGGAGAACTTATCAGGCTATGATTTATCAAATGCTAATTTGGAAAACGCTGATTTAAGCAAAACTGGTCTATGGGCAACCAATTTGAGTAGAGCAAATCTCCGAGGAACAGATTTCCGTGGCGCAGAACTTGTAGGTACTATCTTGAAAGGTGCCGTTGCCATTCGTGCTAAATTTTCGAGAGCGGTGGTTAGGCGGCATAACTATCCAGATTTAGATCAAAAGCCTGATTTTTCTAATGCCAGTTTCATTGCTTGTGATTTTCAACATGCAAGGCTGGAAGAGGTAATTTTTCTAGGTGCAAATTTCAGCCGTGCCGATTTTTCGGGCGCTACTTTAGTAAAATGTGATTTCACGGGAGCCGATCTAAGTGAATCAAAATGGAAGAAGGTAAGACGCGTTGAAAACTGTACTTGGAAGAAAGTGAAAGGTATTTCGCATGATAATTTTCCGCTTGAATTGTTGAAAGAAATAGAGAAACAGAATGCTAAACGAGGTTGAAGAAGAGTTTTGGAGCGAGATTGATTTCCTCACGTTGGTTATATTTCTCCCGTCGGAGGTTGCTCATTCATGGAAATCACCTGGTAGGAGCATTCCTGTATCCGCCTCATCGTGACGGTGGTTTGAGAAAGTGTGAAAATTGAAAAACGTCCGACGAACTTCGTCGGACGTTTTGTTTCTACACTTTCGCGCCTGCGATGTGCAAGTCGGCAAGGGGCAGGGAAGTTGTCTCCAGCCGTGTGAGGTCAACAATCTTGCTGGCGCGGTCAATGTCAATGCCGACGATATTGCCTTGCGCGTCAAAATCCACCACAACGCCCGGGGCGACTTCTTGTGAATCGGAACTGGTCTTTGCGGAAAGATCGATGTAAAGCGAATTGGTTTCAGGGTAGTAGTTGAATTTCATATTCAACCTAAAGTTCTTCAAGTAATTCCACAAACTCATCAGGAGAAACGGAGACTTCCCGCAGTATCTCGCGCATAAGTGGCCGAGCAATATCCCTGTGTCCATGATTGGGGAGCGTGGTAGTTCTGCCGTCAGTGTGGCGATAGAAAACGTGACTCCCCTTCTGGCGCACAGCAGCAAACCCAAGCCGACGGAGGATTTTGTCCATCGTCTTGAAATTTGCCATTGGCAGTTTGCTCATACGGCAACTTCTACCTGCTGCGTGCCAACGAAATGAAAAGTTGCATCGGCAAGTTCCGGGTTTTCTTCAAGGCACAATTCCAATACTTCCTGTAAATTGCGCTGTAATTCATCCAGAGTCTCGGCTTGGGTGTGCGCGCCCGGCACGTTGGGTATGATGCCTACATATAATTTGCTATCATCGTCGTACTCCACAAAAGCGGTAAATGTTTTTTTCATTGTTGCTCCTGTTGCCAAAAGAATTATACCATTTGGAAATCCAACGATTATTCTCCCAGCCCTGCGGCTTGCATTATAATTCCCCCTCGGAGACCTCTCATACATGGAAATCACCTGGTACGGACATTCTTGTTTCCGCCTCACCGAGCGCAACTATGCGACGGTGGTGACGGACCCATTCGACAACAAATCCATCGGCTATTCCGCGCTCAAACTCAAATCGGATATCGTCACGGTCAGCCACGATGCGCCCGGTCACAACAACGTGGACGCGGTCAAAGGCGCGTCGCACGTCATTGATGGCGCGGGCGAATTCGAGATCGGCGGCGTCTTCGTCACCGGCGTTTCAACCGACGGCGGCGGGGCTGGCAAGAAGAAGGGCAAAGGCTCGCCCAACAACACCATCTACGTTTTCGATTACGATGGCATCACCGTCGCGCATCTCGGCGACCTCAAACAAACCCCGACTCAATCCGAGATCGAATCGCTTGGCACGATCAACGTCGCGCTGGTTCCCGTCGGTGGGGGAGGCGGGCTCAACGCGGCGAAGGCGGCGGAGGTCATCAGCCTCATCGAGCCGAATCTCGTCATCCCGATGCACTATTCCACTCCGGCGGTCAAACTCTCGCTCGACTCGCTCAGCAAGTTTGTCAAAGAGATGGGACTGTCGAAGCCGGAGACCCAGCCGTCCCTGAAGGTGACGCGCTCCGGTCTCCCCAGCGAAACCCACGTCGTCGTGTTGGAATATCAGGCGAGTCAATAAAGCCATGTCATTCTGAGCGAAGCGAAGAATCTCCTCGCCACGAGCAAGACTCTTCGTCGCCTAAAAGCGGCTCCTCAGAGTGACATAAAAGGAAACAATGGCAGTCAAAGTTTTGATGACATGGGACATCGCCGGCGACCGCGATCAGGAATATTTCGAATTCATCATCGGCGAATTTATTCCCGGCGTACAGCGCCTCGGCTTGCAACCCGCCGAAGCGTGGGCGACCATCTACGGCTCGTACCCGCAAATTCAAGTCGGCTTGCTCGCCGCAGACATGGTCGAAGCGCGGCGCGTCATCGATTCGCCCGACTGGGCGATCTTGCAGGATAAACTCTTCGGCTACGTTAAAAATTTTTCATACAAAGTTGTGCAAGCGCGCAGTGGATTTCAATTCTATTCGCCGAACAATTAAATGAAATCGCGTTGGTTCTATTTTTTATGCTCAATCGAGGGCGCGGTCGCACTGGTCGCGCTCCTTTTGATTCCCTCCGAAAGCGCCACCCTCTCGCCCGCGCGACTCGCCCTCATCACTATCATTTTTTCTTTGATGCTGATGTCGGCATGGTTCGCATTTCGCCCGCCTCAACTTGATCGCCTCGCGCGGACCTCTCTCATCCTCCTCGTCACGCTTCTCTCTCTGACGTTCAGCCTGACCCTGTTTCTTCTGCGTTATCTCAACCCCGAGGCTTTTCTCCCGCTCTACACGCGACTCAGTCCGCTATTGTGGTATCTGCTCGCGCTCTCGATCCAATTCGCCCTCTACCTCCTCCACCTCCAAAACGGATTCCACCTCGACGCGCTCAAACAGCACAAACCAATCTTCCTTGCCTCACTTGCCATATTTGCTTTATTTGCTCTTTTGCTCCTATTTGTCTCCCTCACCAAACTCGGCATCACCAAAGACACCGCCTACTGGGGCGAACCCGGCGTCCCGATTCTGGGCTGGCAATTCATCCTCTCCATCCTCCTCGGCGCCACCATTCTCATCTGCCA
>WBZY01001133.1_pt1 | contig 15092 bp, 14 predicted proteins | sample 5204191 | NCBI WGS metagenome assembly WBZY01 (sample SAMN12344363, study PRJNA552823) | activated sludge metagenome | biome: Activated sludge suspended growth; feature: Anammox Sidestream; material: Wastewater; isolation source: activated sludge from anammox sidestream of wastewater treatment...
CCGAGGTGATGACGGCACCCGGCAAATCGATCGGGCCGCGCGAGCTGGCAGCCGAAGCCGTGCACCTGATGGAACTGCACAGGATCACCGCCCTCCCCGTCATCGACGCGGCGGGCCGCGTCATCGGAGCCCTCAACGTGCACGACCTGCTGCGCGCCGGAGTCATGTAAGCCCGTGGCGCGCCCAGCAGGATCGCCCCGCGACGTGCGCCTCCTCGTCCTCGACGTCGACGGCGTGCTGACGGACGGTCGTCTGTACTACGGCGCACGCGGCGAGGTACTCAAGGTGTTTCACGTCCTCGACGGTCACGGCATTCGCGAAGCGCAACGCGCCGGCATCGCCGTGGCAGTCATATCGGGCCGCGACTCGCCTGCCGTACGCGGCAGGTGTCGCGATCTCGGCATCCGGCACGTTTTCCAGGGGGTGGAGGACAAGCTCGCGGTACTCACCCGACTTTGTGCGCGCCTCGGCGTGGCGCTGCGCGAATGCGCGGCCGTGGGAGACGACACGCCGGATGTTGCGGTGATGCGCGCGGTCGGCCTTGCCTTTGCGGTCCCGGGGGCGCATGTGACAGCGCGGCGCGCAGCACATCGCGTGACGCGCGCGCGGGGCGGCCACGGGGCGGTGCGCGAAGTGTGCGATCTGCTGCTCGCCACCCGCGCCCGGCCATGAACGCACGCTGGCTGATCGGGGTCGTCGCGATCGCGATGATCATTGCCACGGTATTGCTGAGCCGAACCTCGCAAACACCGGATGTGACGCACGTCGACCGCAGCAGTGGGCAGGATCCGGGCTATTCGGCCCGCGATGCCGAAATCATCGAGACCGGTGAGGACGGACGGCCCCGCTACTGGCTCCGGGCAGAGATGATCGAGCAGGCGCCGAACGATGCAACGATCACCCTGACACACCCGGCGCTGCGCTATCTCGGCGAGGGCGGCAGCAGCTGGCGCGCGAGCGCGCTGACCGGCACGGTGCCGCCCACCCGCAATCTCATCATGCTCGACGGCGACGTGCGACTCGATGGCACGCTGCGGGGCGGCGGGGCGCCGGCGCATGTCGAGACCAGTCATCTCGCGTTCGATACCGTAAACGAGGTGGCATCCACGAAGGCGAGGGTCGCGATCGACTGGTCGGGCCACCGCCTGTCCGCGCGCGGCCTGCGTGCCGATCTCAAGGGGGAGACCCTTCGGCTAGAATCGAAGGTCAATGGCCGTTTCCTCCCTCAGTAAGCCGGGCCGGCGGCTGCGTGCACCGTTGCTCGGGGCGCTCGCCTGCATGCTGGCGGGCGGCGTCGCCGCGCAGCCCGCGGCGTCACCGACAGCTGCGATACGCAATCTGCCGATCAACGTGGATGCCGCGTCGTCCGACGTCGACTACCGCAGCAACACGGTGGTGTTCCGCGATGTCGTGATCACGCAGGGCACGACGCGCGTCTCGGCCGACCTCGCGCGCGCCACGGGGCTCGACTTCAGGGACTCGACCTGGACTTTCACGGGCAACGTGCGTATCGAGCGCGACGGCGGCGTGCTCGAATCGGATGAGGCGCAAGTCCAGTTTCGCGCCAACCTGCTGCGCGTGGCGACGATTCAGGGCAAGCCCGCGCGGTTCGAGCAGCAGCTCACGCGCTCGGCGGACACGGCCCACGGCCGCGCAGCGACGATCGTCTATGACCTCGACAGTGATCACGTGACCTTGACGGGCGACGCCTGGCTCAGCGACGGCCGCAACGAGATCAGTGGCGAGAAACTGGTTTACAACGTGCGCGACCAGCGCGTGCTCGCCGAGCCGCAGCCCGGCACCGGCGGCCGGGTGCGCATCACGATTCGCCCGAAGGATGCGAACAAGGATGAGCCACGGCCATGACGCGCCTCTCGGCCGTGCGCCTCGCAAAGAGCTATGGCAAGCGCGCCATCATCACCGACCTGTCGCTCGACGTGGCAGGCGGCGAAGTCGTCGGCCTTCTCGGCCCGAATGGGGCCGGCAAGACGACCGCCTTCTACATGATCGTCGGCCTCATACCCCTCGACGCGGGGCACATCCGGCTCGACGATACCGATCTCACGCACTTTCCCATGCACCGGCGTGCGCAGCTCGGCATCGGCTACCTGCCACAGGAAGCTTCGGTGTTCAGAAAGCTGTCCGTGCAGGACAACGTGCTCGCGATCCTCGAGACGCGTGCCGATCTCGACCGCGCCGCGCGCGAGCAGCGCCTCGAGGAGATCCTCGACGAACTGCGGATCTCGCATGTGCGCGAGAGTCTCGGGCTGTCGCTGTCGGGCGGTGAGCGCCGGCGCGTCGAGATCGCACGCGCACTCGCCGCCGAACCGCGCTTCATGCTCCTCGACGAGCCGTTCGCGGGCGTCGACCCGCTCTCCGTGCTCGACATCCAGCGCATCATCCGCGAACTGACGGCCAAGGGCATCGGCGTGCTGGTCACCGATCACAACGTGCGGGAAACGCTCGGCGTCTGCGACCGCGCATACATCGTCAGCGCGGGCACCGTGATCGCTGCCGGAAATGCCGAAGAAATCCTTGCCAACCCCCAAGTCCGTGAGGTGTACTTGGGCGAATCCTTCCGGATGTGAATGGTCATACAGCCCTGAAAACTCCCGTTTATTCAATGCGTTGGGTGCTTCCGCCCTCGCCACCATGCTGAAACCGTCCCTGCAGCTGAGACTGGGTCAGTCGCTCACCATGACCCCGCAGTTGCAGCAGGCGATCCGGCTGCTGCAATTGCCCGCGCTCGAGCTGCAGGCGCACATCCGCGAGCTGCTCGAATCGAACGTGATGCTCGAGCCCGTCGAGGAGCCCGAGCAGACGGGGATCTTCGAAGCCATCCAGTCGCCGGCGGAGCGGGCAGCGCCCGGGCTCGAGGGGTCACCGCGCGAAGCGGCGCAGGCCGAAGTCGAGATCATCGCTGACAACTGGTCGAGCGGGACCTCCGCCGCATCCGAGGCACCCTGGTTGGGCGACGACGACGAGCGCCAGCAGGAGTACGCCGACGGGGCTGGAGCGTCGCTGCAGGACCACCTGCTCGAACAGCTCGAAGTGGCCCACCTCGACGCACGCCGGCTCGCGATTGCGCGTGCGATCATCGATGCCATCAACGACGACGGCTACCTGATCGAGTCCGCTGACGAAATCGCGGCGACGCTGCGCCCCGATGTCGAGTGCGGGGTAGCCGAGGTGCTCGATGTGCTCACGACGGTGCACGCGCTCGACCCGCCAGGGGTCGGCGCGCGCTCGGTGGGGGAGTGCATCACGCTGCAACTGCGCCAGCTGGACCCCGCCACACCCGGCCTCGCAACCGCCCTCGCGATTGCGGCCGATCACCTCGACGCGCTTGCCCGGAGCGAACTCGCGCTGCTGCGGCGCGAATTGCGGGTTACCGAAGATGAACTCGCCGAGGCGCTCGCGCTGGTGCGCACCTGTCAGCCGCGCCCGGGCTCGGCCATGAGCGGCGCCACGACCGAGTATGTGGTGCCCGACGTGTTCGTGCGCCGCACCGATCGCGGCTGGAGCGTCGAGATCAACCCCTCGACCCTGCCGCGCGTGCGCCTGAACCAGGGCTACGCAAGTCTCCTCGGCAGGGACACCCCGCACGCCAGCCTGCGCGCGCAGCTGCAGGAGGCGCGCTGGCTGCTGAAGAGCCTCGAGATCAGGAACGACACGCTGCTCAAGGTCGCAGGTGCGATCGTCGAGCGGCAGAGCGCGTTCCTCGAGCAGGGCGATGAGCACATGCGGCCGATGATCCTCAAGGACATCGCCGCCGCGATCGAAATGCACGAGTCGACCATTTCGCGCATCACTTCCGGCAAGTACATGCACACACCCCGCGGTGTGTTCGAGTTGCGGTACTTCTTCTCGAGTCACGTCGGCGGCGGTGAGGCTGCCGAGACCTCCTCGACCGCGATCCGCGCGAAGATCCGCAAGCTGATCCGTGAAGAGGACCCCGCAGCGCCGCTGTCGGACAGCCGCATCGCCGAGATGCTCTCGGCGGAGGGCATTCCGGTGGCGCGACGCACGGTTGCGAAATACCGGGAGGCGATGCGCATTGCGCCTTCCAACGAACGCCGGCGCACGAGGCCGGGATGATACGCATACAGCCAGAAGCGAGGAGAGCACGATGCAACTTTCCGTGAGCGGTCACCATGTCGAAGTCACCCCGCCGCTGCGCGGCTACGTGGAGAAGAAGCTCGAGCGCATCGTGCGTCACTTCGACCACGTGATCGATGTGCACTGCGTGCTCACCGTCGAGAAGCTGCGGCAGAAGGCCGAGGCCACCGTGCACGTGCGCGGCGGCTCGATCCACGCCGATGCGATCGAAGAGGACATGTACGCGGCGATCGATGCGCTCGCCGACAAGCTCGACCGCCTCGTGAAGAAGCACAAGGAGAAATCCGGGGACCACCACGCCGCCGAGGGGCGCAAGACCACGCGGCAATAGCCGCGCACCGCCGGACCATCGCCACATGCGCATCGTCGTCGTCAGCGGCCTTTCGGGGTCAGGCAAGAGCGTGGCGCTGCACATGCTCGAGGACCTCGGGTTCTACTGCATCGACAACATCCCCGCGGCGCTGCTGACCCCGCTCATTTCGCACACGGTGCGCAGCGCCGACACCGTCTACGAGCGGATCGCCGTCGGCCTCGACGCGCGCAACACCGCGGCCGAAATCGCCACCGTACCGAAGCTGCTGCAGGAGCTGAAGAAAAGCGGCATCCAGTGCGAAGTGCTGTTTCTCACTGCGAACGACGGGGAGCTGCTGCGCCGTTTCGCCGAGACCCGCCGCAAGCATCCGATGAGCCGCAGCGATGTCGGGCTGCGCGAGGCCATCGCGATCGAGCGCGATCTCCTCGAACCGATCATGTACGCGGCCGACCGGGTGATCGACACCTCGCGCATGGGCGTGCATGCGCTGCGCGATGTCGTGCTGCAGGCGGCCGAGTCGCGCATCTCGCCGCGCCTCGCGATCACCTTCGAGTCATTCGGCTTCAAGCACGGCATCCCTGGCGACGCCGACTTCGTGTTCGACGCGCGTTCATTGCCGAACCCGTACTGGGAGCCGCTGCTGCGCCCGCTCACGGGCCACGACCCGGAGGTGATCCGCTTCCTCGAAGCCGAGCCGGCCGTCGCCAGGATGATCGACGACATCGCGGCCTTCATCGAGGCACGCATTCCCGAGCATACGGCGGCGAATCGCCGCTACCTCACAGTCGCCGTCGGCTGCACCGGTGGCCAGCACCGCTCCGTCTACATCGCGAACCGCCTGGTCGAGCGCTTCGCGGCACACCACCCGCACGTTGCCGCGCGGCACAACGAGCTGCGTGCGAATCGCGATCAATGAAGGGAGATCGATCATGGCCAGCCAGACGATTCGACGCCTCGCGTCATCCACGACGGCACTCGCCCTGGCCGTGCTGATCGCCGCCTGCAGCACGCCGGCATCACCACCGACCGCGATGGTCTCGGGCACAGCCACGTATCGGGAGCGCATGGCCCTGCCACCCGGCGCCGTGTTCGAAGCGCGGCTGGAAGATGTGTCGCGGGCCGACGGGCCGGCGATACTCATCGCAAGCGTCCACACCGAATCGCCCGGCGCGCCGCCCTTCCGGTTCGCGATTCCCTACGATCCGGCGCGCATTGCGCCGGCACACAGCTACGCGATCCGGGCCCGTGTCATGCTGGGAGAGGAGCCACTGTTCGTATCGGACACCCGCGTGCCGCTGCCCTCCGGGCCAGACGCCGCACCGCTGACGATCACCATGGTCCGGGCTGCTGCAACTCTCGAGGACACCCGGTGGGAACTCGTCAGGCTCGGCGAAGCACCGGTCGTGCTCGCGACCGGTCAGCGCGCTCCGTACATCGTGCTCGCTGCCTCCGATCGCCGGATCAGTGGCTATGCCGGCTGCAATCACCTGATGGGTGGCTATACCCTCGAAGGCGCAAAACTGTCATTCACGCAGCTGGCCGGAACGATGATGGCCTGCGCGCAGGGAATGGAACTCGAGCAGGCGTTGCACGCGGCGCTGGCGAAGGTCGCGGGATGGCGACTCGAAGGCAACGACCTCACGCTGCTGGATGCGGGCGGCACGGCCCTCGCCAGCTTCCGCAGCGGCTAGGGCCTGCTAGACTCCGCGCGCCCGCGCGGAAGTCCACCCGCGCGGGAGACTGTGCACCCTTCCCGTTCCATGAGCGACATCGAAGTCAAACCACTGAAATCGGGTCGCCTCGCGGCGCTGCGGGATGCGCTCGACCAGGGCACATTGCGTACCGCGCACCGCATGGTGAACGCGATGCATCCTGCCGACATCGCGTTGCTCCTCGAGTCGCTGCCGCCCGCGCAACGCGAGGTCGTCTGGGAGATCATCGACCCCGAGCTCGAGGGCGAAGTGCTGCTCGAGCTCAACGAAAGCGTGCGCGCCGGCGTGATACACGAAATGGAGACCGAAGAGCTCGTCGCCGCCACCGAGGGCATGGAAGTCGACGACCTCGCCGATCTGCTCGCCGACCTGCCGGAGACGGTGACCCAGCAGCTGCTGCATGCGATGGATCAGCGCGACCGGGAACGCCTGCGCACCGTGCTCTCATTCCCCGAAGACAGTGCCGGCGGCCTGATGAGCACCGACACGGTGAGCGTGCGCGCCGATGTGACGATCGAGGTCGTGCTGCGTTACGTACGGATGCGCGGCGAGCTGCCCGATCGCACCGACAGCCTGTTCGTCGTCGACCGGCGCGACAGGTATCTCGGCACGATTCCGCTCACCCGCCTCCTGACCGAAGATCCGGAGCACCACGTCGGCGACTGCCTCGACAGCGAAGCCCCGCGCATCGACCCGACGACGCCGGCCCACGAGGTATCGCTCCTGTTCGAGGATCGCGACCTCGTGTCCGCGGCAGTCGTGAGCCCGGCGGGCAAACTGCTCGGGCGCGTCACGGTCGATGATGTCGTCGACGTGATCCGCGAGGAAGCCGAACATTCGGTGCTGTCGATGGCGGGCCTCGCCGACGAGGAAGACGTGTTCGCCGCGGTCGTGCCATCCGCACGCCGCCGACTCGTATGGCTCGGCGTGAACATCCTCACCGCCTTTCTCGGTGCCTTCGTCGTCTCGAATTTCGAGGGAACGATCGAGCGCGTCGCGGTGCTCGCGGCGCTGCTGCCGGTCGTGTCGAGCATGGGCGGCATCGCCGGCACGCAAACGGTCACGCTGCTGATCCGCGGCATTGCGCTCGGCAAGGTCGAATGGGCGAACGCCCGCTGGCTGCTTTTCAAGGAAATCGCGGTGGGCGGGCTCAACGGCATGATCGTCGCGCTCGCCGTCGGCGTGATCACCATCCTGCTCTTTGGCAGGTGGCAGGTCGCTGCAATCGTGGCGGCGGCCATGCTGATGAATCTGCTCGCTGCGGCGACGGTGGGAGTCGTCGTGCCCCTGGCGTTGCGCCGCCTGCGGATAGATCCGGCGCTCTCGGCAGGGGTGATCCTGACGACCTTCACCGACTGCATCGGCTTTGCGACGCTGCTCAGTCTCGGCGCGCTATTCCTGACCTGAGGCGCTACGCGAGGAGAAACGCCCGCAGTCGATCCCGCTGTGCGACCGCGTCGCGATAACCAAGCTCGATCAGTTCCGACGTGTAGCCGGATTCGAACATCAGGTAGCTTGCGAGCTGGTTGCCCGCGACGCCGCGCGCGCCGATCACGCGCATGAACGCGCGCAGGGGGCGCGGCAGTTCGTGCAGGTGCTTAGCGGCGATCTCGCGCGGATCGATGCTCGGCGAGATCGCCATGGCCTCGACGAGGCGCACGCCAGGAACCGCGTCGGGCACCGAGCGCACGAGCGTGTTGAGACGCACCAGCTGCTCGAGGTCGGCGTAGATACCGTCGGTGAAGAGCGTATCGAGCATGAAGCCGAACAACTGGCCGGGCGTCGGCGAGCGCGGCAGCTGCGACACCTGACTGAGACCCGCGCCGTTCGAGGCGCGCACGCCAATCACGAGCACGCGCTCGGCGCCGAGGTGTACCGCGGGACTCATCGGCGCCATCTGGCGCATCGCACCATCACCGAAGTACTCCGTCCCTAGCTGCCCGGGCGGGAAGAGGAACGGCACGGCGAGGCTCCCCATGAGGTGCGATAGCGTGAGCTCTGTCCGCCGACCTTCGCGATGGGCCCGCGCCCATTCGGGAATGTCCGATCTGCCATCGAAAAAGGCCACTGAATGGGCAGTCGTGTAACCCGTCGAGCACAGTGCGACGGCGTGCACCCTGCCGGAGGAGACACTGTGGCGGATCGCGCCGAAATCGATGTTGCGCGCCAGCAGTTCCGACAGGGGGCTGTTGTCGAAGACCGATCTCGGGGGTGTCGCGAGGGTCCCTCCCGAAAGGAGCGCCGCCAGCCAGCGCAGGCCCGAGGCCAGCATGTTCCGCGAGGAGACACGAAACACCTGGTCGCAGTGAAAGCCCGCCCAGACGTGCTCGAGCGACGCCACGGCGCCGCGCCAACGCCGGGCTTCGGCAGCGAGCGCTGCCGTAGCGACCGCCCCTGCAGACGTGCCTATCAGCACCGGAAACGGAATTCCGCGCCGCGGCAGCATTTCGGCGAGCGCCCGCAGAACGCCCACCTGATAGGCCGAACGCGCTCCGCCTCCAGTCAGGATGAGCCCGTGGAGGGGACGCCCGATGATGGTGGTTTCCTCACTCATCAGGCGCGCATTCTGGCGCAAACGGGGCGGCTGGTAGAATCGACCAGTTCGCGCCCGCGCCGCCCTGGCTCAAGTCACGATGGTGAGCACCATGCATTGCAACCGTTCGACGCTGTTTGCCGCCCTGCTGGCGGCCCTCGCGGCTGCCGCCCCCGCTGCAGCGGCCGCCGCCGCCTCCCCCACACCGGGATCCCAGGCACCGGATTTCCGGCTGCAGGACCAGAATGGCAAGTGGCACAAGCTGAGCGACCAGCGGGGCAAGTGGGTCGTGCTGTACTTCTATCCCAAGGACAACACACCGGGCTGCACGACGCAGGCGTGCGAGTTCCGGGACAACATCTTCGCGTTCCGCGACGCGGGTGCCGTCATCCTCGGCGTGAGTGTCGACGACGTGAAATCGCACGAGGAATTCGCCAGGGAACACAGTCTGCCGTTCACGATACTCGCCGACTCGACCAGGGCGGTCGCGAAAAGCTACGGCGTGCTCTACAAGGCGATGGGCGTCATGGAAGTCGCCCGCCGCGACACGTTCATCATCGACCCGCAGGGCCGCATCGCCAGGCACTACGAGAAGGTCGACCCGAAGGGGCACTCGCAGTTCGTGCTGGCGGAACTGAAAGCGCTCAAGGCGGCGGCAAAGGGTTAGTGCCAGCCACCGCCGGTGGGGCAGCCGTGCCGCGCCGTCGCAGCTCGGCGGTCGCGCGATCGAGCCCTGCAAGCGTCAGCGGATACATCCGCTCCTCGACGAGCTCGTGCGTGAGGGCGATCGACGGCGTGTGGTCCCAGCGCTCGACCGGCTCGGGGTTGAGCCACACAGAATGCCGGAAATGCGTGGTGAGGCGCTGCAGCCAGACGGCACCCGCCTCCGCGTTCCAGTGCTCGACGCTGCCGCCCGCCATCGTGATCTCGTAAGGGCTCATGGTCGCATCCCCGACGAAAATCACCCGGTAGTCCGGCCCATACGTGCGGATCAACTGGTCGGTCGCGATCCGCTCGGTCTGCCTGCGGCGGTTGTCCTTCCACAGCGACTCGTACGGGAAGTTGTGGAAGTAGAAGTGCTCGAAATGGCGGAATTCAGTGCGCGCGGCCGAGAAAAGTTCGTCGCAGACCCGCACGTGATCGTCCATCGACCCGCCGACATCGAGGAGCAACAGCACCTTGACGGCATTGCGCCGCTCGGGCACGAGCTTCAGGTCGAGGTAACCCGCGTTGCGCGCCGTCGCTGAAATCGTGCCGTCGAGGTCGAGCTCTTCTGCTGCGCCTTCGCGCGCGAAGCGACGCAGGCGGCGCAGACCCATCTTGAAGTTGCGGGTGCCGAGTTCGAGCGTATCGTCGAAATTCGCGAACTCCCGGCGATCCCAGACCTTCACGGCGCGCCGGTGCCGCGACCCCGGCTGCCCGATGCGTACGCCTTCGGGGTTGTAGCCGAAAGCGCCGAAGGGCGATGTACCCCCCGTGCCGATCCACTTGCTGCCGCCCTCGTGACGTTCCTGCTGCTCTGCGAGGCGCTGCCGCAGCGTCTCCATGAGCTTGTCCCAGCCACCGAGCGCCTTCACCCGCGCCTTCTCTTCCTCCGTCAGTACGCGCTCGGCGAGCGCGCGCAGCCATTCGTCCGGTACGGAGACACCGAAGGCTTCGAAGAGCTTCTCCGCACCCTTGAAATGCTCCGCGAACACGCGGTCGAAGCGGTCGTAATGGCGCTCGTCCTTCACGAGGCACACACGGGCCAGGTGGTAGAAGTCCTCGGCCGAAAGCGACGCAACGCGCGCATCGAGGGCTTCCAGCAGCGAGAGGAACTCCGGCAACGTCACCGGCACGCCGCCAGCCCGCAGGTCGAGGAAGAACCTCACCAGCACGTCGGCGCCCTCTAACGCGCCCGGCGCGAGAGAAACATCACCTGCTCGACGAGGTGCATGTCCTGCTCGTTCTTGAGGAGCGCGCCATAGAGCGGCGGCAGGGTCTTCTTCGCATCATCGCCACGCAGTGCCTCGGGTGGTATGTCCTCGGCAACGAGCAGTTTCACCCAGTCGAGCAGCTCCGAGGTCGAGGGCTTCTTCCTGAGCCCCGGCACTTCGCGCAGGCGGAAGAACGCAGCGAGCGCCTCGGCCAGCAGCTCGCGCTTGAGACCGGGATAGTGCACATCCACGATGCGGCGCATCGTCTCCCCGTCGGGAAAACGGATGTAGTGGAAGAAGCAGCGGCGCAGGAACGCATCCGGCAGCTCCTTCTCGTTGTTGCTCGTGATCACGATGATCGGGCGGTGCTTCGCCTTGACGAGTTCACGCGTCTCGTAGACATAGAACTCCATGCGGTCGAGCTCGCGCAGCAGGTCGTTCGGGAATTCGATGTCGGCCTTGTCGATCTCATCGATCAGCAGCACGGGTTGCGCGTCCGACTGGAACGCTTCCCAGAGCTTGCCCTTCACGATGTAGTTCGCGATGTCGTGCACGCGGCCTTCGCCGAGCTGCGAGTCACGCAGGCGCGACACGGCGTCGTATTCGTACAGACCCTGTTGCGCCTTGCTGGTCGACTTGATGTGCCACTCGTGGAGCGGACGCTGCAGCGTCGCGGCGATCTCCTCGGCGAGTTGCGTCTTGCCTGTGCCAGGCTCTCCCTTGATGAGGAGCGGCCGGGCGAGGGTCACGGCCGCATTGACGGCCATGGCGAGTTCCGGAGTCGCGATGTAGCGCTCCGTTCCGGAGAAGCGTGTGGGTTTCATTGCAGGATCAGCTTATGCCGTGGCGGGCCCGGCAGGAAGGGTGTCGGGGTGCCCTGCACCCAATCCCCGAAGCCACTGCGATAGAAGGGCGACAGGGGATGGCCGCTCGCGCCGCCCGGAATCTCGAGATAGCCCTCCGCTTCGCGCCCGGGTGACACGGCAAAGCGCTCGGAAGCCCCGAAAGCCCGATCCTGCACCCGTGGCATGTCGTGATCGCCCGGCAGCGGCGGCACCCGCATGTCGAGGAAGCGGCCGAGTATCGGCAGAGCACCCGACAATGGATGCGCGATACGGACCGGGCGCGCGCGGCCCCAGCTGCAGCGCGCGAGCTCGCCACATTCCTGCACGAGTTGCGCGGCCGCACGATCGACCTGCGCGACGAGAAACGCGCGCCAGTCCGCGTAGGGTGGCGGTAACCAGTTCGCGGGACGCGCCGTCACGAGCTGCCAGGCCGTGGCGGCAAACTGTGGCGGCGGTGAAAACGTGCCGGGCTCTAGCCCGACGCTTGCGAGCACCGCGGACCAGAGCGCGTTCACGGTCTCCTGCTGCGCGGTCCGCACGAGTGCATAGGACGCGGAATCGGCATCCGCGCGCGGCATGGGTGTCGCAATCAACCGCCGGAATTCCCCGCGCTGCGGCTGCCCGGCAAGCACGGCAGCGTCGAGCAGATCGAGATACAGCTGTCGCCACGGCGCAAGAAACAGCGCGCGATCGTCGAGCTGGATGGCGAGCATGTCCGCGGGCTTCGCGGGCCTTGCAAGCGCGGCGAGATCATCGCGGCTCTGGCTGGCACGCGCGCCGAGGTCGTAACCGACGCCGGTCGCGACCTCGTCATCACCGATGAGCATAGCCATGTGTCCGCTCACGACGCGCGAATTGGCGCTCCACAGGCGCCCCGTGGGCGGATCGACGATGCGCGGCTGCAGGGCGGGATCGATGTAATCGCCCCCCGCTGCGCGCAACGGGCCCTGCGCACGCGGAATGCGCCCGAGCAGCGTCCAGGCGATATGGCCGGCGCGATCGCCGACCAGCATGTTCTGCTGGGGAATCCCGACGGTGGGTGCCACCGCGAGCGCTTCCTCGACGGTCGTGGCCGTCTCGAGAGCAAAGATCCCGAGCGTCGTCGCGCCCGGCTGCGTTGCGATCCAGGTCGCGAGCTGACACTCGGTCACGCCGCCACGCCTGCGGGTCGCGAACACGATGCCTTCCGCGCCGCGGCGGATCTGCATCCGTTCCGCTCGGCCACCCTTGACCCGGATGCGGGAGCGCTCCGATTCGAGTCGCGACTCGCGGCCACCCAGGTCGAGGTACGTGCCCGCATCGGGATCGCACCGTGTCCAGCGCAGATCGAGCCAGTCCCCGTAGCTGTTCGTGAAACCCCAGGCGATATGGCCGTTCGATCCGGCGACGAGCGCCGGCACGCCCGCAAGCGTGACGCCGGCGAGATCGTACCGGCCGTCGGGTGTGCGCAGTCGCGCCCGATACCAGACCGGCGGCACATCGAGACCGAGGTGCATGTCATTCGCGACGAGCGCGCTGCCCGATGCAGTGTGCTCGCCCGAGAGCGCCCAGTTGTTGCTGCCGATGCCGCGCTCGGATGCCTGCCGCGCCACGGTTGCCGCAGACCGCGACATCGTCCAGAGATCGGCGCCCGGTATTGCAATCGATATCGGTGGGGGCGCGCCAGGCTCGGCCGGAGCGTCCCAAGCAGTCCCTGCCGGCAGCAGGAACGCGAGCACCGCGGTGGCGCGTTCGGCACCGAGGCGCGCGGTCAGGGCGTCTGCCAGAGCATGTCGACGCTCCTCCGCCGCGAAGTCGTGGTATTGCAGCTGCCACCACATCGAATGCACGACGAGCAACGAGTCTTCGTCGCGCCAGGGCTCCGGTACGGATCGCAGGAGCCAATACTCCCAGGGGCGGCTGCGGAGACTCGCGAGGCCTTCGTTCACGCCCCGGACATAGGCATCCATCACGGCACGCTCCGCCGGCGTCAGCGCCGCAATAATGTCGCGCGCAACGCGGCGGAAACGGAAGAGCCGCGCCCTGCGGTCGGCTGCGAGCGCGATGCGCCCGAACAGCTCCGACAGCTCGCCGGCAGCGAGGCGGCGCGCGAGGTCCATCTGGAAGAAGCGGTCCTGCGCATGGACGAAACCGAGCCCGTACGCGAGCGCGGCGCGATCGGCGCCCGACACGGTCGGCGTGCCGAGCGCATCACGCTCGACAGTAACGGGAGTCGGCGTGCCCGGCGCGTCCCGCTCACCATCGAGTTGCGGCAACGACGCCCGCAGCAGCAGCCAGGTGCCCACGAACACGGCCGCCGCAAGGAGCACGGCCGCCCAGGCAAGGCGCCGCAGCAGACGGATCATGCCCTCGGGCCCGGACCCTGCGTCACCTTCAGGACTTGCATCGCGTTCGTGCCACCCGCGACGCCACTCAGCGGGCCGGAGGTCACGATCACGTGATCGCCGGCCTCGACGAGGTCGAGTTCCAGCAGGCGGGCGAAAATCGACTCCTGCACGTGTGCTGCGTCGGACCGGGTGACGTCGAACGGCACCGGATAGACGCCGCGATAGAGTGTGACGCGCCGGCTCGTCGCCGCGTGGCGCGTGAATGCATAGATCGGAATGTCGGAGCGGATGCGCGACATCCACAGCGGTGTCGAACCCGATTCGGTGAGCGCCACGATCGCGCGCACACGCATGTGGTTTGCCGTGTACATGACCGCCATCGCAATGGCCTCGTCATTGCGGCCGAAGTGCCCGTCGCTGCGGTGTCGGGCCCGCGAGTGCGAGAGCTGGTATTTCTCCGCCCCCTCGATCACGTGCGCCATCGCCTGCACGGCCTTCACCGGATAGCGTCCGACAGCCGATTCGGCTGACAGCATCACGGCGTCGGTGCCATCCATCACCGCATTGGCGACATCGCTCACCTCGGCGCGCGTCGGCACCGCGTTCTGGATCATCGATTCCATCATCTGCGTCGCGGTGATCGCCACGCGGAACTTGTTGCGCGCCTGATGCAGGATCGTCTTCTGCAGGCCCGTCACCTCGGCGTAACCCATCTCCACGCCGAGATCACCGCGCGCCACCATCACGACATCGGTTTCATCGAGAATCGACGGCAGGTTCTCCACCGATTCGTGGCGCTCGATCTTCGCGACGATGCGTCCCTGTCCGCCGCTTTCCCGCAGCCTGACGCGCGCCTCGCGGATGTCGGCGGCGTCGCGCGCGAAGGATACGGCGACGTAGTCGAGTTCATTGTCGGCGGCGAAACGGATGTCTTCGCGGTCCTTGTCGGACAGGGCCGGCGCCGATATGCCCCCGCCCTGGCGGTTCAGGCCCTTGCGATTCGAAAGCTCGCCCCCGTGCCGCACGATCGTCGCGACGCGCGGCCCTTCCACGGCCGCGACGTCGAGCACGATCTGCCCGTCGGCCAGCAGCAGCGTGTCGCCGGGCTTCACGTCGCGGTGCAGGTTCGCGTAGGCGATACCGACCTCGTCCTGCGTACCGGCTTCGGCTGCAAGGCGCGGATCGAGCGCGAAGCGCGCGCCCTCGGCGAGCTGGATGGGTCCCTCGCGGAAGCTCTCGATGCGGATCTTCGGCCCGCCGAGGTCGGCGAGGATGCCCACGATCTTGCCGGCTCGCCGTGATGCCTCCCTCACGAGTTCGATGCGCC
>WBZY01001135.1_pt1 | contig 15083 bp, 10 predicted proteins | sample 5204191 | NCBI WGS metagenome assembly WBZY01 (sample SAMN12344363, study PRJNA552823) | activated sludge metagenome | biome: Activated sludge suspended growth; feature: Anammox Sidestream; material: Wastewater; isolation source: activated sludge from anammox sidestream of wastewater treatment...
GGGCGGCCTGCGCCGACCCTGCCTGAAGGACGGCTACATGGCCAACTACTACGGCGGCGACAACGACCAGCGCGTGCAGCGGGTGGCCTATTCGGAGATCGATTTCGAGATCCTCAAGACCCCCTCCTACTGTCCGGACCGCGCCTTTCCGCCCACGTACCCGCAGCAGCTGGCCCTGCCGGACGACCGCAACGCCTGGACCTACAGCACCAGCGACACGCGCACCGACGGCCGCGGCATGATCACCGTGGCCTGCACCAATTGGGACATGGCCTGCCACGATGCGGAGGACTTCGATGTGGGCTGCCACGCCATCGAGAAGGACGGCCGCACCTACGTGAACCACCGCTGGGACCACAACTACCGGGCGCTGACCCAGAAGACCGAGGCGCTGGACAGCGAGCTCTTCGGGGGCGACCACTACTGGTTCGAGATCGACTGGCGGCCGCAGGAGATCTTCTGGCGCATCGGCCCCGACCTGGAGCACCTGCGCACGGTGGCCTACATGAACAACACGGTCACCGAGGTGAGCAACGTGCAGATGCACCTGATCGTGACGCAGGAGTGGCACAACACCCGCTGGTGGCCGGGCACGCCCTTCGACCAGGGCTACATCCCCTTCCCCGCCAGGGACCTGGTGGGCGAGGTGCAGGAGGTGATCATTGATTGAGGGCGGGTGCCTCGCCTGATGCCCCGAAGACCGGGATCGCATGCAGCGAAGCGGGGTCGATGTCGACCCCGAACCGGTCCCGATCCATGGGGTAGTGCATGTCCTGCAGCCAGAAAGGCAACTGCTCCCACGCGGTTCCCTCGGGGATGGGTTCGCACGGAAGCATCATGACCGGAGCTCCACCGTCGGAGGCGCTGATCAACAGCGTTTCGAACGGCACACCCCAATCGCCCACAAGCCCATAAGCGGCCTGGTCCGATGCGGTGAAATACCGCACGCCCCCGCCGGAGGACCGGCCATCCTCCACCACCTGTTGCAGCCGGGCAAGGCGATCCTCATAGCGTGCGGCGGCGGTGGCGATCGCACCCGCCTTGACGACCAGCACGATCACCAGGATGGCTGTCATCAGCGCTGCGGAACGACGGCCATGCGCCTCCCCGGCATGGCCAAGCACCCAGGGGAGCACCACCAGCAGCGCGGAGGGCATGATGCTCTTGTCCATCATGATCTCCTGCTGGCCATACGGGGATGAAAGGAAGGTCACCACGAGATACGCCGGGAAGGCCGCGGCCGCGAAAGCGGCATGCAGGTGGTGGCGGGAACGCAGCAGTGCCATGACCCCCAGGAGCAGAAGAACGACCGGAAGGATATAGAACTTGCCCGGAAGCAGCAACCCATCCAGGAAGTAACCGGTGGACGCTAGCTCCGGGATCCGACCAGGGTCCGTCAGGCCGTTGCGCAGGTTGGTGCTGAACTCCAGCTCATACGCACTGGGCGGGAACCATGTCCTGTAGTTCATGGCCCAGAGCAGGCAGACCAGCATGGCCGAAACAGGAAGGGGCCACGAGCGCCCGGGCAACAGGAAGGCGAAGAGCGCCATGAACAACACGAAGGCGAACGCCGTGGGATGCACCATCAGCGTGGGGATGAGCAGGACAAGGCCCACCGCCAGGGTCCACGGTCTCCTGCCGACGCCCTTGTTGAACGCCCACTCCCAGAACGCCAACACCAGGAACGGATAGGAAAGCAGGTAGTGGGCCTCCAGCACCATGCCATAGAAGGACGTGTGCATGCAGAGCAAGGTGGCCAAAGGCATGGCCATGGCCACCACCCGTGACCGAAGGACATGCACGCCCGTCACGAAAATGAGGTACGGAACAAGGACATGGGCGACGGATGCGACGATCAGCAGGGTTCGGGTTCCCAGACCAAGGCCGGCTCCTGCCTTGACCAGTGCCTGGGGAATGATCGCAGAGTAGCGGTAGGCTTCGATCTTGAACGCCGGGTCGTTCAGCCAGCTGAAGACCTGATAGGCCGAATCGACATGGGCGATGCGCAGGTCCCAGTGCCACCAGGAAAGCAGAAGCAGGAACAGGAACAGGCCATGCCCGACCAACACGACCGGGCTTCCGACCAGCGAGAGCTTCCTGTTCATGGGCGGGCTTGAACGGTGACGGTGAATTCCTTCAGCTCCACCGCGCCGCCGCCAGGGACCCACCAGTACAGCTGGTCCACGATGCCGTCGCCGCGACGGGGCACGCGGACCGATGTGTTGAACGGACCGCTCCCCAGATCGGCCTGGTGGTAGCGCAGTCTCACCCCTTCCGCATCGGTCTCGGTGAACACCAGATGTGCTGTCGTTCCATCGGGGATCACGAGCTCCCCGGCGATGCGCAGCTCATGAAGCATAGCGCCATCCTCCGGCACCAGGTCGTCCAGGGCAAGTGGATACTCGCCGTGGAGGCAACGCATTCGACCATCCGGGCAGGCGTTGAGCGCATCGCGCAGCCGCTGGGGAAGTTCCTCCGAACGGTCGAGGTCGATGAGCGTATCCGGAACGGGCCATCGTGCGCTGGGTCGGCGCTCGAAGAGGTAAACCTCGAAGGGCTGACCACCGGCATGGAACTGCTCGGGCTCCTGCCGGCTCCACCCGCGCAGTACCGTGAAGCCCGTGTCGCCCATCAGCTGTTCAAGCTGTATTCCGCCCTCGTTCGGGCCCATCCGGGAATCCCAGCAGATCAACTCCCCTTCGGCCAGTCCAAGGTCCTTGCGCTCATGGTCCAGCCGCCAGAAGGTGGGCGTCCGCGTGCTGTCGAACAGATCGCGGTCCAGGGCGAAGGCCAGGTAGGGCTGCGCCAGAGCAAGACGCCGGGCCGTGAGCACATCCGAACGAAGGAACGCGGCGGCCTCATCCATCACCAGTTCGGGCACGGTCTTCCTGACCGGAAGATCGCTGCGATGGTAGGCCTCGGCCAATGCGAAAGCGCCCAGCAGCAACACGGCCAGGGACCGCGCGCGGGGCGAAAGCGCGCGAAGCACCGGTGCGGAGCCATCCACGGCCACAAGGACCAGGAAAGGGAGCACGGTGGCCATCACCCGCAGCAGACCGAAGGAGCCGTTCGTGCCACGCCACCAGATCCACGAGTGGATGAAGGTGATCGCGAGCACGGGCGCCAAGGCCAGGGAGAGGATGAAGATGCTTCGGCGGTGCTCATCCGATCGTTCGCGAAGGGTCAGGGCCAGGGCGATCGAACCGATCGCCGCCGCCACCAGCAGTGGCACACCGGCGATGTCCCGGGCATGCGCCACATAATGCCAGAACGACCCCTTCCCATAGAAGTCAACACTGTGTTGGTAGGGATGCTCCTTCAACAACCAGAACACGTCATGCTTCACAAAGCCACCCAGAAGGCTCATCACCACCGTGCCCACGGCCAGCCATGGAAGCGCGCGCCAGGCACCGCACCAGACGAACCAAAGCACCAGGAAAGGAAGAAAGCCCACCCATTCGGGTCGGGCGAAGGGCAGCAACGAGGCCATCAGGGCAGCCGACCTCCATCGTTCCTTCCAGGTGAGCCAAAGCGTCCAGGCCGCCACCGCTCCGAACAGGACCTCGGTCATCCCCGCCACGGTCACCTGCAGATACATCGGGGCTGGCAACAGCAGGACGGGCACGAGCCAGGAGGCGCTTGGAGATCGCTCGACCGTGATCCGCATCAACGGCCAGGCCGTGAGCGCAAAGAGCAGGGCGTTCAGGAGGGCCATGCCCCATGCGCCGAGCTGCGCGAAGGGCATGCCCAGGAAGGTGAAGAGCGGCTTGGCCCACAGGTCGAGCAACAAGCGGGGATGCTCCGGAGCATACCGGGCGAACAGGTAATGGAACACACCATCCCCGGGCTCCGGCGTGGCAGGCAGGAACACACGGAGCAGTACAGCGCCCAGTCCGAGCAGAAGGACCAGGGCCATCGGGCCGAACCCCGGCGTGGGCGGGTCCAAGGTGCGCTCAGAGGCCATACTTGATGATGCACCAGATGGCGCGGAAGCCGTCCTTCCAGCCGATCTTCTTGCCCTCGGCGTAGGTGCGGCCGTAGTAGCTGATGCCCACCTCGTAGATGCGGATGCCCTTCACACGGGCCAGCTTCGCGGTCACCTCCGGCTCGAAGCCGAAGCGCTGCTCGCGCAGGTCGAGCCCCTTGGCGATGTCGCTGCGGATCAGCTTGTAGCAGGTCTCCATGTCCGTCAGGTTCAAATTGTTGAACGCGTTGGACAGGAAGGTGAGCACCTTGTTGCCGATGCTGTGCCAGAAGAACAGGATGCGGTGCGGGTGGTGGCCCATGAAGCGCGAGCCGAACACCACATCGGCGAAGCCCTCCACCACGGGGCGGAGCATCAGGTTGTACTCACGCGGGTCGTATTCCAAGTCGGCGTCCTGCACGATGAGGTGATCCCCGGTGGCCTCGCGGATGCCCCGGTGGATGGCGGCACCCTTGCCCATGTTGCGCGGCTGCTCGTAGAACCTGATCCCCAGGGACGGATGTTCGTCCATGTAGGCCCGCACGGCGGCGGCCGTTCCGTCGCTGCTGCCGTCGTTCACCACGATCACCTCCTTGCCAATGCCGTGATCCAGCTCCACTGCGCGCACCTTGTCGAGGATGCGGTGGATGGTGCGCTCCTCGTTGTAGGCAGGAATGATGATGGAGAGCACGACCGGCGTCGCGCCGCACCGGGGATCAGAGAACGCAGGTGCCATGATACCGGTGTTCATGGTTCCCTTCTTCCACCGGAAGGCCTCAGCTGCGGTCCGTTCTCGTTACGCGCCCACGGCGCGTCCTCGATCAGTACGATGAACGCGAACATGGGGATCAACCACAGCACTCGTGACTGCAACCGCGGGTCCACCACAGCAAGGGACGATGTGACAGCTGCGTTCGCGACCGCCCACGCGATGATCGCCTTGAAGAGCATACTAAGACTGCGGTGATGCAGCCATTGGTCGCGGCGGAAGTACAGATAAACCAATGAGACCAGGAGGACGAAACCAACAAGCCGGTTCGCCCAGTCAAGATCCTTGAAGTCCTCCCGTTGCTGCCTGCTCATCCGATATCTGGAGAATTCCCGTTTAAAATGGTTCCCGATATGGAAGAACGGGCTGGTGCCCGGTCCATAGCTGTGCAGCCCTACACCCGCATCATACTGGAACAACTGCACGAGCGTGGCGATCAGGGCCGATCGCGCATATCCTTTCATGGCCTGGTGATCCCTGAGGATATCCTGCATCAGCGGTGCAAGAACTGAATCGCCCTGGGACAAGGATAGGCCTTCCCTCGCAAGGATGCCCTTGTCCGACCAAAGCATGGAGCCGGCGTCGGATGGAAGGTCATCCACATAGGGACAGAGCCGGTATGGCCTATCCCCGCAATTTTTCCTGAGGAATCGCTCCATCACACCATCCTCGCACAGCCGTCCCGCCAGGAAGACATTGCCTGCACGCGATAATGCGGGAGGTTTTCCATCCTTCATGTACAATGCAGCAATAAAGATCGGAGCGATCAATGCAAGCAGCGGTGGCGAGTAGATCCTCCAAGAACGCCATTGTCGACGCTCCTTCGGTTGAACGAAGACGATAAGGAGCCATGCGCACCATGAAGCCAACAGAATAAAAATATGCGAGTTGTGACTGATCAGGGATAAAAGAACAATAATATGGAGAAAGACCAAGGCGGGGGTCCGTAAGGGAGTTTCGGAAAAGATCAAGTACGAAGCGAGGAAAAGGACCGGCGTGAGGAAGTCGGCCATGATCTGCACCGTATACCAGGAAAGGGAGGTTCCGACGGCGAGGAGCACCATGAGCAGGTCGTGCTTCCGAAGAAGGTCCCGTGGTTCAGCCATGCTGCTGCGGAGCACCAAAAGAACGAGCCAGCTGACCAAAGCCCCTTGGACGAACGGAACGGTCCACAAGGTCTCCTGCCAGGTAATGGCCCGAAGGAACAACGAGTAACCAAGCGGACGGTCATCCAGTTGTTCCAAGGTGATCGAGGCTCGGACGTAAGCACCGGAATCGGCATACACAAGTGGGTATCCGTTCACGAACGCCAGTGTGGAGAGCACCGCACCCCATGCCAGATGCCGGAGGGTCGGCCGAACGAGAGCGAGGCGCTGACCCATCAATCAACCCTGTTCAGCCAGCTCTCCGTGAACGCTGTGACCACGGAACAGCCCTGCTGTACAAGAACAGGACCGTTCACGGATGAGCGGGACGCTGAAGGTCGGAGGGGTTGGGCCTTGGTGATCATCACAAGGCCAAAGCTGTGCGAAATTGTTGTGCTTGCAAGGTCCTGACCACGCGGGATCCAGTGGTGCGCGTCCAGGATGGCGACCCCGCCCCGGCCACCTCCACCGGCCGATCGAAGCGATGTGCGCGGCTTCGGCGCAGCCTTGGCGGTTCTCATGAGGGCTGTGTGGATCCCGAGGGTCCTCCTGCACGAACATGATCGCGCAATGAACCACGGTGCGTACCAAATGTAGAGGACCGCATCACATGCGCTCCGCTCGCGCCATGGAGCTGAGCGCATGGATGTGGATGCCCTTGTGCCGCCCCAACGGTCGGGTGAGGTAGGGCTTCACCACCGGGTCGTCCAGCCAGCGGTCCTGGGCGAACAGCAGGTAACGGGCCCCGCGTTCATGGAGGCGCTCGAAGGTGCCCGGGTCGCTCCAGTCATGGCCGTAGTTGGTGAACCCTTTGCGCCCCATCAGATACAGGGAGCCATTGATGGTGTGGTCATCCAGGAAGATCACCAAGGCGTCCTTGGGGATGTGCAGGGAATCGAGGACCGGCCCAAGGTCCAGTGTGCCCCGCAGATCGTAGTGGTCCATCGCGCTCCAGAACGGCAGCTCGTGCCTGTGGTGGATGGGCAGGACCTCGGACGGGTCGATGGGCATCCGCTCCGCATAGCGCATCCGCATGTTGTTCGCGGCATACGCCACGTTGTACACCAGCAGCAAGGTGAACACGGACTTGGTCCGGATGGACCCGAACACGGCCGAATGATCACGGCGCAGCCACCAGAGAAAGGTGGTCCAGAGCACCAGCGGCAGGATCAGCGGGTTGATGAAGTAGTAGTCGTGGCCGTCCACGGCATGGAACCAAAGGAGGGTGTAGGCGAGCACGCCGGCGAGCATCAGGATGTTCAGCAGGGCCACGGGGCCGGGCAGGCGGCGCACCTGAACGGCCAGCGCCACAAGGGCCGCACCGAGCACCAGCCAGACCGTGGTGTCGAACACCTGGAACACCAGGATCCGCGTGCCGAAGGTCCAGGCGCGATGCACCTCCTCCGGTGTCATGTCCCAAATGGGCCAGATGCTGTTGAACGTGTACCGCCCGTTGTGTCCGTCATTGTAGCCTTCGGCATAGGCGTACCAGGCAAGGACGGCGACCACCGACAGGACCGCCCACGTCCACGCCGGCCTGGCGGCGGGCAACAGCTTTCGGTGTTCGGCGAACCGGGAGGGCATCAGGGTGGCCGCCAGCAGGATGGCCAGAATGGCCACCAGGCTGATGCCGGCGCTCACCTTCAGCAGGGCGGCCAGGGCGAAGGCGCACATCGCCAGGGCCCACCACCGCACACGTCGTTCCTGGGCGTGCCGCACCACGAAGTACCACCCGATCAACACCAGGTCGAGGGCGGGCACATCGGTGAGGAACCCCATGCTGTAGTACACGATGATGGGCGAGGCGAACAGCAGGAGCGCCGAGGCCACGGCCCAGAACGCATCGTCAAGCACGCGGCGCAAGGCCAGGTACAGGGCCCACGTGGCGGCGAAATGCAGCAGGATGCCGAAGAGGCGGTAGACGAATTCGCTCGGTCCGGTCACCTTCCACACCTGACCCACGGCCCAGTACAGCAGCGGGAACTCCCCCGCGCTGTTCCCGGAGTACCCGTCATCCGCAATGCGCGCATGGATCTCCGGTTCGAGGAACGGCCGCCCTGTCCGGTAGTTCTCCGTGATGGACAGGCAGTCCGTCTGCCGCCACAGGTGGCAGGGTGCGGGACGGGTGTGCAGCACGCGTCCTCCTTCATACACGGAGAACATGAGCAGAAAACCCAACGCCAGCAACCACCCCGGACCGGGTCGCGGACCGCTGGCGAACGGGACCCGCATCGCGTCGCTCCTCACACCGCCATCTCCGGCTCGTTCCCCGTGGCCACCAGCCGGCCCTCGGTCTTGGCGCGGATCTCCTCCACGCTCACCCCCGGGGCCCGCTCACGCAGCACGAACCCCTCGGTGGTGATGTCGAACACGCCCAGGTCGGTCACCACCTTCCTCACGCAGCCCACGCCGGTGAGCGGCAGCGTGCAGCGCTGGAGCAGCTTGCTTTCGCCGGCCTTGTTGGTGTGAAGCATCACCACGATGATGTTCTGCGCACTGGCCACCAGGTCCATGGCCCCGCCCATGCCCTTCACCATCTTGCCGGGGATCTTCCAGTTGGCGATGTCGCCATTGTCGGCCACCTCCATGGCGCCCAGCACGGTGAGCTGCACCTTCTGCGCGCGGATCATGGCGAAGCTGGTGGCGCTGTCGAAGATGGCCGCGCCCGCCTTGAGCGTCACCGTCTGCTTGCCCGCGTTGATCAGGTCGGCATCCTCCTCGCCCTCGACGGGGAAGGGCCCCATGCCCAGGATGCCGTTCTCGCTCTGCAGCTCCACGTGGATGCCGGGCGGGATGTAGTTGGCCACGAGGGTGGGGATGCCGATGCCGAGGTTCACGTAGAAGCCGTCGCGCAGCTCGCGGGCGATGCGCTGGGCCATCTGTTCCTTGGTGAGCGCCATGGGGTCAGGGCTGTATGCGGTGGATGTGCACCTGCACGCGGCCGAACTGAACAGGCCTTCGCGGTGCGTTCCAAAAGTAGAGCACATGCCGCACCGCACCGGGCACGGGCCGCAACACACGCAACGCCGTGAAGTGCTCGCCCCGCCAACGCGGTCGCTGCAGCGCGGGGCGCACCTCCTCATGCGCCAGCTCGCGGCCCAGGCTGTCCAGGGCCACGATGGCGAGCACGAGGTCCTGCACCGGTCCTTCTGCGCTCAGCGTGCACGACACCTCCACAGCGCGGTGTTCCGGTCCGACCGGCATGGACAGCAGGTCGAAGTAGGCCTTCGGACGCAGCGGCGGATCCACCATCAGGCTGTCCACGGGCGTGAGCATCAGTGGCCGCGCACGACGCAGCAGATGCAGGCCGGTCCCCTCATGCACGTCCTCCACGACAAAGCCCTGTCGCGCGGCCTCCACATGCCGGCCATCCGCGATGCGGACATCGTGAAGGCCTTCCGGGAAGTCGGTGGTGTGCGGGACCGGCGACCCGAACGGCCGTCCGTTCAGCGGTACGGAGAAGCCGAGCTGGTGATAGGCTCCCACGACCGGCGTGCGGCCCAGCCGCCGTTCGAGGGCCGCGATGCGCGTCAGGAAACGGTCGGGCACGCTCTGCTCGGCCCATAGCGCCGTGTGGTCGAAGTTGAGCCCGGCCAGCGTGCGCAGCGGGAACCACAGCAGGATGATCGCCGCGTAGCATGCCCGGGGTCGTTGTGCGGACCACACGTCGGCCGCATGTCCGGCGACAAGCAGCCACAGCGGAACCAGATGCAGCCCGGCCCTGTCCTCCGCATGGTTGACATCGAGCAGCTCGGCCATGCCCACACGCATCAAGGCGTCGGCCAGCAGCAGGCCGGTGAGCACGGCCAAGGGGGTCGCCCAGGTGCGGCGGCGCACCACGACGACCGCGGCGACCAATACGACGAGCATCACCGCAGCGCGCCAGGACCATCCGTCAGCCCCGAGCACCCAACGGCACAGGGAGCCCACGGTGACGGCCACGAAGCCCTCCGTGCTGCCATGGTACAGCAGTCCCTGCGCCCGCAGGTCGAAGGCGTGCCGCACAGCGAGCAGGAAAGGCAGCAGGCCCAGGAGCATCCAAAGGGCCAGCTGAGCACGGCGTTGCGGTACACCGCGGAGCAGGATGAGGCCCAGCGCAACGAGCACCACGCCCCATAGGGGGATCAGCGCCAGCACCGCCGCGTTGGCCAGCAACAGACCCGCCAGGGCTTGCGTCAGCGCGCTCAAGCTGCGCTCGGGCATCCACCGCAGCAGGCCATCGAGGGCCACGGCGAGGAAGGCCAGCTCCAGCGCATAGCCGCGGAACAGGGCGAAGAACTCGAACGCGAACGGGCAGGCCAGCAGCGCTGCCCAGGTGCACCAGCGTACGGTGCGGTCGCGCATGCCCCGGCCCAGGCGCCACACGCACCAGGCGTAGAGCGGAAAGGCCAGCAGGCTCCCCAGCCGTGCGGTGAACACGGTGGTGCCGAAGAGCGGCACGACCAGTGCGCCGATGGCCGAGCTCAGGAGGTGATTGTTGGCGTCGGGGTGGGCCTGTGGAGGCAGGAAGATGCCGGGTTCCGCATACCAGTAGAGCGAGGCGCACTCGTCGTGCACGAAGGGCACGGTGGCAGCGCGCACCATCAGGACCGCCCACAGCGCGAGCGTGGCGAGCTGGTAAAGCCGTTCGTCGCGCCGAACGTTCGCCATGCGGCGGGGTTGGCCGGTCAGCCGCGCTTGCGCACGGTGCGCTGTTCGATGCGCTTCTCGTACCGTTCGCCTTGGAAGATGCGGTGCACGAAGATGCCCGGTGTGTGCACGTGGTCGGGCTCCAGCTCGCCGGGCTCCACCAGTTCCTCCACCTCGGCCACGGTGATGGTGCCGGCCATGGCCATCATGGGGTTGAAGTTGCGGGCCGTATGGCGGTACACGAGGTTGCCGAGGCGGTCGCCTTTCCAGGCCTTCACCAGGGCGAAGTCGGCGCGCAGCCAGCGCTCCATCACGTACATGCGGCCCTCGAACTCCCGGGTCTCCTTGCCCTGGGCCACCTCGGTGCCGTAGCCGGCCGGGGTGAAGAAGGCCGGGATGCCCGCCCCTCCGGCGCGGCAGCGTTCGGCCAGGGTGCCCTGCGGGATCAGTTCCACCTCGAGTTCGCCGCTCAGCATCTGGCGCTCGAACTCGTCGTTCTCGCCCACGTAGCTGCTGATCATCTTCCGGATCTGCTTGGTCCGCAGCAGCAGGCCGAGGCCGAAGTCGTCCACGCCCGCGTTGTTGCTGATGCAGGTGAGCCCCTTGACGCCGCTGCGCACCAGGGCGGCGATGCAGTTCTCGGGGATGCCGCACAGCCCGAAGCCGCCCACCATCAGGGTCATGTCATCACGGATGCCTTCGAGGGCCGCATCGGCATTGGCCACCACCTTGTTCATGCTCATGGCGCAGGGAATGCGGCGAAGATAGCCGGACGCCCCGGCCTGTCGGGCTCACTCCCACGTGGGGCCATCATGTTCGATGGGTCCCTGTTGCAGCCGTCCGCGGCAGTCGAGCAGCTCGGTGTCGAACCCGGCGGGCCGCTCGAAGTCGGCGGTGGACAGGCCGATGGTGCTGTCGGCGTACACCTTGTTCATGAAGTAGCCATAGATCGGCAGCGCCATATTGGCGCCCTGACCCTTGTCGGTGCTGCTGAAGCGCACGCTGCGGTCCTCCGCGCCGGTCCACACGCCGGTCACCAGGTCGGGCGTGATGCCGATGAACCAGCCGTCGCTGTTGTTCTGTGTGGTGCCGGTCTTGCCGGCCATCGGCACCTTGATGTTGGCGTACTTGGCGCGGGCTCCACCGCTGCTGCGGATGCGCATGCCGGTGCCCACCACCTTGCCGGTGCCCCGGTTGTAGGCCCCGTCCACCACGCCCTTCAACAGGTTGAGCATGATGTAGGAGGTCTGCTCGTCGAGGGCCTCCTCGGTGCGCGGCACCAGGTCGAAGATGGTGTTGCCGTTCTTGTCCTCCACGCGCGTGAAGAGCACCGGTTCGATGTACACGCCCTTGTTGGCGAAGGCGGCGAAGGCGCTGGTCATCTCCATCAGGGTGAGGTCGGCCACGCCCAGGCAGAGGCTGGGCACGGGCTCCAACGGGCTGTTGACGCCCATGTGCCGCGCCAGCACGGTCACCGCCTCCGGGCTGTACTGCTTCATCAGCCAGGCGGTGATGGTGTTGATGGAATTGGCCAGCGCAAACTTCAGGGTGACCAGGCCGCCGTACTTGGCGTCGCTGTTCTTGGGGCACCAGTCCGGCTGACCCTCGGGCATGTCGAAGCATACCAGCTGGTTGGGCAGCTCCTTGCAGGGGTCGAGGCCCTCGCGGATGGCGGTCGCGTACACGAAGGGCTTGAAGGTGGACCCCACTTGTCGGCGGGCCTGCTCCACGTGGTCGTACTGGAAGTGCTTGAAGTCGATGCCGCCCACCCAGGCCTTCACGAAACCGGTGCCCGGGTCCACGCTCAGCAGACCGCTCTGCAGGAAGCTCTTGTAGTAGCGGATGGAGTCCATGGGGCTCATCACCGTGTCCACCTCGCCATGCCAGCTGAACACACGCATGGGCACGGGCTTGTCGAACAAGGCGGGGATCTCCTTCTCGGGGACCACCGGCCACCAGGTGTCGCATCCGCCGAGCTCGGGCCGGCAGTGGAAGTGCATGCGCCCTTCGTGCATGGTCCGTTCGATCACGCGCGCCGGACGTTCGCAGTTGGGGCATTGTTTGCCCGTGAGGTTCCGGTAGCGCACGCTGCGCTTCATGGCCGCCTCCAGGATGCCGGCGATCTCGTCCTCGCTCACGCGCCAATCGAACGGCCGGTTCTTCTTCTTCGCCAGGTCCTTGAAGAGGTCGGGCTGCAGCTCGCTGCGCAGGTGCTCGGCGAGCGCCCACTCAGCATAGGCCTGCATGCGGGGGTCCAGCGTGGTGTACACCTTCAGGCCATCGGTGTACAGGTCGTAGGCTTTGCCATCGGCCTTGGCGAACCGGAGCTTCCCCTGCTCGTCGGTGGAGGCCAGCAGGGCCTGCAACCTGGAACGCAGCACTTCGCGGTAGTATGGGGCCGGACCCTCGGCGTGGTCGATGCGCTGGAACCGCAGGCCCAGGGGCAGGGCCTTCAGGGAGTCGTAGGCCGCGCGGTCGATCATGCCGGCGCGCTCCATCTGGGCGAGCACCACCATGCGGCGGTGCAGGGTGGTGTCCGGTCGGCGCACGGGATTGAAGAGGGCCGGGTTCTTGCACATGCCCACCAACAGGGCGGCCTCCTCGATGCGCAAGCTGTCGGGGCCGGTGTTGAAGTACACGTGCGCCGCGCTCCGGATGCCCACCGCCTGGTTGATCCAGTCGAAGCGGTTGAGGTACATCGCGATGATCTCGTCCTTGGTGTACTGGCGCTCCAGCCGCACGGCGATGATCCATTCCTGGAACTTCTGGAAGATCCGCCGGAAACTGCTGGCCGGTTTCTCGGTGAACAGCATCTTGGCCAGCTGCTGGGTGATGGTGCTGGCACCGCCCTTGCTGCCCATGTACACCGCGGCGCGGGCCGTGCCGCGCAGGTCGATGCCGCTGTGCGCGCGGAAGCGCTCGTCCTCCGTGGCGATCAGGGCGTTCACCACGTGGGGGCTGATCTGCTCGTACTTCACCGGGATCCGGTTCTCCCGGTAATACTGGCCCATCAGCGTACCATCGCTGAAGAGGATGGCCGTGGCCAGGTCGCTTCTGGGGTTCTCCAGGTCCTCCGTGCCGGGCAGGTCACCGGCGCCCGCCAGCAGCAGGGCGGAGACGACGGCGAGGACCGGGCCGACGAGCACCGCCCAGAGCAGCAGGGGCAGCAGGCGGCGCTTGCGCGGAGCGCTCATGGCGGACGAAGTTAGCGGCGGGCCTGAGAGGGGCTGATGCTCACGCCCACATCAAGCACCCCATGAAGGGTGTCATGCCGCATCGCCTGCTCCAGCCGCAGGCAGTAGCGGCCCGAACGCGGAAAGCGGTCGCCCAGGCGGTACAGGATGTGGGCCTGGAACCGGTCGGCGAAGATGTAGCCGGTGCCGCGGCCGTACCACTGGCCCATGGGATCGGCCAGCTGGCACTCCACCGTGTCGCGCAGGACCCGTCCCGTCGGGTCGGTGAGGTCCACGAACAGGTAGAGGTCGTTGTAGGGATAGTCGCCCGTGTGACGCACATCGATGTACACGTCATGCGGGCTCACCGTGTCCGTGATGCCGAAGCAGAAGGTGGGCGCGTACGCGTTGTGCCAGCCGTGGGCAGGGAGCGGCACATCGCTCTGGTAGATCTCCGGCCGGCCACAGGCCACCAGCGCCACCAGCAGGAGAAGCGGAAAGGCGGCGCGGTTCACGCCTGCGGTGGTTGAGCGGGGGGCGGGCCGCCGGGCTTGTCCGGACGCGGCCCGCGATCGCGGCGTCCGCGCCGGTCACGGCGTCCACCGCGCGCGCCTCCCTCACCCTGGGGGCGGGGGGCCGCCTGACGGGGTTCGGCACCGCCGCCTTCCGGTTTCGCGCGGGAAGGAGCCCCCTCACGGGGCCGGTCGCGCTCCTTTCGCTTCTTGCCCCCGCGCTTGCCCGCGCCGCGGGACTTCATCTTCTGGTCGAAGCGGGTGAGCTCGTCCTGGCCAACGACGTTCTCGTAATCGGGCACCTTCTCCTCGGGCACGGCCGGAGCCGCCACCATGTTCAGGTCCACCTCGGGCTCGATGCCCTGTTTGTTCTGCGCCAGGATGTCGCGCACCACCTCCACGGGGAAGGAGGCCATGATGAAGGGTTCGCCCGGGCGCTTGAAACCGTAGAACATGCGCTCGGTGAAGATGTCGGTCTTGATGTGCGTGCCGGTGCCCTGCCGGGTCTTGAGCTTGGCGTTCTGCGAGGGGTAGCTCTTGATCGCCTCGATGTACATGTCCAGCTCGTAGTTCAGGCAGCACTTCAACTTGCCGCACTGGCCGGCGAGCTTCTGGGGGTTGAGGGCCAGCTGCTGGTAGCGTGCCGCGCTGGTGGTCACGCTCCGGAAGTCGCTCAGCCAGGTGCTGCAGCACAGCTCGCGCCCGCAGCTGCCGATGCCGCCGATGCGACCGGCCTCCTGGCGCGCACCGATCTGCTTCATCTCCACCCGCACATGGAAGCGGTCGGACAGGCGGCGCACCAGGTCGCGGAAATCGACCCGCTCCTCGGCGGTGTAATAGAAGGTGGCCTTGGTGCCGTCGCCCTGATACTCCACATCGGTCATCTTCAGG
>WBZY01001098.1_pt1 | contig 15061 bp, 17 predicted proteins | sample 5204191 | NCBI WGS metagenome assembly WBZY01 (sample SAMN12344363, study PRJNA552823) | activated sludge metagenome | biome: Activated sludge suspended growth; feature: Anammox Sidestream; material: Wastewater; isolation source: activated sludge from anammox sidestream of wastewater treatment...
ATGTCATCGCCTTCGCATGCCGGCGGCCCGCCGGCGTCGCTCGAAAAAATTTTCGGATTCATGCAGGAATCGTCATCACGGACGCGGAATGTAACCCCAAGCGACCGAAGTTCTCGGAAGCTCCGCGGGCCGGTAGTCGTTGGAGGGTTCGCCATGGAGATAATCGCTCTAACGCTCATCATGCTGGTGTGCGTGCGTGTCATCGTGGTCGTCACGGTCCGCGTTCGCAAGTAATGCGGGCTTGAAGCGGAGTGCCGCCCCGCGAGGCCGTCGAGGGTCTCGCGGGGGCGGTTCCGTCTTCGTCTCCTCCATGCTCGTTCAATGCTTCCGGTCCCGCGGCGGATGCGGGTCGTTCCCGAAACTGTCGGAGTCGCGAATCTGCCCGTTGGGGCGATGAACCACGACTTCGACCTTGTTCGTCCTGGCGAGGTCGCGGGCAGCCCGCTCCGCCTCGCCTTGCGTCGGATGGACCGCCGCCGCCCGCTCCGCACCTTCACGCTTGACCGCCCACTCGTCCCCGCGGGGGACGACGTGATAATCCTTCTTTGCCATTTTCAAACTCCTTGTCGTTGAATGGACGGCGACACGGGCGGTAACCCGTGGCGCCGTCGTCGGTTTCCTGTCACAGCCGCCGGTGAAGCTTCCACCAGCAGCCCTTGTTCGCGGAGCGAATCGGCGGGAAATTCTCGTCCACGCCGAGTTCGATCTCCCGCTCCTCGGCCGTCGGGGCCGGCGAATGAGTGCCGTCCAGGTAGCCATCGAAGTGGTAGATCGCGTGCCACGGGCTTTCCTCGCCCGTCTTGAACCTCGTCTTGGTGGTTGTCGAACTGCCGTACATTGCGTTTTTCTCCATGATGGAACATCTGTCGAGCCGCCCACCGTGGGCGGCTCAAAGCTGGGGGTGCGGCCCGGGGCCGGCGGCGAGCGGCTGCCCCTGTTCCTTCGCGTCCTTCTCCACTTGATGTTGAAACTCAACTCAACGTCTCCCGCAAAAAAAGAGACCCTCAAAAAAGGCTCATCTGGCCGCTCGCCTTGTCGAGCGACTCGTGAAGCTTCCCGTGCTTGTCGATGTGGAGCAGGCCGAGTTGCTCAAGCCGCACGCGGAGAGCCGAAATGGTGACCTCGAACCGTTCGGCCAGGCGGTAAAGGTTTGGCCACTTCGTGCGGTCAATCTTCAATGCCTCCTCGCGAATGATGCGTTTCGGCATCGACAAGGCGGCCGCGTACCGATTGACCGCTCGGGCCTCGTCCGGCTCGTCCGCTCGCGATTCGATTTGCCGCAAGAGGTCCTGTCCCTCCCTGGTCTCGCGGAGCTTTTTGAGCACGGCCGCTTCGCCGCCGTGGCAACTTCGTAGAGAGAAGGGGCCGTCGCCCATGTCGAAAAGAGCGGGATGATCAAGCGTCGCCTTGTCCACGAACAGATCCCAATGGCCCATTTCGTGGCCCTTGGTCGAACGCTCAAGGCCTGGCTTCTCGGCGAACTCGGCTTTCCGCCGGTCGTTCAAAATGACGAGCCGCTCCTTCGGCATGATGCCGCCGAAGATGATTTCGCCGGGCAGTTCCTCGATGTCGTCCCAAAGAATTTGCAGGCCGAGAACTTGCTCCCCGACAAGGTCAATCGGAATCGGCGGAGAGAGCGGCCTTTCGAGAATCCGCTCAAGCTCGGCGAGCCGTTGCTCGGCGAGTGCCTCGATGTCGTCGTTTCGATAGAACCGCTTCTTCACTTGCCTTCCTTACGCATCCGCTCAAGGTACGCCTGGAGCCTCTGCCATTCTGCCTCGGTTAAGTTCTGCTGCGTCGCGGAGCGGAAAAAGACCCGTGCTCCCTCCTTCTTTCGAAGCTCGTCGCCCACGTCGGGCGGGGCCTTGCCGGCCAGGGCGAGAAGCTCGTCGCTGTCGGCGTCGAGTTCCGCGGCCAAGGCCAGGATGGCGGGCGTCGATGGGGGCGGGAGACGGTCGTTCTCGATTTTGCTCAGATAGGTGAAGTCGAAGCCCCGGCGGTCATCCTCCTTGAGCCGCGAGGCGACCTTGTCGGCTAGCTCGCGTTGCGAGAGCTTTTTCGCGAGCCGAAGCTCGCGTAGGCGGCCGCCGAATGTGAGTTTCTTCGCCATACCCACCGGGAGAGTAACCGATGTTGAGTTGAGAGTCAACATCAATTTTGGGATTTTGGGCCTACCTGGATGCGGCCGTGCCGAAACGCTCTTGAAGAAAAACGCGAAGCTCGGAGCATGTTTCCACGACGAGGTCGGCTCCCGATGCTCGCAAGGTGGCGGGATCCGACGTGCCCCAAGTCGCTGCGACGGAGAAAACGCTTGCGGCACGTGCCGAGAGAATGTCCTTCGGGTCGTCGCCGATGGCGACGGCGGCGGCGGCCGGGACGCCGAGCCGTTCCAACGCCTTCAAGGTGGGTTCGGGGTGAGGTTTTTTTCGCACCGTGTCGTGGTAGCAAACAAAGTGCGTAATGGGGAAGCCGTGGGCTTCCACGACGCGTTGACAGTAAGTCCCTGGGCTGGAGGTCACGATCGCGAGGGGAATTTTCCAAGCGACCAGATCATGAAGAAGCGTCAGAATGCCGTCGTAGGGCTGAAATTTCGGAATCAAAGGGTAGACCCGTTGCCAACGGCGAGCATCGCGAAAAGCCAAGGCGATACGGGAGTCGATCAGGGTCTGATCGAGGTCAAGAATCACTGCCATCGTCAGCCCCGTCAAAGAGTGGCCCGGCGGATGTGACGCGGTTCTTCGGGGGTGCTACTTCACCATGAACCACGACCTCCTTTTCGTCGCCGCCCACGAGTAGGCGGGCCGCCTGGACCGCGTCCGCCTGAGTCCTATGCACGGACGTGGCCCGGTCCGCACCTTCACGCTTCACGAGCCATTCGTCGCCATTCGGCACGACGTGGTAATTTCTCTGGGTGCGATTACGTATGCGGTCAACAAACTGATTCAAATCCGCGGCGTCCCCAAGTGGAACGGCATCGCCGCGTTCGAGCAATGCTTGATTGCCACGGCTCTTCGGGTGGTTCTTGTGTGCGTCATCGTGCAACAGGCACGCGACGAGCCGGTCCTGAGCGAGAGCGGCTCTCACAGTGTGCATTGTCCCGCCTTCCGTGTCGGTCTCGACCACTACGACGGCGTCGGACAAACCACTTTGGATGCGGTCCCGCTCAACGAAGAAATTCCGCATCGCCCGCACGCCTGGGGCGTACTCGCTCACCAAGCAACCGCCAGCCGACACGATTCGATCCGCGAGGTCGCGGTTCTTTGTGGGCGAGACCGTGTGTAGTCCATGGGCGAGCACGGCGACGGCGGTGCCGCCGGCGGAAAGGCATCCCTCATGAGCGTGAGTGTCGCAGCCGTAGGCCAACCCGCTAACGACCACGCACCCGGCTTCCGAGAATCGGACTCCAAATCGGCGAGCGACCGCGATTCCCCAGTCACTCGGCTCCCGCGTGCCGATTACGGCCACGGCGAGCGAAGCGTTCAAGGCGGCGAGAGATCCGCGGACGTACAAGACGACCGGCGGATCTGGAACATCAAGCAACCGACGCGGGTAATGCTCGCTTCCGTGCCAAACGATTTTTAGGCGGAGCCGTTCCGCCTCGGCGATCTGGGCGTCCGCTTCGTCCGTGGCCCGTCGTATCGCGTCGGGCGAAACATCGACTGACCTGGGAAGGCGTCCCCGCACGAAATCGAGAAGCTCGGCGAGGTTACCAGGCGTGTCGCCGTGGGCCGCAACGAGGCGAAGAATCTGCGTAGCCGTTTGGCGGCCGACTCGCGGCGTATTCAAAAGGGAAAGCGTGGTTCTTCGGTCAAGCACGGCGTCACCTCACTGTTTTACCGACGGCGAGGCACTGAACTTCCGCGGCTCCCGCCTTCAACAGTAATCGCCGGCAAGCTTCGAACGAGTTCCCGGAGGTGGTCACGTCGTCGAGTAGAACGACGCGGCCTCCGGTTAGTAGCTCCGGTTGCTCGACTCGGATGCTACGAAGATCCACGGCTAATGAGCGGTCGCCCCCCCCGGATTTTTTATCGACCAGCGTATGGCGGACAAGGCAGGCGGTGGCGTCCACGCGGTTTTTCCGCTCCGCGAGAGCTTGTGCGAGTAGTCGCACGCCGGTGGTGAGCTTGGCGGGGTCGTGCGAAGGCACCACGGTGAAGGCGACGTTGCTCGCGACAAGCGAATCAAGTTCGCCGACGAAGTGCCGGACGGCGGTCGCCCTCTTGGAAGTATTCGTGCCCTTCAAGTCCATGATGAGATAAGTGTTCTGGTCCGCGGCCGGATTTCTCGTCTTTGAACCGCCATCGTAAATCCAATACGGGTGATACTCGACAAGGTGGGCGATTTCGCCCTTGAATTTGGCGAGTCTTCCCGAAAGCATCGCAACCGCTCCCGTGCCCGTGCGTGTTGGCATGGACAACCTCCAGCATACCACGCGGCGGCAAGCAGTCACGAGGCCGGGAGAGCGGTCGGTTGGACGGAAAAAGCCGGTGGTCAACCACCGGCTTTTGCGGAGAGCCGCGATCCAGCGGCTACTCGTCCATCACGGCCGCGATGATGGCGGCTGCGGTCTTCTGCACGTGGTCGAGGGACTCGGCGAGCGTCGCCTTGTCGCCGTCGTAAAGTTGGATGTAATCGGCGGCGTGCGTGCCGGTGTCCAGGCCGATGGCCTGGCACACGACGAAGGCGACCGCCTCGGCCTCGGTCTCGCGGACCGTTTTCGACGTTTCGCTTCGACGCTCGCCCTTGTGAAGCATCTCGTGGGCGAGTTCGTGCGTGAGAACCGAGAATTCCTCGGCCGGGGAGAGACTCGTCAGCAGTTCGACGCGTCCGCCGTGCGAGCGGCCCCTCGCACCGCCGAGCGACTCGGCGTATTCGAGGGCGATGCCCTGGGCGGCGACGAATGCCTTCAAGCGGTCCGCGTGCCCGTTGGGATTGCCGCCCACTGCGGCGAATTCCGGTAGCGGTTCGCCGTCGGTCTGCGACAAATCGAATACGTACACGGCCTTGAAGCGAAGAATGGAGCGGTCCTCGCCGTCTTGCCGTGCTTCGTCTTCCTTGGGCTTGATCAGCATCGGGGCGATGATGACGATGCCCTTCTCGCCTTTCTTCACGAAGCGGCCGAAACGTCGCCACGCGTTGAAGCCGGCGACGCGGGTCGCGTCCGGTTTTTGCGAGAGAATTAAGAGCACGTTTCCCCACGAGTAGTCGTGAAAGCGACTCATGGTCGCGAGGTATGCCGTGAGGGCCTCGCTCTTCCCTTGCTCCAGGGCGGCGGCGAGATTCGCGAGTGCGTCATCGGCGAGTTTCTTGGCTTGTTCCGCTTTCATGATTCTGGCTCCTTTCGTTTGGTGCGAAGGGGTTCCGTCCCTTCACCGCTGCCGTGGGACGGACCACGAGCCGAAAGGAGCCAAGCGACGTGGCGGGGCGTCTCAGGTCGAAGCGACGAAGCAACCGGACGTGACAGGTTTCCGCCGAAGGCGGACGCGAAGCGGCCTGGCGCCGGCCGGTGCCAGAGCGGAGACCGGCCGCATCGCGGGAGACGCCCGACGCGGAGCGTCAGAAGAGCGAACAAGCCGTTCCATGCCGATAACACAAAAGCTTCGCCCTGGGCGGGAAAGGCGTGCTGTCTTCCGAGCGACGCGGGCGGACGTCAACTCGGAGCGTGCTTAATGATGTGCGAAACCGCCGCGACCGTTCGGAGCCGGAAAGCGTGACCGGGCCGCAGTCGGATAGAGAGGGTGAGGCCCACTCCGATGCGAGTCGAGACGAAGCACCACTTGCGTCGGGACGCTACTTCGGAAGCGACTCCCAGATTCGACCGAGCATGTACCACCGCGAGCCGGTCCAGTAGAACAAGTGGGCGGCACTGGCCTGGTCGGTGCCCGGAGCTTGAAAGGCGATGTCGTAGTACGTCACCTCTCGCCGCAAGAGCGACGGCCAATTCGAGTTCGGCGTCTGCTTCGCGAGGAATTCAAGCGGCGTGAGTGCGACGACAAGTTCCGTTTTGTCGGGCGAGCTTGGGGCGATCGCTTTCGCCAGCACGTCGTCGGCACGTTCGCGAAAGCGAGCCGCGGCCTCGGCCAAGGCGTCGATCGTCGCTTGGGGTACGGTATCGGACAATCCTCGCCGGAAGCCGGCGGCGTCTGGAAAGAATGCTCGCGTGATTTCAGCCGCTCGCTTCGCGTCACCTCGTTGCCTGGCGGCCTCGATGTCTTTGATTAGCGACTTCAAGTGCTGCGGAGTGCCGGGCGTCGGCGTATCCACGCCCGCCTCGACTCGATACGAGTGCAGCCATTCCTCTTGGGCCTTTCGGTCCGCTTCCTCGGCCTTCTGATTGTCCACGAACCGCTGTATGGCCGGCGGAAGCTTGTACGTGGCCGGCTCGGATGATTCACGCTCGACGGATTTCGCGAAGCGATGGTCGCCATAGCCGAGTTCGTGAATGATGCCGACGAGCCGGTTCATCTTCGGCTCAATGTTCGCGGCCAAGGATCGAAAATGCTCGACCCACGCGGCGGCGAGCTTCAAGTCCTCGACGTTCTGAATGGTCAGTCGATTTCCAAGCACGTTCGCCGACGCCGTTTGCACGTTAGCGGAGTGAACTCGCCAACGTTGAAGGTCGAGAAGGTCGTAATTCTCGCTCCCGGTGGCGTAGGTCCTGGCGTCCTTGATGGCGTTCCAGAGATTGCCGATTTCCTGGTCCAATTGCTCGGCTTCGGCCTCGCTCACCTTTCTCGACGGCTGACCGTCCATGCGGAAAGCGGCCAATTGATACCTTTGATTTCGCATCGACAAGAGCTTCTGCTCCAGGCCGAGCACTTCTTCACGCCGCTTTTCGAGCGTCTGAACAAGCTGGAAAGTGCTTTCGATCTGGGCCGGGAGATCTCGCACAAGCCCGTTGATCAAGCGTTGCTCATCGGGAGTTAGTCGAGCGAGGTCGCTCGGAGACGGCTGCGGGTCGGCTTCTTTCGACGGACCGCCAGCGACGATCGCGTCGCCAAGCGTCGGCTCGGCCTTCGCGACGAATTGACCCCGCTCCGTCAGCCGTACGTGGTCAGGAAGTTTCGTAGGTGCGAACTTCGATTCGACGACAATGGCAAGGCCAGACAAGAGCACAAGGAATGCGGCCGCGAGAATCACGCCCGATGAAACGAATGCTCGGCTTGCGTTCATGTGCGACCCCTAAACCGTGCTGAATGAGCCGTCGGATGTCTCCACCGGGGCTTCTTGCCATTTGAGAGCCTGCATCGCCGCCACCGCGGCCACGATGTCGGCACCGTCCTTCGGCTCGGCGGTTTCGGCCATTTGATTCACGCCCTCGACAAGCGAGGATTGCACGACCTGACGCAGTTGATTCAAAAGGATCTCGACGCTTCCAAGCACTTGCTCGGTCGGCTGCACGGAGAATACCTGCGGGTGCGTTCGGCGTGCGTCAAGCACGATGCGAAGATCCGTCGTGTCACCGCCACGCGGGTCCGCCGCGTAAAGAAACTTTCGATGCCGTTCCTTCGCGAACCTCTCGCGAATCGCCTTGTAGGCGAGATACGCGATTCCAACGGGCCAAAGAAAACACGCGAGGATGAACCCAAGGGCATAAAGACCGACCCTCAACCACGCGGCCAGGTGCCGATAGCGAGCGAGACCCAGATTGGCGAGGTCTCCTAGAAAGTACGTCCCGTCGATCGTGTGGCCGCCCGCGAACCAGTAGGAATATCCGCTTTGCAGGCGACACGAGAGTACGTTTCCAACGAACATGACGCAGGCGAAGGCCCACACGTGCGTTGTCGTGTGCTGCGGATGGGCGTTGCCCTCGCAAACCGGAATCGCGATTACGAGCACGCCCTGACCGCCGTGGCCGATCGCGGCGTGCGGGCTTATCTCCTTGAGCCGCGAAACGAGCGTGCGACTCACTCCCTCGAAAAGACGGCCCTTCACCGCGTCGTCGGTCGTGAGTCGGCCAAAATTGACGCCCGGAAAATCCTGGGAGCGAAAACCGTATAGCGGCAAGCCGCTCGTGGCCGGCGTTCCAGGAAGCTCGCCATTCCTTCGATGGTCGAAGTCCTCGACGGCTTTCCAATGAACCCGCCACTCCCTCGCGAGACGCGGGGCGTGGCGTATGCCTGGCTCGCCTTCGCGACCGTCGAAGATTTCCGCGAAGAGCATGCGGTCAAGAAAATAGGCAAAGCCCACAAGCAACGCGATCAAACCGAAATCGAAGGCAAGTCGAGCGGGTAACGACCAAGAGAGCGGCACTTGAAGCCGGCAATAAACCGCCGGCGGCACGATCGCGTACAGCCACAAGCCGAGCCGCGGCACGACGTACGACTTCAAATAGAAAAGGCCCCGCAACGTCCGCCAGAACGGTCGGCCGCGACAGGGAAAGTTGATCTTGGTCGTCAGTTCGGCCGCGAGCATTTCGCCGGCTCCGGTTGTTGCGGGAAAGAAACCATGACCGCGGTAGCGTCCTCGCCAAAATCGCTTCCCTTCCAAACCCGTCCACCAGAGAAAACGATACCCTGCACGACGTACGGGGGCACGCCGCCCTTTTGAAGCTTGGTGAAGGCGATCGCCGGCACCGTGGGTTCATAAGCCTGGTGAACGTTCGTGCTCGCGTTGCTCGCCGGCTGCGAGTGACCACCGATGCCCGTGGAAAAGCTCGGTCGCACCTGAAGTTTGCGGGCAAAGACACGCTCGGCCCATTCGTTCGTCGCGGGGTCGCCGTTCGCGTGAAAAATCTTCGTTTGCAGATTGCCGAGCAAACTGTCGGTCGCGGCGTTGCCGTGTCGCGTGCCAAGGGCCGCGTGATAATTCGGAAGATTCTGCGTGAGGTAGACCGTGGCCGCCATTTTCGAGCGGGCCGTCTGCTGGAAGAGCATGTCCTCCGCGGTCACGAAATACTGCGACTCATCGGCCCAAAGAAAAACGGGTCGCCAGTCGCCGGCGAGCCGCCGGCGTTCCGTCGCTCGCTGCCAAACGGTCTTGTAGATCATCTGGGCGAAACGACCCACCTCGCCGTACTCCTTCACCGGGAGATTCACGACGATGATTTTTCCCCGGTGCGTCTCCGTTGGCCTCACCCTGTCCGTCGCCGGCGTCACCTTTTCGCAGAACATGCGGCGAAGAGGGCTGCGTAACAACCCGGCGGCCTTGCCAGTGAACGAGCTAACGATGATGCTGCGTGTCTTCTCCGACAGATTGGGGAAGTCACTCAGCCAATACGCGACCGTCTCCTCAAGGTCGTTGAATCGGCCTGGATTCTCCTTTTTGAGGGCCGGCGCCCTCGCGGCGGCGGCCCTCAAGAGTTCGAAGCAGCGGGATTTCTTCTGCCACGTGGGCGATTGAATCTCGGCCCGGCTCTGCGGGGCCGAACGGATGATGGCCGCGAGGTCGGGAAGGTGCACGTCTCCCGAGCCGATGGCGGCCAGGTCGATGGCGTGCGTCAAAAGCTCCCGCAAGGCGTCGTTCCAAAAGGGGTCTGCGTTCGAAACGGCCGCCTCTCCCGTGGAAAGCGTCGCGAGAAAGAGCGACACGATGTTGTGCGTGAGGTGCTTTCCCTCGTCCGTCTCGTCGTCCGGCCGGTTGAATTCGTAATCGAGGAAATTGAACTGAAACCCACTCTTGGGGTCGAGGACGATCAGGTCGCTTAGGGGCCTGCCGGCTTGTTGGCAGTACCGCTCCCAGAGCGGCCACTCCTCGTTCTTGGCCGTGAGGACCAATCCTCCGAAGCCGTTTTTCAAAAACGAAAGGGCGATAGCCCGGCCGCTTCCGCTGGTCTTGCCCGACCCCGTGCCGCCAAAGATCTGCGTGCCCTCGCACGCGTTCCTGATGGTCCAGGCGTCAGCCGGGTTTTTCGAGAAGGGAAGGAGAGGGTGGTCGAGAATGGCTTCGGGATCGGCCGGCATAGTCCTCCATCGAAAACGGTCATCCCGACGGTGAAAAACCGTCGCGAGGGCCGCCATTCTACCGGCGGCCAAATCCGCCCGAAACGTCCCCCGCCTAAGCGGCCAAGGGCCGGCTTAGGAGAGATGTCTGAAGCCGTTTGAACGGCGATAATGCGGCCATGCTCCGGATGGTCCAAAACAACCACGCGGCGGCCGCGAAGCGGTACTTCGACGATGGCTTGGCCCGCGAGGACTACTACACGCCACGGGTCAAAAAAGACGCCGAGCGTGAGGAACCAAGCCGCTGGGGCGGCAAGGGTGCCGAGCTTCTTGGCCTCAAGGGGACGGTGGACCGGGAGGGGTTCCATCGCCTCTGCGAGAACCGGACCCCCGACGGCAAGGCGTCGCTAACACCCCGGACGAAGGCGAACCGCCGGGTGGGTTACGACATCAACTTCCACTGCCCGAAGAGCGTCTCCATCATCTACGCCCTGACCGGCGACCGGGCGATTCTCGAAAGCTTTCGGGCGGCGGTCCGCGAGACGATGGAGCACCTCGAAGCGGATGCCAAGGCCCGCGTACGGGCTGGCGGCGGCCAGGGCGACAGGGTGACGGGGAACCTTATCTGGGCGGAGTTCATCCACACGACGGCACGCCCGATCGGTGGCATCCCGGACCCCCATCTTCACGCCCACTGCTTCACGTTCAACGCGACCTTCGATCCCATTGAACGCAAGTGGAAGGCTGGCGAGTTTGGCGACATTAAAAGCAACGCGAGCTTTCACGAGGCGGCCTTCCACGCACGGCTTGCCGGCCGGCTCTCGGAGCATGGCTACCGCGTCGAGCGTCGGGGCCGCTTCTGGGAAGTCGTGGACGTTCCCGATTCGGCGATCGAAAAATTCTCGCGTCGGACCGCGGAAATAAATCACATAGCCGCCAAACGTGGAATCGTCGATCCGAAGGAAAAAGCCGAACTCGGGGCACGCACGCGAAAGAGCAAGGCCGAAACCTTCCCCTGGGCGGAGATCCAACGCGACTGGCGAGAGCGACTCACGGCCGACGAAACCGCCCACGTCCACGCGGCGAAAAACGGCCGCGTCTTGGCTTCCAGCGGCGATGTCGCACGCGGCGTGTTTCTCCACGCCCTCGAAGCATGCCTTGACCGCTCATCGGTCGTGAGCGAACGGACACTCCTGGAGCACGCCCTGCGGCACGGCGTTGGACGCGTGAACCTTCCCGCCTTGCAAGACGAACTTTCGCGGTCCGATTTGATTCGCAAGGACGTGAACGGAGAGCGTCTATTCACGACGGCTGCCGTCCTGGAGCAAGAAAAGCGGATGCTCGCCTTCGCTCGCGAGGGGCGGGGAACGTGTCCCGCCTTCTGTCGCGATGCCGGCGGAGTGAAAGAAGCCGGATTATCCGACGAACAACGCACGGCGGTCCTTGGCGTTCTTGGTTCACGCGATCGCGTGACACTCCTTCGCGGAGCCGGAAAGTCCCTGGTCCCCAAGGCGGTGATCGAGGCGATCGAGGCCACGGGGCAAACGGTCGTCAAACTCATGCCGGCGGCCGCGACACGGACGGAGCATGAACTCGCGAGTTTTCTTTCGACCCCAAGCCTCCAAGAGCGTGCTCGAAGGGGTGTGCTCTGGCTCGATGACGCTCACGCGGCCGGGGCACGCTCGCTGTCGAGTCTTTTCGACGCGGCCAAGGCACTCGACGCCCGGATAGTTCTTTCCGGTGGTCGCCGGCGTCAAGCAACCGGTGAGCGAAGCGACATGCTTCGCCTCCTTGAAACACAAGCGGGTCTTCGCTCGGCCGAAATCCAACGGGTGCGACGCGATCACGCGGAGCACCGCTCGGCGGCCGAAGCGTTGGGCGGTGGCAAGACGGCGGCCGGTTTCGGAAAACTAGATCGGCTGGGAGCCATCCGCGAGGTCAAGCCCGCGGAGCTTCCGGCCGCGGTCGCGGCAGAGTACGCACGAGCGACAAAACAAAAGAAGACCGCACAAGTCGTCGCCTCCAAGGATGGCGATCGAATCACGGAAGCCATCCGCGAGAAACTTCGGGGCTTAAAGCTTCTCGGTCGCTCGCGTGGATTCGAGCGGCTAACGTCCCTGGGCCTGTCCGACGGGCAACGAAGCGACGCCGCGGTTTATGAACGCGGCCAGGTCGTCGTTTTTTACAAATCAGCGAAGGGCTTCAAGGCGGGGCACCGCTACGAAGTGATGGGCCACGATGCGTTCGGAAACGTGCTTGCTCGTCACCTAGCGAATTCAACGTCGCTCTTGCCGTCGAAACTTCCTTGGGTCGAGGCCTTGCCGCTCAGCAAATCCGACAGATTCGAAGTGTTCAACCGCTCCTCGATCGAACTCGCCAAGGGCGATTCGATTCGCGTTACTCGTTCGGGACGGACGAAAAACGAACGCTTCGGACCCGAAAAACTTCTCTCGAAACGCGGGCAGGCCATCCGGCGGGCCAACTTCAAGATGTTCGGCGTCAAGGTGCCAGACCGACACTACCGCGTGCAAAAGGATGCTCTTCACCGCGTGGTCGGCTTCACCCTCGCGGGCGACATCAAGCTTGAAAACGGCTGGGTACTCCCGAAAAACTTTGGGCACCTCGAACACGGCTACTGCGTTGCCTCGCAAACAATGCGTGGTCGCTCCGTGGAGCGGCTCTTGATCGCCCACGCCGGCGATTCAAAATCGGAGTTTCGAGGGCCAAGAGGCCGGGGCGTGGAATCGGTGACGGTGTTCACCGATGATAAGAACGCCCTGCGGTCCACGATGGCAAAAGAGGCGAGCACCCCGGCTGCGGAGCGGCCGCGGGCCTCGACGGTCCAGCCCGAACGGCCTATGGGTCGCCAGGAGCGAGAACGTGAGCGATGATCTGCTTCGAAAGTACGTGAAGCCGGTCGATGAACCGGAGCCGCACGAGCCTTCGCTCGTTCGCGGCGACGGGCATCTTCTGCGGCTCGAAGTTCGCGAGGCGAGCGGCGACAGCCGGTCGCTCCCGTACTCCTCGCTCCAGTACATCAATTTCAATCCAAGCGTGGGCGTCACGCTCGTCTTTCCCGACTGCGTGATCGAACTCGCCGGCGTGAATCTCTTCCGGCTCTACGATGCCCTGAACGATCATGCCGTGAAAACGGTCCTCGTCATTCCCGACGCGTTTCGCTTGGAAACGCCGGACGCGACTCTCGTCGATGCCTGCACGGTGCGAACTCGGAAACAAGGGGATGGGCTGGACGGCTTAGCGTGATCGCGGCCATTACTACCAAGACTCGGACGGGTAATCCAAGGGGAACTGAATATCGCTCGCGGCGTAGGCGACGAAGAACGCTTCGATGAAATTGGGGCACTGTTCTAGGAGCTTGCTGATTCGGAACGCGTGGCCGCCCTTCACGCGAAGCGGCGTGTCGCTCGCTCGGCCATGCCAGTAGCACAAAAATGGCTCACGAAAATCGTCGGGGAACCGCTGGATTTTCTCGGCGGCCGCGATGGCCTGGTCCGGCTTGTACCCGTACGCACGCGTTAGATAGACCGCGACGCGATCGGGCGGGTCGTTGAAGGGGTCGCATTCTTTCGGGTCATGAAGCGGAACGATCTTTCCCATACATCCTTTGCGTCATTTGCTCCGCGTAAGCCGTGGCGTCCTTCTCAAGCGGGTTCTTCTTGTGCAACTCGGGGTTGCTGAAGTGCTCGACGTACACGTCTTTTCCATATTGCCACTTTTCGCGAGTCTCCGCATCGACTTCCGAATACTTGTTCTTGTTGACGGGGTTGAGCACGGCCGATTGATATGCGTGCCGGCACTCCTCGGCCAGCGTAAGAAACGCTCTTCGGGGGTCGTTTTCCTGCACCCGCCCCTCATCAATCACGATGCTGTTCCGCGTGAGGTCGCGAACGTGTGTACGGTCCGTTGCCGTCCAATGCTCTGAATCGTGCAACCTGCCATGTTTCCACGTGTCGTTTGGCTGTACGAGCATGCGGCCGTTGAATTCCTCCTTCTCGGCCAACTCTGGCACGGCATACAGGCGGTGGTCTTTTCGTTCCTGTGATTGGGCAAGGGTCTTTTCGACTTCCCGAAGCGTCTCCATTCGCTCCCGCTCGCTGGCCTTGCTCCAAACCTCAGGATTAAGGCCCTTGATTTCGCGAACGGCCTGAAAATCCTTCTCAAATCGCTCGTCTAAATCCTTGGGCTTGTCGCCTGGCGGAGATCCCGCCGGCGGAGCGGAAGGCCCCTCGCGTTGCCTCGCTCGGCTTTCGCAACGCTCGATGTTGCTCGCCACGAACGTTCGCTGCTCGCCGGAAAGGTCCTTCGGCTGCTCGTGCGTTTTTTCCTGGCCCTCCCGCTGCCGGTCCCGTTGGATTTGCTCGCGTTCCATGGCCGCCATTCTACCCACGTGGTTGCTCTCGCAACGCATCCGCCCCCCTGCCTGCCGTAATCGGCCGTCGTCGTCGCGGCTCGCCCCGCGAAGGCCGCAAGGCCCTTGGCCGCGATGCACGGCGGATGATGAAGGCGGGCAGGATGCAGCCCCCCTACCTGCCGGGTCGGTCCCGAGTTCCGAGCGGTCTCTCTTCCTCGGTCGTCTCTCGCATACACGCGGACCGCCCGAAGCGGTCCGAGCGTCGGTCTTCTCCGTCAAGCCAACGAGCATGAAAAAGCCCGCCGGCCAAAACGCCGGCGGGCCAGTTCGCGGTCTCACGCGGCCGCGTCCTTGTTCGCCGCCTGGGCGAAGATCCAAGTGTGGGCCTGGTCTAGCACCTTCGCGAGAACCGGAAGGTCGTCCCGGCCAAAGCTGTCGGATTGCTTCCAGTCGGAGCCGTCCTTGTAAAGCCGGCAAACGGTGACGTTGTACCGAGTGCCGTTCTTCTCGGTGGCGTTGGCCCAAATGGCGGCCTTGATGGCTCCAAGTCGAACGGTGTGGGCGGGTTTCTGTTTCGTCGTCATGGTCAGTTTCTCCTTTCAAAGAGGGCCTTCGTTGGCCCGTTCGCTGACTCGTGACGGGCAACGCGAGGCCCCGGGGAGAAACGCGGCCAAGGCCCGAAGCCGGCAAAGCGAAGAGAAGCCGGTCAGATGGGCAAGGCGAGTGACGGAGCGAAGCGACGGCGCCGAGCCTTGCGGCCGGCGACCGGAGCCGGGCAAGGGTCTGGGCGAGCATGACAGCGAAACTC
>WBZY01001142.1_pt1 | contig 15001 bp, 14 predicted proteins | sample 5204191 | NCBI WGS metagenome assembly WBZY01 (sample SAMN12344363, study PRJNA552823) | activated sludge metagenome | biome: Activated sludge suspended growth; feature: Anammox Sidestream; material: Wastewater; isolation source: activated sludge from anammox sidestream of wastewater treatment...
TTCCCTTCGAGGAGGCCGCTCCGATCGAGGTCGACGTGCCGCTCGTGGCGTCCGGCGTATCGGGCGGTGCCGCGGCGAGCGTCGTGCGCGGCACGATCCGGGACGAAGCCACGGGAGCGGCCCTTGCCGGCGCGCTCGTCACGGTGACCGCGACGGGCGCCACGCTCGCGGCCACGACCGACGCCACCGGCGCGTTCGCCGTGCGGGGCATACCGATCGGCGCCTTCACGATCACCGTGGGCCGGGATGGCTACGTCCCGCGCGTCTTCGACGCGCCCTACGAGATTGCGGTCGTCCTGCCCCTCGATGCCACGCTCTCGCCGCTCGGGACCACGGTGACCGTCGTCGGAACGGTTCGCAGCGGCCTCACGGGCCAGCTCGAGCCGGGAGTCACTGTGCGCCTGCTCGGCACCTCGCGCACGGCGACGAGCGACGGCGCGGGCCGCTTCACGCTCATGGACGTTCCGCTGGGCACGGCGCAGAGCCTCGTCCTCGCAAAGCCGACCTTCCTCGAGGAGTTCGTGACGTTCACCGCGACGCAGGGGGCTGCGGGCCACCCCGTGCAGCTCGACCTCACCTATCCCGTCGTGCAGAGCTCGGAACGCTCGCTGACGATCGGAACAGAGGCCGAGGGCACCGTCGTGGACGCCCTGACCGGCCGCCCGCTGGCCGGTGCGGAGCTGCAGGCGGGGAGCGCGACTACAGTCGCGGACGCCGACGGTCGATTCATCCTCGAGGGCCTTCCGCCCGAGACAGTGGTGCGCGTGACCGCGACTGCCTCCGACCACGAGGCCCAGGGTTTCGACGCGCTCGTCGTCGCAAACGGCGATGACCCGCTCGACTTCCGCTTGGCTCCGACGCTCCTCGGCGAGGTGGCGGGCACCGTGACGGATGCCGCGACCGGGGAGCCGGTAGCGTACGCGGAGGTGGGGATCGAGGGCAGCACGTTCCTCTCGGCCGTGACCGACGGCGACGGGACCTATCGGCTGCTCGCCGTGCCCGCCGGCGCGCACACGATCGTGGCAACCAGCCCCGAGCACTTCCCGCAGGCGAGCACGGGCTTCTCCGTGAGCGCTGGGGCCACCGCGACCTTCGACGCGGTGCTCCCGCCGCGCCCGAAGGTGGGTGGCCTCGCTGGCCACGTGCTCGACGCCGCGACGAGCGCGCCGATCGCGGGGGCCGTCCTCACTCTCGCCGACGGGCGCAGCGAGACCTCCACGTCCGACGGCAGCTACGCATTCGCCGGTGTCGCCTCGGGCCTGGCGCGGCTCACGATCGAGGCCGCCGGTTACCCGGCGGCGAGCCGGGTTGCGCCCGTCGATGCGGATGTGGATGCCGCAACGCCCACCGTCACGACCTTCGACTTCCGCCTGGATGCGAGCACGGCTTTCGATCCGAGCGAGGCCAGCGGCCTCATCGAAGCCGCAGAGGGCGGCTCGATCGAGACGCCCGACGGCCGCATGCGGCTCGACATCCCACCGGGCAGCCTCACGGGCGACGGCGTCATCACGATCCGCCAGTCTCCGGCGCCCGTGGCCGGTCCGGGCGAGGCGCTGGTCTCGGACCCCGCGCTCGGCCTCCCGCCGGTGACCGCGCTCGCGGACGAGATCGAGATCCTGATCGGTGCGCCACCGGGCGGCGGCGACAAGCCGCTCCTTGCCGGGCCCGTCTACGTGGTGGCGCGCTACTTCGAGGACTTCGCCGCGGGCGCGAGCGCCGCGGAGGCGAGCGCCTTCCCCTATCTGCACACCGGCTCGGACTGGACGGCGCTGCGCATGGTGCCGTACCTGCACGCGGTCGATCGCATCGACAACGTCATCGTTACGGCGTTGATCTTCGAAGAGACGGAGACGGGGCGGGACGTCGTGGCGTACCAGACGACGCGGCGGCCGGTGCTGCTCGCGCAGGCCGGTGGCGACCTCGGCGGCATCGTGGTCGATGCGTTTCGCCTGATCGTCAGCAGCGTAGCCCGGTCGCTGTCGTTCGACCCGGCCGTGGCAGTCGTCGATCTGAGCAACCGCCCTCCCTTCAACGAACAGCAGCCCAGCGCTCCGTTCTATGCCATCAACACCCACTCGCGGCCACTTCTCGTGACGCACGGGTGGGATCCACTCGCGATCCTGCGCGACGCCTCGCTCATCATGGACCCCATGGGCCCTGACGGGGCGCGCTATGGGCAGATCGTGAGCGACCTTGTGGAGAGCACGAACGCGATCTATCGCCCGATCTGGCTCACCTACAACTCGCGGCTCGGCATCGACAAGAACGGACAACGGCTCGTCCGCGCCCTGCGCGAGCAGTTTCCGGAGGGCACGCCCGAAGAGCCGCTCGTCACCGATGCATTCGCACCGCCGGGTGCATTCACCAACCCCAAGGCCTTCCGGACCTTCGATTCCTACGGCTTCAGCATGGGCGGCCTCATGAACCGGAGCTTCCAGCTGGGTTCCTACTATTCCGATCCACCCATCAGTATTCCCGGCGACAGCGGCCGCCGAGGCCGCATCCAGCGGATGATCGCGATGGGGTCACCCCATCACGGCGCACTCCAGGTGCTGCGGCTCGCGGTCTCGGTGGCGTCGTCGGTTGCCTACAGGCTTCCGATCGAGACGCTCCTGAACATCTGGTCGCCTGGTACGGCCGATCTGCTGGACTACGTCGACGACGATGCCGTGCCGTGCGCGCTCTCTGGCAACCCGACGCTTTGCGCGCTGAACAACGACCGCCGCAGCAGCCCACACGTGGTGGCGTCACTCATCGCCGGTACGAAGTCCACCAGACGCCTCGCAGACGGCATTGATCTCGATCTCGGGTATCTCGTCGATCCCTTCCAGAAGAGCGACAGTGTGGTGCCGGTCTCCAGTGCCCATGGTGAGAGCACCTTCGATCGACGAGTGGTGCCCGCCCTGACCCGTCGGCGCACCAGCGAGCAAGTGTTCGACCACTTCCGGGCCGGCACCGATGCGACCGCGCAGGGGGAGGGCAACCAGCGGATCACGGCCTTCGTGGGGGAGGACATCCTGCCTGTGCTGCAGGACCACTGGGTGGTTCGGGAAACCGGCCTGGTCGAGAACCAGCCTCTGGCGCCTGGGGTCCGGATTGTCGACTGCCCCACGCTGACTCAGCGCGGGTTGATCGAGGCCGACTTCTTCTTCGACTACAAGGCGGCTAACGGCGGCTTGACTGGCATCGCGTTGGTTTCTTACGCCGAGGACCAGAATGGTTCCTGGCAGATCATCTCCGGAGCGGACCCATCTAGTCTTGAACTCTATTCGACCACGCTCCTCCCTGTCGACGGGAACTCCCGAGGCAAGGATCGTGAAGAGGGAAGACTTAGGTTCGCGGAGCGACCCGCGGCGGGGATCGACGCACGCCGGGTTCTCACCCTTGTTGCCACGACCGGTACACTCAGCTCGACCGAGGGACGAGCGCAAGCGGCTCCCACCGCCGCGCAGGTCGAACAGCTTGATGAACTTCAGCGGATCCATACGTGTCCATAGTGCTGCTCCTGATCTTGTACTTCGGGTCCTTGGAAGCCCACGCCTCGGCTTCCAGTGACCTTTGGCAAACTCTCTCGCCAATGCCCGAACCCCGACGCTTTCATCTCGCCGGTGTTGGGCTCGACGGGCGACTCTACGTCTACGGCGGCACTGTGACGGGGGCGGATGGCGAGGATCGACACGGGCTCGCGGGCACTTCTCTGGTCATCTACGACCCGGAGCGCGAGAGTTGGATTCGGGGCCCAGCACTGCCCAAGCCGGAATTCAAGACCCTGGGGCAGGTTCGCCATGGATGGTTCGACGAGCAAGGTCGTAGACACGAAGAGATTTCTCTCGAGGAAGTGACTTCAACGACTGATCTTTCCCATGAGGTTCCAATGGGTCGAGCAGATCCATTGGGGCGGCCGCGGTGGCCGGGCGGATGGCTCTGGGTCCCATTCGAACCCAGGAAGGGATCTTGGGGTCCGCCCGACGTTGCGCTCAAGACGCCCAGCAAGAAGCCGGGGGTCCCAGCGTGGGAGTGGCCATGGAAGACGAGCGGGCCGAGCTGGTCCCGTCATACCCCCACGCTTGCAACGTCTCCTCGCGGCACCGTCTACATCACTGGAGGCCTCGCCAGACCCTACCGGAGGGCTTCCGCCCGCCCCCGTGTACATGAGTCCGTTGAGATCTGGAATGCTCGTGACAACTCGTGGCGGGAGCTCTCGCCTATGCGGGAGGCCCGCTTTCTTCATGCAGCTGCGATCGATCGAAGCGGCCGGCTCTTCGTCTTCGGGGGCTCTGCAGCCGATCCGAGCACGATGCAGGAGAAGGGAGAATCGGCCGAATCGTTTCGCCGGCGCGCCGATGAGAACGCCACCGCGGCGAACGCTTCCCTAGCCTCCGTCGAGATGTATGACCCCAAGACCAACACCTGGAGCGCGCGGGCGTCGCTTCCCACGCCGCGCCAGGCCATGGGCGCCGACCTCGGCGCCGACGGGCGGATCTACGTGGTCGGCGGGGCCCCCTCCTATGCGCACCCGCGTCCGATGGCCGTGGTCGAGATCTACGACCCCGTGACCGATACCTGGGAGACCGGGCCCTCGATGAACTACGCGCGGCGTGGCCACGCGGTCGTGGCGACGCCGGACGGCAAGATCTACGCCATCGGGGGCTTCGTGGGCCGGAGGCAGCGCACTCTACGCGAGCAGCTCGCGGGGGACTTCGTGGATCCGGCGCTCGGGGCGACCGTCGAGGTATTGGACACGAGCAAGGCGAGATGACCAACGCCTAGAAGGCGGGCAACGGCGGTTGACTGGCATCGCGTTGGTGTCATACGCCGAGGACCAGAATGGTTTCTGGCCGATCATCTCCGGAGCGGATCAAGGGGCCTGGATCCGCACCGGATCCCCATTTCGCCGCGTCCGCCAGCCCGTCGATCCGATCCTCCCTCACGACGTAGAAGACGCCGCAGGGGAAGCGCTGGAGCGAGGCTCGCCGCACCCGCCTCTGCACTTCGGGGTGCGCTTCGGGATGCCGCGCCATGCGCGCGAAGCACGCCCTCGCGGAGCGCAAGAACGCCTCCCCGAGGCCAGGTCGCTGCGCCTCGTACCAGCCGAAGGCCTCGTCGAGATCGACCTCGGCGCGCGGTCGGACCGCCAGCGGGAACGGCTCGCGCTCACACCCGGCAGCGATGCGGTCCCGGAGTTCCTCCACGAGCTCCAGCCGCTCGCTGGGGGCGCGGAAGGCTCGGACGTGTGTCGCGCGCTTCCGTTCGCGTGGGGGCTACGTGAAAAAGCGTTCGTTGCGCAGGTTTCTCTTGCCCCCCAGGGGGGGGTAGGGGTATAAGCACACCGCTCGGCCGCGCTCCCGCGGCCGCTCCTGGGAAGGGGACTGGCAGATGCGGCCTCGTGTGTCGTTCTTGCGCTCGCTCTTCGTGCTGGCTGGCGTGGCGCTCCTCGCGACTCCGGCCTCGGCGGTGACGATCGACTGGGTGACGGTGGGGGATCCGGGCAATGCCGCGGACACCGCCACGAACTGTTACGCAGCCAATTGCGGCTCGGTCGCGTACTCGTACCAGATTTCGAAGTACGAGGTCACCAATGCGCAGTATGCGGAGTTCCTGAACGCGAAGGCCGCGTCGGATCCGCTGGCGCTCTACAGCACCGCCATGGCGGGGACCTATGGCGGCATCACCCGGAGCGGCTCCCCGGGCAGCTACACGTACGCGGTGAAGCCCGGCTTCGCGGACAAGCCGGTGAACTGGGTGTCGTTCTACGACAGCCTGCGCTTCACGAACTGGCTGAACAACGGCCAGGGGAGCGCGGACACGGAGACCGGCGCGTACACGCTCCTCGGCGGGACGCCGGTGCCGAGCAATGGCCTCACCGTGACGCGCAACCTGGGCGCGAACATCTTCCTGCCGAGCGAGAACGAGTGGTACAAGGCAGCGTACTACGACGGGCTCTCGGCGACGTACTTCGACTACCCGGCCGGGACGAACACGCAGACGGTGTGCGCGGCGCCCGGGGCGACGCCGAACACCGCGAACTGTTACTACGCCATTGCCAACGTGACGGACGTGGGCGCCTACACGGGCTCGGCGAGCCCGTACGGGACGTTCGACCAGGGTGGGAACGTCTGGGAGTGGAACGAGCAGATCGTGAGCGGCTCGGACCGGGGCATCCGGGGCGGGGGCTGGAGCGTCGACGCCGGCAACCTCGCCGCGTCGTCCCCGAACCACGCCAGCCCGCCCCTCGGGAGCGGCAGCCTCGGGTTTCGTGTCGCGAGTCTCGTTCCCGAGCCCGGGACGAGCCTGCTCGTGATGATCGGACTCGCGGGACTGGCCGCGCGGCAGGAGCGCCGCAAGCGGACCCTCTGATCTCTGGGCCTTGGACCCTTGTCCGGGGCCGCGCGGCCATAGCCGCGCGGCCCGCGCCTCGGGGGGAGCGCGCACATGGCTCGCGCCAGCGATCCGCCGGTGCTGCTCGTCAAGTGGTACGACCTCGCGAAGTGGCTGCTCGAGCGGGTCGAGCAGTTCCCGATCTGCTGAAGGGCCAGCGGCCGATGCCGCGCGGGGGGCGGCGGCGGGCTCGGTCAGCGCTGCGCGAAGAGCTGTTCCGCGATCGCTTCGCGCGTCGTGCCGGCGTGCCGGGCGACCTCGGCGAGGACGGCGGCCAGGGTGCCCACGCGCAGCGTGTCGTGGTTCGGGATGGTGAGGTGGTGCTCGCCACCCGTGTGCGTGGTGAGGCGGAGGGGACTCCCGTCTGTCGCGTGACCTCGTAGCCGAGGCGCCGTAGCGAGCGGGCGAGGGCCGGGCCCGAGAGGTCCCGGGGCAGCCTCATGCCGGGAGCACTTCCTCGCGGACGAAGTGCAGGCGGATCAGGGCGGGTGCAGTGGCCTCCTCGAAGTGACACCGCACGGCATCGCGAACCCGCTCGTGCAGCGCCTCCAGCGTGTCCGCTTCCGTGAAGATGGCGGCGCCGAGCGCCCGCGCGGTGAAGCCGCCCTCGGGCGCCTCCTCGACGAGGAAGAGGATCTCGTTCATGGTGGCCGGGAAGATAGCTCGATCCCGCGCACGCTCGCGCCTTCCTTCGGCAGTCTGCGGACGGCGGCTCCAGGCGCCGGGTCGCGCAGCCGGAGCGGCTGGATCCACACGGGATCCACGACGCGCCGTGACGAAACCCCAGCGATGCTTCGCCGTCATCCTCCGGGTTCGAGTCCCGTCCGCCCGGATCCCTGCGTCGTAGCTGCAGCCGGCTCTGGCGCGAGTCCGTGGGAGCGGAACGAGCAGATCGTGAGCGGCGGCTCGTGCCGGGGCATCCGGGGCGGGAGCTGGCTCGACTTCGCCGGGGGCAGCGCAGCGCAGACCTCGACCACGAGGCTGACAGCATTGCTGTCAGCGCGCGATCCGCTGGGCCCATGGCCAACGAGACCCGGATGACCGTCCGCCTCGATCCAACTCCACTTGGCAGCACAGGGCGACGTGTGCCCGCGCGCCGGCAAACGCAGCACCGTACGGGCCGCCGCGCCTTCGAGGCGCTCGCCACCCACCCGCCCACCGCCACGATACCCCTCACGACCGCCGCCACCACCCGCAACAACCCCCTTGCAACGCTCACCCGGCAGTCGGTGAGAAATCCGGGCTAGGGCCGCCTCGCGTGGCGAACGCCGTGGACGTGCCTCCGGAAGGACCGGGCGAACCACGAGCCGGCGCGCGGGCCTCTCCGCTCTTCGTGCGGCACTCTCTGGCTCGCCCCGGACTCCCACCGGGGCTTGCAGGCGCCGGGCGACGAGCGCGGGACGATGGGCGGCGGGACGATGAGCGACTGGATCCGGGACGTCGGCGATGCGGACTTCGAGCGGGAGGTGCTCGAGCGCTCGGACGAGTTGCCGGTCGTGGTGGACTTCTGGGCACCCTGGTGCGGGCCCTGCCGCACGCTCGGGCCGATCCTCGAGCGGCTCGCCGAGGAGCACGCGGGCGGCTTCGTGCTCGCGCGCGTCAACGTGGACGAGGCCCCGGGCCTCGCGCAGGCCTTCCAGGTCCGCAGCATCCCGGCCGTGAAGGCGATCCGCGGGCGGGCGCTCGCGGGCGCCTTCGAGGGCGCCCAGCCCGAGAGCGTGGTGCGCCGCTTCGTCGAGTCGATCCTGCCGAGCGAGGCGGACCGCAAGGCCGCTGCGGGCGACGAGCGGGCGGCCGCGGGCGATCCCGCCGGCGCCGAGGCGGCCTGGCAGGAGGCGCTCGCCCTCGACCCGCGCCAGGCGCGGGCGCTCCTCGGCCTCGGGCGGCTGCGCGGCGAGGCGGGCGACGCCGAGGGGGCGCTCGCGCTGCTCGAGCGGATCGGCCCCGGGACCCGCTGGTCGGAGGAGGCCGACCGGATCGCCGCCGTGCTGCGTACCCGGGTCGGGGGCGAGGGCGGCGACGAGGACGAGCTGCGCCGGCGGATCGAGGCCGATCCGGGAGCCCCGGCCCCCCGGCTGGCCCTCGGCCGGCTGCTGGCCGCCCGCGGCCGGCACCAGGAGGCGCTGGGCACCCTCCTCGAGGCGGTGCGCCGCGATCCGGCCTACGAGGACGGCGCGGCCCGCCTCGCGATGCTCGACCTCTTCACCGCCCTGGGGCCGGAGCATCCGCTCACCCAGGAGTACCGGCAGGCCCTGGCCCGGACCCTCTTCCGCTAGCCCGTCTCGAGTCGGCCCGCCGTCCGGCCGAAAGCGCCGAGCGGGGGAGGCCGGCTTGACCTCGATCCTGATCATCGACGACTCGACCGCCGCGCGCGACGAGCTGCGCCGCGCGCTCGAGGCCGCGGGCCGCTACGGGCAGGTGCTCTCCGCGCGCGACGGGATCGAGGGCCTGCGCGTGCTCCTGGCGGAGCCGGTCGACGCGGTGATCTGCGATCTCGAGATGCCGGGCCTCGACGGCGAGAAGCTCCTCGCGGCGCAGCGCGCGCGCAGCGGGGGCGAGGAGATGCCCTTCCTGTTCCTGACCGCGCAGCGCGATCCCGAGCGGATGGCGCGGCTCCTGCGCGCGGGCGCCTGCGACATCGTGCAGAAGCCCTTCTACGCGGCCGAGCTCCTCGCGCGCCTCGACCTCCACCTGCGGCTGCGCCGGCTCCAGGCCGAGCTGCGCGAGAAGAACGCGACGCTGGCCCGGCTCTCGACCACGGATCCGGTGACCGGGCTCCGCAACCGCCGCTACGCCACCGAGTTCCTGGCGCTCGAGGTGCTGCGCGCAGTCCGGTACCACACGCCGCTGGCCGTCCTGCTCCTCGACCTCGACCACTTCAAGCGCGTCAACGACACGCACGGGCACCGCGTCGGCGACGCGGTGCTGCAGGTGGTCGCCGACACCCTGCGCGCGACGCTGCGCTCCACCGACGTCGCCGGGCGCTACGGCGGCGAGGAGTTCCTGGTCGTGCTGCCGCAGACCGAGCGTGCCGGCGCCGTCGCGCTCGCCGAGCGCGTGCGCGCGGCGATCGAGGAGACCGCGATCGACGTGGGCGGCCCGGCGCCGGTGTCGGTGACGGTCAGCATCGGCGTGGCGGCGCTCGACGAGCGCACGGGCAGCGCCGAGCAGCTCGTCGAGCGCGCCGACGGCGCGCTCTACGCGGCGAAGGACGCCGGCCGCAACCGGGTCGCCGACGGGGCGCCGCGCCGGGCTTGACAGCCGAGCGCGGGGCGCGGTAGACCCAGCCGCCGGTGCAACGGGGGGCGCGAGAGCCGATGGTGGAGCCGACACAGCACGATCCCGAGCGCGCGGACGAGGCGCGCGCGGGCGAAGCGCACGAGGACGTGGAGTACGAGGACGAGGAGCCGCGCAACCCCTTCGACAGCCCCTGGTTCCTGCCGCTGATGCTCGGCGCCTTCGCGCTCTGGTGCGGCTACGACGGCTTCGTGAGCGACCAGTACCTGGACCGCCCGAACACGCTCTGGTTCAACCGGATCACCTTCCTGGTGCTCGGCGCGGTGGCGGTCTGGCTCGGCCTCCGCGCCCGCCGCGAGGGGCAGGCCGGCCCGGGCGAGGCGTAGGCGCGCCTACCCGCCTTCGCGCGCGCGGCGCGCGCGCCAGCCCGCGAGCCGCCGGGCGATGGCCTCCTCGGCGCCCACCTCCTTCGGCTCGTAGAAGCACGCCCCGAGGAGCGGCGCGGGCAGGTTGGGGTCGGCGACGAAGCCATCGGGCGCGTCGTGCGGGTAGCGGTAGTCGCGCCCGTGGCCGAGCGCGCGCAGCAGGGCGGTCGGGGCGTTGCGCAGGTGGAGCGGGACGGGCAGGGTGCCGTGCTCGCGCGCTGCCGCGAGCGCCGCCTCGCCCCCGCGGTACGCGGCGTTGCTCTTCGGCGCGCAGGCGAGGAAGGTGATCGCCTGGGCCAGGGGGATACGCGCCTCGGGCATCCCGATCCGCTCGATCGCCTGCTGCGCCGCCACCGCGAGCGGCAGCGCCGCCGGCTCGGCGTTGCCGACGTCCTCGGAGGCGAAGATCACGAGCCGGCGGGCCACGAAGCGCGGATCCTCGCCGGCCTCGAGCAGGCGCGCCCCCCAGTAGAGCGCCGCGTCCGGGTCGCTCGCGCGCAGGCTCTTGATGAAGGCCGACACCACGTCGTAGTGCGCGTCGCGATCGCGGTCGTGGCGGAGCAGGCGGCGGCCGGCGGCCTCGCGCACGGCCGCGAGGTCGAGGCGGCCGCTGCGCCCCGGCGCGAGGCTCACGGCCGCCTCGAGGAGCCCGAGGCCGCGGCGCGCGTCGCCGTCGGCGAGCGCCGCGAGGGCCCCGAGCGCCTCGGCGTCGGCCTCGATGCCGGCCGCGCCGAGCCCGCGCTCCGGGTCGGCCAGCGCGCGGCGCAGGAGCCCCTCGATCTCGCCGCTCGCGAGCGGCCGCAACACGAAGACGCGACAGCGCGAGAGCAGGGGGCCGATCACCTCGAAGGAGGGGTTCTCGGTGGTGGCGCCGACGAGGGTCACGGTCCCGTGCTCGACGTGCGGCAGGAGGGCGTCCTGCTGGGCGCGGTTGAAGCGGTGGATCTCGTCGAGGAAGAGGAGCGTGCGGCGGCCCGCGCGGGCGTCGCGGGCGGCCTGCTCGACGACGGCGCGCACCTCCTTGACACCCGCGGTCACCGCCGAGAGCGCGACGAAGCGGTGGCGGGCCGGATCGCCCGCGAGCAGCCGCGCGAGCGTCGTCTTGCCGCAGCCGGGCGGGCCCCAGAGGAGGAGCGAGGGCAGGGCGCCCGCCTCGGCGAGCGCGCGCAGCGGCGCGCCGGGGCCCACGAGCTCGTCCTGCCCCACCACCTCGTCGAGCGTGCGCGGGCGCATCCGGTCGGCGAGGGGAGGCGGCGGCGCCGTCGCGCCGCGCGCGGGCGCGGAGCCGTCCTCGCCCGCCCGCCCGGGCGCGGCGGGCGCCGGAGGGAAGAGCGCGAGCGACTCGTCGTCGCGGGCCGGCATGGGCGGAGCGTCGCCTCCCGGCCGGCGATGCGCTACCTCCGGAGCGGCCCGCCCCGCCGCCTCCGGACGCAGACGCCTGACGACGAACCTCCGCGAGGATCCCTCCGTGGCCGGCACCCGGATCGAGACCGTCGGCGTCGCGATCAAGCCCGGCGTCCCGCGCGCCGAGGCCGCTGCCCGCGAGCTCGCGAAGTGGCTGGCGCCGCGCGGGGTGACGGCGCTCTTCGGCCCGGCCGCCGCGGCCGCCGTGGGCGCGCCCGCCTGCAGCCTGGCGGAGCTGGCCCGGCGCGCCGATCTGCTGGTCGTCCTGGGCGGCGACGGGACGCTGCTCTCGATGGCGCGCGCGGCCGAGGCGCGCGCGGTCCCGATCCTCGGCATCAACCTCGGCACGCTCGGCTTCCTGGCCGAGGTGTCGGTGGACGAGATGGAGCCGGCCCTGGCGCGTGCGCTCGCCGGGGAGATGCGCGTCGAGCGGCGCCTGCGGCTCACGGTCGAGCACCTGCGCGAAGACCGCGTCGTCGGGCGCTGGCTCGCGCTCAACGACGCGGTCGTGGCCGCCTCGCTGGCGCGGCTGATCGAGATCGAGACCCGCGCCGACGGCCAGCTCGTCACCACCTATCACGCCGACGGCCTGATCGTGGCGACCCCCACCGGCTCGACGGCCTACTCGCTCTCCGCGGGCGGGCCGATCCTGCTGCCCGGGCTCGGCGCCTTCGTGCTGACCCCGATCTGCGCGCACACGCTGAGCCAGCGGCCGCTGGTCGTCCCGGATGCCGCCGTGCTCGAGATCGCGCCCCGCGTGGGCGCGCCCGCGCGCCTCACGGTGGACGGGCAGGAGGGCGTCGAGCTGGCCCCGGGCGACCGCGTGCGGGTCGAGCGCTCCGAGCACCCGCTGCTCCTGCTGGTGTCGCCCGAGCGCAGCCGCTTCGACGTGCTGCGCGCGAAGCTGCGCTGGGGGGAGCGGTGATCGAGCGGCTGCGGATCCGGGACCTCGCGATCGTCGAGGCGGCCGAGATCGCCTTCGGGCCCGGCCTGAACGCGCTCACCGGCGAGACCGGCGCGGGCAAGTCGATCGTGCTCGGCGCGCTCGCGCTCCTGGCCGGCGCGCGCGCCGACGCCCGCGCGGTGCGCGAGGGCGCCGAGGAGGCCCTGGTCGAGGCGGTCTTCCGCACCGACCGCGCCCCCGCGCTCGGGGCGGCGCTGCGCGAGCGCGGGCTCGAGGCCGAGGACGGCGAGCTGATCGTCGCGCGCAGCGTCTCGCGCACCGGGCGCAGCCGGGCGAGCGTCGCGGGCCGTCTCGTTCCGGTGTCGGTCCTCGCCGAGCTCTTCGGGGAGCGGCTCGAGATCTCGAGCCAGCACGAGTCCCAGCGCCTGCGCCGGCCCGAGAGCCACGGCCTCCTGCTCGACGCCTTCGGCGGGCTCCTGGCCGAGCGCAGCGCCCTCACGCGCGGCTACGAGGCCCTGCGCGCGCTGCGCGCCGAGCACGCGGCGCTCGAGGCCGGCGAGGCCGAGCGCGCGCGCCGGCGCGACTTCCTGGCCTTCCAGGTCGGCGAGATCGACGCCGCCGGGCTCGCGCCCGGGGAGCTCGACGCGCTCGGGGCCGAGCACGTGCGGCTCGCCCACGCCGAGGAGCTGCGCGCCGCCGCGGCCGCGGCGGCCGCGGGCCTGGCGGGGGACACCGGAGGTGGCGACGCGCCGGCGGCGCTCGATCTCGTCGCCGCGGCGGCGGCCGGGCTCGAGGGCGCGGCCGGCTTCGATCCGCGCCTCGGCGTGCTCGCCGAGCGCGCGCGCGGCGCCCACGCCGAGCTGGCCGACCTCGCGCGCGAGGTCGAGCGCTACGCCGACGCGGTCGAGGTCGATCCCGGGCGGCGGGCCGAGCTCGAGGAGCGGCTCGCCACGCTCGAGCGGCTGCGCCGCAAGTACGGGCGCGACGAGGCCGAGATCCTGGCCCGGCGCGAGGCGCTCGGCGCCGAGCTCGCGGCGGCCGAGGGCGGCGACGCGCGCGAGGCCGCGCTCGCGACCGAGCTGCGGGCGGCGCACGACGCGCTGGCCGCGCAGGCGGCCGCGCTGGGCCGCGGGCGGGCGGCCGCGGCGGCGCGGCTCGCGCGCGACGTCGAGCAGCGCCTGCGCCGGCTCGAGATGCCGGACGCGCGCGTCGAGGTGGCGCTGCTCCCGGTCGCAGCCGGCGAGGGGCTCCCGTGCGGGCCCACCGGCGCCGAGCAGGCGGAGCTCCGGCTCTCGGCCAACCGCGGGGAGGCGCCGCGCGCGCTGCGCCAGATCGCCTCGGGCGGCGAGCTCTCGCGCGTCTTCCTCGCGATCCAGGGCGCCCTGCGCCGCACCGAGGGCGGCATGGTGCTGGTCTTCGACGAGGTCGACGCCGGGATCGGCGGCCGCACCGCGGAGCGCGTCGGGCAGGCGCTCGCCGAGCTCGCGAGCGAGCACCAGGTGCTCTGCATCACCCACCTGCCGCAGGTGGCCGCGCTCGCGGCGACGCAGCTCCGTGTCGTCAAGGAGGTGCGCGGCGGGCGCACGGTGGCCGCCGTCGAGGCGCTCGACGCCGGGGCCCGCGTGGAGGAGCTGGCGCGGATGGCGGGCGGGGCGCGTGTCACCGAGGCCACCCGCCAGCACGCCCGCGAGCTGCTGCGCGCGCAGCCCCCGGGAGCGCCCGCGAGCGACCGGGAGCCCGGCACGCCGGGCCGGCGCCCGCGCGGCGCGCCCCCGCCGTCCCCGCGGTAAAGCCTCGCGCCCGGCCGTCCGATCCGCTTGCTCGATGCAGGAGGGTGAGGGCCGGGCGATGGAGGAGGGCGAGCCGCTTCTCGAGCGCAGCGTCGGCCGCCCGGTGCCGGCCGGCGCCTACGTGCGGGTGCTCGGCGGCTTCTACGAGGGCCTCGAGCTCCCGATCGACCGCGAGTGGCTGGTGCTCGGCCGCGGCCGTAGCGCCGAGATGATGCTGGCCGAGCCGACGCTCTCGCGCGCGCACGCGGCGGTCGGCTACGACGGCGGCGGCTTCTTCGTGCAGGACCTGCGCAGCACGAACGGGACGCTCGTGAACGGCGAGCGCCGCGAGCGGGCGGGGCTCCGCGACGGGGACGAGATCCAGATCGGCCGCCTGCACCTGCTCGTGCGCCTGCCCGGCTTCGCGACGGCGGGCGAAGCCCCCTGAATCGCGGGCGCGGGCGGCGCGTCTCGCTGGCGGGACGATGACTTCCGGTGCCCGATGCGGTTTGCCCACCCCAGGGGGGTGCATTAGCCTGTCGCGCATCCCGCCCCCGGAGACGCCGTCCGGCCATCCATGCTCCAGTCCGCACTCCGCAAGGTCTTCGGGACCAAGAACGACCGCGAGCTGAAGCGGATCGTGCCGCTCGTCGAGCGCGCGAACCAGCTCGAGAAGACCGTCGTCGGGCTCTCGGACGCGGCGCTCGCGGCCCGCACCGCCGGCTTCCGCGAGCGGCTCGCCAACGGCGAGGCGCTCGACGCGCTCCTGCCCGAGGCCTTCGCGACCGTGCGCGAGGCGGCCCGCCGCACGCTCGGCCAGCGCCACTACGACGTCCAGCTGATCGGCGGCGTGGCGCTCCACGAGGGCCGGATCGCCGAGATGA
>WBZY01001143.1_pt1 | contig 14993 bp, 23 predicted proteins | sample 5204191 | NCBI WGS metagenome assembly WBZY01 (sample SAMN12344363, study PRJNA552823) | activated sludge metagenome | biome: Activated sludge suspended growth; feature: Anammox Sidestream; material: Wastewater; isolation source: activated sludge from anammox sidestream of wastewater treatment...
CCCCACCATCAATCGACCCCATTAAAATCCTCGAAACTTTCCAAGCCATTACCGAAAAAACCAATTCCACGTTTAATTCTATCGTGGATCAGATGCGACAGCAGCAAGTTGATCAAGCCCTCAAGTACCAGGAGATCATAACCAATACCCAATCTAAAATCAGCGAGGTCAATGATAGGTTGGTTGCTGCCCAGGTCGAAAACGCTAACAAGGACAAGGAATATCTCAGTGAGCGTCTTTCCGAAGCCATCGCTGCCGCCAATCGCCCACCCAGTCTGCAATTTGATCAGGTCAAGGGTATGATAGAGGCCATGCGAGCTAATGACATTCCTGTTCAGATGGGCACCTCCGAGGACGAAAAGACAAAGGCACAAATCGAAATCGAAAAGGCTAGAGCGTTACACGAGATCGAAATGGATAGACGTAGAATCGAACTCGAAGAGGGCCGTGAAGCTCGCCGTGGTGAGGTTCTTGGCACTCTTGCATCCACTGTCACCAGTGCCATCGGTGCGCAGCGCCTCAAAAACAGGAAGCTCTCTTCAGCCGCATCTAGCGTCTCGTCGAGGTTATGATCATGCCAAAAAAAGTCACACCACCGGCTTCTTCGCCGGAGCAGTCTCCTGATCTGTACGTGAATCCCGCTATATTCACCCTCCTTGGGCACGTTGGCATGTTGTTGCCTGAAGAATCTGTCGCTATTTCATATTTTGATCGTGCTCGCCTGCTTCCTGCTCAGTCGGTCGTCGATCTCATCGCATCCAGTGACTTGTATTCTGCTCAATACGATGTAATTCGTCAATCAATATATGGGATGAATTGGAAGGGCGTTGCTCGTGTCATTATCTCTCTCATCGATGAGCACTATCCCTCTCTCATGGAAAGGTTAAATACCGACGACGGGTCATTTAACTTTTACAGAGATGTGATGAAAGCGATGGTCGAAAAAATAAACAGCGATGGTGATGTTTCACATGCAGAATGAAAGTGGCGCGATGGTTGGTAAAAATGGTGTCAGGATATTCGATGTTGGTGAATGCTGGCGTGCCAGCAGTGGCGCTGATGTAGTTAATCCCCAGGTTCTTGATTATCAGACCAGAGGTGGTCAAAAGGACGGCACCAAGTATGCTCTTGGCCCGGATCGTCTCACCGGAAGAACCCGTATCGCATACATCGATTATCCCAAGAAGTTGTATGAACTTGACAAGCTTCTCGATGACGATGAGGTTGTTCACATTCTTACCCACTGCAACGTGTGCAGTGCGGTTGATCAGGTCATCAACCAACCCAGACAGCACTTAAATCGTCGTGAACAGCCATCCCCTCCGGTTAGTCACCATCCATCCCCCCCATCGGATGAACGTGTTTCACTCGGCGACGTGTTTTCCCCCCGATCTGGTGCGCATCTCCCCAAGTATCTCACAACTGGGATAACCATTGGCAAGTCGCTCGGTCTTCGCCCCACCGGCAACGCATTGTTTACTCTGGGGTTATCTGTTCTCAGTGATCTCGCGTCTGGGGTTGTTCAAGATCCTGCATACCGAAAGGCTCTTCAGTCGTTTTCCGATGACATGGTTGATACCATAACACCAGAATTAGTTTCGTCTATCAAGGAGGACGCGGTTAAAATTGCCGAGGCCATGGAAAAAGATCACACTGCACTCATGTCTCGTGATTTTCTAGTTAAACACATGGTCAAAAAACCATCGGACATCAAAAATGAATTGGCTGAGCGGTCGCAGTCACAATCACCTCATCGCAACTCCGATCAATATCCCGACTATCACCCAGTTTCTCGCCAGCCCATTAGATTGTGGGGTGAATGAGTTAGATGGTTGATGTCCCTGGCACTCTTCCATCCACCTTTCTTCCAGAAATTGATAAAAGTAGTCTCGAAACTATCAAATCCTGGTTTAAGTCTAGCATTGATCAATCTGTGTCTAGTTTTCAGTCAGAAGTTAACACGTTGGTTGAATCCCTTTTATCTGATGCCCGCGAAACTCTCAAGAATCCTGAATATGCCAATGAAATATACACCAGAGTTCCATCTCAGTTTACTGTTGGTGTTGGTGACTCTGAAACTGGAATATATGGCAGGTTTTCAAGAAGCATTAACACCACTGTTGAGCGCACGTCCAAAGCAATAAATGATTATATCGGTGGCATTTCGTTCACATCACAATCCCAGGTAGACTCTGTTTCTTCCCAGGTCGATTCGTTTTCTTCGTTTATCTCCAAATATATTGAAGATGCTAGTAAAACGTCATCTGATCATCTTTCTGTCAAGTCTGATTACTTTTCAACTACACTCAATTCAATAATCGATCACGCCGCTGAACAATATTCAAAGCATTTACTCGAATCTTGCCTATCTGGCATAAACCGCGCCACTGAAACTGCTATCGGATCTCTTGATCGGTTGTTGTCTATCCTCAAGGAATATAAGTCTCTACCCGATGGTATATATGACAACACTGATACAATCCTGTCTGATATTTTCGATGTATATAATGAATCTATTAACAAATCCATCTCTGATTATGACTCACGTATGTCTTCTTATGATTATCACACATCGTCGTCGCAATCGATTATAACTGCCGGTAATATCAAGATAGAACAGGCCATCAATTCGTCATCACAACTTATCAACAAACGTGTGTCTGATGTCGGCAATGTCCTCAAGTTTATCTCTCCACACGTTGAATTGTTGGTCATCGACTACATCGTCGTGTCTAAGGTGTTTCAGAAGATCGACGAGTTGTTTGTTGAAACAATCCGTGTTAGAAATGATCTCGATAGAATCATAAAAGACGTTTCATCCGATGCTGAAGTTGTTAGAAAGTCTTTATACAGGCACTTCGATGCAAACTATAAGCCAGTCTACGTGTATGGCGATAAATATGAGTCTGAAAAGCGTCGCGTTCTTTCTGATTCATATTCTATACTTGAAACTGGCGTTAATTCCATTCGCACCGAGTTTTCCACATATGCGTCTCCAATTGCAACTAATATTCAAACGTATTCTGACGAACTACAAACTGCCGTTATAGATTACATAAAAGAAAAGATCCCACTTATTCCCGTCGAACAAACCGAATTAATCGCTTCAAGGTTCAACAAAGCATCATCTCGCTCTATAACCCGCGTTTCATCTTATATCGGATCGTCGTCTCGTTATGTTGATTATATTACTGATAGCATAATTAAACATCATGATAGGCTTGTCAATCGTTATTATGAATTTCCACCTCTTATTCGATATACTGGGGCGTTCGATTCACCTTCCCGTTTAAGTGCTGTCGATGATACTTCTTTTTCGTTTGATGTTGAGAACATCGGCGGTTCTCCGTGGTTCGGTTGGTTTGGAGTTCGTGTTGTTTCTGCGTCTTCTCAGGAAGATGTTGAAGACGCTGATATCGACTACACACCACCATATTTTATATGGAATAAACGTAGTGGCGTCTTATCTATCCCCCCAGGTGGCAAATATCGCGCAATCGTTGTTGTTCCCGGTTCGCAGATATTTAACATCAATAAAATCATCGAGGCCGGTTCACATGTTAAATGGAATTCAATCATTAACACCATTGGAGTTAGATTACCTTGGCTGAAGACTTAACTGCTTTCGATGTCGTTAAATCCGCGATAGAATATGCGTACAACGAGGCATCTGGTTTAATTCGACATTCTGCTGATACAATTGATTCATATATAGCGTCACATCCGGTCAACATGTATTCTGATTCCGAGTCATTTAGATCAGCCATAGAATCTCTCAATTCTGCTGTTCTCAATGAAATTAATGTTCGCATAGGTGATGCTCTTAATGGATTCAATGTACGCATTTCTAATGCTGGATATGATTTTAATAAAACATCACCAACCGCAGATAATATCACAGAACTTACCGCGCTGGTTTCTGAAAAATCTTCAATGTTACAGGAGCTTGCCAACTCCGTTGCATCCGTTGCGTCATCTAAAGTGTCTGATCACGCTATAAATCGTCCTCTCTTGCGCCCGACTGGCGTTCGCGAACTTCCTTCTCTCGCATTTGATGTCCCGCTCACGTTTAAATATGAATTCCAGAATGTCGGATCTAAACCGTGGTCTGGTTGGATGATTGTTAAATTGGTTGATCAGTATAAGAACTCTGTTGTTGTTGATTTTGCTCCTCCCAACATTCCCACCGTTTCTTCTGGCGATACTGCATTACTTTCTCGTGATGTAACTATTCCTCGCGTTGTCTACAAGGACGGTGAACCTCGTTCGTGGGGCGATAAGACCAAAATCTATATCTCTCTTCAGACTAGGATTTGATCGGTGAATAAAATTGGTAAGACCCACTGATAAAACCGTTGAAGTCTGGAACGATGAAGTAATCGCCATCAGCCAGTATATTAAGAGAATCGCTAATGAAGTCATCAAGTCTGCATCTGGCAGGAATGTCGCTGGAATAGAGACTACAGATAAGCGCACCTTCCTCGAAGCATTGGATCTTATCAAGGGTAAGATCGAGAATGCCAAAGAAGGTTATTTCCCTGCTACTCACAATGATGTTCGATATATTGCTGTCCTTGCTGACCTTACTCATCCTGAGGTCGCCGGGGAGCACGAGGAACCTGACGAGGATTAGTCTTCAGTAAGTATTAAATCTCACCCCAACCTATTTTTTATCATGGCCGATTATCGTGATAGCAATGTGATCACTGAAGAGTTTGGTGCAGGCGTTATTCCCGTTGCTGAACCTTCCCCCGAATCAATAAGCGAACCTGAATCTTCTGTTGTTGATGAAACCGAATTAGCGTCACCTTCTCCCGCGTTTACTCCTGAACCCACATATGGTTCCAAAATAGAGGCCGCGTCCGACGATGCCACGTCTCTCGACAATCTTCGCGCAGTATCCGCTGTGTTTGATAGCGGGTGCAAAGAAATAAAGCAAATCGTCTCTTCCACCGGTCTACCGCAGCCCGTCGTCCTCGCGTGTATAAAATGGTTAAAAGATAATGGATTAATCGCGGTTACTGGTTCTATTTACTGCACCATCGATAATGTGTCTTCACTTCAGTCCCAGTTAAAAGCATGTCAAAAATGTAAGTAATTCTTGTTTACACCACTCCCCCTTCTCCCATTTCATATTTTGGCGTCTTTGGTGAATGTGTCGCCATGAAATCGCGCATTGCTCTTCTTATCACTTCAGATGCGGTTGTTCCGTGGTCTAGGCACCTCTTCTTGAATTCCCGTTTTTCAGTTGGCGTTACTAACGCTCCTATCGATGTTTTTCTTTCTTCGTATCCCATGGTCACACTCATTTGTATTACTGATATATATCGCTATCTCAGTATCATGATATTCTTGTATCGACATGCCCCCTTTAAATACTCCACAATGTTTCATTCTTATGGAGGAATAATAACGGCTGAACATGTAATTGTACCGCTGGATTTCAAATTCGATTTCAGCACTGCAAATCTTGCCGTGGGTGCAAATGCCCGCGTCGGCAACGCATCCGCCTATACCCTCGCCTGTGAGAATATGACTTATTCCACGCCTCTTACCATCCCGTCTGAGGGATTTGGTGAGATTGCTGGACTTGAGATCTATCCTGGCGTCGTTGGCGGTGTCAAGGAACACGCAGACTACGTTAAACTCGTCATAGGTGGTCAGAGCTTCGATGATCAGATCTTCAATGAGCTAACTGCTCCTGGCCTTTCTCCCGGTGTCCCCGATTCTCTTGGAGCCGCTGGACTTCGGCTTGGACAGATGCCCATCAACTTCGGTCTTCCCCTTCTACTAGGTGGTAGGCCCGAAGATTGCGCTCCCAAGGTTCCCCCAGGCAAGCCCATTGAAGTTGAAATTGGTGTCCCCCCCGCCGCCGAAGGTGGTGTTGCCCTCACGCAGCCCTGGACAGTCAGGGTCTGGATGGTAAAGGTGCAGGGCATCAATAAGCTCAAGGAGGCTCTTCGGTTCCAGAGCGCTTATACTGGTCAGGGGTATTATGATGGCAATGTGATGAGCTGTGACTTTGATCTTGGAGATATTGCTGCAACTGAAAAGATGCCTCTCCGGTCTAAGATGACTGGCAATCCCATCAGGAATCCCATCCCTGAGACTGGCACCTTCGATCCACTTGAGCACTGGAGCAAGCTCCCCGGTGGCATGGACCAGGACAAGCCCAAGATGCATGTCTATTCCATGTTCGCTAAACAGATGGCAGCTACCACTACTAACGAGTGGTATCAGTTCGTCTTGCATAGTGCCAAGGTCCAGGACAAGTACGCAGAGCTTTACTGGGATTTCACCAAGCGTGATGCTCTCAAGATCACTCATATTGGATTCAAGAATCCCGCCGTTGGTGTTATCAAGAATCTTTGGCTTAAGCGCACTGGTCGCGAGGTTCCTGAAACCTACGAGGTCCAGTGGGCCAAGAATCCATTCCCAATGCCCGCCAATAGAGATCCCACCGCGCTGTCGTACTGTGGTCCCGCTAAGCTCGCCAAGCCAATGCTCATCTGGAATGAGATCGGCAGCATAGAGATGAAGGACAATGGTACTTCTGTCACCCCGTGGGCATTGGCGTCGCCCGATCAGGCCGGTGTGTATGTCCGTGGCATTAGGTATGAACACAATGACAGGGAGGTGTAAATTATGGCATTTGTTATGTGGGATGTAACTTCCCTCACGTCTGCTCGTTCCACCACCAATGAGGCATATGGCTACTACTATGGCACCAAGTTCGGTGTCAAGGGTCACTGGGTTAAGATCCCCGCGTCTGCTCCCGCCATCGGCAATATCACGCTCGCTGGCGTCGCTGATTCTGTTCCGGCTGGTCTTCTCTTTGACCGCGATCAGACCACCAATGCAATTGGATTCAAAACCACCGCTCTCACCATCGTTGGTTTCCAGAAGGGCGGTCGCTGGATCAATGTTGCTGCATATGGTGGCATGAATGCCCTGCTCAGTGCTGGTGCTTATGGTAAGCATCTCAGGCTTTATTACACCGCTGTAAACGAGCCGATTGGCCCCACTGCATAGATGTTGAACAAATTTGCCCAGGACAAAAGAAGCTCCTCACCTGGGCAACAAATCTTTATTTATCTAGGTGATCTCATGTTCTTGAAAATTATTTATGCTCTTGTCATAACTGCTGCAATGTTTGGTATCGCGATTGGACAGCTCCCATCTGCCAGCCCACTCATCACCGACCCCATCATAGTTGAGTCTGGCCGCAATGTATTCAATGTCAGTGGAACTAATTTCACCGACTACAATTTCTTCGGTTCGTCTGATATTGGAACCACTGGCATCGATGTCGGTTCCGCTGGAGTTCCCGCGTCCATTCGCAATTTCCTGAACGGCGCTCTTGCATCCGAACGCGCTTCCATGAACCCCGGCATTGGGAAGAAACCCGCTCTCATCGGCAGCATGGTTGGCTATCAATACACCCCGCCAACTTCTACTGCGTGAGCGTCAGTTATATCTTTCAACTCGTCTTTCTTTTTTTCATGAATCGTATTAATGCGCTGTCGTGTATCGCACTTTTGCTTCTCACGTCTATTCATCCATCGCTGTCTGCGATGGTCAATAAGATAGATGCTGATTGCGATGGTGCTGACTGTTACATGGATACCAGTAGTTACACATCTAAAGCAGAAACCCGTTCCATTTCAACTGGTTCATCTGCATTTAGTCAGATAGTTAATTATCAAACTGATGTCTATAACAGCACCACTCAGTTTGACGTTTCTCATGGTCAATTCAATGTAAAGACTCCAGAAATTCGTCTTTTCTCCAACGCTCGCGATTATCGTGGCCGCGTTAAACTTGAATACAACACCAAGCAGATTTTAGGTGAACCTGAGATAGTTGAAGACGAAGAAGGCAATGCGTGGCTTGAAATAGAAAATCGCACACTTCACTTCGAGAATGCTGATATCCGTCTCGCTGGTAATGGTTCAATGTCTGAGGATGTTACAATCGCCGTCGCTGGTAAAAACAGGAAGTTCTTTGAGCATGATGTTGAAAATGGCAATTTCACGTTCAATCAGTCTCTCGCTCTATCTGGCCTTGAGTTGCGCAAGTCGCTTGAGTTGCTTAATAAGCCAGACGTGTTCACTGAATCTAGCGAAGAGGCTACATTCAGAGCAACTGCCGGTGGTGTTATGAAATGAGTTCTGATAAAAAGAAGAAGTCGTTTGGGTTCGCGGATGAACCCAGTTGGGTTGAAGGTTCTGGAGAACCCGGTGCCGCTGATGAGCTAGGTGGTTATGATGAGATGAAAGAAGGTGGTCTGTGCCACTACAGCGGGCCAGAGGCAGATATTCCCCTCGGCCTCGCTTGGACAGATGTTCCCAACTGGGGACCGCATATGGCCGCGATCAAGTGGGGTGTCGATTCCCCTCTTCTTCCTGATGGCACTGAGAACCCGGAAGGCATCGTGTTTAAAACCCGCGAAGAGCTTCTTCCCACTGATGTTATTACCGCCGTCATCCTCAATAAGAAAACGCTATCTCGTCATAAGAGCTTGATTCAGGACGCAAATGCTGGTAAGCGCCGTCCTCCCACGTTCAAGGAGTATGGCATCATCGCTATAAGGAACATGAGGCAAATTTTATCTGGTAGAAGGTAAAAAATAGTTTTTTATCTCTTTTTATCTGAATATTGGTGGCAATTCGTAGTTTTCTATTATCTTCTTGAATTCTCCCAACCGAGTGTCTTCGTTGTATCCCAGGCTGTCCAGTATTCCATTTATCATTTCAGCCTGCTCGTTGTACTGATTTGCTATCGTTTCGTTTGTCTGTCCCCGCATGAACAGTATTCCTAGTCTATATCCGTCTTCTACTCCCATCCAATAATGTTCTGCTCCTACCCCAGTCGCGGTGATCATCATCAATACAATTGCTGCTAGTATCAGTTTTCTCATCTCAAATCACTCTCCTTACTTCATGTGGTTCTGATCTTCCGTCTTTCATTTTTATTATCCTCGCCTCGCATCCACTTAAATCTTCCCTCACAATTGCCCCCGCTTCCACAATGCATCCCCGTCCTATCTTCGCTCCAGGCAACAACATCACGCCCATCCCGATGTCACAATCCTCCCCTATCTCAATTCCCTTGAACTTCAGTTCATTTTCTATTACAGGTTTCCCTGTTTGATGCATGTCATGGTAAGATGTAAGCATCTTAACGTGTGGCCCTATTCCAGTGTTCTTTCCTATCTTGATCCCACCAGCCGCGTGCATATAGCACCCTGGCCCCATCCAACAATTGTCTCCTATCTCAAGCCCCGGTCCCTCGTGATATCCATCTATGAAGCAATCGTGGCCGATGTAAACAGACTCGCCCAACGAAATGTTGGCCGAGTTAAAAATCCTGGTGCCGTACTCTACCACGACCCCATTTTTCACATGTTTGAATCGTTCTGTGTCTATTTCATCTTCTATTTCTTTGTTGTCGTGTGTGAATCTCTTTACTTTCGTCACTTTTCTGTGGATTCCCTCGCCTAAACTCTTTCTCGGTACCATTCCACTGTCTCCTTTATTCCATCTTCCATGCTTACCATTGGTATCCATTCAAGTTCTACTGCCGCCTTCGAGCCGTCTCCGCGATGTCTCATCACATCACCTGGACGCTTATCGATGTAATTCACTTCAATTTCATCAAGTCTCATCACACTCGCTATCGTTCCCACTATATCATTTATCGATGTCTCTTTCCCTGAACATATGTTATAAACTTCCCCCCGTTTCCCTCTCTCCCCCGCCAATATCGCCGCATCCACCACGTCTGTTACATAGTTGAAATCTCTGGTTTGTGTGCCATCCCCTGTTATCTGCGGTGTTTCTCCGTTTAATATCGTCTTTATCATCTTTGGTATTACGGCGGCATATGTGTTTTCGTTTTGTCCTGGACCATAGGTGTTAAATGGTCTAACTATTACGGCATCCAATTCGAATGTGTTCACCATGCTTTGTACTAGGTGGTCACACGCTGCTTTCGCTGCCGCGTATGGTGTAGATGGTCGTAGTTTGTGCGTTTCTGACATTATTTCTTCTTCTGCCGATCCGTAAACTTCACTCGATGAGAAGTGGACCAGTCGTATGTTCCTCTTCGTCGCCTCCTGTACTATGTTAGTCGTCATCTCTATGTTCTTTGAGTAATTTTCAATCGGTTCTATCAGTGAGTGTGGTAAACACATCACCGCTAGGTTGAATATCACATCTGGGCTGAAGTTTTTGCATATCTTGAATACATTCCACCCGTTTGAGCAGTCTCCTTCGTCCCCTAAAAAGAATTGCGCGTTTTTGTTTTCTTCTGCGAATTGGTATGCCCACCCCATGTCTGTTTCTATAAACTGATTGTCCATTCCTACACATTCGTGCCCCATTCTCACGAGAGTCCTAAAAAGATGTGATCCTATGAATCCAGTTGCCCCTGTTATTAATATTTTCATGCCAATGCTTCCTCCAGTGCATTTACTACCAACTCAATATCATCTAACACCATCTCCGGCCAAATTGGTAGTGCAAGCGTTGTCCTAGCCAATTCAGCGGAGTTTTTACAACTACCATTCGATTGATCATAGCTTCCCACTTGAACTTCTATCCCCGCTCTCCGCATTTTTGTCATTACAGTGTCTCTCGTATTTACTCCTGGTTTTTCATGTAGTTTTATTACATAGCTTTGCCAGTTTGTTCCCAAACTTTGTCCAGTTCTTCCTCCGTATGGCTTAAAGAAGTAATTGTTAAATGGATATCCGTCTATCCACATGTGATGAAATTCTGTCGCATATGCATCTGCTACAAGTGCTCTTAGTCGCGTTGTTAATTTTAGTGTTTTCATCTGCCCTATTCCCATCGCCGCAGCCACATCAGACATCTTGAAATTTAAACCACTCCCTCAAACTGCCCGGTCTTCGACCGGCCAAATTGACGCATCAATAAACATCGCTCGTACAGCTCTTCATCATCTGTTAATATCATTCCTCCTTCCCCGGTTGTTAGTATCTTCCTACCATGAAAAGAAAATACCGCTGTTCCCTCTGACCCTATCATCTTTCCTTTGTATTTTGATCCCAACGCGCATGCCGCATCTTCCAGTACGAATGCCCCCATTTCATTCGATTCTTTTCTTATTGTGTCCATATCACATGGCATTCCGAACTGGTGAATTGGTATCACCATCTCGTTTCCATACAACATGTCTGCACCGCGAGCGTTGTATGTTTTTGTACTAACGTCCACGTGTTCTACTATCATGTCGTTGTATTCTGCGCATAATCTGGCTGCTGGAAATGTGAAAGCTGGTATGCTTGCGTATCCCCAGTCGTCTTCGTCCCCGTGTCTTCGTATTTCAGTCAGTATCATCCACATTCCAGCCGTACATGAACTCACTGCAAGTGCATACTTCGCCCCCACGTATTTGCGCACTTCCTCCTCAAATTGCTCCACCATTTCTCCTTGTGAAACCATTCCAGAATTTAGTACATTCATCACAAGTTCTTTCGTTTCATTGCTAAAAAAGGGTTTGTTAAGTGGTACTTTCCATTTATTCATCATTCTTCGTCTCCTCCAATTTTGTCCCCGCTACAGCGGGGCCACCTTTATCACCATGATTGGTTCGACTTCATTCCATCTTATATCTGCATTTTCTCTGCGTATCGCGCTCGCCATTTCATCGCTCGCTTCATGGACACTGTTTATCTTTAATTCCACCTCTCTCCCGTTCTCGTCCGTTACTACCATCTTGTCATCACCCGCGAACTGCCTGAATTCCATCGTTTTCTTTCCAGCGATGATCGCATCTAGGTATTTTGCTTTAATCTTTGCTTTAAGTAACATGTTATCACCAGCACATCGGCCTATTTATCTCATATTTCTCAGTCGCCTTTTCCATCCACTTTTCGTTTATGCTTTCCACTGTTTCTTCGTTCGCCTTTTCTTCTAGTAGCTGTGCCAAAAATTGTGATATTACACTACTATCCAGTATTGTTATCGCTTCGTTTAATGTCAAGTGTATAACAATCGTATCTTCCTCTTCCCTTGATGGATATACATCGATGTCTTCGTATTCATCCGTCTCTATCTTTAATATTACTTTTTTCTGTTCTGTTTTTGCTGCATCGACTATGTCCATTGCATAGTTTATTCCATCTTGTCGTATCTCTGGCATGTTCTCACCTATGCATAACCCAATCTATGTAGTGCTTCCACTTCTGTACTTGTTTCTCTGCGCTGAAATGTGTTTTCACCCATTCAATTTTGCGTCTTTTCAATTCTTCGCCCACTGTGTTAAAAACGCTTATTCCAATTTCAATATTCTCTTTGATTATCTTCGCTGTCTCTTCTTCTCTCCCCCATGTGCTCACTATCGGCAGATCTGGATGCAATGCATAGCACCATGGCGATACTCTCCCTATCACAATGTGCCCCAACACCAATCCTTCTAGCGCATTTCCCGCACCGTAGGCGGCTGGAAATTTGGGCTCGCCTTCGAACTCCTTTCCTAGTGAGTCTATCGTGATATGCGCCGTCGCCTTGGCTCTCAGCGCCTCATTCCAGGCCATTCCTTTGATTGGTAGATACTTTATGACCCCCTCTTCGTCAAGTGGCCTTAAAATCGATTCTACGAGGTCGGTGCCTTTCAGCCCCAACTTCGTCGGGGCATGACATACCGTTACAACTTCGTTGTGCTTGATTCCGTTTGTTATTTCGTTTATTTCCTCTATTGGCACTATCACGTTCTCGAATGGCGCTGGAAATAGCTTCGATGCGATGGTTTCATCCGAAATCGGTGCAACTACCGCCCATCCGTCCATTTGCATGTTCAAAAGCACATTAATACTGTTTCGCATCAATGTTCCAGTTCCATTGATTATTGTGTTTCTGTGTCCTGCTAGTTCCACCAGCCCCATGTTTGGTATGTCCAACAACATGTCCTGGAATATCATCATATCGGCGGTTTTTGCGAATTCTGCTGCCTCATCCACGTTGTCCTTCACCGTCCAATCAGTCTTGAACCCCAAATACGATTCCTTATTCACTATGCTCTTCGCGTCCCATCCTATATACTCCCTCATCGCCTCTGCCAAGAGGCGATGTTGCTGCCCATTATCCATATATGAAATCAACAACACTCGCATATCGCATCCACCATCCTGTTGTATGAGTTTTCAAGCGAGTAGAAGTGACATTGCGCCATAGCTTCGTTTGCTACGTGTTCATAGTATTTGTTGTCTTCCAGTAGATTTATGCACATCTGTTTTACTTTGTCGTCTCTTCCACTTTCTACTTCTAGCCCCATAAACAAGTGTCGTATTGCTTCTATCGTCTTGCTCCCTATCGTCGGTACTCCTAGTGCCGCCGCATCCACTACTCCTCTGCCGTATGTGTAATCTGGCGTGATGTCGATGTTTATCATCACATGTGACAACAATTTCAGGTATTCGAAGTATTTCATTCTCCCAACTACTTCATCGAACATGCACACGATTGGCACGTTGCTGCGTTTCTCTGGTGCGGTGTAGTTCATCAGTATTACTTTGTGATCCTTGTATATCTCTCGTATTTCTTTCAATCCCCACCAATAGTCTTGCCATGAGTCTAGATATCTGTGGTATTGACAAGCGATCACTGGTTCTCTGTCCTCGCTTGCCATTTTTTGTATCTCGGCGGTGTTCACTGGGTGCGGTATTGTGAATACGTTCTTTTTCATCTCCTCTTTCACTAAGTTTTGTATTCTCCCCGCCCCCACCGGTTCTACGTGGAATATCATGTCTGCTTTCTCTAACATTGCCTTCATGATGTGTGGGTCCATCGAATTCCACATCCCCACCGCGTAGTCCACGTTTGCTATGATTTTCGTGTCCGAGTTCTCGCCAAGCGCGTTTCTTATTGCGGCGATGTATGAATCATTTCTAGGCGTGTAGTTTACATGGACCACATCATAGTTTTCCAATGAGTGCCGATGAATATCGGCGCTTAGTGTTCCCCCCTTTCCAAATTTCTTGAATGCCACACTCCATTGGAACAACCCCGGCACCATAGTATAAACATCGTCGCTCATCTTCCCGGAATATAGCATATAGCTAAGTTTCTTTGACATCGCGTCCTCCATCTAAAAAAAGTATGTCGTTTTCGTTTTATGTTCTACTCGTTCGGTTCAACTACAATGGTCACGTGTGATCCCATCGGCAGTTTCTTGAATTCCTTGAAAACTTCCGGGTCGTAGCTGCTTATTGATATTCTTGCCCATGGATCTCCGGTTCCTTCCTTTACATTTTCATCCTTGTCCAATTTTTCCTTCTTCAGCGCGATCTTCATCGTGTTTATTACTTCAAAATCGTCGCTCTTGGTTCCGTCAGCATTCTTTCTTGTTATTCTCTTCTTCTCACTGGTTATTCCTTCAAGTTTAGCATCATCTATCTGCATGTCTTATTTCACCCTCTTGTGTGGTTTCATCTTCAATCTTTGTAAATCGCTCTGCTTCGGGCATGTATCTAATGTGTATAGTGGCTTCAGCCCCTCTTTTACCGCCCAGAATTCCGAATCTTCCGCATGTTTTACTGCACAATTTACGTTACACTTGTAACACAGTGCACCATGCCTCACGTTCAACGATTTCAAAATAGACTTGCTCTCTTCATGTCTTCTCTTTTTGTACGACGCTAATCTCTTCAGTTTGCTTCCTTCTGCCTCCAGCATCAGCCCGTAGATTCCCTTCCGTGTTGCGTCCGATAATTCATCCACGTGCTCTCCTCCGGCTTCTATAAAAAAGGATGTATGTTCGTTTTGCTATTCTTACTCAGTCTTCTTTGGGATTACCACGTAGGACTGCGCGATCTTTCCCATCGCGGTCAGTTTCCTCACCGCGCTCTTCACCAATTTTTCATCCATTCCAGTCATCGATGCGATCTCTTTCACGTCCTTGCATCCTGCTCTGACCGCCTCCATCACGTCGTACATCTCTTCGAAGTCTGGTGCCCTCCGCGGGTTAAT
>WBZY01000201.1_pt2 | contig 14978 bp, 14 predicted proteins | sample 5204191 | NCBI WGS metagenome assembly WBZY01 (sample SAMN12344363, study PRJNA552823) | activated sludge metagenome | biome: Activated sludge suspended growth; feature: Anammox Sidestream; material: Wastewater; isolation source: activated sludge from anammox sidestream of wastewater treatment...
ACCCGAGACAAACGGGACATGTGTTCGAATTCGGCTCGCCGCCCGTGACGACGGCGCAGCTGCAAAAGATCTTCGTATCCGTCGCTAATTGGGCATGGATCTCCATGCCGATTATCGCTTCCCAGCCTTCTTTGATCATAAAAAGCAAATGCGGACCATCTCAAACGATGATAGTTCGCATCCGTGTGAAACACAAAATTTCACCTCACCGACGGCGATTAACCCTGAATGCTCGGAACTTTGGCGTCCAATTCTGGTTGTTAAAATAATCAAAGATCGGCTGACCGTTGCCGCCGCGCAAGGGGCCCCGATAACGGCCCGGGAAAGCGTACACATTTGGGTAGAAGTAGTAAATATCACCGCCGGGCACCAAGAAGACACCCTGCTGAGCTTCTCTCGCCGCAGCGGCCGCACGTTCGGCCTCAACCTGCTCCCGTCGAATTCGCTGGGCTGCCAGTCGAGCAGCGAGCGCCTCGCGTTCGATACGGCTTTTGTCGATCTCCTTTTGCAGTTCCTCTGGCGACGGAAAACCCATCCGCTCGTAATTCTCGGCATAATCTTTCTCCGCCCTGAGCCGCTGCTGCCGATACTTTTCGAGCTCTATGTTCGTCACCGTTCGAGCACTTCTCTGTGAAAACGCGGGAACTGCCCCCAGCATCAAGATCGCAAACGCCAACAAGACCGCATTTAACCGCATACCTTTACCTCGTTTGTCCAAAGATAACACGAAGAGGATTCTCATAGCACCAAAAATCTGCGGCCGTCTAAAAGCTAAAGCTCAGGCCGACCCGGCCGTTAAGGCCAGGTGTGCGAAATCCATTCTCGAAATACTTGTCGTCAAACAGATTCTCGATCGTCCCGAACGCACGCAAGCTGTACTTTGAACGGTCGAACCTGAATGTGTATCCGGCCGTCAGATCGAGCCTTCGGTTCCCCTCGAAGCGATAGACGTAGGTGCTAAAGGTCGTGTTGCTAAAGATCGGTGCAAGATATGACGACGAGCCAAGAAGATCGGCGTTGACCCAGAATCCGCGTATTCGCTGTGTGATATTCAGCGTGAATTGATGCGACGGAACGCCGAGCGACCGGAAAACACCGCTTCCGGTAACCTGCGGGTTGATCTGGTCGCTATTGGTAAAAGTGTAAGACGCGAACACGGTCGTTAAAGCAGTCGGTTTGATCTCGCTGCTCAATTCCACTCCGCGCGAAACGCCTCCTCGATGATTGAGATACCCGCCAAAATATCGGTGAGTGTCTCCGATATCCGGGACGACGTTCCCGTAACCGATCACATCGGTCAGTTTCGAATAGAAATACGCGGCCGAAGCCGTCACTCGCCGGCCCCAGAAATATTGGTCCACGCCCGCATCGAAAGCGGCGACCTTTTCGGGTTTCAGGTAAGGGTCGCCAAGCGCCTCGAAACGCGGCGGATCGGGAAATGTGAATGTGTTATAGAACGAGCCGAACCGTTCGTAAAGCGAGGGCACGCGATAACCGTTCCCGCCATGTGCGCGAAATTTGGTGCCCGTTGAGGAAATAAAATATGAGACTGAGCCGTCAAACGTGTAGGCAGCCGGCGGATCGTCCAGCACAAGGTTCGAGTAAGGAGCATTCTGAACGCTGAAGCCGGGCGTTTTCAGGTCGAAAAACTGGGCACGGAAACCGCCCGAAAACTGGAGTTTCCCTTCCAGAAGCCGGACCAGGTCCTGAAAGTAAATGGTACTCCCCGATTGAGATGCGTCCGTGAAAAAGTCCTCGGTCCCGCTCGGCGTGAAGCCGCGGTTGAGAAAATCTTCGTGCTCAAATTCATAGCCGACCGTGAATCGGTTCGAAGAATTCGGCGTCCAGTCAATATGTCCGTTCGCGGTGTGGAGGGCGCCTTTATAAACGCTTGCTGAGGCGCTTTGGAACCCGATGCCAAGGATCCCATTGTCATTGCGTCGGCGGGTATTCACCTGTGAGTAGTGAGCCTGAAAAGCAAGTGTTTCATTGATCGCCTGCGTCAGCACGAACTGGCCGTTAAAGAATCGCGACTTTTGCGTGCTGTCCGGGTCGTCCGAATCAAATTCAAAATTCACACCGGCAACGGCATCGATGACGCCAACGTTGGAAACCGGCGGTGTGCCTGCTGTGTCCGGGCCGGAGTTGAGCCGCACGAACGCGTCGGACAAAAAGAACCGGGCCGAGAGGTTCGTCCGTTTGTAGGGGTTGAATTCGACGCGCGATTGGAAATTCGTGTTCGCCGCATCATCGTCGCCATCGATACCTTTTGTGTAAACGGTCCTTGCAACGGCGCCGTTTATCCCGAACTTACCATCGGCCGTACCTTTGCTCAGGTTCCCGCGAAATCGGCCTAAGCCTAGCCCACCGGCTGCCCCGCTCACCTGGCCATGCCAACCCGTTCGCGGGATCGGCGTTTTAAGGTCGATCGTGCCGCCGATCGCGTTCGTGCCATAGAGCGAAGATCCGGGGCCGCGAAGAACTTCGACCTTGCTTACGCTCGTCAAGGTAATGTCAGAAAGAAAAGGCGAAGCATCACCCGTGATCGCCGTCGGATCGCGAAATCGCATCCCATCGATCAGGACCGCGGTGTCCTGATTGCGCAGCCCTCGCGATTTGATCGAGGCGGTCCGCCCAAAGCCTCCGAGCTGCTGGACGCGAAATCCGGGGATTGTCCGCAAACTGTCGGCCAAAGTAATGTCGGCGCGATCGCGCATCTCCTGTCCGACGATCGAATTCACAGTTTTCGAGACCTCCTCAACAGGTTGGTCGGCGTCGGCTGAGATCGTTACGTGCTCGCTGACCACCGGGCAACCGCTGCTCCGGGCGCAAAGGACCGCGAAGTCAAGATCGGCGAGGACGGCTCTCGAACCCACGACATTAACCACACGGTAGATCCGGATCGCGTCACCCGGCATTACTGCAGTTATCCTGTAATTGCCGTCCGGCACCGCATCGAAAGAATAAATGCCGCGATTGTCGGTAAAGGTTTCGGCGACCGTCAAACCATCACGATCCAGAAGAACTCTCGCGGCGGCGACGGGTAGGTTGTTTCGAATGAGCTTGCCTGAGATACGGGCACCGGTCTGGCCAAAAACAAGGGAGGTAAAGAAAAGTGCAGTAACAAGTACGAAAGGTATTTTCATCATCGATCCTCTTCTGCCCACACGCAGAATGGTTCAAACCAGACAGCACGAGCAAGGTTCCCGGCTCCATCAAGTGCGGCATTTCGCGATTCGCACTCGGTTCACGGTTGCGTGGGCAGCGTTGGCCTTTCACCAAACTTCCCTTGCGTCGCTTGTCAAACGGGTTCATCCACCAAAAGGAAGATCCGTAGGGCCCATCGAACCCCAAAAGGATCGGTCCTTGGTGCAGAACGCTAATAGACTGTCGTTACCCTCATATTCCCGCTCGCCGGCTCTCGGTCAAGGCGGACATTCACGTCAAAAACCTCTCTGACGCTTTTCTCACTGAGCACACTTTCCGGCGGGCCGATCGCGTGAATGCGGCCGCGGTCAAGAAGTATCATTCTGTCTGCAAAGGCAGAAGCCAGGTTCAGATCATGTGTTATCACAACCGCAGAGTAACCATCCGAGCCGCACCGTTCTCGAACAAGCCGGAACATCGATACCTGATGGGCAATATCGAGATTAGCCGTTGGCTCGTCGAGCAGCAATATCCTGGCTCCCGTGGCCAACGCACGCGCCAGGACCACCCGCTGCCGTTCGCCGCCTGAAAGTTCGTTCATCAAGCGGCCTTCAAAACCGACGAGTCCGCAATCAGCCAACGCATCGTTCGCCGCGGCGACATCCGACGGCGATTCCCAACCAAACGCCGAACCGCTTGCAAAACGGCCCGCCAAGACAAAATCAATGACCGTAACCGGAAATTTTGTCTCGTTCTCCTGGGCAACGACCGCTATCCGCCTTGCAACCTCACGGCGTGCCAAAGAATCGAGAGGTCGCCCATCAAGCTCTATCTCGCCGGCCGTTGTCGCAACGGTCCCGTTCAATGCCTTCAAAAGTGTCGTCTTCCCAGCTCCGTTCGGCCCGAGCAACGCAACTACCTCGCCGTTCGCGAGGTCAAATGAAACGCCATCCACGACCTTGCGCGATCCATAGCAAACGGAAATGTGACGTACAGCCAGCATCGTCAAAATCAAGCCCCATCGCAGCGGTCCGAACCCTTTTCTCAACCTTTTCGAAGCAGATAAATGAAAAGCGGCGCACCGATCAAAGCCGTGATCGCCCCAACCGGCAATTCCCTCGGAGCGATCGCAGTCCTGGCAACAAGGTCTGCAGCCACCACGAACGCCGCTCCCGCAATTGCCGAAAACGGAACGACCGTCCGGTTATCGCTGCCCGACGCCAGGCGAACGAGATGCGGCACGATCAGCCCGACGTAGCCGACCGACCCGCTGGCGGCAACCGTGGAGCCAACCATTGCAGCGACTGCAGCAAACACGATCAGCCGAACCCGGCCTACCTCGACACCGAGGTCAAACGCATCGCGCTCGCCGATCATCATCAGGTTCAGCGCACGTGCCTGTGAAGCCAAGATCGCTGTTCCGGCGACCGCCACCGCGAATGCCAGATAAACGCCGCCCGGCGTCGATTGAGAAAGATCGCCAAGGAGCCAGAATGTAAAACTCCTCAGCTTAGCCGCGTCGAGCAAACTCGTGAGCATTACGATGATCGACGAGAGGAACGTCGTCACGATCACGCCCGAAAGTACCAAACGCTCGACATTCATTCCCGTCCGGCCCTTTGCCATCCGGTAAACAGCGAGTGTTGCAGCACCCGCGCCTATGAACGCAAGCACGGGACGCGACCATTCGATATGTTCAAAGAACACGAACGCAAGCATCGTCCCAAGCGCGGCCCCGTTTGAAACCCCGAGCAGATACGGCTCGGCCAAAGGGTTGCGAAGGAGCGACTGCAGGCCGGCACCCGCCGCAGCCAGGCTCGCGCCGACGCACGCGGCCAGCAGCACCCGCGGAATGCGTATGTCAAACAATATCGCCCGCTGCTCAGGGCTTAGGTTCGAGAACGAAAGGCCTTCGCTTCCAAAGGCCACGGCCATTGCGAGCACGACACCGAACCCGACGATCAGAAGCAGCCCAAATTTTGTTCGTCGATCCAATGTCCGTAGTTAATTCCGTTTGAACTCTTTCAGCTTTTCGGCGATCTGTTCCAGGGCATCGACCACCCGCGGGCCCGGCCGCGAGAGCAGGTCAGCATTGATCAGGTAAACACGGCCGTTCTTAACAGCCGGCGAATTGCGAAAAGCCGCGTTGGGCTCGCGATTGTTCTCACTTTCCGAAATGATGATCACATCCGGATCCATCGCCAGCGCGGTTTCGCGGCTGATCTTCGGATAGGCCGTAGCCAGATCGGCGGTCGAAGAAACACCACCCGCACGCCTGATGACATCGGTAATATATGAATCGCGGCCGACCGTGTAGAGCGAGTCCTTGTCGATCTGGACGAAGACCTTGGGCACGCTCCCGTACTCAACCGGCCCGCGTGCAGCCGCCGCCCTGCTTCTGAGGTCATAAGCGAGCTTTTCGGCCCGCTCTGGATTCCCGACAATTTCCCCGATCGTCTCAATGGTCTTGAAGATATCGTCAAGCGAATTCGGCCCCGCCACGAAGACAGCTATCTTTTGCTCTTCCAGGGTTTTTGTGAATGCCTCCAATTGCGACGCGGTTGATACAAATACGACCTGCGGCTTGAGCGCGATGATGGTTTCGATGTTGGGTTTCTGTGTATCGCCGACCTTGCGGATCGACTTGGTTTCAGGCGGATAATCGCAGAACGTCGTCACGCCGACCAGTAGGTCGCCTCCGCCTACCGCAAAGATGATCTCGGTCAGATTGGGCGCAAGCGAAACGATGCTGTCGATCTTTTCCGGCAGCTTTACTTTGCGGCCAAGATCATCGGTGAACGTGCGCACGGGAACCTCGCGCGGCGATTCAATGGCCCGGTAACAACCGCCGGCCAAGCCTACCAGAATGAGCAGGGCGGCCGCTCGTGTTCGCTGGCCTAGTTTTGATCTGTAATGCAAAATCGCCCTGTCCTCCTCTAAACATACAGGAAAAACAGGGCAACAAAACTGTCTTGTCTGCCTGGATGTTTTGACGCGAAACATTCGAACCGGCAAAGATCCTCGGAAGGGCTTTCTGACTTGGAGCCGTTAACATCGGCTCCTCACAGTGACGCGATCGTGCGGGACTCTCACCCGGCTTCCCCCTCACGGGACTTCATAACCTGAAAAGAACGAATGTCGATTATTGCCCGTCCCGCCAGCGAAGTCAACGCGATCGATCAAAAGGCAGAGATCGGATCTCCGCCGCTGGGACCAACAACGCCACTTCGGAGACCTCTGAGTTATAATGCTCCGATGCATCCCCGTCCGACCGAGGTCCCACCACACAAGCTGATCTCCACGCTACGCGGTTACGATCTGCTGCCGGCCATAATTTTTCAGCCTACACGTCGAAAATGTGACGAGTCGGCTCTCGAGGTTGCCAACGACCGCTCTCAAAGGACCGACCCTGACAGGCAAAAAATGCGGAAGGACCTCTTTGAGGAATTCGCCCGGGAAAACCCGGAAATAAGTCAGCATAAGCACGCAAAGATCCTTTTGAATGCCGGTGTCGCCTCTCATCACGCCGGGCACATACCGATATGGAAGCTGGTGATCGAAAAGATGATGTCGCGCGGGCTTCTCAACGCGATCTTTGCAACATCGACGGTCGCAGCGGGCGTTGACTTCCCGGCCCGGACGGTTGTCATCAGCAACGCAGACACGCGCGGGAACGATGGCTGGCGGCCGCTGAATGCAAGCGAACTTCAGCAGATGACAGGGCGGGCCGGACGTCGGGGGAAAGATAATGTCGGTTTCGTCGTACTCGTTCCAGGCCAGTTTCAGGATCCTAAAAGGATCGCCGAACTGCTGAGGTCGCCGCCCGATCCTTTAGAAAGCCAGTTTCGTTCGACCTACACGAGCCTGCTTAACCTTTTGGACGCGTTCAAGAGCTTCGATCAGGTCCGCGAGATAGCGCAGCGCAGCTTTGCCTACCAGCGGACGACGCGCCGTATCGAGCAGCTAAAGAGCGAGAACCTGAGCCGTGTCAAGCAGCTCGAAGAACGCGTCCATATAAGCGGCCTGAACCTCGCGATCAACGATATTCGCGGGTTCGAACGACTGGCAAGCGCTCGCCAGCGGCTTCATGAATCGGTTCCCGGGACACGTGCAGAATTTCGGCTTGCGTGGCTGCGCGAAAATGTCGTCCCTGGCCGGGTGATCTCGCAAGGGCGAGGTGCAAAGCGAATTTACTTCGTGGTAAGCGTACATGGCGAGAAGATCGCGGCGATGCGTGATGACGGGCACGGCACCTCGGTCGCTTTCGACCGTGTTACGCGCGTGTTCAGGAACATCTATCCGATAAAGGAAGAATCGATCCATCAGGCTTTCTCTGATACCTTCGGTCGCGGCAACCCGCCGCTGCAGGAGCCGAAACCATCGCGCGAAAACGCCGGTCGCGATGGCGCCGAAGCGATACTTGATAAAGCGATGGGCACGATCGTCGCAGCGGGCACAACGAATGAGCGCGATGAAAGGCAGGCGTTCCTTTGGGGCGTTTCGCGCGAGGCAGCCGAGATCGAGAAGGCCGGCCGCGACATCCAGCACTACTACCAAACGATCTGGGAACCATTCGAACAAAGGGCCAGGGTGCTCGATCACTTCGGCTACCTGGATTTTCGTACCGAGACGGTGACGGAAAATGGGAAATGGCTCGCGGATGTGCGGGTTGACCGCACTCTCCTTTTGGGCGAGGCGTTGCGCCGCGGAATCTTGGCCGGATTGGCCCGAACGACGATGGCCGGCCTGATCGCTTCACTGACGGCCGATCCGGATCGAAACTACGGCGAGGTCCGTGTTTCTGCCGACCTTATGTGTGTGATCGATGCGTTCGAAGCCATTATCCACGAGGTGTCGGCGGTCGAATGGAAATTCGGCATCAAGCCTGCGGAAGACTTGAATTTTTCGGCCGCGGCTGCTGCAGAGCAATGGGCAAAGGGCACCACCTGGCAGGATCTTGTTCGAAAGGCGGGTGCGGAAGAGGGCGACCTTTTCAGGCTGCTCTCGCGCACCGGCGAGGCATTGATGCAGATCGCGCATCTGAAGGACTCAAATTCAAAAGCCGCGGAGATAGCTCGAACGACGGCGGAGAGTATCCTGCGTGACCCGATCCGTTAGGCTCGGCTAAAGCTGCATGATCATCTCGTATTGCGTCAATCGTCTCTGAAAGCCCCGTTTCTCAAAGAATCGGATCGTCTCGCTGAGTTTTGCATCGACGTTGATGACCTGCATCTTTTCGCCAGGCGTCAATTCGGATTCCATTTCTGCCAGCAGCCGGGTGCCAATGCCATTTTGGCGATGGCCTGCATCGACCGCGAACTGGGCGATCCTCCCCAAACCCGTCGAATATACAATATAGCCGACGCAGTTATCTTCGATGAATGCCCCCAGGATCCGACGCAATGGCCCGCTTCGCGTCACAGCCTCGTTCGAGTTTTGCCACGACGGACATGCGCTCCAAAGGGTTGATAGTTGATCGAGTTCATCAGCTGTCATCACCCGGACCTCTACCGCGTCGTCCTCCGCGTGATCGGGCAGCGTCAGTCGCCCTGGCGCCTCCATGAAGACCAACTCTCGTTCACGCTGAAATCCGATCTTGTCGTAAAGATTGACGGCAGGTTCGTTGTTGGCGATGACCTCAAGCAGATATTGCTCAATACCGGCGTTCCGAAAAACAGGCACCATAAATCGGAACATCGCTTCGCTTGCGCCTTCACGCCTCCGCTCGGGCAAAACTCCGGTCCCGGCATCGTAAACTGTGCTTTTGCCGTTCCAGCGGCCGAACCCGTTCAGCGACAGGCCGATCATCTCGTCGCCCTCGAAGCATCCGACCGAGCGGTCCAGGTCCACCGCGTTCAGCGTTAAATGGTTGCGGAACCTGGTTCTGTCAAGTTCAAAGCGGTGGGCGTAATCGGAGAATGCCTGTTGAAAGGTCTGAAGGAGAGTATCGAAATATGACTCGTCTAAAAATCGACAACAGAACGCGGGAGTTTCGTTTCGGGATCTCATTTGTTAAAATTAGGCGCACGGCTATCTATAAAGATTTGTAATAGGTCAAATCAGTAAGAAAATAGATTATAGCCGCCCGATAATGCAAGTTCTGCTAGCAAATGAATACGGTTTTTGCTTTGGCGTCGAACGGGCCGTTGAGATGGTCGAAAAGGCCCTCGGTGAGGGAGACACCGTTCGCAGCCTCGGCCCGCTCATCCACAACGAACAGGAGATGGAACGCCTCGGCCGGTCGGGCGTCACGACCATTAGCGAACCGATCCAAATAAAGCGCGGCGAGACGGCGGTAATAAGGGCCCACGGCGTAACACCGCAGGTACAGCAGGAGCTTGAGGAAAACGCGTCGAAGGTTGTCGATGCGACGTGCCCTTTTGTGACCCGGGTTCAAAGGCTTGCTTCGCGTGCCGCCGCGGCGGATAGACATGTGATCGTGGTTGGGAATCCCGACCACCCTGAGATGATCGGCGTAAAAGGATACGCGCCCGATCATGCCTTTATCATACGTGACGAAACTGAGGTCAAGGATCTTCCTCGTTTACGGAATCCCTTGGTGGTGTCGCAGACCACGATCAAGGTAAAAACCTTCTTCGACACGGCCGAGGCGGTCAAGTCGAAAACCGATGACCAGGTCGACGTGGTCAATACCATCTGCTCCGCAACGAAGGATCGCCAGGAAGCAGCAAGGGCGTTGTCGGGAATGGTCGATGTGTTCTACGTTATCGGCGGCAGACACTCGTCGAACAGCGTTAAGCTGCTCGGCGTTTGTAAGGAGCATTGCGAGAAGAGTTTCCTGATAGAAACAGAGGACGAGATCGATCCGAACGATCTTAAAGGCGCCGAACGCGTCGGTGTAACGGCGGGCGCGTCAACGCCGGAATGGCTGATCCAAAAGGTCGTTAAGTACCTTGAAGAGATCGGAAACAGGGCTTCGGGTGAGTTGGCCCTCAAGTAAATTTTTCGAAGCCCGTTCGGTTAGTATGAATGCAACGTAGTTATTTAGAGTTGCCGCCGAACGGGCTTCGCTGTCTTTCTCTTACGGTTTTGGTTCCGTCTCGACGAACTTTGGTAAAGCAACCGCTCTATTTAGATAGACGCCGAACTCGGTCCCGGATTTGACCTCCGCCTCTTCGCCTTTCGTCAGTTTCTCGCCCAGAAATCCACCACCTGCTCCAAGCAACCCACCTATCAATGCACCTTTGCCGCCACCAATGGCCGCACCCAGAAGGGCTCCGCCGCCGGCGCCGCCGCCGATAAAGATAACCTTGCGGTGCTTCATTTTGTCGCCGCTTGCCGTACCTTCAGAATCGCTCTTCGCGTCCTCGCTTACCAGTTCTGTCAATGAGCCGTTGATCGCATGCTTTGAGCCATTCGGCAGAACGACCTGAACAAAGCTCATATCGAGAGTTCCCGGCTTGCCGCCTTTTCGCGCAGGAACGACCGCGTCAACGCGCCCAACGATCTCGCTCCCTTCCGGAATGACGACAGCCCCGTTGGTGGCGTAAACCGGTTCGCGGACAACTGTTGTGAACCGGTCACCGACCTTGGCCGTCTTTGAGCTGATCGAATCCTCCATTCGAACTCTGATTCGTTTGCCGGCGGTGACCGTATAAAGCCGAACGCGTGGTGCCGCAGGCTTTACTACGACCACCTTCTTGCGAATCACCGGTTTCTTCTTTTTGACCTGTGCCGAAATGTCAAATGTCCCTGAAAGAACCAGCGTGGCTGCGAACGCTGTAACCGTAATTGCCCTTACCCATTTTTTCATTGCTCGATCCTCCTTAGTCCTTGGCGCGTTCGACCGAAAAGGGCTGTCGTTTGCCCGCGGCTTTCGACGCCAGGTAACCACTAGAAGTTGTCCTCCATCGTGGCTCTCATCAAATTGTAGCCTTCCGCTGATTCAAGCGGCAAACCCAATGCGAAGGGAAATATTTTTGAAACTCGAAATCATTGCGTGTATATTGTAAGCGTTAACGACGAATTCATTTCTTATCCTTCAGGTCCTGCCCCGGCCCCGATTTCCGGAGCATGATCTTCCGGGAAGATGTTTAACGGGATTTGTTCCTGAATCTTTATGCGTCTATTGCGGAGAACCACCCTTCTGTTCGGCCTAAATTTGCTTGACGCACTTCTAACGCTTGTGTGGGTGCGCAACGGTGTTGCAACCGAAGGCAACTCGTTGATGGCAAAGCTTCTTGATATAGGCGACCTTTGGTTTCTCGGTGCCAAGGTCGCGATCGGGGCCATCGCCGTCGCGGTACTCCTCAAATGGAGCTCATCAAAAATTGCTGAGTATGGGCTTGCGGTCGCCCTTGCGGTCTATGTCGGGCTGATGGGTATTCATATCTTTACGGGCCTTGCGGCCTTTGGCCTTATATCGGCAGCCTCGGTCGAACAGGTAGATCGCCTGACGCAGATGGCGATGGCGGCATTTGTCTAGAGAATCCTGCAAAATTTGGTAAAGCCGCCACGCGCATTCCAAATCGGAAACCGAAGGCGGCTTTTCTTCGTTCAAATTTGCACAACTAAAGTTTGGTTTGACAGCATCCAAGCCGATGCAAACAATATTCTCGAGGGACTAATATCATGAACAGCAGACCGGTTTATCAATTAACGGCGAGGCAAGTGATCCTGCTTGGCGTCACTACCGCCTTGATCGCGATCGGAGCGAGTGCCCTGATCTATACTCTCGCCAGTTACTGGCGGCAATTGGACAATTCAGCGTTTTCATCGGCCGAGGCAGCCCCGGCCGGCATCTCCGATCCGTCAGCGGTATCGGACGAGCAGAATAGCATTGAGGTCTATAAGGCGATTTCGCCCGGCGTCGCTTTTATTAGTACCACGTCGTATCAGCAGGACTGGTGGGGCGGCGTCCAGGAAGGAAAAGGGACAGGCTCAGGTTCGGTAATCGACAATGAGGGGCACATTCTCACCAACTACCACGTGGTTGAAGGTGCCCAAAAGCTGACCGTTCGATTTGGCGGCGACAAGGTTTATCCGGCGACCTTTGTCGGCGGCGATCCGGATACAGACCTTGCGGTGATCAAGATCACACCACCGGCGGAAGCCTTGACCGTGATCGGGCTTGGCGATTCGGACAAGCTGAATGTCGGGCAAAAAGTTCTCGCTATCGGCAATCCGTTCGGGCTTGACAGGACCCTGACGACGGGTGTGATCTCGGGCCTTCAACGCCCGATACGAGCACGCAACGGCCGTCCGATCGATTCTGCTATCCAGACGGATGCCTCGATCAATCCGGGTAATTCGGGCGGGCCCCTTCTTGATAAGTTTGGCAAGATGATCGGCATAAACTCGCAAATATTGTCGCCCGCCGGCGGTTCTGTAGGGGTTGGATTTGCGATCCCGGTGAACACGGCAAAGCGTGTGATCCCGCAACTGATCCAGTACGGCCAGGTACGGCGGCCTATGCTCGGAGCGTCGCTTCCAAGTGTCGAAGATCTTCAGGAACGCGGTTATCGCCTGCCCATCAACAAGGGCCTACTTGTTTACAGTCTTGTTCCGGGCGGTTCGGCCGACCGGGCCGGGCTTCAAGGCCTGACCCAGGATGGAGCGATCGGCGATATCGTACTCTCAGTGGATGACCAGCCAACGAATAGCGTGGACGACCTCTATCGGCTTCTCGATAAAAAGCAAATCGGCGACACCGTTCGTGTCGAGGTTTATCGTGGCGGCCGAACGATCACTGTGCCGGTGAAATTGATGCCTTCGACGAGTTCGGCACGGCGTTCCGTCCAATAGAAAAGGAGCCCGTTTGGAAATACTTTCCGGAGCCGAGATGCCGGCGCCGGCCTGGGCTGGCGCCGTCTTTGATAATGATCGAGCTGAACGATTTTTATAACGACGGATCTGGTTGGGTGTGTCGCCATTGTGACCGTGAGCTTTGTGCTGCGAAGCCAAAAGCCGGATCGCGGTCGCGATTGCTGTCGGAAGGTGAAGGCGAAGTGACCCACCTGACGGAAAGAGCTCTTGCAAAATGGGCGGACGCGGCCCGACGCACTCTGGTCTGCCCTCGCTGCGGCATTACCGAACTTGCCGACATCGCTTGAAAGGTTCCCCGTCGTATCTCGTCGCGTTTGAGGTCCGCAAATGCTACCTTGTAATCGATGTACGAAGACGAACTCGAGGTAGCGGCCGAGGTCGCTCAAAATGCCGGGACGGCCGTCTTGGGATACTACGGCGGGCACATCGTCTCTGAAAGTAAGGTCGGTATCGACGAACGTGATGAACCGGTGACCGAGGCGGACCGCAAGGCAAGCCGGATGATCGTGGAGAGCCTTGCCGAACGGTTTCCGGGCGATGCTATCCTCTCCGAAGAAGAAATTGACGAAGCCGACGCCCGACTGGCAAACGACCGCGTGTGGATCATCGATCCGATCGACGGAACGGCGGGATTCATAAAAAAGGATGGTGATTTTGCTGTCCAGGTCGCGCTTGCCGAACGAGGCCGCCCGGTTGTCGGCGTCGTCTATCTTCCGGCACATCGTGCGCTTTACTCTGCCTCGGCCGGAAACGGAACATTCATCGCTCGCGGCGGAGGCAAAGCTGAAAGACTGCATACTTCAGAAAATCTGAACTTAAGCGAGATGAACATCGCCGTCTCGCGGGACCATCGGAGCCCGAAAATGTCGCGGATCATTGAAAAACTCGGGCTCAAGAATGAGGTCGGCCGCGGTTCGGTCGGCGTCAAGATCGGGATGATAGCTGAAAGGGCGTGCGACCTCTACATTCACCTTTCGCACCGGACAAAATTTTGGGATACGTGCGCGCCCCAGATAATACTCGAGGAAGCGGGCGGCCGAGTTACCGACCTGTTCGGCGACGAATTTCGATACGACGGCAGCAGCGTGCTGAACTTGAATGGCATTCTGGCGACGAATGGTACGGCCCACGAGGCCGTGCTTAGCCGACTGACCCCGGTCCTCCGCGAGGTCGGCCGCTTCAGGCTCTCACCAACTGGACAAAACTGATCATCGGTCGGATGACCGAAGCGCTGCAAGCGGCACGTTCGCCTCGCCTTTGCCGAGGAAGAATTGTATCGGCTCGCCTATGTCCGCGATCAATTTCAGCACAACAAAGGGAACCACGAACCATTCATTCACCAACGCCGCCAAGAGCATCCCGACGAAAACAGCGACAAAAAGCAGGGCCGATCTGCCCATACTGCGCGAAAGGAAGAATTCAGCCTTCTGAAGCGGAAGAGGGGCAAGCGTAAGCACGTCGGCAATAAACTCGGCGAATTGAAATATAAGGACGATAACGAATGCTGATAAGAGCGCCGAGGTAGCGATCGACGCCTTCAGTATAAGAAACACAAAGGCGCAAACAAAGATCGCCAGGACGCCGATCATCATGCCGGCAATAACGGCAAAGTCGCCGATCAGCCTGGACTTTTTCTTGTATTTTCCGGTGTTCTCCGGATCGGAGTCCGGCGATACGATCAGAACGCACAGGACGGAAAATACGACCGCCGCTGCGGCTTCGAGGGTGTAAACGATCATCGCCGCTTCGGCCGATAGATCGTCAAAGAACCAAAGCCCGATCGGGACAATGTTTGTCGCGATCGCCACCACCTGGGCAACCAACATCCTTATCGTTCTCTTCGCCTTCACCATGAAACGACGGCAGCTTTCGGCACTTTTGCCAGGCTCGGACTTTATCTGAGAAAGATCGCTCGCGTCGCCGACCTTAGCGCGGCACCTGGCAGAATACTTCGAAGCAGGAGCATCCCTTTAGTATTGACGGGATAACGAAGTTTGCGGCTGCCGTCAGTAACTGCATCGTAGATCGCCTCGGCGTCAGCCGAT
>WBZY01000776.1_pt2 | contig 14933 bp, 8 predicted proteins | sample 5204191 | NCBI WGS metagenome assembly WBZY01 (sample SAMN12344363, study PRJNA552823) | activated sludge metagenome | biome: Activated sludge suspended growth; feature: Anammox Sidestream; material: Wastewater; isolation source: activated sludge from anammox sidestream of wastewater treatment...
GATCCCGTCGTTCAGCATTCTCTGATCTGAAATTTGAGATCTGAAATTACAAGAAATAATAAGGAGACAACAATCATAGTTATGGCAACAGCAACAGGAACTGCTACGGAAAACACAGTTACATTGGCAAAGGTCGGCCAACCGGCACCCGACTTCGATATGCCGTCGACCAAGAATATCGAGACGCTGAAAGAGAACGTCAAATTGTCCGATTACAAGGGCAAATGGCTGATCCTGCTCTTTTATCCGCTCGATTTCACTTTCGTTTGCCCCACGGAGTTGATCCATTTCTCGGACCGCCTCGAGGAATTCAACGGCGTCGGAGCTGAGGTGGTTGGCATATCGACGGATTCGGTCCACTCGCATCGTGCGTGGCTCAAGACACCGAAGGCCCAGAATGGTATCGAAGGCGTCAAGTATCCGATCGCGTCGGATGTCGGCGGCAAGTTGGCACGTGCGTACAACATTTTGGTCGAGGATGCGAACATCGCGCTTCGCGGCCTGTTCATCATCAACCCCGAAGGCGTTCTGCAGTATTCGGTGATCCACGATCTGAACATCGGCCGTTCGGTCGATGAAACGCTCCGCGTGCTCCAGGGCTTGCAGACCGGCGGCCTCTGTGCGGCCGACTGGACGCCCGGACAGGAGAACTTGAAGGTCTAAGTTTCATTTTTTCTGGCCGCGGATGAACGCGGATAACGCGGGCCCGATCTTTGGGACCTGTGTTATTGGCGGCCCGTTCGCGGCCATAACTAACTTGAGGTAAGTATCATGCCAATGAGAATTGGGGACGCAATTCCGTCCCTTGAAGGAGCGACGGCCTGGTTCAACGGCTCGCTCGAGGACACGCGGGAACACATCAGCGGCAAGCCGACGCTCGTGCATTTTTGGGCCGTTTCCTGCGGTATTTGCAAGGATAAGATGCCGCAGCTTCGCGAGGTGATCGCGAAATACGGCGAACTGGGCCTGCGGACGGTTGCCGTACATATGCCGCGTTACGAGGCGGACACAGATCTCGACACGGTAAATCAGGCCATGCAGGAGAACAACATCTCGGAGCCAACTGCGATCGACAGCCTGCACAAATTGAAAGACGCGTTTCAGAACGAACAAGGCTGGGTGCCGGTCTATTATTTGTTCGATGCGGAAGGAAGGTTGAAGACACGGGCTGCGGGCGAATTCGGTCTCGGCGTGCTGCAGACCGCATTAGAAAAGATGTTCGTTACGCAGGCAGTTTCTGCGTGATCCTACAAGTAATTTCGATTTGAATTAAGAGCGTGCGATCTACCGCGGATGGAGAGCACGCTCTTTGTGCGTTTGGGAAAAAAATTCGACAGGACAACCTTTCCCGGTATCCAAAGCAACATAATTTATTCAGCTTCCCGGGCGTAATGCCCGTTCGATAGCACATCTTGTGATAATTGGAGGTTTATATGATCCGTAGATCTTTCGTATTTGTTCTTTTCATTCTGATCGGCGCCGGGGTGAACCTGTCGCAAACCCCGGCACCAAAACCAGAAAAGGAAACGGCCCCGAAGGTATTTTCTTTTTCGTTTGATGGCGATGGCGGATACCTCGGCGTGCAGGCCGAAGAGGTGAGTAAAGACAACTTCGCAAAGTTCGGCCTTCGCGAAGTCAAAGGCGTTGGCATTGAAAGCGTTGTTGACGGCTCGCCGGCACAGGCGGCGGGACTTCAAAAAGGTGACGTTATCCTGAAGCTTAACGGCGAGGCCGTGACGAGCACGAGAAAATTATCGCGGCTTGTCAGCGAGATCGCCCCCGAACATCAGGCGCGGCTCACGATCTTGAGCGGCGGCAGCGAACGTGAAGTTACTGTCACCGTTGGCAAGCGGCCGGGTTTCCGGGCTGCCGAGGGAGCGTTCGAATGGAGCGGGCCGATGGAGAAGTTTGAAATGCCGGATATGCCAAACCTCAAGAATTTGCCTCGAATGGAAGTGATACCAGACGTGCCCGGAATGCCGGACGGCCCGGTCATGTGGGCCCTCGGCAATCGACGTCAGATCGGCGTCGGGCTAATGCCGCTTGGCAAACAGCTTGCCGACCATTTTGGCGTTGCCGGCGGCGTTCTGGTTAGCAACGTGCGTGAAGATTCGGCAGCCGCCAAAGCTGGAATAAAGGCTGGTGATATTATTACGGAAGTTGACGGCAAGGCTATCACTGGCGATCTCGATTTGACGCGGGCGATCGGTGCGAAGAAAGAAGGAAGCGTCGCGCTTACCGTCGTCCGCGACCGAAACCGGCAGACGATAAACGTAACGCCGGAAGAAGTGAAGGGCCAATTCGACAAATTTATGGAGTTCTCAACGCCGCAAGTGCCCGGGACGCCTGATGCGCCAAGCGTTTTGAGAATGGTTCGTCCGGCCGTTCCCGCGGCCCCGCGGCCGCTGAACCGGATCGTTATTCCGCGCCGTATTGTTTAAGGAAGGTGGGCTCTTGAAGTATTTATGGAAGCGGGTCTTGGCCCGCTTCTACGCCCCGTTGTCCCGCTGCCGGCTCTCCATGTGGGTTCCCGGTGTTTTGTCAGGACAACCTCGTCGGCGAGGTTCATTTCGTCAAGTGTTCCGCTTTGGATAAACCCCTCAAAATTTCTTAACGTCTGCTGCGATCACTCCGTCCACCGATATTTTGTTATTGCTCATTTGTATTCGTTCTTAATCTGCATTCCAACCTGGCTGCGTAGACGCCTCAGCGATCTTTCTAGACCAATTGTTTCAAACACCGAGAGCATTGACGGGCCGACGGCAACGCCGGTGAGCAGCGTGCGTGCGCCGTTCATAATTACGCCGAGTTTTGTGCCCTTTTCTTCAGCGAACGCCTTAACGACCGCCTCAATGTTGGATTCAAAGAAACGGTCCGAGCAGCACGCATCGGTAAGCGGCAAGTTGCCGGCCGCGGGCTGATCTGCACTGCCATCGAGCGAAGCGACCTCTCCGAGCTCGGCTTCAAATCGATCGGCGAGCTCGGGCAGCCATTCCTGCAGCTCTGGAAATTTTGTCAGGTTCTTTGCGACAGCCGCCGGGTCGAAATCGAAATCCTCACTGAAATACGCACGGCCCTGCGACGAAAAATCCTTGAGCGTAAAAAACCTTGCGCGAATGAGATCGACCGTGTGCACGAACCAATCGTGAGAGCCGTAACGCGGGCGGTCTATCGCGATCGATTCCGGACGGTCGCTGATCTCGGTCGCTGATTCGAAGGCCTGAGCGCTGGTCGAGGAGATAGACGTCATAAGCGCGCGTCCGTCCGGTTCGTACTCTTCCCGCCAAAGCTTACTTGCTTTCAATTCGGCCTTGACGAGCGGCAAGAGTTCGCTCAAAGGCATCGTGCGGATGTATTCGGCGTTCATCCATATCGCCTTGTCATCGGTCCATCGTTTTGGGTCGCCCTCGTGAAAATTGAAGACCGCGTTCGAGCGATGGATCCCTTCGAGCGTGAATTTCTTGACAAGTTCGTCGAGCGAATAGATCTCTTTTTCTTCGCCGGCGGACCAGCCTAAGAGAGCAAGAAAATTTCGAAATGCGGCAGCGACGAATCCGGCGTCGCGATACGTCGTCATCGAGACGACCTCGCCGTGCTTTCGTTTCGAAAGCTTGCCCTTATTCGGCGCCATGATGAGGGGTAAGTGCGCAAATCGCGGCGGCTCAACACCCAACGCACTATAGATCAGGAGCTGTTTGTGTGTGTTCGTCAGATGATCCTGCCCGCGAATGACGTCGGTGATCCCCATCTCGATATCATCGAGCACAACCGCAAAATTGTAGAGCGGATGGCCGTCCGAACGCAGAAGGACGAGGTCCTCGGTCTCGGAATAGTCGCGTTCCTGCTGGCCGTAAACGCCGTCTTCGAACGATGTCTTTCCCTCTGTCGGAACTTTGAGTCGAATGGCGAAAGGTTCGCCTGCCGCGGCACGGGCATCTGACTCTTCGCCCGAAAGATCGCGGTACGGATTATCGCGAAAATTCTTATCACCGCCCTGTTGACGTGCGCGTTCCTTGATCGCGTCCTTTACGGTCGTGTCGCTCGCCTCAATCTTCGGCGTGAAATCACGATACGCTTTGCCTTCCGCGAGAAGGCGTTTTGCAGCCTCACGATGCTTGTCCGCATTGTCCGACTGGAAGACGATCTCCTCATCCGGTGCGAAACCCAGCCATTTCAAGCCATCGAGGATCGAACGCGTCGATTCCTCCGTCGAGCGTGCAAGGTCTGTGTCCTCGATCCGCAGGAGGAATCGCCCGCCCGTGTGCCGCGCGTAAAGGTAATTGAACAAGGCGGTCCTCGCCGAACCGATATGCAAATAGCCCGTTGGTGAAGGTGCAAATCTGACGCGTACTGACATAAACCAAGATTCTAAGGGCGGAAAACAAAATAGCCAATTGCTGACGGCCGATCATCGGGCAAGATCATGTAATTCGTGCCCTTTCAAATAGTTCCTGAAGTGCCCGGCTAGGTTTTCTGGAGCTGGTTTGTCAGCTCTGACAGTTGTTTTGACAGCTCGCCGATCTTTTTAAGCACTTCACGCTTGAACTTTGCGTCTCTGATCTCGTCTTTTCCGTCAACAAGGAAGTTTCCGTTGGGGTCTAGTACGAGTTTCTCGATATCGGCCGCGCTTTCGAGGCCGTGTTGATGGGCGATCACCTCGAGATCTCGCTGAGAGATCAGTTCACGCTTTCGTTCGGCCTGATTGATCTTCCCCTTTTCGATTATCTTGAGCGGCAATCCCTCGGTCAACATTTCGACCCTCTGGAACGAGAAGTTCAGTTGCGAGACGAAATAGTTGATCGCGAGGAGTGCAACGGCACCTACTAGGCCGCCGATCAGTGAATTGTCCGGGCCGATTATTGCGTTCTGTACCGTATTTGAAAGGGAAAGGATAACCACCAGGTCGAACGGGTTCAGTTGGGCCAATTCGCGTCGGCCAAACACGCGAAGCATTACTATCAGGGCGAGATAAACGATAACCGGCCTGATGATCTTCTCGGCCCAGCTTACAGTTGGGTCAAGAGCGAGGATGTTCTGGATCCAGTCGGCGGCGTCGATCAGGGCTGGGAACGGGAAAGCAACCATGTCGGATATTACCTCCAAAGAGCGGCGTCAAAAATAAACGGCAAGACGAGTTTATTGCCGATACGTCAAAAACACGAAAAGCTGTCAAACCTTTCGGTCCAACAGCTCGGCAATAATGGCGGAGACGACAGGATTCGAACCTGTGAAGGGCTTTTGACCCTTAACGATTTAGCAAACCGCCGCTTTCAGCCGCTCAGCCACGTCTCCCGCAAATTTACGCCTTGCTTGCCACGGCCATATGACAAACAAGCGAGATATAATTCTAGCCTAAGGGCAAACTTTGTCAAGGGCACGGCATCGAACGGAAAAGGCGTCTTGTGCCGATATTGCTTGACAGGGTTCGACAGAATCAGGAAAATAAACGGGTTATTCGGACCAGCCACCGTCGTTCCGAGATAGGATGGCCTCTCCTGTCGGTCATTACGCGGTTTAGAATGATCGCTGCAGCAATTAGAAAAATCTCAATGGTTTCGATGCTGGCCATTGTGGCCGGGGGACAAGGTGTGCTTGCCTCGACCCGACCCGAACTGCTTGACGTGCCGACTACGGGGGAACCGTCAGGACTCGGCGTGATCAAGGGTATTGTCCGCGACGGTTCAGGAGACCCCATTGCTGATGCGACGGTCGCGATCTTCCGTATAGGAACGTCCAAACTTTTGAAAGAGGTGCGGTCGGCGGCGGATGGGCGCTTTCTGGCCCGCATCGTTCCAGGCCACTATACCGTTTTAGCGGTGGCTGAAGGGTTCAATCCTGTGACTTTGCCGTCGATCGAGGTCGGCCGCGCATCCGAGCTAAGCTACGGATTCAAGCTTGAACGTGCCGGAAGCGGAAACACGCTTCCCGAAAAGCGTTTGGATCGGAATAACCCGAAATGGGTCATCCGGGCGGCCCAACTTAGCCGCGGCATATACCAGAACCGTGACGGGGCCGTCGAGGTGGCCTTGGATGTGCCTGAGACCGCCGAGGATCGGCCCGATCGAGCTGTCGAGACTGTAGTTGAAACATATTTTGGTGGGAATAGGGCAGGCTTCGTTTCGGGGCTCAACGTCGCCTCGCGGCTTCCCGTTTCGGACAACGCCGAGGTCGTCCTTGCGGGTCAAACGGGTACAGGCAAGCTTGCGCCACAGCGTTTAGAAGCTCAACTGAATTTGCGGACGTCCGCATTGCATCAATTGCGGATGAAAACCGCTTACGCGAATATTGGTTCGGTTGTAAGCGGCGATCGGGAAAATGGCCTGGCTCAATTCAGCGCCCAGGCGCTCGACGAATGGAAGGTCCGTGAGGGGTTGATCGTTGTTTTCGGTGTCGATTATTCCCGGTTCGTAGGTGCCGGTGATGATTTTTCGATAAGCCCGCGCCTTGGTCTCCAGTTGGATGTCGATGCAAAAACCCGATTGCGCACGTCTTACGCCACGTTCACGGAAGAACGTAATTGGACGCGTGCGATCGAGTTCGAGGACGCTCAGGTAATTTTTCGTGATCCCGTTGTTGTCCAGGATATTGTCGTGGATGCAGGTAAGCCGGTGATGAACAAAAGCCGCCGGTTCGAAGTTGGCGTCGAGCGGGTCCTCGACAACAGTTCAAGCATCGAAGCCAATGTATTTCTCGATACGACGCTTTCGCGGGGTGTTGGACTCCAGAGCATTCCGTTCAATGCGCTTGATCCGGCTGGGTTTACGGAAATTACAGGAAATCAGCAAGGAGGGGCCCAGGGCTTGCGGCTGGTTTATTCGCGACGGCTAAACGGGCAGTTGAGCGCTGCGGCAGGTTACAGCGTCGGTGTCGGGCAAAAACTTTCGGGACAGGGTATCTCGAACCCCGCAAACCTTTTTGACAATGGCGTGTTCCAATCGTTCTTTGGGCAATTTGAGGCCGACTTGCGGAGCGGGACGAGCGTAAAAACGATCTTCCGCCTGTCGCCGCAGGCAACGGTCTTTGCGATCGACCCGTTCCAGGGGCGCCTCGCGATATATGACCCAAGCCTTAGTGTACTTGTAACGCAGAATTTGCCGACCCTCGGTCTACCGTTCCACGCCGAAGCCATTGTTGACGCCCGAAATCTTTTTGGATTTGCCACGGGTATTGCGAGCGACGACGGAACCTTGCGGATCAGCGGACAGCAACGTACCCTGCGCGGCGGTATTCTCGTCCGCTTCTAGTTCTAACGGACATAACCGCACTCCTTTTACAATTCTCAGTTCGAATTGGCCTTATTCGGGGAAACGGTATCGTGCACCTAAATCGGGGATAACGGTTGTTTCTCCAAATTCTCGGATTGACAAGCGAAAATCTGAATTTTCAGAAACCGATCTGCTGCGCGCCACGACTGGAATCGGGCTGCCGCTACCATATTCTCGTATCGATAAAAGCTGAGCTTTGGTACAATGAACTGGAACAAATATTGCGTCTGGTTTCTATGGTGAGGTTTGCCCTGCGCAATGAAGGTTAAAGTGCTCACAAGCTGGAGCCTGGTCTGGCTGGTCGTAACGGTCCTGTTCGTTGCGGGCGGCGCACTGAATCTGCTTCAAAGGGCGACAGGAAGCCTACCGCCTACGGACGGAGTCGTTTGGGTTCAAAAGTCGGACGGCATCTATGCCGAAAAGGTACTCCCGGGCCTTGCTGCCTCACGCCAGGGTATCTCGGCCGGCGATAAGCTTATCACCATAAGCCTTGACGGTGAGACGTTCGACGAAGTGACGTCGGTCGTCGATATTCAGATGTATCTTGCCGAGGCAGGGCCCGGTGGATCACTGACGTATTATTATCAGAAGCCTTCGTATTCATTCAGCGATAACTATTACTACGCCGACCTCAAGAATATCGACACCTTACCCAGGTGGACCCCTTCGATAGTTTTTCTTACGATCGTTGGCCTGATTTGGCTTGGCGTAGGAATGTTCGTGCTGTTCAAGCAAGGCAGTCGGTCACCGTTCGTTATCCATTTCGCATCGATCTGCCTTGCCGCCTTTGTGTTTCATGTTTATCGGCCGCTGAATACGGGGCAGGATTTTGATCTGGCGGTCAGCCTACTTGACGATTTCGCCTTTGCCCTTTTCCCGCCGCTATTTGTGCATTTTTGTCTGCGTTATCCGGTTCGAAGCGAGGTTTTCGATTCCGCACCGTGGAAAACGTACGCGCTTTACGTTCCAGCATCGCTATTGATGCTTGCGTTGCTTTTCTTCTCGCTTGGCCAGTTCATTCCGGTGACAGCATTGGCCGATCGACTGCGGGAGGTGAACTCGGCGTACCGGATCTTCCCAATGCTAAATGTGGCCCTTTTGGCCCATTTTGTCGCTGGGATAACAACCGGTTCTGTTGTGCTTATCTGGCGGTTTATGAGCAGCCGGCAGACGCTGGTGCGGCAGCGGCTCAAGTGGGCAATGTGGGGCACGATCGCTTCGGTTCTGCCGATCCTGGTAGTGTGGATCGCAAAGCGCTTCGTTTATTTGCCCGACGACACACTGACAGTCGGGTTAACTACCTTGCCGCTTGCCCTTATCCCGCTTAGTTTTGGCCACTCCGTAGTGCGTTATCGGCTGATGGATGTGGATGTCGTTGTGCGACGAGCATTGGTGTATGCGATGACTACCGTTGCGATCGCGGCAATGATCGGTGCGGTTGCCCTCGGGCTTGTCTTCCTTGCCATCGGTTCCGACCTCTCACGAACCGAATTGACGCTGCGCGCCCTGATCGCGGTGATCGCGATGGCGGCGATCGTAATGCTCAGCGAGCCGCTCAAGAACTTTCTGCAGGAACGGGCCGACCGGTTCTTTTACGGGACGCGTTACGACCTTCGTAACGGGCTGCTTGATTTTGGCCGAACGCTTTCAGCGACGACGACGATGGAGCCGCTTCTCGTTTCGCTGACCGAAAGACTCATCCAGGTACTTGATGTAGAAAAGGTAGCGATCTTCGTCGAGGATAGGACGGAACCGAGCAATTACCGGATCGCCAAGTCGGTTGGATTAAGCGCTGCATTTCGGATCCCGCCCGATTTTAAGCAGATGATCCGGGAAAAGAGCGCCGATCGCGGGATCGTTCGGGCCGATGAATTTGAATTGTACGAGGCCGAACCGATCGTGACGAGCGGGAACGGCAACGGAAACGGCCATGGCCGGGTCGTGCCTGCCAGAAGGGAATTGCACTATTTTGTCCCTTGTGTAGTGCGTTCCAAAATGGTCGCTATCATCGGACTTGGCCGCGGCCGTGACGGCTCACTGCTCTCATCCGAGGATCTTGAGATCCTGAGGACCGTGTCGGGTTACGTAGCGGTTGCGATCGAGAACAGCAAATTGTATCAGGAACAGCGCGCCCACGTGGAAGAACTTGCGTTGTTAAAGGAGTTTAATGAATCGATCGTTGAATCGGTGAATGTTGGCTTGCTTGCGGTGGATGAGAACGGGGCCATCACGCGTTGCAACTCAACTTTTGAGGAGATGATGGGACTGAGTCGCGAAGAGGCGATCGGCCAACCGGTCGAGCACCTTTTTGACGAAGCATTTGCGGCAAATCTCAATAACATCCTTGGCAAATCACGCTGGCATCTGACCGAGATCCGGAATGCGTATAAGCTCCACACTTCTGACAAGGCGGGACGTCAGCTTATCCTCAACGTTGCGGTTGCGCCGCTTCGGTCAGTGTCTAATGCCCAGACAGGTGCGATCATTGTGCTCGAGAATGTCACTTCGCGAGTGAAGCTCGAAGAAACGCTTCAGCAGAGTGAAAAACTTTCGAGTATCGGGCTCCTGGCCGCCGGAGTTGCTCACGAGGTCAATACGCCGCTGACGGGTGTATCGAGCTATACTCAGATGCTTCTCGGAATGATCCCCGATACCGATCCAAAGCATGCCCTTCTTCAAAAGATGCAGCGACAGACCGACCGGGCATCGAATATTGTTGGTAATTTGTTGAATTTCTCGCGTACCGGCAATGCGATCGAGCAGTCCGAGGTGGATATCAACAAACTCCTTGACGATACGCTACAACTCCTTGAGCCGCAGTTGCGGCGGTCGAACGTCGCCGTGGTTAAAGAATACCGGGCCGCTTCGCCACGCGTGTTTGGCAATGCAGGAAAGCTTCAGCAGGTATTCACGAATTTGATATTGAATGCGCGTGATGCGATGTTCGAAGGCGGCACGATCACGCTGTCAACCGTCGTTGATGACTTTGATGAAATCATGATCGAGGTAGCGGACACTGGCGAAGGGATCCCTGCCGATGATCTTAGCAAGATCTTTGACCCATTCTTTACAACGAAAGGCGTTGGCAACGGCACGGGCCTTGGCCTCGCCGTATCGTACGGAATAGTTCAGGAGCATGCCGGAACGATCCAGGCCTTCAGTCATGCAGGCGATGGCACCACATTTCGCCTCGTATTCCCGGCCGTCGGCAAGCAACGACAACGAGCAGTCAGTTGATCCTATTCGTTTACCGGGTCGGCCTTGGATAAACGACCGGACTCTTGTTACCCACCTTGTCCACCGCGCGGACACCAAAGAAATAGTTGTCTTTCGACATCTTCGGTACGGTATATTCGGTTACTTTGCCGACGAATTTTGCTCCCGTCCATTTGGCCGCCGTCGTGTCTCGCCAGACCACTTCATAGCCTGCGAGATCGGGGTCGGCATTTGCGTCCCATTTAAGATCCGTATCATTCGTTAGACGGCGCGTGACGATCCCGACGTTCTGTGGTTTGGCGGGGGCGCTTGCGAGGCTTGCAAGCGCGATAAGGTTAACGCGCGCGACATTGGAAACGTACCGAAAATCAACGAATTCCGGAGTGTCTCCATAGAAGATACCGTTTTCGGTCCGGACGGTCTGGTGCTGGTGCGTATAATCCTCATCAACCTCGGTGATGCGCGCAGCGGGAAAACCCCGCTCAAGAAACGGTATGTGATCGCCGCCACGAAGGTACCGGTCGCGGCGGTAGATCAGCCAGACCCTGAATGTTTTCAGATACCTATCGGCTTGCTCCTCGACATACCTTGCAAGCTGCCGCGACGGCGAGTCGTTCTCGCCGCCGACGCTGCGACGGGTGTTTGCCTGTTGCTGGGTCTCGTTTGACGGCACGCCTTCACTGAAAACGCGAACGCGGTTCCGGTTGGGCGACGCCTTTTGCGTGGTAACGCCGCCGACTATATCATTCGTGAACATCCCTTCGATATTCATCCCCTGCTGCTTTGCTTGCTCCGCGTAATGCGTGGAGCCGAGCAAGCCTTGTTCTTCGCCCGCAACTGCGATGAACACTATCGTCGCATCGAACTTCCGCTTTGACATCACGCGGGCAAGTTCGATCACGGTCGCGGTCCCGGAGGCGTCGTCGTTGGCCCCCGGGGCATCGCATTTTGCATCCGTCGGACTGGAACACATCGAATCGTAGTGGCCAGTGACGACATAGGTACGGCCGGGATCGGTAGTACCTTTCAGAGTAGCAACGACATTTGTCAGTGTTGTGGGTTCGGGTACGCGATTAGCCTTCGGTTGGACGAACGACTGCTTTTCGACGATCAGGCACTGGCCGCAGGCGGCGCTGAATTTTTGAAATTCTGCAAATATCCAGTCGCGAGCTGCTCCGACACCCCTCTTTGGATCATCCTGTTCAGAAAGTGTATTTCGCGTTCCGAACGACACAAGCTTGCGAATATCCGCTTCGATCCGCTCTGGCGAAACCTCGGCGATCATTTGCTGTATCGCCTTGTCTTGGATTGGCTTAGGATTTGTCTGGCCATAAGCGAAGGCAGCAAGCAGCAGGAACAAAAATAGCACGAAAAGGTTCTTTGCTCTCATAACATATGCTCTCGATCGGTTGTTAGCTAAATTTAATGGTAAAACTCCCCCTTGCGCAAATCACCCGGGAATGGCAGCCGACTACCCGCTCGGGCCATACATATCGGGCTGGTGAAGGAACTTCAAACCAGCCTCAAAGCAAGACTCCAGGATCCTGCAAAGTTCCGAAGCGTCCCAAAAGGAACTGCGTAGGCAAAACATGCAGGCAATTACACTGATCCTGTTATTTCCGACCGTCCCATTCGTTTACGCTCAGGGTGGTCATGGTTCGCACGACTTACGTCTGAAACGAACGTATGGCTTAACGACGGACTTGGCGGCGTGAATCATCCTGTGACGACAAAGGATCCTGAAGCTCAGAAGTTTTTTGATCAGGGGCTCGCATATTTGTATGCGTTCGATCCCGCTGAGGGTGTCGCATCATTCCGGCAGCTCCTACTGGCTGGTAGTATTTCCCGCAACCGGCTATAATCACCGGATTCCTGACAGCAGGGGTCGCTTCTCTGAATTACTTAAGAAACTAAACGCAATCCAATTCGGGTCAAGTATTTTACACGTGTGTTTTTGATCATTGGTATTGCTGTCCTTGCGGGCCGCGCCGGTGTTGCGGCAACTCTAACAGCGGCCGTGATCGCAGATCAGGGCATATGAACCCAAGGCCAATACCTTCAACTTTGGAATAGGAGAGAGAATCAGTGGCAGTTAAAAATCGCAATTTACGTTCAATTCGTTCCTTTCGGCGGAGCGCCTGGCTCTGTCTGGGAATTGTCATTGCGGCGGCTGTAATTTTTGCGGCGGTCGATCAGATCGCTTCCGGTAAAACTGTTATCAGTTATAGCCAGGATTCACTGTGGCAAGAGATCGCTGAAAGGGCAGCGGGGAAAACCGGTGAACGCAATATCGTTCCGGAGAAGTACCGAGTTTTTAAGTTGAATGAAGCCCTTATGAAGGACCTTCTTCGCCAGGCCCCGTCGGAATCGACGAAGGAAACGGGCTTGAAGGAGATGGTGATCACGCTCCCGATGCCGGACGGATCTTACGGCCGATTTAGGGTTTGGGATTCACCGATCATGGAACCTGAGCTCGCGGCGAGGTATCCCGAAATAAAGACCTATACTGGCCAGGGCATCGACGAAGCCGCCGCAGTTGTGAGGTTTGACTATACACCGGCCGGTTTTCGGGCGATGATCCTTCGGCCTGAAGGTACCGTGTTTATCGATCCCTATGCCAAGGGAAATACGGAAGATTACATATCGTACCTCAAGAAGGATTTCAATGCTCCGGACAAGAAGTTTCGGTGTCTGGTCGACAGCGATGTTGCCGAAGCCGTCGACTTTCAGGAAAAACTTAGCAGCCTTGCGGTGCCAAATGTGGTCGCCAATGGTGGCACGCTCCGAACGTATCGCCTCGCCATGGCGGCGACGGGCGAGTATACACAGTTCCACGGCGGTACCGTCGCTCAGGCGCTTGCCGCTATCGTGACGACCGTAAACCGCGTGAACACGGTATACGAGCGGGATCTTTCCGTAAGGCTCGTTCTGGTTGCGAATAATAACCTGTTGATCTCAACAGATCCGGGATCGGATCCGTGGTCGAACACCTCAGGCGACCTGAACAATATAACCGGACAGATCAACGGTGTGATCGGTTCTTCAAGCTATGATGTTGGGCATCTTGTAGGTACCGGCGGCGGCGGTGTTGCCGGGCTGCGTGTCCCATGTGGCTCAAGTAAGGGACGCGGGCTCACCGGTTCGTCGCAGCCTGTTGGCGATCCCTTCGATATCGATTATGTTGCCCATGAAATGGGGCATCAGTTCGGCGGCAACCACACATTCAATGGCGCAAGCGGAAGTTGCTCTGGCGGCAACCGGAACGCAAGTACCGCCTACGAACCCGGCAGCGGGTCGACGATCCAGGCATATGCCGGCATTTGCAGCACCCAGGATATGCAAAGGAACAGCGATGATGTATTTCACGTGATTAGCCTCGAAGAGATGGTTGCCTTTACCAACAATCCGAGTACAGGCGGAAGTTGTCCGGCACTATCATCGACGGCCAATACGATCCCTGCGGCCACGGCGGCTCCTGCTTGCACTATTCCAGCGAATACACCGTTCAGCCTGACCGGATCCGCTTCGGATGCAGACGGCGATGCACTCACCTACCTCTGGGATGAGTACGATCTAGGGGCGAGTACGACCGCGGTTCCCAACACGGATGCCAGCGGTGGTGCCAGGCCAATATTCAGATCGTACAAGCCGAGCAGTAGTCCGACTCGATTCTTCCCATCGCTTCCGTTCATTCTGGCCAATGCAAATGTTCCGCCATCGACTTTCAGCGGGACGAATGCGGTTGGAACGTTTTGCTCGTCAGGAAACTGTATGACCGGTGAATTGCTTCCGACCATATCCCGGGTGATGAATTTTCAGATGACGGTGCGCGATAATCGGGTTGGCGGCGGCGCGGTCCGCTCGGTTCAAACCGCAGTCACTGTTGACGGAAACTCGGGGCCTTTTGTTGTCACGTCGCCGAACACCGCCGTTAGCTGGGCAGGGGGATCGACACAAGACGTCGCCTGGAACGTCGCAAACACCACATCCGCGCCCGTTAGTTGCTCCTCGGTCGATATAGTTTTCTCGGCAGACGGCGGCCTTACCTTCCCTACGACACTTCTATCCAATACACCGAACGATGGAATTCAGGCGATCACTGTGCCGAATGTTTCAACGGCGAATGCGAGGATCCAGGTAAGGTGTTCGACAAGCTGCTTCTTCGACGTGTCGGATGTCAATTTCACTGTAATTGGCGGCGGTCCAACGCCGACGCCGACCCCGACGCCGACCCCGACGCCAACTCCGACGCCGACGCCGACACCGACGCCGACCCCGACGCCAACTCCGACGCCGACGCCGACGCCAACACCGACGCCAACGCCGACACCGACACCGACGCCGACGCCGACGCCAACGCCGACGCCGACACCGAATCCAGGCATTTGTACGCCGACGATAACGGTGACCGAGGTGTTCCCGGGCAGCCTTGCCGGGTTCGATGCGATAACG
>WBZY01001152.1_pt1 | contig 14887 bp, 15 predicted proteins | sample 5204191 | NCBI WGS metagenome assembly WBZY01 (sample SAMN12344363, study PRJNA552823) | activated sludge metagenome | biome: Activated sludge suspended growth; feature: Anammox Sidestream; material: Wastewater; isolation source: activated sludge from anammox sidestream of wastewater treatment...
CGCCTAGACCTCGGGCGCGAGGGTCGCGAAGGGCACGTGCCGCGACCCTTCGTAGACGAGATCGGCGTGGATCTCGTCGGACACCACCACCCAGTCGTGGCGCAGCGCGAGCTCGGCCAGCGCCGCGAGCTCGCCGCGCTCGAAGGCCCGGCCGGTCGGGTTCTGGGGATTGCAGAGGAGGAGCACCCGCGTGGCGGGATCCACGGCTGCGCGGAGGCCCTCGAGATCCATCTCGAAGCGCGCCGCACCCTCGACCAGCGGGTTCTCGACGAGCCGCCGGCCCATGTCGCGCACGGCCTGGAGGAACGGCGGGTAGACGGGCGTCTGCACGACCACACCCTCGCCGGGCGCGCTGAAGCGGTCGAGCGCGACGTAGAGGCCCTGCACGACGTCGGTCAGCACCTCCACCTGCCGCGGGTCGATGCGCCAGCCGAAGCGCTCCGCCATGCGCGCGGCGAAGACCGCCGGCAGGTCGGGCGGGCGCGGGTTCAGCGGGTAGCCGAGGTCCTCGAGGGCGAGCGCCTCCTCGACGACGCGGCGGACCGGGGCGGCCAGCGGGAAGTCCATCTCGGCGACCCAGGCCGGCAGCACGTCGGGCGGATGGAGCCGCCACTTCTCGCCGCGCCGCCGCTGGAGCTGGGCGAGGTCGAGGCGGTCGAGATCGGGCAGCTCGAACGCGGGCGCGGCCCGTGCTGCGGGGTCCTCGGTCATGGCCCCGGAGGTAGCAGATCGCCGGCGCGGCGCCCCGGGCCGGCACGCGCTCAGTGGAGGACGTGGCCGCCGTTCACGTCGAGCGACTGGCCCGTCACCACGCGCGCGAGGTCCGAGGCGAGGAACACGACCGCGTCGGCGATCTCCTCGGGGGTCGGCAGGTGGCGCAGCGCGGTCGCGGCGGCCGTCTCGTCGTAGATCGCCTGCGGGGTCGTCCCTCGCTGCTCCGCCTGCGCGGCGAAGTAGGCCTGGAGGTTCGGGCCCCAGATGTAGCCGGGCATCACCGAGTTCACGCGGATGCCCTCGGGGCCGAGCTCGCGGGCCAGCCCCTGGGTGGCCGCCAGGAGCGCCGCCTTCGACGCCGCGTAGGGGCCCATGTTCGGCAGCACGTCGCGGATCACCATCGAGTTGACCATCACGATCGAGCCCCGGCCCTGCGCGCGCATCGCGGGGAGCACGGCGCGCGTGAGCTGGAGCGCGCCGATCAGGTTCACGCGGATCGGCTGGAGCAGCTCCTCGGGACTGGCCTCGACGAGCGGCTTCATGGGCCCCATCTCGAAGGCGTTGTTCACGAGCACGTCGATGCGCCCGTACGCGGCGCGCGCCCGCGCGGCGAGCTGCTCGCAGGCGCCGGCGTCGGCGACGTCGGCCGGCACCTCGAGTGCGCGCCGGCCGGCAGTGCGCACCTCGGCCGCCACCTCGGCGAGCTTCGCCGCGGTGCGCGCGGCCAGCACCAGGTCCGCGCCTTCGCGCGCAAGCGCCCGCGCGACGTCCCGGCCGAGCCCCGGCCCGACCCCCGACACCACCGCGACGCGGCCGGCGAGGAGCCCGCTCACGAGAGCGCGCCGCCGTCGATGCGGATCGTCTCGCCGGTGATGTGCGAGCCCTCGTCCGAGGCGACGAAGGCCACCGCGCTCGCCACCTTGTCCGGCCCGGCGAAGCCGGTGAGCGGCATCATGCGCCGCACCAGCTTCGGATCGGCGCCTTCCGGGATGCGGAAGGCCTGGGTGATCGGCGTCTCGATGCTGCCCGGGCAGATCGCGTTGGCGCGCACGCCCTGCTTCGAGTACTCGACGGCGATCGTCGCGGTGAGCGCGATCATCCCGCCCTTGGAGGCGGAGTAGGCCGCGGTCCACGGGTGCCCGCGCATTCCGGCGGTCGAAGCGACGTTGACGACGTTGCCGCGCGTCGCGAGCAGGTGCGGGAGCGCCTCGCGGCAGACCAGGAAGGTGCCGGTCAGGTTCACCGCGAGGAGTCGGCTCCAGTCGGCGAGCGCCAGCTCGTGGGTGTGGTCGAAGCGCAGGATCCCGGCCACGTTGCAGGCCACGTCGAGGCGCCCGAAGCGATCGACCGCGGCCGCGACGGCCGCGCGCACCTGCGCCTCGTCGGCGACGTCGAGCCGGCGCGTGTCCACCTCGGCGCCGCGCTCGCGCGCCTCCTTGGCGACCCCCTCCAGCGCCTCGGCCTGGATGTCGGAGAGCGCGAGCCGGGCGCCCTCCTCCGCGAGCCGCAGGGCGCAGGCGCGTCCGATGCCCGAGGCCGCACCCGTGATCAGGACCACCTTCTCCTCGAAACGTCGCATGGGACCTCCTCTCGTCGTCGAAGCCTTCAGCGCGCCAGGGCGCCGCCGTCCACGAGCAGCGACTCGCCGCTCACGTACGAGGCGCGCTCCGAGCACAGCCAGACGGCCGCCTCGGCCACCTCCCCGGGCGTGCCGAGCCGGCCGGACGGGAGGCTCGCCAGGATCATCCGGCGCGTGTCCTCCGAGCGGTCCATGGCCGCGCGCAGCATCGGTGTGTCGGTCGCGCCCGGGCAGAGCGCGTTCACGCGCACGCCGAGCGCCGCGTTCTCGAGGGCCGCCGTCCGGGTGAGCCCGAGCAGCCCGTGCTTGGACGCGCAGTAGTGGGCGAGCCCGGGCGCCCCGATGAGGCCCGCGCCAGACGCCACGTTCACGATCGAGCCCGCGCGCTGCGCCCGCATCACCGGCAGCTCGGCCCGCAGGCACAGGAACGCCCCCGTCAGGTTCACGGCGAGCTGGCGCTCCCAGTCGGCCGGGTCGATCTCGTGCACGAGGCCGCCCGGCGCCGTGATCCCGGCGCTGTTCACGGCGCAGTCGAGGCGCCCGCCGAAGGCGTCGAGGGCGGCCCGCACCATCGTCTCGACCTCGCCGGCCCGCGTCACGTCGCAGCGTGCGGCACGCGCGTGGCCGCCCTGCCCCCCGATCTCCGCGGCGACCCGTTCGGCGCCCTCCCCGTCGCGGTCGGAGACCAGGACCGCGGCGCCCTCGCGCGCGAGCGCGAGCGCGGTGGCGCGCCCGATGCCGGAGGCCGCGCCGGTCACCAGCGCCGCCTTGCCCGCCACCAGCCCGCCCGCCTGCGCGCCCGCCACCACGCCGCCCGCGCCTCCCTCGATCGATTTGAAACACGTTACATTTCGGGCGGGCGCGCGTCGAGCGCGCGGCCGCCCTCGCCGGAGGCACGCGACCGGGCGTATCCTCCGGCCGCTCCGCCCGGGAGGCCCGAGATGCTCCGGATCGTGGTCCGCCTCGCCGTCGCCCTGCTGGTCGTCGTGCTCGCGGTGGGCGCCCTCGAGATCGTGGCCGCCGAGAGCGGCGAGGTCGTCGTGCTGCGCCTCAGCGACGCCGCCGGCGTCCCCCACGAGACGCGCCTGTGGATCGTCGACGACGGCAGCCACGCCTGGCTGCGCGCGGGAGATCCCGGCTCGGGCTGGCTCGCCCTGCTCGAGGAGCGCCCCGACGCCGAGGTGGTGCGGGGCGAGGAGACGCTCGCGGTGCACGCCGTGCCCGAGGTGGGCGCGCGCTCGCGCATCAACGACCTGATGCGCGCGAAGTACGGCTGGGCCGACGCCTACATCGGTGCCCTCTTCGGCCGCGACGACGCGGTCCCGATCCGCCTCGACCCGCGGACGCCCTAGAGCCCGTCTCGCGAGCCCACTCCCGACGCCGGGAGCGCGGCGGCCCGGGCGGCGAGCGCGGGATCGGGCGGCGCCGGCGGCGGTGCGGCCGGCCCGCAGCCGAGCAGCACGAGCGCGACGCCGCCGGCGATCGTGGCCACGGCCGGGAGCTGCCGGCGCAGGCCGTGCTCGCGGAACCAGAGCGCCGCGATCGCGATCGAGAGGACCGCCTCCACCTGCCCGACGGCGCGCACGTAGGCGACCAGCGCGAGCCCGAAGGCCCAGAACCAGCAGAGCGTGCCGAGGAAGCCGGTGAGCCCGATCGCGAGCATCGGGCGCCACAGGGCCGGCACGCGGCCGAGCTCGCCGGGGCGCATCCAGGCGATCGCCGGCGTCAGGAGCGCCACCTGGATCCAGGCGACCCAGAAGACCGTGTGCGCAGCCGCCCGGAAGCGGCCCGGCCCGAGCGCCGGATTGCGCGCGAGCAGCGCCTCGATCGCCTCCTTGAACAGGAAGCTCGCCAGGGCGAAGCACACCCCGCACAGGAGCGCGTAGAGCGTGCCGCGGTCGAAGTGGAAGGCCCGCGTCCAGCCGGCGCGGGCGGGCGCACCCGGCCGGGCGAGGTTCATCAGGAACACGCCGGCCGTCGAGAGCAGGATCCCGCCCCAGCCGATGGCGCTCGGCACCTCGCCGAAGAGCGCGATCCCGAGCAGCGCGCCGAACACCACCTCGAGCTTGTGGAGGGCCACCGACTGCGAGAAGGACGCCACCTGGAAGGCGCCCACCAGGGCGACGTTGCCGAGCACCTGGGCAAGCGCGCCGCCCGCGGCCCAGGCGAGGAAGGCCGGTGAGGGCGCGGGCCAGCCCGCACGCCAGGCGAGCGCCCCCGCGAGCGCGCTCGCAAAGGGCAGGTGGAAGGCGAAGCGCGACCAGGCGGTGAGCGCGGGCGAGACGTGCCCGACGAGCTCGCGCGAGAACGCGTTGCGCGTGGCCTGGAGCGCTGCCGCCGCGAGCGCGAGCAGGACCCAGAGCACCGCGGCTCAGCGCCCGCGCCGGAGCGCGAGCCCGGCGCCGGTTCCGTCGTCGTAGAGAGCGGCGCCGCGGATCACGAGGTCGTAGGCCATGGCGCGCGCATGCTACCCCGTGGCGGCGGAGGTCCGGCGGCGGCCGTCGCCGCGGGTTGGCGCACCGGCGCCGGCCGGGCTATCGAGCCCTGCCGGCGGAGGCGGCGCCTTGGCGGCAGCGACGGAGCAGGATCCGACCTCGAGCTCGACCGCGAGCTCGACCTCGACCTCGGACGTGCCCGGGCCCCGCCCGCTCCGGATCACGGGCCACCGGGGTCTGGCCCTGGCCGCCGACGTCTGGGGCGATCCCGCGGCGCCGCCCGTGATCCTGCTCCACGGCGGGGGACAGACCCGCCACGCGTGGGGTGGCACGGCCGAGGCGCTCGCGCGCGCGGGCTGGCAGGCGGTCGCGCTCGACCTGCGCGGCCACGGCGACAGCGGCTGGGCACCCGACCGCGACTACTCGCCCGAGGCCTTCGTCGCCGACCTGCACGCCTGCGTCGCACACCTCGGCCGGCGGCCGGCGCTGGTCGGCGCGTCGCTCGGCGGGATCACGGCGCTGCTCGCCGAGGGCGAAGCGCCGGAGCCGATCTGCCGCGCGCTCGTGCTCGTGGACATCGCCGTCCGGATCGAGCGCGAGGGCGCGCTGCGCATCATCGGGTTCATGAAGGCGCATCCCGAGGGCTTCGCGAGCCTCGACGCGGCGGCGGACGTGATCGCCGCCTACCTGCCCCACCGCAAGCGCCCGCGCGACCTCTCGGGCCTCGCGCGCAACCTCCGCCAGGGCCCCGACGGCCGCTTCCGCTGGCACTGGGACCCGGCCTTCCTCGAGCCCGGCCGCGGCCCCCGCCCGGGCCAGGACGGCAACCGGCTCGAGCGCGCGGCGCGGGCACTGCGGGTGCCCACGCTCCTCGTGCGCGGCCAGCGCTCGGACCTGCTCTCCGAGGAGGGCGCCCGCCAGTTCCTGGCGCTCGCCCCGAACGCGCGCTTCGTGGACGTGAGCGAGGCCGGTCACATGGTGGCCGGCGACCGCAACGACGCCTTCACCGAGGCCGTGGTCTCGTTCCTGGGAGCTCCCTGAGCGGGTTCGTCGTCCGCAGGGCGCGCGAGCGCGGGGGCCGGCTCACGGGTCCGCGTCCCGGCCGCCCTCCTCCGCGCGCGCCTGCGCCTCGAAGCCTGCCATCGCCTCGCGCAGCGCCTGCTCGGCATCGACGCCCGCCGCGCCGGCCGCCTGCGCCAGCGCGAAGAGCAGCGTCCCCACCCGCGCGGCGTCCCCGGGTGCGGCGCGGAACGCCTCCCACGCGGCCTCGGGCGCGGGCGGCGCCGCGCCCGCGAGGCCCGCGCGCGCCGCGCGCCGCGCGAGCTTCTGCGCGCGCAGGAGCGCGGGCAGGCCGAGCGCCACGCCGTCGAGCGCGCTCGCGGCGTCACCGCGGCCCTGCGCGGCCCGCTCGCGGGCCTTGTGCTCCTCCCAGGCCTCGAGCTGCTCGGCGGCGCTCTGCACCTCGGCGTCGGCGAACACGTGGGGATGGCGACGCACGAGCTTGTCGCAGATCGCGTCCACGACGCCGGCGAAGTCGAAGTGCCCGGCCTCGCGCGCCATCTGCGCGTGGAACACCACCTGGAGCAGCAGGTCGCCGAGCTCCTCGCGCAGCGCCGGGAGGTCGCCGCGGCGGATCGCGTCGTCGACCTCGTAGGCCTCCTCGATCGTGTAGGGCGCGATCGTCGCGAACGACTGCTCGACGTCCCAGGGGCAGCCGTGCTCGGGATCGCGCAGCCGCGCCATGATCTCGAGCAGCCGGTCGATCGTGCCCATGGGCGCGGCAGCCTAGCAGGTCGCGAGCGGGCGGCGTGCGGCCGGAGCGCGCGCGGCTAGAGTGCCCGCGGTGCTGCCCTACGCGCTCGTGACGATCGCCGCCACCGCCGCGCTGCTCGCCGCCGAGCGCGCCGCCTGGCAGCCCGGCGTCTGGATCGCGAAGCCGATCGCGGCCGCGGGCTTCGTCGGCGCCGCCTGGGCGAACGGGGCCCTCGCTTCGCCCTACGGCACCTGGATCCTGATCGGCCTCGTGCTCTCCCTGGCCGGCGACGTCCTGCTGATCCCGAAGGAGCAGCCGCGCGCCTTCCTGGCCGGCCTCGTCGCCTTCCTGCTCGGGCACGTCGCCTACACGCTCGCCTTCGCGGTGCGCGGCCTCGACCTTCCCACGGTCGCGGTCGCGATGGTGGCGGTGCTCGCGCTCGGCCTCCTCGCGCTGCGCTATCTGCTGCCCCACGTGAGCGCCTCGATGCGGCGCCCGGTGCTGGCCTACGTGGCGGTGATCTCGAGCATGCTGGTCTGCGCGGCCGGCACCGTGGGCCACGCCGGCCTGCCCGCGATCTTCGCCGGCGCCTTCGCCTTCTACCTCTCCGACCTCGCGGTTGCGCGCCAGCGCTTCGTCGAGAAGAGCTTCTGGAACAAGGCCTGGGGCCTGCCCCTCTACTTCGGGGCCCAGCTCGTGCTGGCGTGGACGGTCGGAGCCTCCGGCTAGAGGCGCGGGTGCGCGCGCCCCGCGAGCAGCAGGTAGCTCGGGCGCCCGGTGCCGCCCGGATCCAGGAAGGCGGCGCCGGTGTCCCGGCGTGAGGCGGGGAGCGCGATCCGGAACAGCTCGGGCGCGACCGGCCGGAGCGCGAGCGGGGGCGCGTTCGGGTCGAGCGAGGCCCACAGCGCGCGCACGCGGGCCTGGAGCCCGCCGCCCGGGGCGGGCTCGACGGCGATGCGCGCGCCGCTGCGCTCGTAGACGCCCGCGTAGCGGGCCGGGTCGACGGCGACGTCGTCGCGGGCGGGCGGCAGCTCGCGGGGCGTGACGCCGGCGAGCGCGCGCAGGAGCGGGCCGGCGAGCGCGGAGAAGAGGCTGTCGCCATCGCCGCCGTTCGTGAGCAGCGCGATCGCGACCCGCGCGTGCGGGACGGCCACCAGGTACGCGCGCTGCCCGATCGTGACGCCGCCGTGCCCGATCGCGAGCCCGCCCTCCCAGTCGTGGAGCATCCAGCCGAGGCCCCAGGCGTCGGCTAGCGAGCCGGGCGGGAGCGTCGCGCGACGGCGCTGCATGTCGGCGACCGCGCGGGACGAGAGGAGCGGCTGCCCGCCGGCCGACCCGCCGTCGAGGTGGAGGGCCGCGAAGGCGAGCAGCTCGGTCGCGGTCGTGAACGGGGTGGCGCCGGCGGGCGCGTTCGAGGGCTGGAGCGACCAGACCGGGGTCACCGCCGTCGCACCCGTCGCGAGATCCACGAGGTGCCCGGCGGCCGCGCGGTGCAGGATCGCCTGCTCGGGGAGCGTGCCGGTGGCGGCGAGCCCGAGCGGGCGGACCAGACGCTCGCGCAGGACCTCGTCGAAGCTGGCGCCGCGCAGGAGCTCCGCGATGCGCCCGGCCAGCACGAAGCCCGCGTTGCAGTACGACCACATCGTGCCGGGCGGGTGGACCAGCTCGAAGTCGCGGCAGGCCTCGACGAAGCGCGCCACGGCGTCGGCGCCGCGGCCCAGGTCGAGGAACCGGTCGCCATCGATGCCGCTCGTGTGGGTGAGGAGCTGCTCGACCGTGATCCGGCGCGCCGCGGCCGGGTCGCGCAGGGTGAAGCCCGGCAGCAGGTCGGCCACGCGGTCGGCGAGCCGCAGCCGGCCCTCGTCGGCGAGCTGCATCACCAGCGTGGTGGTCCACACCTTGGTGATCGAGCCCATCTGGAACACCGAGTCGGGCGTGGCCTCGACCCCCGTGCGCGCGTTCAGCAGGCCAGCGGCCGCGGCCCACACCTGCTCGTCCGCGAGCACCGCGAGCGAGGCGCCCGGCACGTGGTGCGCGGCGATGCCGGCGGCGAGCTGCGCCGGGACCTCGGCCAGGCGCTCGGCGAGATCCGCCATCAGCGCCCCGTCCAGACCGGCGCGCGCTTCTCGACGAAGGCGCGCGCGCCTTCCGCCGCGTCGTCCGTGCGGCGCAGCGGCCGCCCCAGCTCCTCCTGGCGCCGCCAGGCCTCGTCGAGCGGGAGCGAGAGCAGCTCGCGCACGCCGCGGCGGGTCTCGCGCACCGCGAGCGGCGCGTTGGCCGCGATCACGGCGGCGGCCTCGAGCGCGCGCGGCAGCAGCTCGCGGGCCGGCACCACCTCGTTCACGAGGCCGATCGCGGCGGCGCGGGCGGCGTCGATCGGGCGCGCCGTCAGCAGCAGCTCCATCGCGTGCACCCAGCCGATCTGGCGCGGCAAGAGGACCGTGGCGTTGCCGGTGGGATAGAGTCCGCGCGCCACCTCCTCGAGCGCGAAGGTCGCGTGCGGCGCGGCGTAGCGCAGCTCGCTCTGGAGCATCAGGTCGAGTCCCACCGCCCGGCAGTGGCCGTTCACGGCGACCACCAGCGGCTTGCCCAGGTCGAAGCCGGCCAGCACGGCGGTCCCGGCATCGCGCAGGCCGGCGAAGTCGTCGGGATCGATGCGCTCGCCCCGCGCCAGGCGCTGCGAGGCCGGGATCGTGGTCTTCAGGTCCATCCCGGCGCAGAAGGCCCGCGCGCCCGCGCCGGTCAGCACGACGCAGCGCACCCCGTCGTCCGCGGCGATCCGGCGCCAGGCGGCGGCCAGCGCGCCGAGCATCGCGGGGTCGAGCGCGTTCGCCGCCTCGGGCCGGTCGATCGTCATCAGCTCGACGTACGGCGCGGAGGCGGGCCGTTCGCAGCGGATCGCCATCGGGCCGACGCTAGCGCGGCAGCGGGCGCCCCACCCAGCGCTCCCAGCTCGCCGGGTCGGTGGCGCCCTCGGTCGAGAGCGCCAGCACCTGGGCCTCGCGGTCGAGCGCGAGCCGCGCGCGCGCGGCCGGGTCCTCGCACAGGGCGAGCAGGCTCGCGACGCCGGCGGCACCGGACTCGCCCGACACGATGCCGTCGTCGGCCAGGGCGCGCATGGCGGCGACGGCGCGCTCGTCGGGGACCGCGACGAACACGTCCATGCCCTGCTGCATCGCCGGCCACACCACGCTCGAGGGCGTCCCGCAGTGGAGGCCGGCCATCCGCGAGGAGTGGGCGCCGGCGGGCACGGTGACGATCCGTCCCGTGGCCACCGACGCGAGCACGCAGGCGGCGGCGGCCGGGTCGAGGCCGAGCCGCTCGGCGAGGCGCGCGTCGTGGGGCGCGAACAGCACCGGGTCCATCCCGGTCTCCCTCCCGCGGCGCACCGTAGCCGTACCTTTGTTATTGACTGAACGGTTCATTCATATACGATGCAAGCGTGCCCCGCCTCCGCCCGGCTGACCGCTTCGAGACGCTGCGCCGCGCGGCGCTGCAGGTCTTCGCCCGCCAGGGCCTGCGGCGCGCGCGCATGAGCGACGTGGCCCGCGCGGCGGGCCTCTCGACCGGCGCGCTCTACACCTACTTCGCGAGCAAGGAGGCGCTCTTCGACTGGCTGGTCGTGCACGGCGCCGACCCGGGCCCGATCGCGACGCCGCCCCGCCTGCCCGTGCCGGCGCCCGCCCCCGGCGCCACCGAGAAGCACCTGCGTGAGTCGATCGCGCGCGCGCTCCGGCTGCCGGCGCTCGATGCGGCGCTCGCGCGCCGCCGCACGGGTGACGCGCGCGCGGAGCTCGGCGCGATCGTCGACGAGCTCTACGACCGGATCGCGCGCTCGCGGCTGCCCGCGGCGGTGATCGAGCGCTCCGCGCGCGAGCTCCCCGAGCTGTTCACGATCTACTACCTCGAGACCCGGCGCGGCCTCTTCGAGCGCCTCGCGCGCTACCTCGAGCGCCGCGCCCGGGCCGGACGCCTGCGCCGGGTCGCCGAGCCCGCCGTGGCGGCGCGCTGGATCGCCGAGAGCGTCACCTGGTTCGCGCGCCACCGGCACGGCGATGCCGACCCGAGCGGCCTGCCCGATGAGGACGCGCTGCGTGCCCAGGTGGTGGCGCTGGTGGTCGCCGGCCTCGTTCCCGACTGACCCTCCCTCCCGAGAGGAGAGCCCATGCCCGTCATCCTCCGCCCGCCCGCGCTCGCGCTGCTCCTCGCCCTGGCCGCCCTCCCCGCCCGCGCCGGAGACTGGCCGGTCTACGGCGGCGACGCCGGCGGCGCGCGCTGGTCGCCCCACGCCCGGATCGACCGCACGAACGTGGCGGAGCTCGAGGTCGCGTGGTCGATCCGCACGGGCGACCTCGACGCCGTCCCTCCGCCGCCCGGCCACATGGCCTTCCAGGCGACCCCCATCCTGGTGGACGGCCTGCTCGTGCTGCCGACCCCGCTCGGGCGCGTGCTCGCGCTCGATCCCGAGACGGGGGCCGAGCGCTGGCGCTTCGACCCCGCCACCCGCACCCGCGAGGTCCCCGAGTTCACCTCGCGCGGCGTGGCCGCCTGGCGCGACGGGCAGGCGCCGGCCGGCGCGCCCTGCGCGCAGCGCCTCTTCGCCGCCACCGTCGAGTCGCGTCTGTTCGCGCTCGACGCGGCCACCGGCCGGCGCTGCCCCGGCTTCGGCGACAACGGCGAGGTGTCGCTGAAGGAGGGGGTCGGCGGGATCCAGGACCAGGAGTTCACGATCTCGTCGCCGCCGACGATCGCGGGCGACCTCGTGGTGGTCGGCTCCGCGATCGCCGACAACCGGCGCGTCGACATGCCGCGCGGGATCGTGCGCGCCTACGACGCGCGCAGCGGCGCGCTGCGCTGGGCATGGGATCCCGTGCCGCGCTCGGCGGCGAGCGGCGCGTGGGCGGAATGGCGCCCCGAGCAGGCCGCCCGCACGGGCGCCGCCAACGCCTGGTCGATCCTCTCCTACGACCCCGCCCGCGAGCTCCTCTTCGTGCCCACCAGCAGCCCGAGCCCCGACTACTACGGCGGCGAACGCCTGGGCAGCAACCGCTACGCGAACTCGGTCGTCGCGCTGCGCGCCCGCACGGGAGAGGTGGCCTGGCACTTCCAGACCGTCCACCACGATCTCTGGGACTACGACGTCCCGGCCCAGCCGGTGCTGGCGACCGTGGTCCGCGACGGCGTCGAGCGGCCCGCCGTCGTCCAGGCCACCAAGATGGGACACCTGTTCGTCCTGGATCGCGAGACCGGCGCCCCGCTCTTCCCGGTCGAGGAGCGGCCGGTGCCGGCCTCCGACGTGCCCGGCGAGCAGAGCTCGCCGACCCAGCCGATCCCCCTCCTGCCCCCGCCGCTCGCGGCGCAGCGCCTGCGCCCCGAGGACGCCTGGGGCCTCACGCCCTGGGACCGCGGCCGCTGCCGCGAGCAGATCGAGGCGCTGCGCAACGAGGGCCTCTTCACCCCGCCGAGCCTGCGCGGAAGCCTCCAGATCCCGGGCAACGCGGGCGGCAGCAACTGGGGCAGCGTCGCGATCGACCCGGGGCGGCGCCTCGTCGTGCTGAACCAGACCAACCTCGCCTTCGCGGTGCGCCTGATCCCGGCCGCCGAGTTCGCGAGCGCGCGGGCCCGGGGCCGCGGCCCGCTCGGGCTGCGCGAGTTCGCGCCCCAGGCGGGCACGCCCTACGGCCTCGTGCGCGAGCCGATCCAGTCGCCCCTCCTGCTCCCCTGCAACCCGCCGCCCTGGGGCACGCTGGCGGCGGTCTCGCTCGACGACGGCTCGATCCGCTGGCAGGTCCCGCTCGGCTCCTCCCCTGACATCTTCCCGGTGTCGCTCCCGATCCGGCCGGGGCTGCCGAACCTGGGCGGGCCGATCGTGACCGGCGGCGGGCTGGTCTTCGTCTCGGCGTCGATGGACGGCTTCCTCCGCGCCTTCGACGTCGACACCGGCGCCGAGCTGTGGAGCGACCGCCTGCCGGCCGGCGGCAACGCGACGCCGATGAGCTACGTCGGGCCCTCGGGCCGCCAGTTCGTCGTGATCGCCGCCGGCGGCCACGGCAAGCTCGGCACGCGCCGCGGCGACCGGGTGGTGGCCTATGCACTGCCCCTCGCGGCCGACTGACCCGGCAGGCCTCCGCGAGCTCGCACCGCCCGTGAGCGGGGCACGCTCCCCGGAGGGTGCGTCCACGACGGCGATCGCGACGCCGGCTCATGCCCCGCTCGCTCGCCCCGCCCGCCCGGCCGGCCGCCTCGCGCACGGTGCAAGGGAGCGGGACGCGGTCTAGCATCCGGCACCCTCCATCCCTCGAACCTCCTCGACCTCCACCTCCTCGACCTTCGAATGGAGAAGCGGGATGGCTCGCGAAGGGGCTGCAGCGCCGGTTCGGTTCCTGCTGGTCGCAGCGCTCACGATCCTGGCGGTGCCGTGCGCGCCGCGGCCGCTCGCCGCCCAGGATCCGAGCGCCCCGCCGGCGGCGCAGCCCATCGGCACGACCGCGTGCCGCGCCTGTCACGCCCTCGAGACGGACCACTGGACGCCCACGATCCACGGCCGCCTCGCGGCAGCGCCGCGCAGCGAGGCGCAGGCGCGCGGCTGCGAGAGCTGCCACGGTCCGGGATCGCGGCACCTCGCCGACCCGCGCGACCCGGCAGCCATCGTGTCCTTCACGCGCGGCTCGCGCGCGGCGGTCGAGGCCCAGAACGGGATGTGCCTCGCCTGTCACGAGGGCGGCCCGCGCATCCACTGGCCGGGCTCGATGCACGAGCGCCAGGATCTCGCGTGCAGCGACTGCCACAACCCGATGGCGGAGACCTCCGCGCAGGGGCTGCTCGCGAAGCGCGACGTGAGCGAGACGTGCCTGCGCTGCCATCCACAGCAACGCAGCGAGCTGCGGCGGCGCTCGCACATGCCGGTGCTCGAGGGCAAGCTCGCCTGCAGCGACTGCCACGATCCGCACGGCTCCGCGACCGACCCACTGCTGCGAGCCGACACGGTCGTGGATCTCTGCACGAGCTGTCACGCCGAGAAGCGCGGACCGTTCCTGTGGGAGCACGCGCCCGTCCGCGAGAACTGCCTCGACTGCCACCAGCCGCACGGCTCGAACCACCCGGCGCTGCTGAACGCGGCGCTCCCCTTCATGTGCCAGGCGTGCCACGCCAACACCGGCGGCTTCGGGCACCCGAACGACCTCCTCTCGCGCGCGAACCAGGCCGGCGGACCGGCGCCCGACGCGCGGCTCCTCTCGCGCGGCTGCGTCGGCTGTCACGTCCAGATCCACGGCTCGAACCACCCGTCGGGCGCCCGGCTCGTGCGATGAGCGTGCGATCGGCACGCCTGTGGATCGCGGCGACCCTGCTCGCCGCGGCCAGCGCGGCACCGGCCGCCGCGCAGCCCGCTCCCGCCCGCGGCACGCGGCTCGAGCCCGCCGCGATCGACCCCTCTAGCAAGGTCGATCCCTACGGCATGAGCGCGCTCCTCTCCAAGCGGCGGCGCTCGCCGAGCGGCTGGCTCTACCCCTGGCCCCTCGAGCCGTGGCGCGGCACGGCGCTCGGCGGCGGCTGGCTCGGCAGCGGCTCGGTCGCGATGGGCGCGCTCCTCGAGGGCGGCGAGACCGACGAGGCGCGCTACGGCCGCTACGCGGACTGGCACAACGGGTTCTGGCTGCGCTGGCTCGACGCCCAGCTCGTCGCGCCCCGCGACGGCTGGCTCGCGCGCATCGCCGCCGGCGAGGTCGGCCGCGACGACGCGAGCTACCGCTTCGAGCTCACCCGCCCGGGCCTCGTGCGCCTGCGCGGCTCGTGGTCACGGATCCCCGTCGTCTACGCGGACGACGCGCACGTGCTCTTCGAGGGCGCGGGCGGCAGCAACCTCACGCTCCCCGCCGGCCTCACGCCGGGCGCAACGCCACCCGCCGCGCTCGGGCCGGCCTTCGCACAGGTCGGCGAGACGGAGCTCTCGGTCGAGCACGACGAGCGCCGGATCGAGCTCGAGCTGCGCCCGAGCGAGGACTGGAGGCTCTTCGCGCGTTACGGCGAGGACGAGCGCGACGGCGCGAAGCCCTTCGGCGGATCGCTCGGCTATCCGAGCACCCTCGCGTCGCTGGTGGAGACGGTGGAGCCGGTGGACCAGATCACGCGCCGCGCCAGCACGGGTGTCGAGTGGTCCGGCAAGGGCGTGCAGGCGAACGCGCGCTACGAGCTCTCGCTGTTCCGCAATCGCGACGGGGCGCTCGCCTTCGACGTGCCGTTTGCGATCGACCCCAACGTCGCGCGCTCGCGCTTCGCGCTCGCACCCGACAACCTGTGGCAGCAGGCGCGCGGCGAGCTGGCGCTCGCACTGCCGTGGAGCGGCCGCTTCGTCGGCACGGCCTCGTGGAGCCGCGCACGCCAGGACGACGACCTGTTGCCGCCCAC